>Ga0169931_10001715_pt1 | contig 36093 bp, 28 predicted proteins | sample Kivu_15m_20L_FD_129675 | JGI IMG/M metagenome (GOLD analysis project Ga0169931, IMG submission 129675) | Freshwater microbial communities from Lake Kivu, Western Province, Rwanda to study Microbial Dark Matter (Phase II) - Kivu_15m_20L... | ecosystem: Environmental > Aquatic > Freshwater > Lake...
AACAGTTTGATGTCTATTGCTGGACTTAAATCAGGTCAACTGAGCGCCTTGAGTAATGTCATTGAAACCAACTACCATATTCCATCTTTGCGCCTTTTGAATGATTGCTTCGCCTTCTTTGCAATCATTACTTCATTCCTAGGAGTCACTATTTCTGTATCAGACACCATTTCAGATACACTGAATATCACTCATCGATCTGTCAGTATTTTCCTAACACTTCTTCCCCCATTCATAATTGCACTTTTAAAACCGGCTGGATTTACCTCAATTCTGAACTATGGCGGCATTTTTATTGCTGTCATCTACGGCATTCTGCCTGCCAGAATTGCATGGATTGCGCGATATCATCTTAACCAAAAAAGTCTATACACCTTGCCAACTGGTAAAATTGGCTTGCTGTTAATGGCGGTCTTTGCCATACTGATTATCTTAATTGTTCTCCTCAATGATCAAGGATGGCTGCCACACCCATGACATCAAGATTGCAACTCAAACTTACTGGAAAACCAACAGACCGCCCGCCAGTTTGGCTCATGCGTCAAGCAGGGCGCTTCCACCCAAATTATCGAGCAATCCGCGCAAACTTTAATAATTTCATGGACTTTTGTAACAATAGTCAAGCCGCCAGTGATGCCACCATGGTCCCTATTGACGCCTATCCAGAGCTTGATGCCGCTATAATATTCTCAGACATTTTAACAATTCCACAAGCCCTTGGCATGAATGTTATTTTCACTGCTGGGGATGGCCCAAAAATCAGTGGGGAACTTAACCCAAGGCACTGGCAAAATGAAACCATCAATCAGTTAAAGCCAACCTATGATGCCATTCGATTAACACGAAAACGTCTTTCAAACCATAAATCACTCATAGGATTCTGCGGTGCTCCCTGGACCTTACTGGCTTACATGATCAATGGCCAAAATAAAAATGAATTCGCGCAAGCAAGAGCTGCCGCTCAAGCTCATACACAAGAGTACCAAGATCAATTACACACCATCACTCAACATGTTATTAAACATGCCCAACGTCAAGTTGAAGCTGGTGCAGATACCATTATGTTATTTGATTCCTGGGCAGGACTATTGTCTGAAGAGGCATTCTTACAAAGCGTGATTACCCCTCTGACACATATTGCCCAAACTCTTCGTCCTATAGCGGGAGTGATCGTGTTCATGCGCTCAAGCACCCAACATTTAAAGCACTGGCATCATGTACCGGCCAATGCATTTCAGGTTGATTTTTCCTCCCATTTGATGGATATACACAAAGCACTGCCTAACCATATTCTTCAAGGCAACCTAGATCCTGCTATTTTACTGACAAATGATCATACGATTATTGAGCATACTCAACGCATCATGCAACTACCAATCAGCAACCAATTAATATTTAATTTAGGCCATGGCGTTCTTCCAAACACACGACCAGAAGCAATACAAACCTTACTTTCAACCATCGAACAATATAAGGTACAATATGTCTAAGCTCAATAACGCCTGCATCTACCCTATGATACACATCACAAAACAGGACCTTCCTTTATGCTGCCCCATGAACGACACTGAAATTTATAATGCGCACCCCCGGGTTTATTTGACTTTTGAAAATAATGAAGCAAACTGCCCTTATTGCAATACCAAATACATTTTAAATCACAAGGACTAATCATGAGAAAACACTCCAATATGCTCGCTGGACTCATTGTATTCATTGCATCTTTATTCTATGTCTATGAATTTTTTCTCCGTGTTATGCCCAGCGTAATTACCATCGAACTTCAACATGACTTTTCCACCAGCCTAGGAACAATTAGCCTGATGACTGCATGCTTTGGATATGCCTATGCACTGATGCAAATTCCAGCAGGCGCCATGATTGATCACTTTGGCCCAAGGCGCATTCTCATAGTAGCTGTCCTCATTTGCAGTAGCGCAAGCTTTATGTTCATGAGCACCACCAACATCATTACCGCCAGCATTAGCCGACTTTTTATTGGCGCTGCTTCAGCTTGCGCATTCATCGCGCCACTGACTTTAACCGCACGATGGTTTGATTCAAAACATTTTGCCATGGTGGCCGGGATTGTTCAGATGCTGGGTTGTATTGGGGCAATTGCTGGACAAGAACCCATCGCCATGCTGACTGAAAAGATAGGCTGGCGTGATGGCATGTTTTATGCCGCCTCTATTGGCATGGTACTTGCTGGCATATTTTACATGAGTATCAAAGACTACCCTCCTGGAGAAAAACCCCCGGAGAAAAATAACAGCATCTCAGAATGGCAACGCATTAAAACCGTGATCTCCAACCCTCAAACTTGGTATATTGGTATCGCAGGATTTGCCTGCTGGGCACCAATTGGTGCACTGGCAGAATTTATTGGACCACGCTTTTTAAGTGTCAAACACCAAATCAGCATTGTCGATAGCGCAGGGCTATTTATTTGGGTTTGGATTTTAATAGGAATTTTCTCACCATTAATCGGCTGGTGGTCAGATCATATTTTTCAACGAAAAAAACCCCTACTATTGCTTGGTAGTATTGCATTAATTGCCTCTTTAAATCTGATTTATGGCAGTGGAAACTTGAACCTGGATCTATTATGGCTTTGCTTGATTGGTGTCAGTGCAGGTGCTCAACCCATCACATTTGCATTGGTAACAGAAAATCAACCCAAGCATGTGATTGCCACAGCCATTGGCTTTAACAACATGGCAGTAGCATCAGGCGCTTTCATCACCCAGCCTATTATTGGCTCACTCATGGACGTTTTTTGGCAAGGTGAAATGGCGGGTGGAATCCCAACCTATTCATTATACGAATATACCATGGCCCTTAGCCTGGTTCCTGCATGCATCAGTCTTGGACTCATATTCTGCTATTTCTATATTCATGAAACTCATTGTAATTCAATAAGAGATAATGACATTTAATAAAATCGCACTGTACAGTTTTAACTCAGCTCATCTTAGTACCCTGGATGATATCCAGGGGCTTATTCCAGATGCTTGTAAAATAAAATCTCTGTCTGAGCTTGATCATAGCTTTGATCTGCTCATTATTATTGGCGGAGATGGCTCAATGATCCGCTGTGCCCAATATACCACCCTATTTGAGATTCCTATTATTGGTATCAACACCGGTAAGATTGGCTTTCTTACCGACATCAAAACAGATGAAATAACTCAACATCTTCTGGCCATCACCTCAGGTAACTTCGTACTAGAAGAACGCTCACTGCTTGAATGTAGACTAAATGGCGTTTATGCTGGCGCTTGCATTAACGAAGTCACACTAACTCGCAATAAAGGGCTTCAAATGATTCATTATGATTTATACCTGAATCATCAGCTCCTGCATACTCATCGCGCGGATGGGATGATTATTAGCACACCGACAGGTTCAACTGCTTATGCTTTATCAGCAGGGGGACCGATACTGCATCCTCAAATAAAAGGGATTTTACTACAACCCTTGTGCTCACACAAAGTCAATACAAAGCCCCTTGTAGCAAGTCTAACTGATTATATTCGCATCATTTACCACCCTCAAAAAGGATCAGATGCAGCCATCTATATCGATGGCAATACATGCTTTGAGCTAAATGACACCTGCACCATTGATATTCATAAATCCAAGCAATCACTAAAACTCATTCATCCTGCCAGTTTTGATTTCTATCAAACCCTTAAAACAAAACTGGGGTGGCATTAATATGCTCATTAGCATCGCGATTAAAAATTTCATTCTGATTGAATCATGCACACTCGACCTGGATCGTGGCCTTACTGTCATCACTGGCCCTACTGGCTCAGGTAAATCCATGCTTCTAAAGGCCATTGCCTTCGCACTTGGAGAACTTGATATTAACAAAATTCATGCAAATTCCCTTGAGCCAACCAGTGTTAAGCTCACTTTTGATGTCAGTCAAAATCTTGCCGTGCAACAACACATGCAAAGCTCATCTGGCCTACTAAGCATTGAGCGTCATTTAATGCATCAAAAATCCAATTATCGCCTCAATGGAGAAAATACCTCACTTAAAACCATTAAATTACTTAGCCCCCTCTTGGTTTGCTGGCAAAGACAACATGCACAACTTGCGCTCACAGACCCAAAATGCCAACGTGAATTGATTGATCAAATGGTCCAGCCAACGGTCATTAAGGCTTATTATCAAAACTACCAGAAAGTTCAAGCGCTTAAAGCAGAGATCAAAAAGGCAGAAAATAGCATTCTGGATAATCCACAAGTCACACTGGTTCAAGCAGATCTTGAAGTGCTAACCCCTATTGCACATTTATCATCGGATGATATCCAAATGCTTTATAACCAGTACAAGAACTGCGTTGACCTTGAAAAAAACGAAAAAGTCCTTGCTGACATGCACAGCATCATCCAAGAAATATCTCAAATAACCGCCACACTTTCAAAAGCCGCCAGGCCACTTAAAACAACCTCATTATATGAAAGCTTCGAACAAATAGACTGTGAAATGCAAAATAACCTTGAGCAGCTTGCAGAATTTATGCAGCAAGCCACAACCATGCTGCTATCAGAAATTGATCCCAGCGAGCTTAAACCTAAAATCAGTTTGCTCAATGAGCTCTCTCGACGCTTTCATCGATTGCCTGAACTATTACCTGAGTGCTTCCATGAAAAACAAACAGCGCTTGATGCACACTGCCATGCAATAAAAGAAAAAGAAAACCTAAGACTTCCCTCCTATTCCATGAAAAAAGCCTGACCACCGCTGCTAATGAACTTCGCGAGAATCGAATACGCCAAGCACAGCTATTGGTTGAAAACATCAACCAACAATTACCCCATATTGGTCTAGAAACCGGAAAAATTCAAATCAACATACAGCCATTGGATACCTGCCTACCTGATGGCGCCGATCGCATTGAATTTCTGGCCTCTATGAATATTGGACACCCATTATGCCCACTCAAACATGTCTTATCTGGGGGTGAGTTAACACGAATTGCGCTGATACTCAACCTGTACACACAAAGCCCCTGCCAAACTTTACTCTTAGATGAAGTTGATAATGGGGTCAGCGGCGCTATTGCTCAAAAAATCGGACAGATCCTAAGACAGGTCTCTAAAACAACCACAAGCCTTTGCATCACTCACACCCCCCAGGTAGCTGCCAGTGGACATTGGCAATGGCAGGTCAAAAAAATACATGATGAAAAACAAACCCATGTTACTATTCAAAAATTAACAGCAGAGGAACGTGCACTTGCCACAGCACAAATTATTGCCACTGAACAAATCAACGAAAGCGCCTTACAACACGCCAGAGCTTTACTTCTTGCCATCGAAAATACTTAATCAGCCTGTCGATTTTTAACAAGCCAATTCATCATGGTATTAAATAGCTGTGCCCATGGGCTTTGGTTATACACCCAAGGCTGATAAAAATCATATTGATGATTTTCAATATGATACTCTGGATGAAATAAAAACCAGCTCACACGGCCACTGTTAGTCGTAAATCCATAAGCCCCTTGATCATTGTGTAATGGATTATTCTCCACGCTGATAAATGAATCAATAACTGAATTTTTTGTAATTGCACAAATAAGATTCTTAGACTCTACTTTAGAAATATGCCCAAACCGACAGCCAAATGAGGTCATTAGCCTTGTATTCTCAAGATCTTTCAAAACCACACATGGAGATGGCAAAATATCCACAAGAAACTTGCGGCTGTGAAACTCATTATCAACATTTTTTTGAGGAATAGGCCAATGGGCATCAGGAATCAGCTCTTGCAAATATGCCAAAATCTGCCCCCCATTACCAAAACCAAGCACCAAAGTATCCGACCTTAAGAAAAACTGCTCAAACTCCTTAGACAATTTAACATGAGAGAGTACTTTTTTGGCAGTAATTAAACCAGCACTCCCTTCATCGCCATAAGTGGCACCACCTGGCAATAATAAACATTGAAATTCTTTAAGGGTATATTTGCCTTGAATCAAATCAGTATAAGTGACATCTACCACACCCACACCCATCTGAGTCAGAATCCTTGCAAGGTGAAAATGCCCAAATGACCCTCTATCCCTGAGTATAGCAATTTTAACATCACCAAAGTTTTCTGGACCTAATACCAATCTCTCTGGCAATTTCTGATTTTTCAGCCCCTTGTGAGATGGTGACAAAAATTGATCGACAGAAAAATACTCATCAGACTCTCTGGCCATCTTTGAGAGAATGGCAATCCAATCTTTTGACCAAATTTTTCTCAAATGAATCAGGTTCATATCGATTTTATCATGACCTAACTGTATTTGAATGTCCAATTCTTGGGTTAATTTTGCCACGCGCCGACAATGAATGTCCTTTGGCATCATGAATTCAAAATCCTTAACATTATGATCAGAAATCTGGACCAATGCTCCCAAATACGGCCCTACCAGACTCAGACCTGTATCTTTCGATAAATCGATATTGGCTCCCAATCGACTAGAAAAAAGCATCCGTAATAAGGCACCCCACAAACATTGATCAAGTGCAACATAACCATTTAAGTATCCCTTATTTTGGGCTGCAATAATCGCTTCATAGGCCGTTTCAATAGAACCCAATTTTGAATTAGCGGCAATACAATACAAATTTTCCCCATTTTCAATTTTCACATAAGGAGACACTAGTGCAGCATCATTTTGGATCACTGCTGAAACATTTGCATACATATCAACAATGATAGGGTCTTGCTTCCACTGAATTTCTATGTCTGAAAATGCCTCTAGACTTTTTTTAATATATGGTGCTGTACAACTCAAGGGTAACAATAAAAAGACCTTAACCTGATCCCGTTTGATATTATATTGCAACATACGAAATATTACGTATTGTATTAAATGCACAATATCCGTGCCATGATAAACAATCAAGCTATAAGCAACTTGCAAACCGCCATGCTTTAAAACCACAACTTGATTAACAGCCGTTTGCCAAGGTCCGACCATCATCCCCTGGACAAGGTGCCCATAGCAACTGACATCAATATTCATTAAGTTGGCCTGTGGATCAAGAAAGTCCTCATAATATAGCCAATCAATTAATTGCTGCTGAATAGAATCTCCCTCCAGCCCTCTCTCTTCATGTATCACTATAACTTCAATTTCTTTGTCCTGTTTCCTTGCCTCAACCACCTGATATTCTGGCAAAGAAATATCCAATATCGGCTGTGAATATCGATCACTGATGAAACACATTCTATTATCTGATCGTAAAAGGCCAATCACCTGGTAAGGACAAACCTCCCGATTGAAAATATCAATGATTTGGGACAAATACGGTTTATTCACCAATAAAACCAAAGCATCATCCCAGGGCTGGTACAATAAATCCTCATCTCGAATACCATCATGAACGCGAGGGATTTGATCAACTTGAATATTAAAACCTATACCCGTTGATTTTGTAAATTCAATCATATGATATCCTAGCGGCTTACACGCCAGGCTCATAACCTCAGATACAGCATCAACATCTAAATTATCAATACTTAGAAATATAGACTGAAGTCGCCTCATAATTTCTGGATTCATGAAGTATGGGTCCTCTTGAATCAAGTAATCTTGACGAGAGGTATTGTCATTTTTTAGTTTTAATCGACTCATCTTAGGGATGCCAATCAACAAAATACTAGCATCTGACTTGATTTCACCACGAAAAACTGAACTTAAGCCCATCGAAAATGCTACCGAAGATTTGTTTTCTTCAACCACACGCACAATAGGAATAGGAATACCTGACTGCTGAGAATATGAAGCCCATGATTTCTTCTTTCGCTGGATCCTCTGGGTCATCAAAGCAAAACCAGCCAGATGACCACCGTGATTTTCCTCAAATAAGATATAGCCTGACAGCTTCATAGCAATCGATAAAATACTGGCATTCATACTCATACCAGTTGATATTAAACGTTTATTTGAAGACTTAATCACATATGAATTGTTGCCGGCAATAAAAACATCAGATACAGGATACTGCATCTTAAAATCAAATACTGATTTTTGAACCGTGTCTGAGTCTGAACAAAATGCCAGTAATGTTGCTGGCAAAATCTTTTTATCCTTTAACAGCTGCTGAATAGATTCAATTGATACTTGATATCCACTCAAATCATATCTTTTCAAAATTCGGCTCAACCGCTCATCATATAAATCATTAACGCTTATCCATTCATTTAACTTATTTGTCAGATTGGGAAGTGATCGAATATTTGTACTTCGATAAAATAACTGCGGCTTAAAATACTCGGCTATCAATTGCTGAGTATAAAAATCCAATACCTTACCATGCATTGAAATATAGAAAAAACGCTCAACCTGTTGAACAGAATGAAAATTCAAATCATGGATCATTTGAGTAAATTTCAATCCCCAAGGCGATATTTGACCAAAAGGAGGTTGTAAATAAAATCCATTCTCAGGAAGGCTCTTATTATGGGCATTAAAAATATCTTTCAACATGATCAATTCTGGTTCAAAGATAAGTTTAGAGGGAGTGATTTGATACACACAATGGCACATCAAATCATTCACCCCATATCGATCCTTTAAAAAATATTTGAATGACAATCCTATATCAAATACTTCAGGCTCTCCATAGATATATATCACAAACAAACACCAACTTGCTCCCTTTACTTATAGTAAAGAAAATCAAATTTGGAAGTAATATACCTCAGAAGTTCGTATCATTAAAAAATGAGTTTACCACATACGAGCTAGCACATTGTTTACTGCACCTTTTATTACATCCGATTTAGCATAAGTAGCTTGATATGCATAATGGCGCATTTTTTCACTTGCGATGAAATTAAATACTGAGAATGCACCGACAGGTCCAAGGAATGCTGGTAAAGCTGAAGACACAGCCGCCTTTGCAGCTACACCTGCAGTAACAGGCAAAGCAATCTGATAGGCCAATTGGGAAGAGGAAGTGCTGTTATTGTTGCCAGTAAAAGCCACTCTTTTTTCTGATAATCCTTCAATAGCCATGATACGTGCATATTCAATCACCGAATAAGGCAGTACCGGTACAGCTAAAACAGCAGCTGGCAATACCATTGTAGCACCATAAGCAGCCCCTGCACCAGCGATGAGGGGTAGCACAAATTTACCTACTGGAGTTCTAAAAAACTGACTAGCAGTATTGACTGTAGATCTAAGAAAGTAATCAACACGAGCGATATTTATCATAAAAGTGCCTATTTTTTATTTATATTAGCAGTTTAAGCGTCAGAAAGCAAACACTTTATTAGATGAATATCAACATGTGGGTTTTTGGAGGATTGCCTGCGATGCACTTAATCCTGAAAAAGCCCGCTGATCTTATCAATGACTTTATTTTCCCACCAGCAAAGAGACATTACCACCTATGGCTGCGGTATTTGTTGAAATGGTTTTCTCTTTACAAAAACGTTTCACATAAGAGGGGCCCCCAGCCTTAGGTCCTGTTCCAGAGCATCCCATTCCACCAAATGGCTGAACACCAACCACAGCACCAATCATATTGCGATTGACATAGTTATTCCCAACGCTGGTGCGCTCAATCACCTGTTTTACAAATCCCTCAATTCGACTATGCACACCCAGAGTCAATCCATACCCAGTTGCATTAATCGCATCAAGCACCTGGTCAAATGCTTTTTCTTGATAGCGATACACATGTAAAATAGGTCCAAAAACCTCTTGATCGATCATGCTAAGATCATCAATCTCATACACACACGGCATAAAGAAAGTGCCTTTTTTACACTCATTTTCTGCAGTCATTGTAGCCAATAACTGAGCATGTTCATCCAAATAGTTCTTATGGGATAATAACCGCTCCATTGCTGCTTGATCAATAACAGGTCCTACCTGCGTTGCCATATTCTGTGGTGAACCAACTCGCCAATAAGCCATTGCCCCAATCAGCATCTGGATCACTTTATCAGCAATATCTGTTTGCACACACAAAATTCTACAAGCTGAGCATCGCTGCCCAGCACTTTGAAATGCCGAGTGCATCACATCTTTTACCACCTGCTCTGGCAAAGCAGAGGAATCAGCAATCATCACATTAATACCGCCGGTTTCAGCAATCAGTGGGGTAATTGGACCACTTCGCTGACTTAGAGTCTGATATATCGCCGTTGCAGTTTGATTTGAGCCGGTAAACAACACTTGTTTAATCGATAAATGTGACACCAATTTCCCAGCCACATCTTTTTCACAGGGGATGACTTGCAGCGCCGATTTAGGCAAACCAGCATCATATAAACATTCACTGGCCCATGTGGCACAAATCAAAGTTTGTGTTGCTGGCTTTGCAATCACTGCATTACCTGCGGCCAGAGCAGCACTAATCTGTCCAATAAAAATTGCCACTGGGAAGTTCCAGGGACTAATACACAACGTGGGACCGGTTGGCACATAAATTAATCGATTCTCTTCGCCAGTTGGGCCTGGTAAGATTTTATCCTCCAACAGCAAACACTCATTGGCATAGTATCTTAGAAAATCAATCGCCTCCCTGACCTCATCGATGGCATCTTGATAAGTCTTTCCAGCTTCCAAAATTGTAGCAGCCATTAAGTTAAACTGCCTCTGCTGCATCAAATCTGCTGCCTTATTCAAAATAGCTGCGCGGTGGATCACATCATAACTCTGCCACTCTTTCTGAGCCCTGTCAGCAACTAAAGCAATATCAGGCACCATTTCAACCTGCGCCAATTCCCTTGAGCCTAGAACCTGATCATGATCATGTGGCGATACAATATCTACCGCTGGATTCAAATGAAGCTTAGCTTTGGTCAATGGCCGAATATGAGCTTTCAATTGAACCTGATTCATCGCGTTAATCATTTGCTTCGCGTGTGAACCATTGGCAAGCTGCTTTCCCTCTGAATTTCGACGACTGTGCCCAAATATATCAATCGGTAATTGAATATTTGGATGCTGCCAAATCTGGTTTTTACCCACATTTGCAATCGGATTCTGTGCCAATATTTTGGCATCAATCTCTTCATCAACAAGTTGGTTAACAAACGAAGAGTTGGCCCCATTTTCAAGAATGCGCCTAACCAAATAGGGTAATAAATCCTCATGCACACCAACCGGGGCATACATTCTAACACTTACCTTTGACTGCTCTTTCAAAAAAGTATCATACAAGGGTTTGCCCATGCCCCGCAAACACTGAAATTCATAACGTGAATCCGTATTTACCATATTCTGAATTAACGAGAGTGTATAAGCGTTATGTGTTGCAAACTGAGGAAAAATAACATCCTGTGCCGCAAGCAATAACTTAGCACAAGCTGCATATGAACAATCTGTATGCGGCTTTTGTGTATAAACTGGATACTGCTCAAGACCCAGCTGCTGAGCAATTTTGATTTCAGTATCCCAATAAGCTCCCTTTACCAATCGTATTTGTGCAAAACGGTTGTGTGCCCTTAGCTCATTCACAAGCCAATGAATCACCTCAACTGCGCCTTTATGATAGGCCTGCAGTGCAAAACCAAATCCTTTCCAATCTGAAAGTGCCTTATTTTTTAATACATTTCTAAAGACCGCAAGCGTCAGAGTCAATCGACTGTTTTCTTCAGCATCAATACAAATGGCCACATGATGCTTTTTTGCCAACTTAACCAGCTGCAGCATACGATTAACTAAAAAATCCACTGCCTGTTTTTCATGCCAAACCTCAAAAAAAGGACATAGCGCTGAAAGCTTAACAGAAACACTGTGGGCCCTCTCTATTGGCGTACTGGCCTCAGTGGATAATGACTCAATCGCCAACTGATACTGGTTAAAATAAAAATCTGCATCTACCTTCGTGAGTGCCGATTCACCCAACATATCAAAAGAAAATAAATAACCCTGCTTGGCCAAGGCTCGAGCATTCTTAAGAGCTTCTTGAATGGTCTCACCCAGAATAAACTGATTAGCCAGCTGCCTTAGAAATCTTTTAATCACCGTTCGAATAACCGGTGCCCCCAGTCGTTTCAACAATTTTCTCAATGTTGTAAAAATCGACTCCTCATCCTTCAATAACTTCCCAGAAACCAAAAGACCCCATGCAGCAGCATTGGCCAGCATCATGCCTGATTTGCCAGATCGATTTTCCCAATTTGAACTCAATATTTTCTCTTTAATCAGCAAATCTTGCTTTTGCGGGTCAGGAATTCGCATCAAAGCCTCTCCCAAACACATCAAGGCAATCCCTTCTTCAGATGACAGAGCATATTCAATGAGCATGGCATCTATGGGTCCGCTAAATTTATGCTGCATACGAACCGTTTCAATTAAACTTAAGGCGTAGTGAGATACCTGTTTTAGAAACTTCTCTGAAAAGGTCAAATGACTGATTAGGCTCTCAACCGCTAACCTCTCATTTCTTAGCAATGCTCTTTCAATGAGATCCATATCATTTTGATCCATCGCATCACTGTGATAAAATAAAACCTTATCCATCCCCCACTCCATCTATAAAAAACTTTCATCCGATTGTATAAGCTCAATTACTTTGCCACCTACCTGGCATTGAACAATGAATCTTACTATCTGTCTGAACCTTCATCGGTACCTTTCCATGGATAACCATGCCGAACATGAAAAAAATTATTAACAAATTGATTTTACCAGATTCGTCAAACCCAAGTACATTATTTATCTTTCATACGCCCACCTGCGGCTGATAAAAGACAATATTTAAGCTGGTAATATTCTAAATTCTGGGTCTTTTTTATACTCATCCATAATGGTGTGAATAACCATATCAATCACCCCTTTTTCTGCCTCTTTCCCCAATAAACCTGACTCCTTCCTTCTGGCTTCCATTTTCATCGCAACATATCGTGATGCAGAGCCAGATGGGAAAATCCTGGCCAACAGTAACCTTGCTGCCTTTGGACCTATATACTGATAAAGTGCAGTCCGAATCTTAACATCCTCTGCTGTTGTACTAAAGGCCCATAATTCAACTGGTCCAATCGTAACAGTCAACAAATGAGTTGTCATTTGATCCTTGGTTGCAAATTGGGCTAGAAAGTTTGCTCCTTTAGCCGATGGGCCACGAACATAATTTCTAAGCGCAGATACAGCCGTTGGTGATAGCCCAAATACTTCTTGAGTCCTTCTAATTGATTGCTCAGGACCTGCATCCATAATGAAAATAGAGGTGGCAAAATCAACCATGTTTTTGGAGAAATCATCCAATGATTGTGAGATCAAGGCAATTTGTACACGCCACTTGCGTCCCTCACGCATGTCTACAATAACCTGATCACGAACAGCCTGTGCTTTTGATGTCCTATGAAATTCATCAAGAACCAATCTTTTTTGATCTTCACGGATTTCATCAACAATCTTAGAGTGATATTCACGATAAGCATCTCTCAATCCAGATAAATTTTCTTTATTAATGTAAAAGTCTTTTGCCAAAACATAACGCGCTAGCATATACATCACAGCAGTTTGTCGATCTGCGGCATCACCACCAGATTTAGCAACCTCATCAAGATCCAATGACACAATCTTGCTTTCACCCAAATCAAACTGAGTATATCGAGATAAAATAGGATACTCACGCACAGCACCTGAAATCATTCTAACAAATGCATTAATCAATGACTCTCCCGTTGAAATACTTATCTTCCCATATAAGTCAACCACAGCTGGAATACGAGCAACCGCCGTCAAATCCGCCAACAGCGGTGAGGCATTGCGCTGTGATACAGCAGCTTCACGGGTAAAGCCTGCTGCAAACAATGCATCGGTCACTTCCCACCATGTGGTACGGTCATCTGCCACAAAACCAATTTGCTCAATAATAGCATCCAGCTCCTGATTAATACCTTCGGCATAAATATTTGGATTACCATCATCTGCTAAAGTTTTATAGGCCTCATCAACAACCATACCAACCATATCAGCAATACCATCATATGGTGCAGAAACACCAACTGGTGTTACAAGCAATGTGACAAAATTGACCAAAAAGGCCCTTTCCTGCGGATAAGGGAAACGACAGCCCAAATGTGTGTCAAACGGATTAATTGAATATTCTGGTGTCATCTGTAATCGATGATAAGCTGCTAAATATGATTTCTCTGGCGGCAGCGCCTCTTTAACCAACGAAACCAAGCCCGCACTTGATGGCCCAATGTCGATGACGGCAATACGCGGTAAGCGCTCTAAACCACCTTGCAAACAAAGGGCAAAGTTCATTGCATTTGACAGCACTGATTTACCCGACCCAGGACGCGCATAAATGATATCAATCCATGTTGTTTGCAAAGGAGAGCCAGGCTGGTAGGGCCAAGGCTTCCCATCAGGAGTTCTAAGCATCATCGAGCCCGCCCTCCATGGTGAGGCAGGTCGGTAGACAGGCAGCATATAAAGTGCACTTGACAATGATGCCACTGTAATACTGGCCGGTGGCTCCATATTCATCGCAAGCATTGAGCCTACAGTTCCCTCAAAAGCATCACCACAAACTTCACTCACATCACATGAGCCCCATGATTGAATCGCTCTGGCAAGCAGTGCTGCACGAGATAACAACAGCTTCTTTTGACCCTCTGGTGCCCAAGTTGTTGCAACAACCCTTAACTTAATTAATTTATCATCTGTTTGTGTCTCGATGTATTCAAGAACACTGACAGCATCATTAATCAGCCGGTTTTGTGCAGAAGAGAACGACAGTATAGAAGAGAACATTCGTTTAATACGAAGCGCTTCCATGCCTGCACCATCCATCATAAATGAAATACGCCAGGGCATACTGCTCTCAACGACTCTTGCCAACAACGTCACAAACGCTTGAACCTGCTTTGGAAATAAATCAATGAACACGTTACTATAAATACGATCCCCAATCTGAGCGGTCTTCAGGTCTAAATTATACGCATCCCTTGGAAACAGCTGATTTGAGAATGAGGGCCAGGTTAAATCTGCAATATCCCCTGTTGCACTTTTAGCAAGCTTAATGCTGTACTTGTCTCCTGGAAAAACAGGGCGCCATGCTCTGTCAGTATAGCCAGGATCTACAGTGCGACGGATTTCATATCCGGCTTCATGAATGGAGAGTAAATCTGCAATAATGCCTAACTCTTTCATGGCATTACAAAAATTCCCTACAAATGAGTCATGCGCATCACGTATCTCAGGAATGGCTGCAACCAAATTCTGGGTATACTTAAAATTTGGCATTTTAGTATCTTTTAAAAGCTGAGCCTTATCTTTTATCGCACGTTTATATTGGTCACCAACCAAAATAGAGGGCTTGGTAAATAATGCAATATGCACCTCTTCTGCAGTACAAAAAGCACTCATGTGCTTAACACGCTCATTAATTAAATCCTGAACATCAAGCTGCAATTTTTGCGCAGTATCTCTTGCACTTTGATAATTCTCATTTAAAATTTGCTCAGTATCATCTTGATTATAACTAAAATGAACCTGAACTGAATATCCAGCCTGTCTCAATGAAGAGCCTAAAGCTGCTTGCAGCCCGTCATGAATTCGCTCATACTCCTCCTGACCAACAAGCCGATTAACCCCAATAATCTTAATAATTGAGATTAAAGTACCATCATTTGCCACCAACACAGTCGGACTGTCAGCTGTTTGTAAATTACAATAAGACTCCGTTGTTTGATGCACCCCGGAGCTAAACCATGCCAGAAAAGTATCAATCCCATTTAATAGTCCATTTATCATGATACCCCTCTCAAACCAAATTCGTTAGCGCAGACTGTGACCACTCTTTAATTTGAGTGGCAAATGCATCCAATAGTGGAAGAACCCTTAGGTTTTGCATGGTTTCCTTATAAACAAAATCAGGATGATCAAGAGGCGTGTCTATCAACATTTGACCCAGCATTGAGGGATCACTCAGTCCCTTACCCAATGATTTCTCTACATGCTTTGAGCGTAATTTAAATGAATTATAAATCTCCTGCGCTAATTTGGCATGCTCACCAGAATTAGCGATTGCACAAAATAAAGTATGACAGGATGCATTCAATTGTGCCTGGGAAATCTCAGGCAAATAGATAATAACCCCACCTGTATCGTTGGACTTACCAATCATCTCAATGAACTGCACTTGCGTACACAATGGGCAAGCTGTAATCATATTGCTCATCAAATTATTTCGATAATTGTGATCAAGATTGACCACGCTCATATAAATATCAGATTGAAATCCACAAAACTGGCATTGATTACTGTCCCGATGAAACACCTTTTCCTTAATGCCTGCAAAACGCTCATCATTTCGACGAACCTGATACAACTGCCATGCATCCTTTCCTAGCCGCAAATTTAATCCCTGAAGCATAATCCTTACCGGCTCCCATTTTTTATAATATAGACAATATTTTAGATATTAACAATATCATAAAGCCAAAAACAATAAAGGGGATCGATGCCCCCTTTATAATCAAGCCTAAAAAGACTAGGGTTTCTTTGCACCAGGCAAGGCTTCTTGTCCAGAACCAGTAAAGCCACCAGCAGAACTAACGCCCATTGTTGCGCCCAGTGGATTATAAAATCCAGGTAGAAATACCAAAGCTGCAGAAATAGCCATCAAAGCAACAGGCTGTCCAACAGGTGTTTGCTGAGGATTATCCTTATGCTGCTTGAATTTAAAGATAGCAGTAACACCAAAACCAAGACCTGCCACAAATGCAATACCTAGAATTAACTGGCCAATTGCCTGGAAGCTACTTGCAACACTGGTAGCAATCGTTCCGATGGTTTTTTGATCCCCTGCCGCTTGCGCAAACAAAGTAGTAGACACAAGGGAAGCCATCAACAGACAGCCGAGAACTTTCCTTGATTGATTTTCGCTGATCATAGTTTTCTCCAATTTGATCCTTTAGAAAGTATAGCAGGTCAAATAGAAAAAAACATTACTTGTGATCAATGTACGTAACAATTTACGATTCCTGCAACTAAATAAGGGTTTATGTGAAATGATTTGTTGTCCAAAACAAAAATGAAGTTTAACCAAAATCAAATGATGCGATTATTGAAATGGCATCAATGTACCACCAGAGCCATCAGGACCTGCGGTGTCTGAGGAAGAGGATACGCCAGATTCACCAAAGAAAGATGCCCCAGCTGGTTTAATGACACCAGGCATAAATACCAGTAAAGTTGATACTGCCAACAAAGAAAACGGCGTACTGATTGGAATTTGAGTTGGGTTATCCTTCACTTGTTTGAATTTAAAGATTGAGGCAAGCCCAAAGCCAATGCCTGATAAATAAGCAATAGCAATGATAAATTGATCAATTTTAGGAAACTCACAGGCAATTTTTTGTGCAACATCTCCCAAATTTCTTGGAGATCGAGTGGGACAAGCAGTGCCAGAAGCTATCGCAACCGCTGATAGGAAAAAAATTAAATATATCAATCGCTTATTCATGATGCGCCTGTAAATGTCCCAACCATAATCTGATATGTTTTATTAATATTAATTGCAAGAAAACCCCCAATAACGTGAGTCATGCCTTTGGAAATCGTTCCAGGCTGTGTTTGACCCTGACCAGCAGCCCGTGACAATATTAACCAGCCTCTGAAGAATGCAACCATACCAACGAGCATGACAACACCCTTCATAGGTTTAATCAGCTGCTCGTAAGTAGAGTCAGCAGAAGTACTATAACACGTTAGACATGATGAGCCCGAATCAGCCCAAAAAGTTTGATTAAGTGTTTGCATCAAAGTCGGGGAATAAATCAATGCAACACCAATAAACATTTGAGCAGCTGGTGCTACAATCCCAGCCTCTACATGCATAAACGCCGTTCTCTGTCCAAACTTTTTAAGACGCATTAATGATGAAAAGACAAGAGAAACTCCAGTCAGATAAAATAGCGCCTTAAAAAACTGGTCAAACTGCCCCATCTGACTGTTCAGGTTACTAAGCATTGAAGTCAGTGTGGTTTGTGCCAAAAGGTGATCCACGCATAGGGCTATAACAATAAAGGGCAGGTTTCTTAAGATCATTCTGTTACTGGAAACTGTATTGAACGACCGGAGGATGTCAGAAGAATTCCATCAACTGGATTGATTGAAACAACCTTTCCATATGTAGGAATACTATCTCCGACAGCAACTGTCATGGTTCTTTTTAAATCATTGACATCACGTATCCATGCCCTGCCCTCAATCACTGCCTGGAGCAAGAAGGTTTGAAGTTTGACAACAGGTTTTGTTTCGACGACCTGCTTTTGTGGCTTAAGCGATGCACGAAACTCATCTCTAAGAATGTCAACGTTGGCATTGGTGGTCCTAATTTGATTCTGCAGCAATGATATATCACCGGCAAGACTCTGAACGTTCTTTTGGAGTTGAACGAACTTGGCATCCATGGTCTGCAAGATCTGCTTTTGTTGGTTGCTTTGTTCAATAACCCCTCCAATCATTTTTGTATTTTGATCAATCAAATTATCATTTTGGGGAATCTGATGGTTGACAACTGATGTCTGAATATCCTCACTCACGGCAGGTTTATCTTCTATTTTGCTAACAATTGCTTCGTCAACAGGGTCATCACTTGTGAACAAGAAGTTAACAATAAAGATAAATAAGAATATTCCAACCGGAAGCATCAACCTCTTGTTAGTTAAAATGGACAAAAAGTTTTCAGTTCCCTTTTTTGCAGCCGTTTCACTGTATTCTGAAGTACTAATTGTATCCTCTGGGAAGGTATAATCATCCTTTTTAGACATAACAATCTCCTTAAACGTTAGTGGGTAAAGTAAAATCTGACATGATTAGCACACCAAATGTAGCACCTTTCTTCATATTAATTCTAGGGGGTAAGCTCACTAATTTCTTAACTTCGTTCGACCAAGCTTTACCCACTTGACCAAGACCGACGGTGATCAGCTCAGCATTTGCCAAGGGGGATGAGGTCGTTGTTGTGGATCCATTGGCATCTCGATTTGTCACAGACTGATTACCAAATTTTAAAACAGCATCACCAACACCGGAAAGGAATGAGGAGGCGAACATTGCACCATATTTTTGCATTGTCCGTTGATTAACGGTGACATTCTGTACAGTATTGACATCAATAGCAAATACGCTAATTGCCGAGCTTCGACTGATGTTTGGAATTTGTATTTTATCAAAAGCTAAGACCAAGCTGGTCAGGTTCTGTACTTTAAATCGTCCCAGTAGTTTTGATCCTGTTAGAGGCCCTGAAACAATCGTTGCAAGAACAGGCTGATCAACATTTGAATCGATCTCTGCATCCAATACCGCGTAAAATGCGCTTCCGGCAGTAATGATTTCAGAAGACATCTTGCCTGTCAGCATGTCTGAAACTCTTTGCTGTGTGGGAGCAGCCGTCGTTGCAGAAAGTGGTTTTTCAACTGGATCAGGTAGTGGTGAGCCTATAATAAGCTGTTGATTGGATGTTTTGGGGCTATAGGTGTTGATCAATTGAGCTGCCTGAGCCCTCATCATATTTGAACGCAGTGCCAACTTATTTCGATATTCCTGTAGACTTATAGCTTTTGCCTGCTCAGCTCGAATTTTATCAGCCTCAGATTGAGCTGATGCATTAGCAGATCCTGGTGCCCCGCCAGCCATTGCAATTGCTAAAGCTGAAGCAGAGCCGGCACCTGTATTGCCAAGATCTGTATTAGCAACCCCTGCAGCTTGCAAATCTGCTGCACTAAAACCAGCATTAGTAAGCTCTTGAGCAGTAAATCCTGCCTCGGCTAAATCCTTAACTGTAAATCCAGCCTTTGCCAGGTCCCCCGCTGTGAACCCAGCCTTTGCAAGATCTGAAGCAGAAAAACCTGCGGCTTTTAACTCTGCCAGGCTGTATCCAGCACTGGAAAGCTCTTTGGCTGTGTAACCGGCATCAACCATTTCCTGAGCAGTGAAGCCTGCTCTTGCTAATTCTGCAGCTGAAAATCCTGCCGCTCTCAATTCTGATGCAGAAAACCCAGCTGCTTTTAAAGCACTGGCACTGTATCCGCCTGCCATTAACTCTGCGACGCTACAACCCGCGTCCCTGAATTTAGAAGCAGGAACACCAGAAGCAATGCCTTGCTGGATGGTTGCTCGGTCACATGCAGAGCTTGATCCTAGATTGGCCATCCCATTTTGAATTTCACTGGATGTGAATCCTGCTTGCTGTAATTGGGAGGGGTCAAAGCCTGCACCCATCAATTGCGCTGCCGTAAAACCAGCATCCTTTAATTCACTGGCTGAAAAGCCTGCGCTGGCCAAATCACTGGCTGAATATCCAGCAGCTCTTATTGCTGCAGCATCACAACCGATGGCTTTCAATTCAGATGCAGTGATACCCTGACTTCGCGCATTTTTTAGATTATCAGCGTCGCAGCTTAGTGATCCAAGCTTGGATTTTAGAGAAGCGACAATCGCTGTGGCATTTTGAATCTCAGCCGGTGAAAACCCCGCTTCTTGTAATTGAGAAGAATTAAAACCCGCACCGACCAACTGAGCTACACTAAAACCAGCATGTTTAAGATCACTTGCTGAAAAGCCAGCACTGGCTAATTCACTGGCTGTATAGCCTGCAGCTTTCATCGCAGCTGCATCACATCCAATTTCCTTCAACTCAGAGGCGGTGACGCCCTTGCTGCGTGCATTCTTAAGGTTTTCAACATCGCAGCTTACCGAGCCCATCTTGGATTTTAACAATGCAACAAGGTTTGCCCCATTTTGTATTTCAGCTGCTGAATATCCAGCTTTTTGTAACTCTGCAGCATCAAAACCTGCGCTGATCATTTGCGCTGCGCTAAAGCCTGCTTGCTTTAATTGACTGGCTGAAAAACCTGCGCTGGCTAAATCACTGGCACTATACCCTGCTGCCTTCATTGCTGCTGCATCACACCCAATGGCCTTGAGCTCTGATGCACTTACGCCTTGACCCTAGCACTGCGAAGATTCTCCACATCACAGCTTAATGTTGCCAACTTAGACTTTGCAGAAGCAGCCATCGCAGATTTTATCTGATCCGCACTAAATCCGGCTTTTGCTAATTCAGAACTTGAAAACCCTGCTTTTGCAAGATCAAGAGCAGATACACCTGCATCTTTGAGGGCCTGCGCTGAAAAACCGGCCTTTTTAAGATCAGCAACACTGACACCTGCCTGCAGCAACTGCTGCACAGTATAGCCGGCACTTGCCAAATCTTGAGCTGAATACCCTGCCGCTTTTAAAGCTGCTGCTGTGCATCCTATGGCTTTGAGTTCTGATGCAGTTACACCATCCCTAAGTGCATTTTTTAAGTTATCAGCATCACAACTCAGTGATGCCAGTTTTGACTTTGCAGAAGCCGCCATCGCTGACTCGATTTGATCTGCACTAAAGCCTGCACTGGCTAAATCACTGGCAGCATACCCTGCTTTAGCCAAATCAAGGGCTGATACCCCTGCATCTTTAAGCGCTTGTGCTGAAAACCCAGCCTTTTTAAGATCAGCAACACTAACACCTGCCTCCAGCAACTGCTGCGCTGTATAGCCGGCACTTGCCAAATCTTGCGCAGAATATCCAGCTGCCTTTAACGCCGCTGCAGTACAACCAATGGCCTTTAGCTCTGATGCAGTCACACCATTTCTAAGTGCACTTTTCAAGTTATCAGCATCACAGCTCAATGACGCAAGCTTTGACTTTGCAGATTCAATCATGGCTGACTTTATTTGATCCGCACTAAAGCCTGCACCGGCCAACTCGCTGGCAGTATAGCCTCCTTTTGCCAGCTCAAGAGCAGATACTCCTGCATCCTTTAATTGCTGCGCTGTGAATCCTGCGTTCTTTAAATCCGCGATGCTTGCGCCCGCATTTAGCAATTGCTGCAGTGTAAAGCCTGCTGATTTAAGCTGAGCAGCACTGCATCCCATTTCTAAAAGAGCCTTGGCTGTTACACCACTTGCCATTGCTATCTTAATTTGAGCTGGGTCACATTCTGAACCAAGTGCTGTGCTTCCACTGGAACCCAATGCACTTGTTGCAGCTTTGATTTGATCAGGAGTAAATCCAGCCTTCGCTAAATCGGCAGCTGTATATCCAGCCTGAGCAAGTTGCAAGGCTGAAACCCCAGCCGCCTTTAATTCTTCAGCGCTAAAGCCTGCATTTTTTAGATCTGCAACACCAACACCGGCTTGTAATAATTGTTGAAGACTAAAACCTGCTGCCTTAAGTTGAGCTGCGGTACACCCCTGATTGAGAAGTAATTTGGCTGATGTTCCATTTTTAAGAGCATCACGCAGGTACTCTGGCTTACAAGCTGGATTTGAACTGGCTACAAATTGTGCTCGAGCTATATCAGATGCAGAATAGCCAGCGCGAATTAAATCACCTTTTGAGAATCCGGCTTGTGCCAAATCATTTGCTGAAACTCCAGCAGCCCTCAACTGCGACGCGCTAAATCCTGCAGATTTTAATTGTTCTGCATTAAAGCCCGCGCGCACCAAATCTTTTGCACTGAATCCAGCTGCTGCAAGACTAGAGGCACTGTACCCAGCAGCCGCAAGCTCCGACAGGGAATATCCGGCATTTTTTAGATCCGTCGCTGAATATCCTGCAGATGCCAAATCACTGGCACTGAACCCGGCGCTTTTTAAATCAGCAGCACTAAAGCCCGCACTGCGTAGGTCTCCAGCACTAAAACCCGCATCTTTTAATGCCTGAAGTGATAATCCGGCTTTTTTCAGATCAGCAGCACTAAACCCTGCTGCTGCAAGATCCTTCGCACTGAAGCCAGCGCCCACCAAGTCTCCGGCAGAAAATCCAGCCGCTCTTAACTGTGCTGCACTAAACCCAGCATTCGCTAACTCAGTAGCGGTAAATCCCGCTGCCCGAAGAGCTTCTGCTGAGCAGCCCAATTGTTTAAGATCCGCCGCTGATTTACCCCCTTGACGAGCCTTCCTAGCTATTTCAGGTGAACACTTTCCTCCAATTTGAGCCAATGCATCTCGGGCTTGACTAATTTGAGCCTGCGTAAATCCAGCTGCTTTAAGCCGTCCATCTGAAAATCCACCTTCTGCCAGCTCAAGCGGTGAAACACCTGCATTTGCAAGAGCAGTTGCGCTAACACCTGCTTCTCTCAGTGCTGATATTGAATATCCTGCTGCCAATAAGTCTTTGGTACTTACACCCGCTGCAATTAAATCGGCTGCACTGTAGCCAGCTGCTCCTAATTGAGCCGCTGAATATCCTGCTGCCAACAATGTCTGCGCACTAACCCCTGCTGCCTTAAGATCCTGGACAGAAAACCCAGCGTCTTTAAGCTGAGCAGCAGAAATGCCAGCTGCCAGAAGATCGCCAGCACTGTACCCGGCAGATTTTAATTCAGCAGCTGAAAAGCCAGCAGCAATTAACGCACTGGCACTGTATCCTGCGGCTTTTAAATCATTGGCACTAAACCCAGCTGCCCGAAGTTGATCAGCAGAAAAGCCGGCCGCCTTTAACTGGGCTGCATCAAATCCAGCAGCTTTCAACTCCGCAGCAGAATACCCTGCAGCAGCCAGCTGACTGGCTGAACATCCATTACAACGAAGTTCAGATGCTGTCACACCTGCCTCCCTGGCTTTAGAAAGCCACTCAGGAGAACATTTGGAATTATCAGTATCTGCCTGCTTTTGCCCTACAGCAGCCTGGTAAGCGGCTAAAAATCGATTTGGGTCACCGGTAATGTCAGCATTGATAATCGTTGGTACTGAACTTCCACCTGACTGCAGTGCATTACTGGCATTTTGAGTATTTTGCTCTTGAATTAATCCAGCATATGCCTCAGTTGGAGCCCCCACGCCCGGATTGGATTCAATTGCAGGGACTGTACTGGTCAATGATGATGCTGCACCTGCGCTACCAAAGAGATTTGTAACATCTGTTAACCATAAAGTGCCCACGATGAGGGCAATGCCACCGACTGCTGACAGAAGAATCTTTACTGCTCTGCCTTTTGATTCTTCCTGAACCCCTAAACTTTTATTGACCATCTTAGGCTCCCTCCACTTGAATTTTCTTCATTTCGCCATTGTCTAGAACTAAAATTGTTGATGTTAGCGGCATCTCATAGGCATGCATTGTGTCATCTGCAGCGCTCATGGATGAATACCAGCCTGGAGATAGCGCTGTCTCTTTCATTCTTACAAATAAAGTCTTGCCAATTCTCCATCCGTTGATGTCAGGCTTTCCCTCGAACCTTACCGGCTTAGATTGAGGCGGGGCAATACCATTTAATACACTTAACAATAATTGATTGGCACCCATTGGAAGTATTGACTCCTCAATTTTTGCCAAAGGCCCTTTTCGAGGAACCTGAACATCAACTCTGTAATCAATCACAGGCTGTCCAGGAATTAGCGTGATCATCACAGGGGTATTCAAACCTCTTAACATCACAGCTAAATTTCCTTCTTTGAACATCGTTTTAGACTGGATAAGCAGGGTATTTAGCATAGAGTCATCTGACTTCTCTCCAGCCGCACTTTTATTCCACTGAACGTTAAAAAGATTAGGATCACCAACGTCAATCGCTTTGATAGGCCATGGCTGCCCTGTAGAGTCCAAAAAAAGAACAGAAGTTATAAAACCTGCCCCAAGCCGAATCACCGGAGGTGTTGCACCGGGTGCTAAATCAACAATCAATGAAGACGCCACAGGTTTAGCAGGCACATCACCTGAGTAAGCCTCGTTACGATTCATTTGGTTGTACATGTTTCTTAAGTCCCTGACTTGTGAATTAGACAATGGAGATAGGCTTTGCTTCATCTCTTCAAATGCGATTTTATCAATATTGGAATCATCCATTGATGAACTTGGCACAAGTGCTTGCGCAAAGACGACTGATGAATAGAGCGCACCTACAATACTGATTATGTTCAAAAGCATCCTTTTCATAAACATTCCCTTTTCACACACCCTTCTATTAAAGCTTCTTTGCTACCAATGAGTCAATGGCTAAACCAGAATTATTTATACCATAAACGATTGGCACACGCACCACACGCAACGTGACCACGTAGTCCACAACTTTATTTTCACTGGCACTTTCATAATTAAGAGTCATCTCAAACTGCTCCTGCCATGTCCACCGTCCATTAAGCATCCCTTGCTTTATCAATACGGGGGGGCGACGGACTATTGCTGTTGAAACAAGTTTTTTCTCAACCACTGCCTCAAATAAGCCTGACAAAACCAGCTGCTCTCTGATCTGTTCCCACCCAGCTGCTGTGAAAGATCTTGATGCCTGATCATACATTTTATAGTAGTCTTGGAAGTTAGTGGTAAATAAACTTAACGCTTGCGATGCTCCCCAGCTCATCACATCATCAAGCCCTTTCATCGGTGATTCCAAAGTCCTTGAATAAACCACCTGCCTTGCAAAGGCGTTTTCAACCGAGTTTTGATCCCAAGTGTTCAAGGCCGAGGAGTAACCATCATTAACCGTATACAGATCTGAGGCTGGCCGAGTTATCATGATATAGGCCACAACAAAAACAATAGCAATACTCAAAAGCAGAAAATATAAAATACTTTGGATAACAACATGGGTTTTATACATATTAGGTTGACGCTACAAATTGTGATATGGCAATACCCTTAGGGTTATTTTCCAGACTCACACGATTAACTTGAATGGTAACAGCAATTGGTTGCGTGATATTAATCGGACCTTGTATTTTCAAAATTACCGGGATTTTGATCATCCAGGAATAAACGCCTTGGTTGACCCCTTGATTTAAAATAATAGGAGCCCCACCTGGCAACGCTGACATCACCGCTTGCTGTGCAATAATTGTATCTAGTTCACGTGACTGTTGAATAGCATCCCTAAACCGCCGCCATCCAAGCCCAGTGAAATTTTTAGCAACGTCCTGCAGCTGAGTCCGATAATTCACAAAATCATATGAAAAACTGCGCATAACCACCTCAGTTGCCCACTCTAGTAATTCGGCGTTGGTAAATACCCTTAGATTTAACGGATACACAGGGACAATCATGCCATTGGGCGATGTTGCGAAGTAGCGAGGCTCTGGTGGATGTGTAACTTGATAATAAAGAGCTCCTAACGCCGCTATAAGCGCAATGATCGCTGCAATAATTGCAAGAACCAGTTTTCTAAACCCATCTCTGTAATACTCATTTCTAAGAACCATTGTTTGAAAAGCATCATGTGACATAGCAAATCCCTTTTTACCCAATATTATTTGCTATCATAAGGTGTTTGTCCACCTTTTAACTGAACTTGAATGGTTATAATGTTGTTTTTTACATCAGGATCCTTGCCAAATAAGACATCCAGATCCAAATTACCACTAAGCTCTTCCCAGAAAGGCAGCTTTGTATCTGGAGACAGACCCTTTTTAACACTATAAAATGTCACAGGGCTATTCATAGAGCCAATTGCTTTTATAAGCGCCTTTGCCTGCTTTTCAACTCTTTGCGCACCGACTTCCTTTGCGGCCAAGCTTTTAACGACAACGGCCTGTGCATCTTTTGATAATGCGGCTATGACTTCTGCAACTGCATAACCAGATGCTGTCATTTTAGCATCATATTCTCTAAATATTGAATCGGCTAAAATCACAAACTGCAGCTGATCAGCAACACGAATTATTCTTACACCACTCTCAGTCAATATTTTCATCTTATTGATTAATTCTTGATTTAAAACTGGCTTAGGGTCAGGGCTTGCTTCTTGAATGACTCTTCTACTGACCTGCCCTGTCAAAATATCCTGCTGAATTAGATCGACAGCCGCGGCATAAACATTGATTGCCATAATAAACAGTCCGATTATAATACCCATCACTCACCCTCCCCTTTAACTTTGTCTCGAATCTCTTCAACCAACTCGAGTATCTTTTGGTTTACAACATCCACATCAATATTGGCTTGAATTTCAGATTTTCGATACATCGTTGATAATTGTAAATCCATGATTAAATTTTCCTTAGCATCTTTTGATTCTGCCTCATTTTTACCCAAAAGTCGCTCAATATACGAAAATGCCTTCTCACTTTCCGATTTTGATAACAATGCAGAGACAGTCATTGACCCATCTGGTAATTGCAAAATATCTTGAGCCTCAAGCTCAGAGAAAATCGTTAAGGACTCAATAATTTTTTCTTGCCTTTTCTCAGGAACATCTGCTTTGCCTAGGCCCATTTCAAATATGGCCTGCGTCGCAGAAATAATATAGACATTGGTTGATTTATCATCCAACTTTAAATGACTGATGTATTTATCTAAAATACTGTCTGACTCCACACTGACCAGCACCCCAGGTGATTGAGCATAAACCTCAAAGTCCTCAATTCCTTTCACCAAGCGATAAAGATCCTGGTCTTTGGGCAAATCGACTTTTGTCATTTGGTTTAGCCGCATATTCTGACATGGCTGCGGGTTGGCAAAGAAAAATCTGGCCCTAACAATATTTGACTGGAAGAAAAAGTGAGCCTCCCCCACGCCTTGATCTTTTAAATCCAACAAATCAATTCTTGAACGTTTCTCAGCTTTTGCAGATTTAGAGTCCATATACCCACCGGCCATATTTCCACCACCAGAATTAAAACTCTCTACCGTGGTCACATAAGCCTCACCGGCTGTCTTCATAAAGAAATCCCAGGTTTCGGTTGGATCTTCAAGTTTCATACATATTTTAATGTTTGTATTGGCACCAATAGACGCTGCTTCTTCTTTGGAGGCCTTCTGAAATGCTGGCAAATCCTGACCTGCAAAAACAACTGAGAAACCCAATGATCGGGCCTGAGCAGGCACTACAGCAAAACCTTTAACTGCATAATATCCATATTCATCCAATACACATAAAAACGGGGTGTCTGCATTGGTTGGCTTCTTCAAAATCAAATCCTGGTAACTTCCTTCGACTGAATCACCCAATCCCGCGGCCATCATCGATTTTAATGAAGAGATGATTACCTTACCTAAGTTTGAGAGCTCATCCGGTGATTTCTCAAGTGCAGGCAAAAGAACAACCATGATCCGACGATTAAGCACAACGTCCCGAAGATCAACCTCCGCTAACTTTGTTCTAAGAATATGACCATATGTGTCGGCAAGTGAAGTAAACACACGTGTTAACTGCATGGTAATATAACCATGCTGCTCAAAAACCTGTGAAACCTGTTTACCCTTTCTTTCTTTATTATAGCCTGGCAGGGTGCTTAAATAGTTTGTAATGGGCTCAAGAATAACACTGGGCATCCCCTCAAGACTAATGGCATATTGGCCATCACGTATAAACGCCTTGTCTTCAGCCATGGCCTCAATACGATCTAAGGCAAAGTAATTTCGGATGGCATTTGCATCAAGCAGAATATGACCAGCATCTCGCATCGCAACCAGCACCTTCATTAATGCCTCTACGAACGCAATAGCACGCCCCTTCCACATATCCCCATCACCACTGCTTCCTCCGGATTCCATCATGCCTGAAATCAAATTTGACAACATGCCAGAGGAACCTGTGGCAAATGGATTCATTGTATTTGAAATTCTTTTTTCTTGCGGCCCAATAATATCCCTTGCCCCTGTCATAAAATTTATCAAAAGCATATCATCTTCCCGGCCCATGTATCGAACCATAGAGAAAATATTGGCATAAAGGGTATTGTCACCTTTCCCATCCACATAAATAAATCCACTGCCTTGAACCAAGGCATTGAATGCAATGGATGTCAGTGCAACAGTCTTACCTGAACCGGTTGACCCAAAGATCAAGACATGGGTACGCATATCATCATTGGTGAACCATAGCTCTTCATTGTTTTTCTTGTCATTGCCAAAGAAATAAATCCCTTTGCCTTTTCTTGGCTTACCAGTGCCTGGATTTATATCACTGAAGTCATCCCTATTCAGACGTTGCGGCATTCTAAATGGCAATCTTTGTTTTCGGCGAACTGCAGTCACAAAAAACAGAAAATTTACAATCAAAAGAATATCAGCAACTGCTGAAACATAGGCACCTGCTGCGGCCGTAATCAAAATCAAAACAGCAACACCCTTGGGCTTATCAAAGAATCCAGATATTTTCTGACCGGTCGTCCGAGTATCCCGTAAGAGGGCGGATATCTTTTGTTCTTGTGATTTATCAATACCTCTCATCTCATCCCCCCGGGTTATAGATAATTTCAGACAGGGCGGCGTCAAGAGCGTTGACTGCCTGCCCGACCATTGGTACTTTAAGCGGTCTACGTAATCGTTTTTCTACGATCCAGTGAGAATATGGACCTGAAACCTCAGTAAATGGCGTTTGTCGACCCACGCAGTTAAGCATATACCACATTCGACGATCAAGCAGCTTTAGCCATAAAAACTCCGAACTGGCAAGAACCCCATCTGTTCTAGCCAGCTCAAGCATAGAAGCCATAACAGTTAATAAATATGCATGCGGACCAACTGCCCTACCCACCTTGGGACTACGAACATGCTTGATTAATAACTCCTGTGTCCCCCCAAAATTAAGCTTGCCTGACTTACTTGAATTTGCAATCTGATTCAGTAACGCACGGGCTCCTTTTGAATCATTTTCGGCCTTTGCTGCAAAAATAGCAAACAGCGCTCTCACATATCCTGGCAATGGCTCCAACCCCGTCCATAAAGGACCCATTTGCATTGCCATAACCACCTCAGCTCTTGCCCGATCCAATTTGGCAATATGATTTCCACGCTCATAAACTGATTTAACCATCTTGTAGCGCTCAGCAAATTTAATCGGAGAGTCCGCCATGCGCCATTGACCTTCCTCAAGACTCTCTTTAACTAAGTTCTTATCTAAGACAGGCATAATGAGTGGCCAGTTTTTCGATTCTAAGTCGCTGAGTGTCTTCATTGTATAGGTGGCTTTTAATCGAGTCCTGCTCTTAAAAAATATCAAATAGATGGAATACACCAATGCAAGAAATCCAGAGGGGTACACAAAAGCCCATCCACTTTCATGCATCAATGCTTTAAAGTCTGAGAATTCAATTTGCGTATAGTCCTGACTCAACAGTCCTGTCTGAAGATCCTGATAATACTGAGGGCTCGGAATACTAATGTTTAAATCGACAAAAAAATCATAGATTGGATCGAAAATCTCATAAAGTAGTGCAAGCTCATAACTCCTGGCAGTAAAAAAGAATTGAACTATCTCAGCATGATGATAAAACCATGCCATTGCTAACAACCCTACAATCATTAATCCCAGAAAGAAAAACGTTGTCTCCGGACTTGCAACCGGCTGCTGCCCACCACCTTTCATGAAAAGCCTTCCTTGCTAAAACTACACCCCAGTATAGACCTATCATAAAGATTTTTCAATTATTGATCAATGATCTTGTGCAACGAACCATCCATCCATGAATATGACTGGCCCATATGAATAAATCGACGAACATTTAAAGCGTTAAATGCCTCGGTTTTTAAAACCACAGCCCGGGATTGAAAAATAGTCTGAGAGATTGTTGAGCTGGCAGTCAAAAATAAATCGTCGGTGACCGCCAGTTCGACATAGGCATTTTGACATCTGTCAATACCATGGCCGATATGTGACAGCACAAGCTTCTCATCAACAAACACCTGCCTTGTTGGGGCAATCGATTCAAATGAAAGCATTACCCCCTCCCAGTCAGACAGGGAAAGACCTCTGCGATGGAACAGTGGTATATAAACCAGAATCTTTTGACCATGATTTACAGGCCCGGCTTCAGGCCCCTGCCCAGAGATTGTTAGATCAATTTTTTCAATAATCCGCAAAAACCTTCTTTGGATTGCAGAAAGAAATCGACTTTTTTGCCAATGAGCTCCAGCAACAGTGTCAGCAATTCGAGCACGAAGTTCTGCAAGCCGGGGATCAGTTTTCAATTTTGTCATTATGGGTTGGGTAAGTCTGATACTTGATTTTTATTCACAAACTCTTTCATGGCATGAAGACTGTCTAACGCCTCCTGTAGATCCTGAGGTGCAAACAAGGTAAACCCCTTGCCACTGCACTCAATGGCATTCTCTAGGGAGGCTATGGAAGCCCTGAGCTCATCTGCAAGAGCCTGTTTTGCTTGACTGTATCCTGTGTATATTGCCATAAAAAATACTATTAATTTGAGTCTATATTACTACAACTGCCCTTCAAAAGTCAATTACTCGTACAGCAACTCATCAACAACAATCTTTCCTGTCGCTGAGGTCTTCGCCATTTCATTAACAACATCAAAGATGCAGGCCAAGCGCACAAGGTCATTGGAATTGTCTTTCAATTTTAATTGATAGCCCAATATGCTTGCATCCGAGTCTTCAAATTCAACGCCGATACCATAGCCAAGACAAAGCAATGACAGCTGATCAGCTCGTTTTGCCATCGCTGGAAGCATCCCATTAAAGGAAAATATCTCCTCCACCGTAAGCACTTTTCCTTTAAGCTGAAACACCCAGCCCTGTTTTTTTGAGATTGACTGAAACAGCTCTCCCAATTTTTTGACATCCATCATCACACCCACCATGGACTTGAAATCTTTCGCCTACCAGAAATAACGCCCCTTAAGAACCGCGCAAAAATATGTGGAGGCAACCCATAATAATCCAGAATCATCAGAACACTGATCACAAAGATAATGATGAAAAGATTCATCCAGCTTAAATTAAACAAAAACCACAGCACTGGAAAAACAGTCACATAGTTAAATATGAAAAACTTTGCCGGCCTGGCTGAGTCTCGCCACGAGCCTTGTGGCATATCTGCCATCACTTTGCTCCAAATAATCCTTTAAGATTGTAGCAGAAACTGGTTTTTTTTGGCAATATGAAATTGAAAACATCAGCTAATTGAGACCAAGCATGGAACAATGGAAGCCCCTAAGCCTGTCCGCTTTTTGGCAAAATCAGGCAAATTATTACAAAACTCAAGATAAATCGATATGGCAAGAAACACCCCATACGGTGACTAATAATGCTTTTATTGCAAAAAAAATGGCCGACATTTGCGAATCAATTTCACCTGAGTCCCCCGTTATTGAAATAGGCAGTGGCATTGGAGAATTCGCCTATCATTTCTGTAAGCACAGACAGAAGCCATTTGAATTTCTGTGCACTGACTACACTAAAATCAACCTACAAAAACTTGAGTCCCTGCAGGACTTTAACAACTGGCGTTATGCCTATATCCACTTCCATCAACTTGACTGCCTAAATTACCAACCCATCCCCGTCAAAGCCAGCTCATTTCCTATCTTTATTTTCAATTATGTGTTTGACACATTGCCACATGATGGCTTTATTAAGATCGCAAACAATAATATCCAAACCGTCTTAACTTGCGATACAAAAAACTCTGCTGATCATGATCTGATTCACCTGAGCTCTCATCACAAGCTGCCATTTCGCACTGAAAAAAGACCCATCCATCCACTCATCGAAGATTACATCAAATCTCACTGGGAGTCAGCTCAGCAGTTAACCATCCCTGTTGGCGCTCTAAACGCGCTAGCTCAAATAAAAAAACATCACCCCAAAGCCATCATACTTTTCAATGACAAAACATGCCAAAGCCCAAATGCCCTTAGCTATCAAGACGGCTTTGGCCTTCAAAAGGAAGGCTCTGTATCATGCACAGTTAATACTCACGCAATCCGACATTTATTTCAGCCAGACTTCTTGCTTGAAACCCCTGTTGATCCTACATTTGATCTGAACATATCAACCGGCCTGCTTGGCTGGGGATTTGCCAAGAACGAAACACGCACCATTAACAATGCCTGGATGGCGCACCAACAAAACACAATCTATGATTATGCCCTTATTAACCGTGAACTTGCACTTGAACAATCGAAACTTTCTTACCCACTCATCAAACGGCTTCTCATTCAATACAACCACGACCCCTATTTGTTTTTAAATTGCACCCAAAACTTATACCATCATATTCACATTAGCAATCATCTTCTCCACCAAGATGTTCGGCGCATTCTATCCAAAGTAAAAACACAGCATTTCAGCCAAAATGATCGATTAATTCCTGCCATCTCAAGCTGTTATCGCATCATGAATGACATCAGCTCCTCAGAGGCCCTAATGAGAACATACTCTCTTTCAAACCCGCAGGATTACTTTTATCACAAAGAAATGGCCCAGCTACAGTTCATACAAAAAAATCATGAAGAGGCACTGGCTGCATCTGCCAAAGCATTACTCATTAAATCAGACTGCAAGCAAATGCATTCACTGCATTCGCAAATCAAATCCATGGCCAAATAACAATTGGCCCCCCATCCAAAAAGGCATTAATTCAAGCAACAAAATATTGATGTCAGCAAAAGAAAACTTGACACTGATGCTGGAAAAATGATTCATTATAGATAGACATAAGGAACCGTGTATATGCAAAATTCTTGGTTGGTCCTTTCAATGCTAGCAGCAATTGTTTCTTTGACCGGTTGCTCAGACAGCGCTGAACAAAAAGACAATGATGATCCATTGTTAAAATCAATTGTCATCAAGGCACCTGTAACCTCAGACAGCGAGGACGCATCTTATCAAATAGCTCAAGCTACTAAAGCAGCAACAAATGCTCTTGCTAAGCTTGCAAAAGTTCAATCCTCCCAGCATCCTGATTACTACAAAACTCCCCAAAAAGTTATTAAATCAAATGTCAAGGGATCCATTAGCCTAAACTATATCGGACCAATTGAGCCGCTACTTCAAAAGATTGCCAAAAACGCTAATCTGCAATTTAAGAAAATGGGAAAACCAACAGGAACTCCTATCATCGTATCAGTCAAATATGAAGACAGCACACTTGCTGATGCGATTGAAAACATTGCCTATCAAGCACAAAACCATGCCATAGTAGAAATTACTAAGTCTGGGGCTGTACAAATTCGCTACCTTGAGATTTAATAAAGGATACCATCATGTTTAGTAACAAAAAGAGCCTGCTCCTTGCATGCACAAGCTTGGTACTATTTGGTTGCTCAGGCTCGGACGAGCTTCAAGATGGCGTCGAAATTCACAAAGATGCCATTCGAAAAGTCGCCCTAAGCTACGGGGCCCAAAGCGGACTTAAATGGCAATCCCAGAAAATAGCCGACACCCTGAACCACTATTCCAGAGAGCTTGATACTATTTATGACTTTAACTTTTTGCTCATGTACGGCAAAGTACTACCACCTGTGATAGAAGAAAGCTACCTTACTTATAACATTGCCAATGCAAAAGAAGTAAGACTGGCTGACAAAGAAGTTAAAATCATCCGCCAGGCTCGTTTTGTCTCTAATGCCCCCACATGGCATGATTATATCGACATCAGCTACGAAAAACCAAAACCACCACCACTGGCTCTTGTCCCTCAAAGTAAAGAAGAACTTGCCATTTGGCAGTCAGAGGTTGAGGAGGGCTGGAAACAAGGCGTTGCTCAAGCCAAAGACAACTTTTCAGTTGCCCTAAAATACTTAAATCGTGATTTTATTGGCATGACTGCTTATTATACTCTTTACGCCCAAAACATGATTAGCTCACCGGTCACAACCAGCACAAAACTGGGGATTACCGGTGATGAAAACACAATGCGCATTGGCGATCAGGTGCTTCGAATCACTGCATTGTCCAAATTAAATATAAAAAATCCCGATCATTGGAATCCCGTTATTTCAGCGCTTGAAATTGAGAAACAACCCCGTAAAAATGGCTCAACAGCCCCAAAGAGTTGATAAACCACCTTCCTTAGAAGGAAATATAATGGGAATTTTATATGAGCACTGATTTACAACAATATAAAATGTCTAATGAGCCATTAAGGTTTACAGGTGCTGACATTAATACGTTGCTTGAACATTGTCAGAAATTTAATGTCTCAGATATTACGATACAAACCAATGAGCCGATTATTGCTGAAATTTATGGAAAATTGATGCAAATCACTCGACGTAAACTCAATAATATTGAGGTCGGGGAAATTCTCAATTTTATTTACGGCTCCAACGGTACCACACGCATACTAAGTGGTGAAGATATTGATTCAAATTATGAATTCAAACCAAATCGGATCGAACGCTTTCGTTACCGAGTCAACGCTACCGGTTGTTTGGTTGAAGGGCATTCAGGCATCCAAATTACACTCAGAACTATCCCAACTGATCCACCGTTGTTGGCCAATTTGGGGTTACAAGAGGATATTTTAAATGACATAGCTCCTGAAGATGGTGTAATTTATGTCACAGGCGCAACAGGATCAGGAAAAAGCACCTTATTATCTGCCATCATTCGTTATATCGCTGAAAAACCAGATGCCAATAGAAAAATATTAACCTATGAATCCCCCATTGAATTTGTATATGACAACCTTGATGTGGTTAGCTCCATCATTTCACAATCTGAAATTCCAAAGCATCTACCGTCGTTTGCAGCCGGTGTTAGAAATGCGCTGCGACGAAAACCAAGACTAATTCTGGTTGGCGAATCCCGAGACTATGAGACAATTAACGCTGTACTTGAAGCTGCAATGACAGGTCACCCTGTATATACCACACTTCATAGCAATGGTGTTGCTGAAACTATGAGAAGGCTAGTTGGGAGCTTCGGTCCTGATGAAAGACGCGGCAAAACCATTGATATTATTGAAACACTGCGCATGATCATTTGGCAAAAGCTAGTGCCCAGCACGGACAACAAGCAAATTGCACTGAGAGAATACCTTATTTTTAATGATGAAATCCGTGATCATCTTCTTAAATTTGACCCCAACGAAGTTACAAAAGCAACACGAGAAATTGTTGTTGCCAAAAAACTCACCCTGCTGGATGATGCTAAAAGATTTCTTGAAATGGGCAGATTATCTGAGCAGGTTTTTGAGCGTTTAAGCAGGCGCTTTAAAGATCAGGATTAGTCCTTTTTACCTCATTTGCCTAATTTAATGGCTAAAAATTTTCCGTCTAATCTATTAATCAGTAATTTATTTCATCGGCAATATTAATTAGCACGGGCTTTAGATATATTTATTGACCTCCAGCGCCATTTGGCCGTTCTCCTGCAGCTGCGCCCCCCTGCCCATCTCCTGCAGCTGGTTCATCCC
>Ga0169931_10001716_pt1 | contig 36088 bp, 31 predicted proteins | sample Kivu_15m_20L_FD_129675 | JGI IMG/M metagenome (GOLD analysis project Ga0169931, IMG submission 129675) | Freshwater microbial communities from Lake Kivu, Western Province, Rwanda to study Microbial Dark Matter (Phase II) - Kivu_15m_20L... | ecosystem: Environmental > Aquatic > Freshwater > Lake...
CAAGCCTTGCCAACCTCTCCAACAACCACCAAAGCGAACCCCATCACGGTGTCCCCCATCGTGAGGCATCGAGCCGCTTCCTGAAATCTTCCTCGGTGTCCTACTTCAATGAGGCATCACGCCGCAAACAGGGCTTACACACAAAAATCACGGAGAAGCATTCGATTCAAAGGCGAAACCTGCTCTCAGGGACCCGCAAGTCTGCATAACCGCCCGTATTTCAACACGAATGAAAACCGAATGACCCGCGAATGGCCGCAAATGCAACGACGCACCCATATTCGTGGTTATTCGCGGCCCATTCGGCTTGGATTCGTGTTAGAAACCATCACCACTTCTCATTTCATGCGTAAGCCCTGAGCCTCAAATCACGCCCTTGGGAGGCTCATCGTTCTTTGGCCAGCTTGTTGTACTTCTCGACCAGCTCATTGAAGGCGCGGGTGCGGGCGTTGAGTTTCTCAATCGCAGCGTCACGCTCGCTGACGAGCTGCTTGAGCATGGCGTTCTGCTTTTCGATGGCGGTGTTTTGTGAGGTAACGGCGGCGTTGCGCTCCTTGAGCGCGTCCCCGCCTTTGCCGAGGGCGAGTTGAGCGGCCTCGAAACCGGCCTGCGCCTGCATGAGTTCGCGCATGTAGATCGCGATGGTGATGCCGCGGGCGACGGAGTCGGCCGAGAGGTCGTTGTAGTCACGGGTGACTTCGACGAGCTTCGCCTCGACCTCGGCGCGGAGTTCGGTCAGGCGGGCGATTTCTTTTTCATACTCGCGCACTTTGCGCTCCGCCTCGATGCGCAGGGCATTTTCGGCCTCCAGACGCTTCACGAGATCGAGAATGTGGCCGCGCAAACGTGCCTCGCGCTGCCATTGGACGACGGAAACCGCGCACAGGCCGAGTGAGATGAGCACGAGGAGCGTGGTGAGCAGGCGCTTCATGCGTCAAGGATTCGGCTTGGCGGCTCCGGCCGGTTTGACGTTGAACGCGACCTTTGTGAAGCCGACGCGCTTCGCGGCATCGAGCACCTTCACGAGATCCGCGTAGCGCGTATTCACGTCTGCGCTGATGTACACAGGCGTGGCGGGATCTTTGCCGAAGCGCTCAGCGAGCTTGCGGTCCATCTCGGGCAGCGTGATGGCGGATTTGTCGAAGAACACGTCGCCGGTGGCATTCACGGCGAGATTGATCATGTCCGGCTTGAAGTCGGACTGCGCGGAGGAGGCGACGGGCAAATTCACCTTGATCGTCTGCTGCTTCGTCATGGTGAGGCTGACCATCATGAAGGAAGCCAGGAGGAAGAACATCACGTCGATGAGCGGGATGATCTCAAGGCGGGTTTTGCGCTCGGGAAGTGGGGAGTGGAGCTTCAAGGTCGTTCTCGGTTCGCAGTTCTCAGTTCCCGGTTTTAGCACCCACTTTATCAAATCCGTGCTGCGCGGCGAGGATGAGCACGTTGTTGGCGGCGGCTTCGAGATCAAACTTCAAGGCGGCGAGGCGTGAGTGGAAGTAGTTCATCGGCACGAGCGTGCCGATGGCGATGCCGAGACCGGCCGCGGTGGCGATGAGCGCCTCGCCGATGCCGCCGGTGACTTTTTCCACGGCGAGTTCGCTGCTGCCGATGCTGGTGAAGCTGCCCATGATGCCGGTGACGGTGCCCAGCAGGCCGAGCAGCGGCGCGAGTGTGACAATCGTGTCCATCGCGCTCAAAAAGCGGCCTGCATCACGCAATTCCTGGCCGGCGGCGACCTCAAGCGCGCCCTGCATGCTGGTGTGGCGGTGATTGAGGCCGTGATGGATCATGCGGACGACCGGATCGCTGGATTTGGCGGACTGCTCGATGGCTTTGGCGAGATTTCCGGCCTCCAGCTTCTCATAAACCTCATCCAACTGACGTGGGGACCTTTTGGCGGCAAAGCGCAGCCACCAGAAGACGCGCTCGATGAAAACACAGATGGCGAAGAGTGTGACGACGGCGATCGGCCACATGATGGGGCCGCCTTTGATGAAGAGATCGACGACGACGTTGGCTAAAAGGGGATGATGCATTCGGGGTGGGAGAAAAAGGTGAATCAGCGCAGGCGGAAAGTGAGCGGCAGCGTGTAGCGACTGGAGGCACCCCCAGGCCAGCGCCAGTTCCGACGAACCCAGGAGGCGGCGTAGCTGTCGAGCGCGCTGAAGCCGGTGCTGCCGATGACGGTGACGCCATCCACAGCGCCCGAGGGACCGACGCTGATGCTGAGGCGCACCGTGCCCTGCATGCCAGCACCTCGCGCGAAGGCAGGATACGGTGGCGCGGGGAATTTCCCCTTCCCACCACCACCCGATGCGCCCGTGCCTCCAGTAGCGCCAGCGGCTCCTGGCTGAGGTGTGCTGGAACGAGTACCACTGCTCGCCACCGGGGTTCGCGGACGCGGTGGTGCGGGTGTGGGTTTTGGTTTGACCACCGGATCGACGGGGCGCAGCGCGTCGTCTATCTTTGGAGCGGTGGGAATGGCAAACACGTCCTCCAGCGTCATGGCCTCGGCGATTTCTGGAAGATCGAGGTTTTCCGGCGGCGTTTCGACGGTTTCGGGGATTTCGACGGGCAGGACCGGCTCGGTCTCGGCTGGCACCTCATTCGTGGCTTCCAGTGTTTGCAGTTCGGCCATCGAGGTCTCGATCATCGGCACTTCGGCGGCATTTTCGAGATCGGAGAGAGTTTTGAGGTGAATCGGAGGCAAATCTGCCGCGAACATGCCGACGATGCCGACGACAAGACAGGAACTCGTGATCCCAACAATCCACGACAACGAGATCAACGCCTCCAGCGTGCTTTGACGCCGCCAGACCACCGGCCTTGCGACAGCAGGGCTGGAAACAGGCGGCGGTGTGAGATCGAGACCCATGGCGGGGCGCGTGTTTATCACTTGGGAGATCATGGCACAACAGACGGGCGGCTGTTGAGCATGAATCGCAAGAAAGGAGTGTCAATTTGCAATTGAGACTCTATCGCAAAAAAGAACTTGCCAGGATCGCGAAACTAGCCAATCTCCGGCCGTAATTGCGACAGCATCTCAATTTCATTAACTGCGTCCCCTCGATGAAGTCCCACCTCTCCTCCCGTCTCGCCGGCCCGGCCTTGGCCGCCTCAGCGCTTCTCTTTTTGGCTCTTGCCTCCCATTCTCATTCCCAAACGGTGAGCGATCCCGTCACGAAGCCCAAACCCACGACGCAAGCCACCGAACTCGACGCCATCACCATCTACGGCGAATCCGAGAGCGACTACTATGTCCAACCAGCCTTCCCTGAAGCGGTCGAAGGCACGAAAATCTTCGCTGGCAAGCGCGCTACCATCATCGACCTAGACGCACTGCCGAAAGTGCAGGCTAACAACTACCGCCAGGCGCTCGCGCAAACTCCCGGCCTGCTGTTCTCCGAAGAAACCACCCCGCTGGTCAGCATCGGCTATCGAGGCCTCGGTGAGCCGCACCGTTTCCAATTCATGCAGGTGCTGAAGGACGGCATTCCGATCCATGCCGACCCGTTTGGCTACCCGGAGGCCTATTACACGCCTCCCCTCGATGTGGTGGACCGCATCGAGTTCATCCGTGGCGGGGGCGGCCTGATGTACGGCTCGCAGCCCGGCGGTGCCTTCAACTACATCACCTACATGCCTCGCCGTGACAAAGGCTTCGGCTTCCGCACGCAGAACATCTTCGGCACGGACAATCTCTTCTCCACCTACACGGCGGCGGACGGCACCGTGGGGAACTGGGGCTACTACGGCTACTTCAATCACCGCAGCAGCGACGGCTTCCGCAATTTCAACAGCGACTACCGCCTCGACGGCGGAAACGCAAAGCTCGTTTATCACTTCGATGACGACACACGCATCATCTTCAACGTGGACATGTATGAGGAGGAGCACGGCGAACCCGGCGGACTGACTGCGGCCGCCTTCGCCTCCACGCCCGAGATGACCACGAAGCTCCACGACCGCTTCAAACTGCGCCGCTACATCGGCAGCGCCGAGCTGCAGCATCAAATCCAGCCCGGCACCGAACTCAGCGTGAAGGCCTGGGGCGGCTACTACCAGCGCTGGAGCAAGCGCCAGCGCACTAGCGCGGCTGACCAGTTCGGCACCGTGCCGACGCTGCCAAACGCCGCCACGAACACCATCGAGAACCAGGAATTCTACACCCTCGGCATCGAGCCACGCATCCGCCATGATTGGGAAGCCTGGGGCAACCAGCACACCCTCGCTGCAGGCATGCAGTTCTATTACAACTTCTCCCCCCGCGTGGACAAACGTGGTGCCACTCCGGACGCAAACGATGGCGTCATCACCGCCGACTCACGCCGCGAGATCTTTTACGGGTCGCTCTTCCTCGAAAACAAGTTCACCTTCGGCCGCCTCACCATCACCCCCGGCTTCCGCATGGAGCTGATCAATCAAAACATCCACACGCGCAATTTCGCCCCGGCAGGCGGAGCCTTCACCGGCGAGAGCAGCAAGAGCGTCTTCGAACCTCAGCCCCTGTTCGGACTCGGTATCGCCTACGACCTCGGCAACGAGAGCTCCCTCTACGCCAATGTCTCTCAGAGCTACCGCACCACCGTCTTCAGCGAGTCCATCGTCGCCCAGCCTGGCACCACCGCCACGGACGCGGCCCCCAGCCTCACCTGGAGTTACGAGCTCGGCTATCGTGGCAAGCCCGCGAATTGGTTCACCTTCGACACCAGCGTCTTCCTGATCGACATGGACAATCGCTTCGGCATCACCGGCGGCACGCTGCGCAGTGTCGGTCGCAGCATCAACTATGGCTGGGATGGTGCCTTCGACCTCGACCTCATCGGACTCGCTGACAAGCTCAGCGGCACTGAAAACCCGAACCGAGCCGGTTCCCTCAGCTTCTACGGCAATCTGTCCCTGCTCAAAGCCGAGCTGCACGGCGGGCCCGTCAGCGGAGCCACGCCGCAGTACGCCCCCGACTACATGCTGCGTGCCGGCCTCATCTACAAATACCGTGACAAGGTCAAGATCGGCTTCCTCGGCACCTTCGTCGCCGACCACAACGCCCAGGACGGCGGCACCTCGCAGTTCGACATCCCGTCCTACATGACCTGGGACCTCACCGCCGAAGTGAAGGTGCATGAGCACTTCACCGTCATGGCCGGCTTGAACAATGTCTTCGACGAAAGCTACTACGCCCGCGTCCGCAACGACGGCATCGACCCCGCCTACGGCCGGAACTTTTACGTCGGCGGCAGCGTCACCTTCTAATCTGCAACAGTTTGGTTGGATCGGTTCCCTGCGGGGCGCGGAAGTGGTGTTTCGCCTCCGCAGGGATTTTTTGGAGCAATCGGCTTAGCGTTTCAACAATTTTCCTTGCACACGTGCCGCTTGGATCACGTTATGATTCGCCGTGAAAAGAGTGACACCGCTGACAGTGCAGAAGTCACCATCGTCAGAAAGAACGTGCGGATTCCCCGCTCCTCGGATGGATTGCAGGAAATAAAGGTCGTGGCCATCGAGAGGAAACAAAGCGCAGTCGGCGCTCGCCTGCGTTGACGCCGCATCGTCCATCACCAAAGGCGGTTGCAGACATTGGCTGCCGTTTCCGCAGACATCCCGCCATGCGGTCTGAATCACTTTCGCCACCCTTGTCCTTTCGGCAGGGTGGTTGTGGCGGTATTCCTTCGGCTTGGTGTCCGGCGGGATGCCTCCCGCTTGTTTGGCGATCTCATACTCCATCTTCTCGATTTGATGGCTGAGTTCGGAGAGTTGCAAGGGGCTCCACTGAATGACACTCCCGTGAAGATAGCACTTTTGCAGGTAGGCGGTGTACGACTGGGTCTGTTTCTTCCGCCAAGGCTCCATGCTCACGGTCGCATTGGGATAGGTCATCCAGAACCAAACATTGGTATCCACCCAAAACTTGTCGGATGCCTTCGGCGTGTCGCTGCTCACATCGACCACCGTCGCTTGGACTTTGAAGGCGATGGCCATCAGACCTCGACAGCATGCTTTTCCATCACCGCGTCCACGGCCTTTTGATACACGGGATCGCTGAAGTACTTTTCACCCACCTCCAGGCAGCGGGCGAGGGTTTCCACGGCATGCTGTGGCAGATTGAGGATCATCAGCTTGCTGCGGAGTTCATCGCGGCTGTAGTCCTTCAGCAGCGCGGCGATGCTGCCGTTGAAGTAGGGCGTCATGTGGACACGGGTCCCGGCGAAATCGAGCTCCACCGGCTCGCTGCCGATCAAGGCCGGGCGCAGTTTGTTGAGCAGTGCTTCCCCGTCTTCGTAGGTCATGCACAGCTCGCCGGTGATGTCAGTGACTTGGAGTTTCATGGTTGGTTGGGGAATTAATCAAAAAGGTACCACAGGTACGTTCTCGGAAGCCAGAACGTAATAAGTGTCATCGCATTGCAGGCGGATGTTCACCAGGGTGCCCTCGAAATGGGCGCGGAGAGTCGCAAAGGTTTCCTGCTTGTCAACCAGGCGGTAGCCGCCCTCGTGGCTGTAGATGTCCAGGCTGCCCCGTGCGGCCTGGACAAAATCTCGAAGAACGTCGAGGCCAAGTCCACGGCTGACGCCGGGCGTCTGGGCCGTCGAGTTACCACGCGCAAAGGCCCACTGCATGCACGCTGCGGCGGAGTCGGTCTCTGCCGCCGCCTCAGATCCACGAAACAAGCGCACGTTCGAGGGAATGCCGACGCCGAAGTCGGCCAGGGCCAGCGTCAGCTCATTACGGTTCTTGAAATACTGCCCGCACACCATGACACCGATGGGTGATCTCGAATGCTGGAAGGCATTCATGTAAAGCTCCGCCACTCGCGACACGATCTGGTCACGCAGTCCCGCGCTCACGCCGATCCAGCCTCGTCCCAGCCAGTACTCGCCGAGGTAATGCTCAAAGGCTGCGGCATTCTCGTGACCATCCTCCCGAAAGGGAATGGAGTTCCCCTTCCAAGGGCCTTGCAGGCCGCCGAACTGGTGAAGGAAGCCGTTCTGGGCCAGATTCATCTTCACCGCGCCTTCTCGGAGAGTTTGCCAGCGAAAGTCCACCATTCTGCCCCTAAGCTGCAAGAGCCGTGCCAGCCCGCCCAGAAAGACCAGCGCGTTTGGGCGCAGGAAATCACACCAGTGGAACTCAAAGGCGATGTCGTCATTGGCCCCCATCGCCTGCTGCCAGATGACGCAAAGCGACTGGAAGTCCCCAGGATCATCATTGATGCGGCCGATTGGGATGATGGTCATGATTGAACGGCCATCGAGTCCTGGGGGGAAGGTAGGCTGCCGGTTTGATGATCTCGTTTGTGGGTAGCCATTGAACCTGCGCTGCGTCGCTCCTCGCCAACCGCGTAATAGAAAGATCGCAGCACGTTTAGAAACGCAAGCATGCGGACTTCTGGGCCGTCTGACTCGATGGAATTTATGTGCAACAATGCCTTGCTGATCCCGATGGAGACATTCTTCTCATTCAAAACCCGTTGGGCAACCATGGGAAGACCTTCCTTGCCCATCACTTCAATCATAGTTCTGGCAGAAGATTCTGCCGCTGAAATAAACAGTCCGCGCATGACCACGGAATTCACCTTGTCAGCCTGGACGGGATGGTATGGCCAAAATTGACGCAGGACATTGGGATGCGGATGATGGTGAGGAGGCAAACCTGGGTCAGAACAGAACACACTACAAAATGGCGCCAGTTTGTCTGCCACATCATCGCCGCAACTGTGCTGCGAGCCATGATGCATGACTTGCATCGCTCCAAGATTCTTCATCCGATTCTCACCAAGATGATTCGTCAGGCGGTCCAATTCGTCAGAGTTCCTCACACATGCATCTCCAGTTAGGAGCAGGGAGCAGCGCATGAGTGGCCTAATATCGTGTTTGAAGCCGCCTCCATTGAGAAAACGTCCAACACATAGCGAAAACACCGGGAAGGATTGATCACCACAAGTGATTTCCTGCATCCAGGCCCATTGCCCCGTGGCTGCGAGAGGAACACAGAGCAATATCTGGGATATTCGGTTTCTTAGTTGCCCGGTCGACCCAAAATGCAGGTCGTAGAGCTGTCGCAATCGTTGCAGCGCGTCTTTCGCTAGCTTGGGATTGGCTAGTATTTTGCGTTCCTTCTCGGCGGCTTCGATGAACGCGGAGGGGATCGTGCGCATTGGGCGATCATTGTAGGGCAGAAATTCCAAGAACTCTCCCAGCTTAACGGTCGCATGCGGGCGGAGCTGGTCGGCCATATCCTCTGGCCTTGCGCCTGAATCAGAAGCCGTGGACGACGGCAAGGTTGGCCCAGCCACGAGTTCCCAATCCTCTGATGCACTGGGAACACGGATCGTATCTCCCGCTATTCCCTCCCCAATTCCTTGCTCTGACGAGGCATGGACAAAAAGCACCCGCTCGATTTGTGCATTTGGACGGGACCTAAGGTAAGAAACCGGATCTGTGAGAAAACTCAGCCATTCCATCTCCTGCTCACCTTCGGCTTCCAGCGCCAGCAAGATGCGTTCCGCGAGCGGCAAGTAGGGCAGCAAAATGGTTCCAACCTCAAAATGATTCAACAGTTCAGGTACACCGTTCACATGATCGCGGTCGAAATGCGAAATGACGAGCAGGTCGAGCCGGGGACGTCCGTCTTCTTTGTGTCCGCACGCCTTTACGAAAGCGTTGACCGCCGCCTCTAGCAGCTTGTGGTCCGAAATCGTTCCACAGTCATACACCCAGGTAAACTGCGGGCGGGCATGCCCTCGACTGCGAAGGATACCCGAGAAGAAGAGTCCCTGACCCACAGGATTAAAAGTCCATTCAAAAGTGTCTGGCTTCATTTGCCCTTGTTTTACTGTGACTAGCCATGCTCTATCAAGAGCGGACTGGTGCCGATGGAAAGACTGTGGAAAGGAATCATAACTCCCCGCGAAACGCCTTCGCCAATAGGGCGGCTTCAAACTTTCGCAGGTCTTCGGTGATGCTGGCGGCGTGTATGGTGATCTCGCGCTGGCGTTTCACGAGTTCGGTGAAGCGGCGTTGTTCTTCGATGGGCGGGACGGGGACTTGGATTTGTTTGAGGCGTTCGAGGCCGAGGGTGCGGTTGCGGCCGGCGCTGCCGGGGCTGGCGGCGCGGATGTCTTCCAAGCCGCGTGGCGTCAGGAAGTGCCAGCAGAGGAATTCCGCCGTGGACTGCTCCGGATCGGCCAGGTAGGTGATGTAGCGGTGGGAACCGGCGCGGCCATCGTCCTCCGGCTGGGCCACGGCGATGGCTCCTTCCCAGGCAAACACGTTGCTGAAAACGAGATCGCCCGCGTGGATGCGGAAGATGCGCTTGCTGCCCACCTCCGTGCCGCTGAGGGCGGGCTTGTGAAAGGTGCCTTTGCCAAAACTGCGCAGCCCCAGCTCCGGGTAGCTGCCCTCCGGCGTGGTCGTGATGGGACGCCGCACCGGCCTGGCGACGGCCTCCAGCGGCTTCTGCGGTGCCTCGGCGGCCAAGCGTTCGTAAAACGACGCCACAGCTCGCTGCATGTCGCTGGCGATGGCCTGCGTGTGCTCGGCGAGTTCTTGAGCGCGGGTCGTGAGCGATTCGATGCGTGAAACGATGCGCTCTTGCTCGGTCAACGGGGGAACCGGAAGCTCTAATCGTCTGATGAATGCTTGGCTGATATTCGGCTGCGCCGCACCAAAACTAGAAAGAATAAGTTCTTCGCGGATCAAGCGCAGATACTGCCAAAGAAAACCTGAAAGAATATCAGACCTTGGGAAGAACGCACAGATGGCCTGATTGGTGGCTGCATCGATTCCTAATCGTCCAAGTTTGCCAACATTGGCACCATACATTGCCATCAACAGAGTCCCTTTAGGAAACACCTTTGCATTGGAACTATCGACGGCCTCATCAGTGATCAATTCTTCTGCAGAAACGATCAAGCTGTCTTTCAAAGCACCTGATTTGATCCAGGGAATAGAACCACGAAAAAAATCTGCATTCCCCCTGTTCGGTGTGCCTCCAGTTCTGGTTTCGCAAACGTCATTGAGACGCCGGAGTGTCCAAGAAGCTGGTATGTCTTCGGCATCAATCATTCATCACCTCCGACTTCAACAGATTGCGCATCTCATCGATAATCTCACTCATGCGTTGCTCGCTAGTCTTCACCCGGGCCAAAATTGATTCGGGATCATCATGTTCGAGCTTGTCCGCTTCGATCAGTCCGAGACTCGATGGGGTCAGGTCGTAGTTGTTCTCGATGAGCCTCTCCGCAGGGACTAGCCACGCTTTCCCATCTTCGGTGGCACGAGTCGGCCACTTGGCGAGCATGTCAGGGAAGTCGTTGCGGAACTGCGAGCCGAACTTGCGTGCTTTCCGAAGCGATGAGCCATCACCTTCGACATTGTAGAACCAGACGTTCTTGGTCGGGCGTCCGGTCTTTTTGAAGATGAGGAAGCAGGTGGAGGTGGGCGTGTAAGGCTCGAACATGCCTTTCGGCAGGGTGACGACGGCCTGGAGGTCGCACTCGGCGAGGAGGCGCTTTTTCACCTCGATGTGGGCGGTGGTGTCGCCAAAGAGGATGCCGCTGGGGAGGACGACTCCGGCACGACCGCCCTGGCGGAGGCTGCGCAGGGCGGCGGCGAGGAAGAGGACGTATTTGTCCCCTTTGCCGACGCGGAGGGAGCGTTTCGGCGTCTGGCTGGCACCGGAAAAGGGCGGGTTTTCCACGATGCAGTCGAACTGCACCTCGTCCCACTTGTCCTCGCTGCCGCCGATGCCGTCGCGGCGGACGATGGGGCTGTGGTCGAAGCCGTGGAGCACGGCGTTCATGGCGGCCATGCGGATGATGTCCTTGTCGCCCTCAAAGAGATGGATGGTGCCGCGTTGCAGGAACTCCCACTGGGCGGGGGTGAGCTTGTCGCCCAGGCCGCGTTTCACGGTCTGGCCGTAGGGTGCGGGGACTTCACGCACGAACTGCGGGGAGGTGTTTGCCAGCAGGATGTGCTCATACACGGCGATGGCGAAGCCGCCGGTGCCGCCAGCGCTGTCACACATGGTCTCGCCGATCTGCGGGTTCACCATCTCGACGATGACGCGGATGAGATGGCGTGGGGTGCGGAACTGCGCGGCCTTTTTCTGGCTGCCGAGGTCGTTGACGAGAATCTCGAAGAGATCGCCCTTCACATCGGCGTCCTCGCTGAGGAAGTGGACGGGGCTGATGATGTCCACGGCGCGGCGCAGCGTGGCTCCGTCCGGGATGACGATGGCGGCGTCCTCAAACAAGGCGCGGGCGGCGATGGAGAGATCCGGGTGAAAAGTGAGCCGTGGCAGCAGGTCCCGCAGGGTGCGGAGCATGCGGTCGTTGTCAGGATCGGTGGTGAGGGTGCTCCAGCGCAGTTTGGCGAAGTCCACGTCCTGTCCATCAATCGCCACCTTTTTGAAGATGGCATTTGGGTCGCCACGCTCGGCCTCCATCTCCTCCAGCATCTTCAGGAAGATGAGGAAGCTGATCTGGGTGACGTAGGTGATGGGGTTGGTGACATTCGCCTCCCACATGACCTTGCACAGGCGTTTGAGGAGGCTGGAAAGGGAGGCGGAATCCATGAATCAGATGATCAGGCGGCTTTGACGATGGCATCTAGTTCAGTGAGCACCGACTGCAAGCCATCCCGCCCGAAAAGGCTCTCCGCACGCACGCGACCGCCGAGGAAGGTGAAGGGCGGTTTCGTGAACAGGGTGGGATCAAGCGAGAGATACTTGCCCTCGGTCAGGGCGGAGAGCACGACATTGCGCAACAGCTCCAGCAGGCGGGCCTGCTCCGGTTTGTCGGCATTCGAGTGCTCTGCCAACCAGGCATTGAAGGCACGCTGCACGCGCTCCTCCCGCGTGGGCAGGGTGATGAGGCCCAGTGCGGCGCGGATGAAGTCCGTGAGGCTGCCGGTGGGCTGGTCGAAGGCCTTTCTCAACGCAGCCTCGTCGAAGTAGAAGCGCGGGCTGTTCAGCGTGCGGCGGAGATCCTCCCACTCGTCTTCGCTGAGAGATTCACCGGCGAGCACCTTCTCCACGGCGGGGTGGGTCTTTTGCAGGACGGCGATGCGCTCGCGGAAGTGGTCCTGATACTCGCGGCGGTCGATGGCGAGGCCTTCGGGGCCGACGAGGATCATCTCCCGGCGGCGGAACTCATCACTCAGCTCACCTTCCTTGATGCTGATGAACTCACGCGGTGGCGGAGGAGGTGGCGGCGGGGGCGGATCGACGATGTCTCCCCCTTCATCCTCCCCGCCACCTTCACCGGGCCGCCGGCCGACCGGACGCGGGCAGTGGTATGGCTGGCCGGGATCGTTGAAGCGGGCGTGGTTGTTGACGAAGTCGTAGATGAGGAAGCTGGTCTTCCCGATGCGCGGGCAGAGGCGGCTGCCGCGCCCGCGCATCTGCGCATACTTCAGCGCGGAGCCGGTGGGCCGTAGCATGACGAGGTTTTCCACCTCCTTGTGATTGTAGCCGGTGTCGAGCATGTCCACGGAGATGGCGATGACGGGCAGCGGATCGAACTTGAAGGCGTCAATGACAGTCTTGGGATTGCCGTTGTTCGCGTAGCAGGTGATTTTCTGCGCAAAGGCCTCCCTCACTTCGCCAGGGGAGCGATTCGTCTGCTGGGCGATGCGCAGGCAGGCATCAGCGGGCAGGAGTTTATTGAACAAGCGGGTGAGGATGTCCGCCTGTCGCTCACCGACGGCGAAGACGATGGTTTTGCGCGGATGCGTCTGCGGGCGCTCCTCCTCGACGCGGTAGTATTCCTCAATGATGAGCTTCAGGCGGTCCTCGGACTCGATGAGCTTGCCCCAGTCGGAGAAGCCGTAGTCCTCGTCCTCCCACTCGACGCCGTCGAAGGTGAGGCGCGTCTCGGCGAGGTAGATGCGGTAGTCGGCGAGGAATTTGTCCGCGATGCCCTGCTGGATGGTGTAGGCGAAGGTGGGTCGGCCCTCCTCAGCGGCACTGTCCCAGCACTCGAAGAACATGTAGGTGCTGCGCACGAGCTGGCGCTCGTGGTGGCTGATCCAGCGCAGCTCACCGGGATTTGGCGTGGCGGTGAGGCCGATGTGGATGGCATCGAAGTGGCCGAGGGTGGCGCGATGCGAGTTGTAAATGCTGCGGTGGCACTCGTCCGTGATGACGAGGTCGAAGTAAGCATGACCGAAGCCGCCCTCACCCAGCTGCCCGGCGACGGTATCCAGAGTGCCGACGACGACCTGGCCCTCCAGGCTCTTTTTGCCGCCAAACAGCAGTGTGATGGGATAATCGCGCAGGTAGTCCGTGAAGTCGTCATGCGCCTGCCGTGCCAGCTCGATGCGGTCAGCCAAAAACAGCACGCGGGAGATGATGCCCGCCTGGAACCAGCGCTTGATGAGGAGGGCGATGGTCATGGTCTTGCCCGTGCCGGTGGCCATCTCAAACAACATGCGCCGTATGCCGGAGATGAGCGATTCATCGGCCTTTTCGAGACATTTGATTTGGTAAGGCCGTGTCTCGCAATCGTCGCCTTGAGAGCGAAAGCGGCGCGGGATCGGCACCGCCTTCAGGGATGTCTGCACATCACCTGCGCGATGCTGGCGAAGATTGGCACGACGCTCCAAATCGGCTGGTGAAGGAAAACCAACCACCGGGCGTGCATCCCCTGTTTCGTAGTCCCAAAAGTAATGCTCGCGACCATTGCTGAGGATGATGAACGGCGCACCGAGCTTGACCGCGTAAGCCTTGGCCTGCGCTTTGGCACCGTAGGGATCGGTCGAGAAGCGCTTTGCCTCCAGCACGCAGAGCGGCTGGGTGCGCTGGTTCTTCATGAGGTAATCCGCCCTACCATCCGCCGCCGCTTCCTCGGTGGAAACCTGCGCCGGATTCTCAATGTCCCACCCGGCCTCTCGCAGGAGGCGGTCAATCACGATACGGGCGGAGGCTTCGGAGGGCATTCGTAGTGACCATAGGTACTCGTCCTCAGATGGCGAGCAACTTCACATGTCCAAGGTAACCGCTTTTAGCATTCCGCGATGCTTACCAACGAAACGGCGACGCCGGAATGCCCGCGCCGTTGAAGAGCGTGGCGGTGGGATTGTCCTTCCACGCGTAGCGCACGTTTTTCGGCTGCGGCACGGCCTTTGAGGACACGATCACAGTCTCACCGTCGATCTTCGCCTCCGCAGGCTGCCACTGGCCATCAGTGCCGGCGACTTCGAAGCCGGTGAGGTCACCTTTGGCCTGCAAACCCTTCGCATGCTTGAAGGCGAGCACAAATCCGCCGTCTTTCGCCGTCGCGGTGTCGATCAGCGGTCCGCTGCTGGCGGGAACCTCTTTTTGATACACGCTGCCGAGCGCCCACTGCGCGAGACGACGGCCAACCTCCTGCTTGTTCTTCGGATGAATGTCCTTCGGATCACCGATGTCGAGCGTGATCGCCATGCCGCTGTTGGGAATGGTGCTCAAGGCGTTTAGCATCTGTTCGCGCACGATCATCCAGCCCTCGCCGGCGCTGGTAAAGTTCGGCAACTGCACCCACGCGAAGGGAAACTCGTCGTTCCAGCGGGTCCGCCAGTCTTTGGCGAGCAGGGTGAGCTGCGTCTGGTAAAACGGCGGCTTGGGCTCATGGCTATTGGCCTCGCCCTGATACCAGATGGCACCGCGAATCGCATAAGGAATCAGCGGCGCGATCTTGCCGTTGAAAAGGCCTCCCACATTGCCCTTGCGTCCGCGGGTGGAAATCGGGTCACGCGGCTTGCGCGGCAGCGGTTTGCCCTCGGCCTTCGCTTTCTTTGCGTCCTCCGTCCATTTCGCTACCTGTCGCTCATAAAGCGCCTTCGCTTTCTCCGGATCGAACTTGGCGTCTTCCTGTTTCACGGTCGCGAAGAACGGCTTGAGCTCCTCGCTGGCCTTCTGAGCCTCGGGACTGATCCACGACTCGATGGGCGTGCCGCCGACGGAGGAATTGATGAGCCCCACCGGCGTTTTGAGTGCCGCGTGAACCGTGCGACCGAAGAAGAACGCCGTGGCGGAGAAGCGCCCCACTGTTTCCGGCGTGCAGACGACCCAGGTGCCTTTCCCAAGCGATTGCGCCGTGTCCTCAGCAGCGCTGCCTTCGGTAAACATGCGGATCTGCGGCAGATTGGCCGCCGCTTTCGAGCCTTCCACGTCATTGGAACGTTCCACGGTCATCGCCATGTTTGACTGGCCGGAGCCGAGCCAGACCTCGCCGACGAGCACGTCGTGGATCGTCTTGTCGGCAATCGTGAGCGTCTGGGATTCAGCCGAAGCCGTCAGCGGGTCGAGTTTGAGCGACCATCTGCCCTCCGCGTCGGCTTTCGCGGTCTTTTTCTGTCCGGCGAAGGAAATCACGACCTCCGCATTCGCATCCGCCGTGCCCCACACCGGGACCGGCTTGCCGCTTTGCAGCACCATGTGATCGGAGAACACCGCCGGCAACGTGAGCGCGGCGGAAGCAGGAACGGCGAAGAAAAGTAGGCTGAGGAGTGATTTCATGGCGGTGGAATTCAGAAGCGGCTTGTCAACGTTACCGCCGCCGGGTTTGCTTCACGAATGTCAGCCGCACTTTTCGCCGCCGGTCTGGGAGACGTGATCCGCTCCTGCTACCTGAACGCCGCCTACCGCGTGCTCAGCACGGCCACGCAGCCGGTGCCGGTCATCATGGCCTCCCACAATCCCTTCGCGATCGAGATCTTCCGGCATCATCGCAACGCGAAAAACTTCATTCTTTACGATCTGGCGCACAAGTTTGAGGAGTTCTTCAACGCCGGCCTGCGCGGCGTGGACATCAACCGCGCTCTATGCGGATTTGCCGGTGTGGATCACGCGAAATTGATCCGTGGAAACTCAGATGGCCACATCCCGGTCTTCGACGCGCCGGACGAGGTCGATTCCCAAGGACACATCGTGTTCCAGCCCTTCGCGGGAAACGCCTCCTATCGCTCGCTGCCCCCGGAACTCATCGAAAAAACGGCGCAAGTGCTGCGCAAGCTGCCCTGTCAGGTGTTTGTGGTCACGCGCAGCTACTTCCGGCCTGGGGTGAAGGGAAAGATCATTCATGCCTTGGAAGACGCACGCTCCCTCGAAGGCGGAAATATCACTGTGCTCGACAGCCTTACCGTGCCCGCCACGCTGAATCTCATCAAAAGCTGCCGTGCTTATGTCGGGAGCTGGAGCAGCCTGCAGCAGGCGGCGTGGCTGGAAAACAAGCCAGTGGCGGTGTTTTATCCGGTCAATTACATCGACGTGCAGACGCACACCGCCTACGCCTTCGGCATGGGCCGCGAAAACACGCTGGGCCGCGAATATCCGCAGGTGGATGTGGCGGAGTTGGAGTCCTTTCTCCGCCGTTGGTGATTCAGCGCCGCAAAAACTGTCGCAGCACCTCGAAATGACCGGCAGCCGCGCTCATGTCCGCGTCCAGGTCCTCCATGCGGATTTTGTACGGCGAATCCATCGGCGTGATGAACGGCACACGATTGATGCGGGCGAAGATCATGCCGTGGTAACGCCCCGTGACGACAAAGCGTGAGCGCGCAATCGTTTCAAACGCCAGACGCGGCTCCGCATGCGCGATGATCCGCGATTGCGGACAACGTTCCGCAGCTTCCGCGAGCAGTTTGTCATCATCGACCGGCGCCCCCATGCCCAGCCACTGTGCCGGCGTGCCGCTGGCGTCGAACTGGCGAAGGTAATGATGGACGAGCGTGTTCCGTGCATTCACGAGACCCGCAGGCACCAGCGTGACAGCCTGCGGAGGTGCTTCAGCCCCCTCCATCGCCGGCCGATACAAATAGGCCGCGTCCGGAAAGAACCGCGCGTCAGCACGTCCGCTGATCTCCTGCGCGATGCGCACGCAGTTCGGCGAGCGCAGGGTGATAAAGGCAGCTTGCTTCAGATAGGGCACCCACGGGCGCAATGCAGTGGCGTATTCGGCCTCGCGGTTGATTTGAAACTGAAAACCGCAGGAAAGGATGCCCCACGGGATGCCACGTTTCAACGCGGCATCCATGTAAAACTTCATGGCGCGGAAATGCGGCGACTCGTTTTCCGCAGCGTCCTCTTTCGGATTGTTGTAAAGAATGCCACCACCTCCGAGCACGAGCAGGTCGAGGTCTTCAGGCAGTGCGGCAGGCAGATCGGAATTATAGATCACCATCTCATGCTCCGGCAGTTCCTGCGCAAAGACGAGCGGGTAGGTGTCATCGCCGGTGTTCCCATAACCCGACGCTCCCACGAAGCCGATTTTCATGCGCATCCCAGCCCCAAAACACTATTTGGTTGCAGTGCTCTTTACGAAAGCCGCCCCATTGTGGTTCTCGATGATTTTAAAGGCGTTTGTGTTCATCACCGAATGAATGAAGCAGTGATGAATGGTAAGAATGCTGTCTTGCAGAGGTTCTTCTCCAGGACTTTCGAGTGACTTCACATTCAATCCCATTTCGATGCACTCTTCCATGTGGATATGCCTCTCGTGCGTCCTATTGGTGTCGTAGTGGGACAACTGCTTCACAATTGCCCGTGGAAGCGTCTTTCGCCGCGGGTGAGATGCGAACATCACTTTCTGCAACTGTTGTTCAACGAACTCGTTCGACCATTTGATCGCATTCTCACAACGACCGAGGAAAGTCGGCCGGTATTGCGAGATTATACGACCCCAGACCTCGATCATGGCCGGGTCTCTCTTCATTTCTCGGCAGGCGCGGCGGAATTCACTGAGCACGCCATAAGCCGGGATTCCATTCACCTGAGGATCAATCGGGCCAAGATTGGAGTGCTTGCCCATCCATATTTCCCGGCAAGAGCAGGCCATCATAGTGCCTGCGGACATCGCGATCTGTGGTATGAAGGCACGGATGTCGCAATCAAATATCTTGTGGAGATAATCTACGATGGATTGTGTCGAGGCGATGCTGCCACCCGGGGTATGTAGGATGAGGTCCAGCCCCTTGCTTTTATCCATGCCATGCACGGCCATCATGAAACCGTTTTTGTCCTCATCGTTGATTTCCATGCCCCAAACAGAAGGCTTGGACAAAAAGCCGGAATAGTAGGCGATAACATTACGCCCTGTGTGCTGGTTAAGCTGGCTGAGGTACTTTCTGCGCACCAAGTCAATAGCCAGCGGTCCGTGTGTTTTGGACAACCCCTGCATCTCCTGAAGAACTTGACCCCAATTAGGCATCTTTGATCAGAATGGCACCGTAAGTCGTTACTGTTTCAGGAAAAGAGACAGGCCACGGTTGATCGAGCGAGAAGTGAACTGAATCATCCACCCAAAGTCGGTCGGTTTGCGGCTGGACAAACCGCGTGTATTCAAGCTGGAGATCGTGCGTTCGAGTGGAAGACACTCGCTTCGCCCGCTGCTTTTTAGCTTTGCCGATCGCTGCGGCTTTGGTGATCATGTAGTTTTATATACTCGATAGCAACGCACCTTGTCATCTACTTGTTTGTTTTGGTGAAAAAAACGCGGACCGTTTCCGGTCCGCGTTCGTGAGGGGTTCGCTGAGAGCGCTGATCACGCGTAGCTGGCCTGCGCGCCTTTGATGTCGCGCTTCTTGATCCAGGGCATGAGGCTGCGGAGGCGGGCACCGGTCTTCTCGATCGGGTGCTTTTCGCCGTCCTTGAGCAGCTTGTTGAAGGTCTTGTAGCCGGTTTCGGTCTCCTTGATCCATTCCTTGGCGAATTTGCCGGTCTGGATGTCCTTCAGCGCGGCTTTCATGCGCTTCTTGACGCTGCCGTCGATGATCTTTGGTCCGACTTTGACGTCGCCCCACTTGGCGGTCTCGGAGATGGAGAAACGCATGCCAGCGATGCCGGACTCGTTCATGAGGTCCACGATGAGCTTCAGCTCATGCAAGCACTCGAAGTAGGCCATCTCAGGGCTGTAACCAGCCTCGGTGAGCACTTCAAAGCCGGCCTGGACGAGGGCGCTGGCGCCGCCGCAAAGGACGGTCTGCTCGCCGAAGAGGTCGGTTTCGGTTTCTTCCTTGAAGGTGGTCTCGATGACGCCGCCGCGGGTGCCGCCGATGCCGTGCGCCCAGGCGAGAGCGATCTTCTTGGCCTGCTTGTCGGCGTTCTGGTGGATGGCGATGAGGGAGGGGACGCCCTTGCCTTCGGTGTACTGGCGGCGGACGATGTGGCCGGGGCCTTTCGGGGCCACCATGATGACGTTCACGTCCTTCGGCGGGACGACGGTCTTGTAGAGAATGGCGAAGCCGTGGGAGAAGAGCAGCGTCTTGCCCTTGGTGAGGTGCGGGGCGATGTCCTTCTTGTAAACGCCGCCGATCTTGGTGTCCGGCACAGCGCAGAAGATGACGTCGGCCGCTTTGACCGCATCGGCGGTGTCCATGACTTTGAGACCCTTTTCTTCAGCCACCGCGCGGCTCTTGGAGCCTGGGTAAAGGCCGATGACGACTTTGACGCCGCTCTCCTTGAGGTTCAGGGCGTGGGCGTGGCCTTGGGAGCCGAAGCCGATGACGGCGCAAGTCTTGCCTTTAAGGGGGGCGAGGCTGGCGTCTTTTTCAGTGTAGATTTTGGCGGGCATGGGTATGTCTGGTTTAAGGGGCGGCGATAGTGGTTCATGCCCCCCCGAGGGTCAAACGGCTTTTTGCCAGCCTTCCAAGGCTTTGATTGACCGCCCTCTCTCGACGCGTAACCTCCGCGCTCCTTATGAAAAACACCCTCGTCATGCTCTGCGCCGCGCTCGCGGCTCTCTCCGCCGTCCAAGCCCAGGAAACCAAGCCAGCTCAAGCGGCCGAAGCCCCCGCCGCCGCCAAGGTGGACATGGCCAAAGTCAGCTACTTCATCGGCATGAACATGGGTGGCCAGTTCAAAGAACAGGGCATCGCCATTGACATCGCGGCTCTCACCGAGGCGATCAAGTCCACCATCGCTGGTGAAAAGCCAAAATACACGCAGGAGGAACTCATCGCTGCCATGCAGGGATTTGAAGCCAGCATGCAGCAGAAGGCTGCGATGCGCGGCCAGGAGGCCAAAGCCACCGGCGACAAATTCCTCGCTGAAAACGGCAAGAAGAAAGGCGTCACCACCACCGCCAGCGGCCTGCAATACGAAGTCATCAAAGCCGGGGACGGACCCAAGCCCGCCGCCACCGACAAAGTGAACGTCCATTACCACGGCACGCTCATCGACGGCAAGGTGTTCGACAGCAGCGTTGAGCGCGGCATGCCCATCACCTTCGGCGTGCAGGAAGTCATCAAAGGCTGGACCGAGGCGCTTCAGCTCATGCCCGTCGGCTCGAAGTGGAAGATCTTCATCCCTTCCCAGCTCGCTTATGGCGAACAGGGCGCGGGTGGCGACATCGGCCCGAACGAGGCGCTCGTCTTTGAAGTCGAGCTGATCGGCATCGTGAAGTAACTCACCTTCATCATCATTCACCGTCAAAGGCAGGCCTGTGGGCCTGCCTTTTTCATTTTACCGGTCTCTCTGCGGCGTGAATGATCATGAGTTTCTGCCAGATCTTCCGTGACAAGCCTGTCGTGAGACCCTCGATCTCATCCACCGTGCTCAGCACCACGGCGTCATCCGAACGCTGCAGATAGAGCGCCGCCAGCTTTCCCACGAGCGACAGCATCTCGCTGCAGTAATCAAGATAACGAATGAGCTGGTCGGGCGACAGCTCGTTCGACGGAGAGGACGGCGTCGCCACCAGCACGCCTGCGGCACGCTGCGGATCCTTCGTGAGCTGATGCATGTCGATCACATGCGCCACAGACCGCAGCTCATGCAGCGCCTTCAGGATGCGGCGGCGTTTCATGCGGCCTTCCAGGCTCACGAGGAAGAAAATGCCCGCCGCAACGAAAATGACGTCATTGATGCCGGACTCCATCGCCTGGGCCAGTTCCAGCCATGTCACGTCGCCGGTCTTCGGCTGGACTTTGAAGGCGGAGACGCTCACCACGATGCCGGTGACGAGCACACCGATCAGCAGGAGGATCAGCCCGCGGATCAGAATCGAGCGCCGCCCGGACTCGCTCACTCGTTGCTTCGATTCTCGAGCGATCTCGCACAAATGTCGCGAAACCTTGAACAAACCCGCCTGCGGAAAGCGCTCACTGATGCGCGTGGAGAGCTTTTCCACGGTGGCGACCAGAAGTTCAGGATTGAGCTGGGAGTAGTCTGGCATGCAGAGCATCTTTACAGCATCAACACCGCGACTGCGAGATCGATGTTTGTTCTGCCCTCGTGCGTCGAACAGTGGCTCACCAGCCGATTTTCATCGTCCTCCACAGCGTGCGCATGGCCGCACTTCACACCACCACCAACACGATGGCGCTCATCATCATGAGCGCACCCGCCAGCCGCCAACGCATGACGGTGGGGCTGAGGTGCTGCTCGGCGTTTTTGAACCAGTGGCCGACCATCCACACCAGCACGACACTGAGCAGGCCACGCGAGGAATACACGACATTGGTGGCGGTGGCTTTGCCGAAAATGGCCACGGTGCTGACGAACGTGATGCTCTGCAGGCTGAGCAGCGCCGATCCTCCTACCAGCCAGGGCCAGGCCCTGCCGGGAATGGTGCTCAATGGAGCTGAAAAACGAAAGATGAGACCGAAAGAAAGCAGTGCGTTGATCCAAAAAATGCAGGGGAGCAAACGGCCCACGCCCCAGGCAGGCCCCCATTTCTGCACCAGCACGTCAAAGATCGCAAAGGCCACGGAGCCGATGCCGCCGGCGACGAAGGTGATGAGCAAATGACGCGGTGGTTTGTCCGCGTCCTTGCGGTTCAGGAAGGTGATGCCCAGCACGCTGAGAGAAGCGGCGATCCACAGCTTCAAGCTCACACCCTCTCCGATGAGGATCGGCGTGAAAAAGGCCACGAGGATGACTTTCAAGCCGAACACGGGCACAGAGACGGACACATCGCCTTTTTCGAGCGCTAGAAACTGCGAGAGCTGGCCGACGAAGAGGCAAAGGGCGATCACGCCGGGCTGCCAGAGCAGTTCTTTCTCGACCGGTGGCCCTCCAAACAGCCAGAGCAGCGAGAAAAGCGCCGCGACGATGAGATTGGCCACAAACGTGGTCCGCCACAGACCGACGCCGAGGTCGCTGGAGCGCTTCAGCACGAGCGCCCCGAACGCATATAGCAAGGCGGCAATGAGCGGAAAAAGCGAGGTGGCGACGGCGTCAGGCACCGGGGGCATTAACACGGAGGGGATGGCTGGCAAAGGGAGAAGAATGAGAAACCAGAGCCAAGCGCTGCGCGACAACTGGAAGGAGCTAATGTCGAATGATGGATGTCCGGAAGTCCCCCTGTTCGTCATGGTTGCGGAGCAACTGGTGCTCGCTATGGCAACGCCCCCAACCATTTTCCCATGATCCCCGCTTTTCCCGAACAATCCGTGGCCGTGCTCTTCAGCGGCGGCGACGCGCCCGGCATGAATGCCTTCCTTCGCGCCATCGTGCGTCTCGGCCTTAACCGTGAAAAAGTCGCCGTGCTCGGCATTCGCGACGGTTACCGCGGCCTCGTGCGCACCGCCCGCGCCGTGAATGGAGACGCTGAGGCTCTCGTGCGTTTGAAAAAGGACATCGCCAGCCACACCGGCCGTGCGGGTTTAATCTCCGAGCAGCTCCACATCATCCAGATGGACCACGCCAGCGTGAGCGGCATCATGGGCAAAGGCGGCACGATCCTCGGCTCCGCCCGCTGCCTTGAGTTCCACGACAAGGAAGTGCGCACGAAGGTAATCAAGCTGCTGAAAGGACTCAACGTGCGTGCGCTTGTCGTCGTAGGCGGCGACGGCTCGCTCACCGGCGCGAAACTGCTCGCCGAGGAGAGCGACCTGCGCGTCATCGGCATTCCCGCGACGATCGACAACGATTTGCAGTTCACGGACATGGCGCTGGGCGTGGACACCGCCGTTCACACGCTGGTGTGGGCTGTGGATCATTTCATCGACACGGCCCGCAGCCACCGCCGCGTGATGGTGCTGGAAACGATGGGCCGCGAGAGCGGTGACCTCGCGCGCATGGCCGGCCTGGCCTCCGGCGCAGAGATGATCATCACGCCGGAGCCGGGACCGCTGAATGAGGAGGACATGAAACGTCTCGCCGCGAAAATCGAGGGTGCGATGACGCGTGGCCGTGGCCATGCAATCGTGCTGGTGGCCGAGGGCGTGCAGTTTGACCCGCCGCAGAAGCGCAACCGGGCCTACGTGCTCATGGATGCGTTCCAGCAGTATTTCCAACGTCCGGGCGCCCCGTTCCCCGATCTCGAAGTGCGTCCGTCCGTGCTCGGCCATCTTCAACGCGGCGGGCACGCCACGCCGCAGGACTGCATTCTCGCCGCACGCTTCGCAGACTGCGCCTGGAAGTGCGTTCAAGATCCGGCTGGCGGCAGCGGCATCACGGCGCTGCGCAAGAACATCATCGAAATCGTGCCCTACGGCACCGCCGACATGCCAGAACGCGCCGCGTTTTCCGCGGAGATGGACCAGTTGCACGAAGATCTTAGCTCGTGGTGAGTGATGGGGATAAGAGTTAAGAGTTATGAGTTATGAGACGGCCATAAGCCGCTCCTAACCCATAACTTCTAACTCATAACCTCTACCCCTCACCCTCCCTTCACCCACCGGTCCATCCACTTCAGCGTCTTCTCCCACATCTCCGGCAGATAGACGTGACCGACGCCCGGATAGATCGTGTTTTCAAAGCGCTGCTTCGATTCAGCGCCATGCAGCGCATAGACCTGCTCCACGATCTCGCCGAGATGCCTCACGCCATCAACCGGTGAGCCGCTGTCCTTGTCACCGGTCATGAGAAGCATCGGGCGTGGTGCGGCGAGCGCGATCACGGCCTCGGTGTCGAAGTGTTTGAGCATGCCGGGCACGAAATAGTAGATGCCGTGGGCTTTCAGCATGCCGGCGCGGATGAGTTCCTCGTAGCGCGTCATGCAGGCAACGCACACAGCGGCACGTGGACGGTCATCCAGCGCCATGATCCACCAACTCCGGGTCGAACCCATGCTGATGCCAGTGACACCGATGCGCTGCGCATCCACCTCGGGACGCGAGCAGAGGTAATCAAGCGCGGTGAGGTCGTCCCGAATGATCATGCCCCAGAGCGTGCGTCCGGCCCAGAGATGAAACTTCGCCGCCGTCATCTCGCCATTGCCGCCCTTTTGCTGCGGTCCGTCCGGCCCCTGGCCGTTGCGCTCGCCAAAACACGGCGCGTCGATGCCGAGAACGACGTAACCAGCCTGCGCCAGCGCCGGACCTGCGGCCACGGGTGCGGCGTTCGTCTGCAACAGCTCCTGCTTGCCGATGTCATACTGCCCACCGTGCCAGTGGCAGTAGAGGATCGCGGGAGCCTTGGCCTCCGGTGTCGCGGTCTTTGGCACAAACACGAAGCCCTTCACGATTTCGCCGGCACCGTTGTCGAACTGCACCGTCTCGTGCGTGTAGGAGCCCTTGTCCTCCTTGGCGATGACTCGAAACGCGGAGACCGGCGGCCGCGACGGCAGGTCCCCGAGCAACTCGTTCAGCTTCGTGCGAATCCCAGCACGTTGCTGCTGCCACGCCGCCAAATCGGCGGGAGTTTTCATCGGCGGAGCGATTTTGAGATGAGAAAGCCAGTTTTCGGCCTGCGGTTCGGCGGCGTGCATGGTGGTGAGCAAAAGAATGAGCCCAAGTGCGGTCGTGCGCATGTGGCGGTTTTACCAGAAGGCGAATTTGGGCGCAACATGCATGCTGGAGCTTCGTTTTCACCGCCCCATGAAACACTCCCGCCTTTTTCTTCTTTGCATCGCGCTCGGCGCATCCGTTCAAGCCGAAGACAAGCCGCTACTCGCCGTCCCCGGCAAGGTCATTTATGAAAACAAACTCAGCGACGGAGCCACGGCCCCGTGGAAAGCGGCCAAGGGCGAGTGGAAGGCCGCGGATGGCGTTTTGCGCGGTTCCGAGCTTGCGGCGGACCAACATGGCGCGGTGCTGCGTCTGCCGAACAAGCTGCAGGACTTCGTCATTGAGTATGAGTTCAAGTTTTCTGGCGCTCGCAGCACGAGTGTGTCCATCAACGCCATCAAAGACCACATGGCGCGGATCATGATCACGCCGAAGTCGGTGACGGTGCAGCGTGATGACAACGATCACGAAGGTCCGGACAAGGCCGTCGTCTTCGCCCGCTTCCCTGCCGTGCTCTCGGACGGCTGGCACAAGGTGCGTATCGAGATGGTGGGCGACAAGCTGCTCGGCAAAGTCGATGACCTCATCGCCTGGGGGGCAGACGAGTTGTTTCTGAAAGAGAAGGCAGCACCTGGCTTCACCGTCGCCGGGCAGTCCGTCGAATTCCGCAACTTCACGATGCATGAGGCCACGCTGAACCCTACATGGGACGACGTGAAGGCCACGCTGCCGAAACCCGGTGAAAAGGTCGCCCCTGCCGCCACACCGAAGGGCAAAGGTGCCGCCAAGAAGAAGGCAGAGGCGAAATGACGAAACCAGAATGACGAATGAAGAATGCCCCTACGGGCTCTCGGGCTTGGGCATTCATTCGTCATTCCTATTTCGGATTTCGTCATTCTTTGACACCATCGCATCACCTCGCTAACAACCCTCATGTCCTTTCCTCTCCGTTCTCCCCGTGACATGGTCGGCGGCGTTTACATCTTCGGCCGCATTCTCGACAAGATCCGCCTTTTCGCCAAGGAAGGGAAGCTGCCTGATGGCTACCACCTCGGCTATCTCGCTGGCAGCCGCACCTTCGACGAGCGCGTGTGCAAACTTCTCGGCGTGGATTTCAACGCGCTGACGAAGCGCACGCTTGAAGGCGGCACGGACGAAGAAATCTTCGAGTGGTGCTGCCAGAACGGCCAACGGCCATCACCCGAGCAGATCGAGATCTGGAACGGGTTCATGTCGAAACGCGGCTGGCGCGACGCCGCCTCGAAAGGTCTCGTGGAGCAGCGCGCCGAGGCCGGGCTCGCGCATCGCGAGGACATCGTGACGTTCTTCGACCTGATGGATGCCGAGGAAGGACGTGCCGCCTGATCAAAAACCACGCGGAGCCATTGAGTAGAGCCCCATCGTCACGTCGTAGGCGTCGAGCAACGCCATGCGCTTGAGTTCATGGCCCGCACCCCACGAATCAGTGAACAGCACCTGACTCTTGGCGAGGTTGTAGCCAATGACCATGCGCATGTGACCGCCACGGGTCTGCCCGCTGCCCGGAAGTGGCGGATCTTCAGGTTTTTCACCCAGGATGAGGCCCCAGAGCAGCGGAACGCCCTTATCTACGTTTTCCTTGATGAGGGACAGAAATGCTTTGTCTGAGACACGGCGCTTCCCATTGCCGGAGTAGTACAACTCGGGGTTCACCAGCGGTTTGAAGGTGACTTTGAAGGCGCCGTCGATCTTGGCGAGGCTCTTTTGCATGGTCCGGATGTCCGCGCCACTTTCAGCATCGACGCTGACGAGCTTCGCCATCTCATGCTGGTCGCAGGGGATGCGCATGTATTCAAAGAGGCGCTGGCAGCTCGCGGCGACGCAGTAGCCTTTCTGGCCCTGATCCACCATCGGCACGCCGGAGATATAGACATCGCCCTCAGGCGTTTTGGTGACGCGCTTGAGCAATTCCATGCGCTGCACGCCCACGGCCAGCTTGCCCATGCTCCAGTCGGCTTGATTGGGCGCGGCGAGCTTCAGGCGCAGGAACTCGGGCTTCGTGACCTTGCCGGGTGTGTTGTACTCGTTGTGTTCGAGCAGCGCGATGCCATTGGGTGAACTTCACATCCAGCTCGTGACCGGCAGCGCGGCATTCGCCGACATGATCTGCCGTTTTGGTGCCACTTTGGTGACCTGTCCAAGATTCTGGCCGATTGTTTTGAACATGCGGTCGAATTCCGCGACCTCGATGTCACCGGAGTCGCCGCGGTTGTAGAACGAGATCGTCGCACGTGCCGCCTTACCGTTCACAAACTCAAGGATGGCCTCCTCGACCTTGATCGAGCCGCCGAACATCGTCAGGTTCGTCTCCGCATTGCTGAACATGTGGCGCGAAAAACGTGCGCGTTCCTTTGTGCTGCTCACCCATTCAAACTGCGGCGGCTTTTGCTGCTGCTTCTGGTCTTCGAGCTTCAAGACGTAGTTTTTCTCGAAATCCTCGGAGGACCATCTCCACAGCACGGAGAAATTGAGCAATGAATCCAGATCGGCTGACAACCTGACTTCACGAGTTGCTGAACTCGTGTCAGCAGGTGACCCGCCGTCGCCGGGACGACGCGGCCTGATGTATATTTGCAGCGACCGGGCGTCCCCAAAGGTCTCCACGGAGTATTTTGGGTGGAGCCAGTTCGTAAACAGCATCTGCTTGGTGGTGCCGTCGGACCCATTTCTTACATCTTTGTGCGTCCGGGTCGGCAGGCTGTCTCCAGTGAGTCTGCCAAGCTCTGCTTCAATATCCTTTTCAAGGCTTGGACCATAATCCGCGCAATTGATGACCAGAGAAATCGATCGGTATTCCGCAGGAGCGAAATGGAACATCACCGACCTCAGGGCATATTTTCCGTTGAAAGCGGTGATTTTAAATGACTGGTCGCCCCCTCGGATAACGCAGCCTGATGTGACACGCGAATGGCTGGGTTGCTCCTGAATCCTCCTGCCGATCTTTTGTTCCGCCGGGTCGAGAACCGAGCTCAGTTTTTCAGCGTCGAGAGCCATGGGATCATTCCACTCGAACAACGACTCCAACGGAATCTCAACGGCGTTTTGCCCCAGTGCTGTTGCGGCTGACACAAGGACCGTAATACTGACCAGAACAGGATTCCATGAACGCATAGTGGATAAGATTACCCATGATGCGCCCTCACTGTCAACGGTCGGAATTCGGAGGAGTATTCACGACACCATCCATTCGGACGGTGGTGGGCTCACGATAGCAATGTTTACCGCCACACTGCGGCAACTCCCCCAGGCGCAGGCATCAGCACCTTCTGCAACGGCTTGAGATAAACACCGAGGATGAGGATGAGATGGCGAGGGCGGTGGCGCTTCCGGAGAAGGACGGCTCGGGAACGTCCGTTCCTTCGCTCGTGTAGATCACGAAAAAGGTTTTGAGGTAGTAAAATCGGCTGCGGAGTCAATCCTGTTCGAACAATTCTCATGATGCACGTCACAATCCAAGCTCTTCACGCACGGCGGCATTTCCCATGAGGGTCTTGAAGGCGGTCTGGGCGGCGGAGGCGGCCCGGCGGGCTTTGGTGACGAGATCGACATAGCGCGCACCTGAGCGGACGGGATTGAGGATGGCCCCGCGCACGACATCACCGTAATCGACCAAGGCGTCCACATACGGCCAGACACGCTGGTCGAGCATGGGGCGGAGATTGCGCAGCTTGTTGAGACTGGTGCCCACCTCATCGGGCTTGAGAGTCTTCACATTGGACTCCACATCATTTTCGATGGAATTGATGATGCCCTGCGCGCTGCTCTGCGCGGCCTCAATGGAGCCGCCGATGGAGATAGACTTGGGTGCGCGTCCCTGCGCAAGGAGCAGAAGATATTTGGCCGAGTAGCAGTTCGGAGCGGCCTGAAGCAGCGCCTGCAACCTCGCGATGCCCTGCGGGGTGCGCAGCAGGGGCAGTATCTGGCGTTGATCACGCATCAGAGTCGGCCGCATGGCCTCGAAGTTGAGCAGCGCGTCGCTCAGGGCTTTCGGATGCTCCGGCGTGGCCAGGATCATCGCCTCATCAAAGGTCTTGATACCGAAAACCGTGATCGAGACGAGCGGTGCAGCCCCGTCCAGCAGCAGGATGTCCGGTATTGATACCTCATTCTTGGAAGGAACAGCGACGACGCGGCATCCGCCCTTGGTTGCGCCACGTACCTTCGCTCGCACACCACCGATGGGTTGAACGCTGCCGTCAGCATTCATGTCACCCGTGACTGCAAAATCAGGGGCCCATTTCTTGCCAGTCACAGCAGATTCGACCAGCAGGGCGCAGGCGACAGCGGCGGAGGGACCGTCTTTTTCAATGTATTTGTCCTCAAAGCCGATTTGAAGCGTGTAACCCAACGGCCAGTCTTTGTGCCGAATCTGCGAATGCTTGCTAACCTCCAACAAGCAGCGCCGCATGTCTCCGCCGACCTCTTGATTGAACTCAAGCCATGTCTGGTCTTTACCACGATCCGGCAGGGCGGTGAGCGTCATTTTCGTGGATTGCCCGGCCTCCTCCCCGGATGAAAGTGGGGAGATGAGAAGTCCATTGATCTGGGTAAGACGAAGCTTGAAGTAATCGCTCACCGGAACCGACGAGGCACTGGAAGCGGGAGGTGCAGGCACTGGAACCGTGGGAGAAGGCGTCGGAGTAGCTGCCACGGCGACAGTCCGTTGGGCGGTCGCCGGTGTGCTCGTGCGGCTCAAAGAGAGAACAAATCGGTTGCCGCCAGGACGATGACTGTAGTCCACCAAAAAGCCATCAAGGTTCCAGCGGTGATGATCGCCCTGGTCGCTTTGGAACATGGAATGGTTGGTGCCGTAGAGCTTTTCAACGGCTCCCATGAACGACTCGTGTGTGCCATGCGCTTGTGCATTGCTTGTGAAGCTAATGATCATGAGTTTTGCTTTGCCGTCCCTCCAGTAGATGCTCAGTTGATTCGCACTGAAAGCCCCACCAAGCGCCTTCATGGTGAAGGCGTAGTCCTTAACAAACAGTGGTCCGACGTTGCTGCTTTCGTCCGTGCCGCTCGTCACCACGGTATAAACTGGTTTCCCCTGAATCTTCTCGTATTGCCTCATCGCGGAATGAAAGGCTAGCTTGGTCAGGTCAAGCGGGTTTTTCCAGTCAATGATCTCGTCCACGTTGATTTCTATATCTGGAGTCTTGGATGACATGCTCCCACCAGCAGGCTGCGGAGCGGGTGTCACTGTAGACTGAGAGACTGCCACAGAAGCGTCCGGTGCAACGGGAACGGCGCGCACTCTTTGAAAACGCAGTGCGTACTCGGTGCTGCCTGAATACTGGAAGAATTGAACGAGGTACAAACCTGTGTTCCAGACGTGGAAGTTACCTTTTAACGCATGCTTGCTGCCAAAAATGCCGTCCAAAAGACCGACAGCGCGAAGAGGATTAATGGGGCTTCCATCTGCTTCCTTCAGACGCGCATACTCAATGATCTTCAGGCCGTCGGCATGTGAAGCAACCGTCGCTGACTCGACAGCGTACAGGCCGCCCAAAATAGTTGCCTTGACGCCGGTGCTCTGGCTGAAAGAAAGACGCGTCTCATGCTTCACCTCCTCGATTTTTTGGAATGCTCTACCCGGGCTGCTGAAGACAGAACCAGCCTTCTGCTCCGAGGCCTTCAGCTTGGATTCAAACTCGGCCTGAGTGATGATAGAAGGCGATTTCCAGTCAAAAATGTCATCCACACTTATCCCTGAAGCGGAACCTGATGATCCTGTTCCGGCTTGGGCAACAGGCGCAGGCTTCGCTGTTTCCTCCGCAACGGATTTCTCAGGAACAATCGAAAAAAGGCAGGCACCAACAGTCCAGAATAAGCGGTCAAGGCGGTTCATGACTCGATTTTTATCAAGAACAGCCGGAACCTGTCAATCGCGCTCACTGTCTCACTTCAGCGCAATGGCCACAGGCGCAGGAGTCAGCACCTTCTGCAGTGGCTTGGGATAGACACCGAGGATGAGGATGATGACGGCGAGGGCGCTGGCGACGGCTTTGGTGGCGCCGGAGAAGGACAGCACGGGAACGTCGGTGCCTTCGGTGGTGTACATCGCGAGGATGGTTTTGAAGTAGTAGTAGAAGCCAGTTGCAGCGGCGATGACCGCGCAGGTCAGGGCGCCCCAGTATCCGTGATCGGCAAGACCGAGGAAGACGAAGAGCTTGCCGATGAAGCCGGCGGTGAGCGGGAGGCCAGCGAGCGAGGCAAACGAGATCGTCATGAGCAAGGCGAGCAGCGGATTGCGCTTCGCAAGGCCGGTGAAGTCCTTCAATTCTTCGCCAAAGCCGTTGGCGCGCATGAGGCCGAGGCCAAGGAAACCTAAGACGGTCATCGGCAGGTAGGTGGCGAGGTAGAAGGCCACCACGCCACCGGGGGAAAGGTCAAAACGGGCGCTGTCGCGGCAGGCAAGGGCAAGAATGAGATAACCGGCGTGCGAGATGCTCGAATAGGCCAGCAGGCGCTTCACGCTTGATTGGAACATCGCGGGTAGGCTGCCGAGCAGGACCGTGAGCGAACCGGTGACGAGAAGCATCGCCTGAACTTCGGTGCCGATGATGGAGCCGGTGGCCAAGAAGGCGTCCAAAGCACGCGTGAGGACGACGAAACCGGCGGCTTTCGATCCGACGGAGAGAAAAGCGGTCACGGGCGTGGGCGCGCCTTGATACACATCCGGCACCCACATGTGGAAGGGCGCGGCGGCCACCTTGAAGCCGAGGCCACACAGCAGCATGGCCGCGCCGAACAACGCGGCGGCTTTGCTGGTGGCAGGATTGGCGAGCGCTTTGGCGATGCCTTCAAAGCTCATCGAGCCGGTGGCTCCATAGATCCATGCGATGCCAAATACGAGCACGCCGGTCGCCAGCGCGCCGAGGATGAGGTATTTCACACCGGCCTCAAGACTGAGCGCGCTCTTGCGTGCGAAGGCGACGAGAACGTAGAAGCTGACGGTGACGAGCTCGAGCGCGACGAAGACGGTGACGAGATCGCGTGCGGAGGCCATCCACATCATGCCGGCGCAGACGATGAGCGGCAGGCTGAACATCTCGGCGAGCTTGCCCTCCAGCGTGAAGCGCGTGAGGTAGGGCGAGCAGACGAGCGTGAGCCAGAGCACAAGCAACGTGATGACGAGCGCGAAGCCCTTGTAAAAAAACGCGAGCGTGTCGAGCTGATGCCAAGGCTGCATGAACCCGGGCAGCGTCGTGCCGCAAAACGGAAGCAGCACAAGCGCGAGGGCGGTGCCGGCAATGGCGGTCAAGCCGAGGGTGGTGCGGGAGATGTCGGGCTTGAATGCCTCGATCATCAGCAGAACGAGTCCAAGAATGGCGAGACCGGCTTCGAGGGTGAAAACACTCATGGCAGTGGGCTTACAGCGCGGATTTCATGAGGTTGAGCAGCAGCCAGGGGCAGCAGCCGGTGACGAGCAGCGTGGCGGCAAGCAGGATGAAGGGCACGCGCTGCGAAAAAGCGGGGTCGATCATGAAGAGGCCGGTGTTTGCGCCGCCGTGGAAGATGCCGCGGTAGGCGCGGAGCATGTAAACAGCGCTCATCACCACGCCCCACAGGGCCAGGATGACCGTCCAGTGCAGGTTGGTCAGCGCGCCTTTGAATCCGGCGAAACTGCCCGCGAAAATCATGAGTTCGCCCGCGAAATTGGTCAAACCGGGCAGACCGATGCTGGCGAAAGTTCCAAAAGCGAAGAGGACGGTGAAAGCAGGCGCGTGCGAGGCCAGACCGCCCAGCTTGCTGTATTCGAGCGTGCCGAGTTGATTACGCATGCGGCCGCAGAGGCCGAAAAGCAACGCGATAGACACGCCGTGCGCGAACATGAGCAGCACCGCACCTTTGAGAGCGACCTCGGTGCCAGCGGCGAAGGCGAGGAAGATGTAACCCATGTGCATGACGCTGGAATTGGCCAGCGTGTCGTCGAGGCGGTTCGCGTGGATGGTGACGAGGCCCATAACGAGGATGTTGCCCAGCAGCATGAGCAGCAGCGCGTTCTGCACCCATTCGACCTGCGCGCCCTGCGGCAGCAGCGGCACGGCGATGCGCAGCAGGCCGTAGAGGCCGAATTTTTTCAGCACCCCCGAATGCAGCATGGCGACCGGTGTCGGCGCGGTGGCATAGGCGGGCGCGGCCCAGCTATGGAAGGGAAAGAGGCTGACGAGCGTGCCGAATCCGACCAGCAGCACGAAGAAAATTTGTCCCTGCTTCTCGACCGGCAACGGGGTGAGCTTTGCCTGGTTGCGCAGGGCCTCGAGGTCGAAGGTGAGCTTGGCGCCGCCGCTGAACTCGAGCACGGCCCAGGCAAGACCAACGAGCAACACCAAGCTGCCGACGCCGAGGTAAATGGTCGTTTTCCACGCCACCGCTTTCTTCTGCGCCGCCTCGGCACGACCGTGCAGCGCGATCATGAGGAAGGTCGGGATCAGGGCGAGTTCATGGAACGCGTAGATGAAGAAAACGTCCGTGGTGAGGAAGGCACCGAGCGCACCGCCGCCGATGAGCAACGAAGCGATGTAAAAGATGTTTGGGCGGTCCTCGATCTGCCACACAGCGGCGAGCATGACCAGCGCGGTGAGCAGCGCGAGGATGAGCGAGACGCCATCCGCGCCGACGGCGAAGTTCATCGCAGGATTTTCGAGAATCGGACGCGAGTTGGTGAAGGCGAGGCCGGTTTTGCCCGCATACTGCGTCACAGCGACGAGCACGAGCACGAGATTGACGAACGCGGCCCCGAGGGAGGCGGCACGCGCGGGCGCGCCCGCCCAGATCGCTAGCGCGGCGATCAGCGGGAGTGCGATGATGATTTCAAGGATGCTCATTCAATTGCTCCATCAATGCCCGAGGCGGGGCAGCACAAAGACGACGAGATAGACCACGGCGATGACGCCGCCGCCCAGCAGGAAGGTGTAGCCTTGCAGGTGACCGCCCTGCAGCATGCGGGTGGCGGCCCCGAGACGCGCGATGATCGCTGCAGGAAGGCGGGCAACGATGCCATCGACGAAAATGCGCTCCAGCGCGTTGATGATCCACGCAAGACGGTCCTGGCAGACGCGGACGATGACGGCGTAGATCTCGTCGAAGTAGAATTTGTTGGCGAAGAGCTTGATGTTGACCGGGTCGCTGTCCTTGCCGCGATACAATCGGATCGCGCCACCGACGCCGACCAGCAGTGCGATGATCGAGGCCACCAACACGGTGTCATGACCTTCAACATGCGGCGGTTTCATGGCCTGGAGGGGCGTGGAAAGGACATCGAAGGCCGAAAAGATCGAAAAGACCGCCAAGATAGCGAGCGGCAGGATCATGACCATGGGCGCCTCGGTGGCATGATGCGCGGAGTCCGTGCGCGGCTTGCCAAAGAAGGCCACGATGAGCAGTCGGGTCATGTAGAAGGCGGTCAGCGCGGCGGTGGCGGCGCCGGCGTAGAAAAGCACTTTGCAGCCGCTGTCGTAAGCGGTGCCGAGCACGGCTTCCTTGCTATAGAAACCGCTGGTGATCCAGGGGAAGCCCATCAAGGCGGCGGTGCCGATGGTGAAGGTCCAGAAGGTGACCGGCATATGCTTACGCAGGCCGCCCATCTTCCAGATGTCCTGCTCGTGATGGCAGGCATAGATGACCGCGCCAGAGCCGAGGAAGAGCATCGCCTTGAAGAAGGCGTGTGTGTAGAGGTGGAACATCGCGGCGTGGCCGGGATCAGCGGCATGCGCTCCGTGGTTTCCGTGCTGCGCGGCCATGGCGACAGCGCCGACGGCCATGACCATGTAACCGAGTTGCGAAAGCGTGGAGTAGGCCAGCACGCGCTTGATGTCATTCTGCTGCGTGGCCATCAGAGCGGCCATCAAAGCGGTGGCACAACCGATCCCGGCGATGATCTCGGCGGCAAGCGGCGAAGCAACCACCAGGAAGCTCACGCGCACGAGCATGTAAACACCCGCAGCGACCATCGTCGCGGCATGGATGAGTGCGGAGACGGGCGTGGGGCCTTCCATCGCGTCTGGCAGCCAGACATGCAGCGGGAACTGAGCGGATTTGCCGACCGCTCCCATGAAGATGCATAGCGTGGCCGCGGTGATGAGGCCAGGGGTCGCCGTGTGGAGCAAACCCTGCGCGTTGGCCGGGTGGAAGGCCGTCACGAGGTTGTCGATATCCACATCGCCCTTGTTCAGGCCGAAAAGGATCAAAATCCCGATCATGAAGCCGAAGTCGCCGATGCGATTCGTCAGGAAGGCTTTCTTGCAGGCTTCGGCGGCGCTGTTCTTCTCATACCAGTGGCCGATGAGCAGGTAGGAACTCAGACCGACGAGTTCCCAGAAGATGAACATCATGAACAGGTTCCCAGCGAGCACGATGCCGGTCATCGAGAACATGAAGAGGGAAAGGGCGCCGAAGAAGCGTGGACGGGCTTCGTCTTCCTTCATGTAGCCGAGCGAGAAGATGTGCACCAGCATGCCGATGAAGGTGACGATGAACATCATACCTTGGCTCTGTTTGTCGCTGATGATGTCGATGCCAGCGCGGAAACCCTCGACCTCGATGAAGGGGAGGAACATCTTCGTGCCCTCGTTGTCTTCCGCAGCCAGGAAGGCGAGGCTGGCGAGGAAGGCGATGATGGAGGAACCGACGGAGATGAGGACGGCGGCACCTTTGAGCTGACGATGGCCCAACAGGATCAAGAGCGCCGAGAAAAGGGGCAGCAGAAGCAGGATGCTGGCGTTCATGGCGGCGCGTTATCCTTGGAGTTTGGTTGCAGACCCGGCATCGACACTCTGCTTGGAGCGGAAGAGCGCCACGATGATGGCGAGGCCCACGGCCACCTCGGCGGCGGCGACGGTAATGGTGAAAAACACGAGCGACTGCGCGGTGTAGTCCGGCAGGCCGTTGACGAGTTGGAAGCGGGAGAAACCGACCAGCGCTAGGTTCGCGGCGCTGAGCATCATCTCCAGGCACATGTAAACGATGAGGATGTTGCGGCGGGCGATCACGCCAGCGAGACCGAGAGCGAAGAGCATGCCGCTGACGACGAGGTAGTGGCCCAGTGAAATCACGACGCGCCTCCTTTTTCACGCTTGCTCAGCACCACCACTCCGATCGTGCCGACGAGCAGCAAGAGGCCGACGACTTGCAGATGAAAACCGTATTGGTCAAAGAGGGTGAAACCGATGAGCTTCACGTCCGGCAGCGTGCCTTCCTGCAAATCCTTCGTGATCGTGGGCAGCGCGGCTTTGCCGAGCTTGCCGGAGGCATCTGCAAGCGCGAGCGGGGTGTTTTGCGCACTTTTAGAGGCGATGCCCGTGCTGGCGACGACCGCCGCGATCTGCGCGACGAGCAGCACCGCCACCAGAATGCCGGAGACGATCGGGGCGATGTTGAGTTGCTTGCCCTCC
>Ga0169931_10001717_pt1 | contig 36078 bp, 31 predicted proteins | sample Kivu_15m_20L_FD_129675 | JGI IMG/M metagenome (GOLD analysis project Ga0169931, IMG submission 129675) | Freshwater microbial communities from Lake Kivu, Western Province, Rwanda to study Microbial Dark Matter (Phase II) - Kivu_15m_20L... | ecosystem: Environmental > Aquatic > Freshwater > Lake...
CGGGAAAAAAATGTCAAAAAATCGCGACGCGCTAGACACGGGGAGGGGGGGCAGCGGTTAGACTACTGACCAAACTGTGTCGGGAACGTTTCCCTACTGGTCCATCTGGGAAATCCCGGATTAAGAGCCGTCTTTGTCAAAACCGCGCAGCCTGCGCGCTAACTTCGAGTCCCGTGAGGGGCGACCTTCCGTCCGGTCGTCCCGCACGGGACTTGTTGTTTGAAAAGTTGACTTCTGGAGGCACGACGGAAACGAGCCAATGACTATAGCGTCCCTTCATTCACCGCCCGGGCCGCTTCCTGCGAAAGCGCTGCAACGGTCTTGTCGAACTGGGCGAACCGCTCGTCCTTCGTAAAGCCCTGCACGTAGCGGGCGTAGATCTGCTGCACGATTACGGCCGTCTTATAGAGGCCGAACGCGTAGTAGAAGAGCACGTTCGAGGTGTCGTAGCCGCTCCGCTCGCCGTAGTAGTCGGCCAGTTGGCGGCGGGTCATGCTGCCGGGCATCGCCGTGGGGCCAAAGGCGTGCATCAGTAGCGCCGGCCCGTCTTTGGGTTCCACCCAGTAGGCCAGCACAGTCCCCAGATCCATCAGTGGATCGCCGAGCGTGCACATTTCCCAGTCGAGCACGGCCACGATCTTCGTCAGATCGGCCGGGTCGAGCATGATGTTGTCGAACTTGTAGTCGTTGTGCACCAACGTGCCGGCGACCTCGGGCGGCATGTTCGCGGGGAAGTAGTCTTTGAGAAACTCCATGTCGGCCACTTCGCTGGTCTTCGACGCTTCGTAGCGTTTGATCCAGCCGCCCACCTGCCGGCCGACATACCCCTCGGGCTTGCCGAGATCGGCGAGGCCCGCGGCGGTGTAGTCGATGTGGTGGAACGCAACGAGGTTGTCGATGAACGAGCGGTTCAGCTTTGCGAGCGTCTCCGGATCGAGCTTGAGTCCCTCGGGTAGCTTCCGCCGCAGGACGACGCCATGCCGGCGTTCCATGCAGTAGAACGGCGCGCCGAGCACGGACTCATCTTCGCAGTACACCAGCGGACGCGGCGCGGGAGCATACACCTTGCAGAGTTTCGAGAGCACTTTGTACTCTCGCCCCATGTCGTGGGCGCTCTTCACGCGATTGCCGAACGGCGGCCTGCGCAGCACAAGCTCCTGCTCGCCCAGTTTGAGCAGGTAGGTGAGGTTCGACGCCCCGCCGGGAAACTGCTCGACGACGAGCGGCCCCTTGCTGCCAGGCAGATGCTCGAGCAAATAGGCCTCGAGCTTGGGGATGTCGAGTTCCTCGCCCGCACGCACGGGTTTGGTCGTGTCGAGGATGTTGGTCATCGTTCAATTCCGCCTGATCTGCAATGTCTTGGAGGGCGTTAATTGTCGCGGGAAGTTATCGATACGTCCACATCTCAGCGTCGTCGAGATGGGCGACGGCATTGAAGCCTTCGAGCGTGACGCGCGAACCGCTGAAGACAAAGTCGGTGACCGAGGCGTTGCGCACGCGCCAGCCGAGATCGAGAGCCTTGACATCGTTGCAGCCGAGCGCGGCCTGCATGCAGGCGGTGATTGCGCCCACGGAGCTGAAGGCCGCGATCCGCCGGCCGCGCCCTTCGCCATTCATCAATCCCTTGAAACCACGCCGCACACGCTCCCTAAACTCGGCCCAGGATTCCACGCCCTCGGCGCCGATCTTGCCTTCCACCCACAGGCCCACGATCGGCTCGAACATGAGTTGAAAGGTGCGGTGCTTGTCGCGCGGCTCGGTGGCCGCCTTGTAGTTGGCCAGCAATTCCCCGATGTGCGGAAACTCTTCGATGATCTGCCGCATCGTCTGCTTGATCATCCGGTCGACCTGGTGTTCGTCGAGTTCGGGAACGACGCGCGGCTCGGGCCATTCCAGGCCAGCTTGCTTGTACACTTCGCCTGCGATGGCCGCGGTTTCGATCTGCCGCACGCGCGGACCGGTGACGACCTCGTCGAAGCGCATGCCGCGCCGGAGCCAATACTCGCCCAGCAGTCGAGCCTGCTGTTCTCCGAGCGGCGAGAGCTTGTCATAGTTGTCGGCAAAGAACGAAGCTTGCCCATGCCGCACGAGTGCCAGACTACCCATCGTTGTTGCTCAGAGGTTGCTTACTACTTGCTGGAATGCATCAAACTGCAATGCGTTTTCATCTTAGCCCGACGCGCTAGCAAGGGTGTCCTGCTGCAAGAGTTTCACTTGCTCGCCAATTGCCCGCGGCGTAATGCACAGTCCACGTGATTGATGGAGAATCACTCGGCGGGGCACCCTCGCTCGCGCTAAAGGCTAATATCATGTCAACTCTGGTCGCCCAACTACATCAGCGTGCCGCCGCTACCGGCCAGGATCTTTGCCTGTATCTTCCGCATGCCGGCAATCCAGCGGTCGTGATCGACCGCCTTGCGATTCACGTACTCGGCGACGATGGGATGCGGCAAGATCAGGAACTTTTCCTCGGCCAGCCCGCGAATCACGAAGTCAGCAACTTCCTCGGGCGAGATCGCATCCGGCCGCAATGCCGTGGTCGCCGGGCCAGCCCCGGCGTGCATCAGCATGTCGGTGAACACGCCCTGCGGACACAGGCACGAAACCTTGATCGCCGGGCCGTGCGTGATCGAGAGCCATTCGGCAAAGGCTACGTCCGCGTGCTTCGTGACTGCGTACGGAGCGCTGCCAATCGAGGAGAGCAAACCGGCGGCCGACGCGGTGGACAGGATGTACCCATCGCCGCGAGCCAGCATTTGCGGCAAGACATGCCGCGCGGCCCACACGCGGGACATGAAGTTGATGTTCCAGATCCGCTCCCATTCGCTGTCGGATGCTTCGGCGCCACCGCCAATGGCAATGCCAGCGTTCGAAACGAACAGGTCGATCTTGCCGAACCTGGCCGTGGCTTCGTCGACGAGCCGCTTGATGTCCGCTTCTTTCGAAACGTCACATTGGACGGCGAGCGCGCCGATCTCCTCGGCTGCCTCCTGCGTGCGGACGGAATCGATATCGGCGACGACAATGCCGCGCGCACCTTCAATCGCAAACCGCCGGCACAGCGCCCGGCCAATGCCATTCGCTCCGCCGGTCACCACGGCGACTTTTCCGATTAGCTGCATGACGCTTCGCCTTTAGCTCGACTACAAATGTTTCTTCAGTTCCAGCTTCGCGATCGACTCGCGGTGGACTTCGTCTGGACCGTCGGCCAAACGCAGCGTCCGGGCGCTGGCCCATGCATCGGCCAGATGGAAATCGCCGCACACGCCGGCGCCGCCATGAGCCTGGATTGCGCGGTCGATCACTCGCAGCGCCATGCTGGGGGCGACGACCTTGATCATCGCAATCTCAGCGCGGGCCGATTTGTTACCGGCGGCGTCCATCATCGCGGCGGCCTTGAGCGTCAGCAGGCGGGCTTGCTCGATCTCGATTCGCGAGTCGGCGATGTCAGCGCGAATGGTGCCTTGCGCGGCTATCGGCTTGCCGAATGCCACACGCTGCGTGACGCGCCTGCACATTGCCTCAAGCGCCCGCTCGGCCTGGCCAATCAGCCGCATGCAGTGATGGATGCGTCCCGGGCCAAGACGCCCCTGCGCGATCTCGAAACCGCGACCTTCGCCCAGGAGCAGGTTGCTGGCCGGCACGCGAACGTTCTCGTAAGTAACCTCGGCGTGGCCGTGCGGAGCGTGGTCGTAACCGAACACCGTCAGCATGCGTTCAACTTTGACGCCCGGCGTTTCGAACGGCACCAGGATCATCGACTGCTGACGATGCGTTTCGGCCGAGGGATCGGTCTTGCCCATGAAAATCGCGATTTTGCAGCGCGGGTCGCCTGCGCCGGAGCTCCACCATTTGCGGCCGTTGATGACGTAGCTGTCGCCATCGCGGCGAATGCTCGACTGGATGTTTGTCGCGTCGCTCGAGGCTACCTCCGGCTCTGTCATGGCAAAGCAGGAGCGAATCTTGCCCTCCAGCAGCGGATCGAGCCACTGCTTCTGCTGCTCGGGTGTGCCATACTGGGCGAGCACTTCCATGTTACCCGTGTCGGGGGCCGAGCAGTTGAACACCTCGGGGGCCATGTGCGAGCGACCCATAATCTCGCAGAGCGGGGCGTATTCCAGATTCGTCAGTCCGGCGCCGTGCTTCCTGTCTGGTAAGAACAGGTTCCACAGTCCGGCGGAGCGGGCGAGCGGCTTGAGTTCTTCGATGACCTTCGAGGGTTGCCAACGATCGCCGGTGTTGATTTCGTCGTGCCACCGCTTCTCATTGGGATAGATGTGATCCTCCATGAAGTCGGTGAGACGCTTTTGGAGGTCTTTCACCTTGTCGGAATGCTCGAAGTTCATCGTCCGCCCCCGAGTGAATCGAATTTGTGAAGCCAGCACGGTGGATCGCGGTTGACCTGAGGATCGCACTGCGGGGGAATGATTTCCCCGGCTTTAGGCCGCGGGTTTACATCCTACCGAACGGACGGTAGATTCGCTATCAGGGTCCATACATTTCCAATCAGCCCTACGCCCAGGTACCTCCCATGACCGCCGACAGCCAGAAGATCCTGGCGGATGTTGACGCCTATTGCACCGAACTGCGGCCCATCGAGGAGCTGTGCTACCTGGAGCATCGCTACAACGAGGCCACCGTCACGCTGGCGAAGAAGTACGGCTTGCTGGGGATTCCGATCCCGAAAGAACTCGGAGGGCGCGGCGCCGATGCGCTCACCTATGCCCGGGCGCTCGCGCGAATCGGCCGCGAGGGGACGGGCGTCCGCACTTTCTTTTCAGGTCAAACATCGATCGGGCAGTATCCGATTTGGCGGTATGGCAACGCGGACCAGCACCAGCGTTATTTGCCGGCCTCCTGCCGCGGCGAGAAGATTCTCGCGTTTGGTCTCACCGAGCCCGACGCCGGTTCGAACCCGCTGGAGATGACGACGACCTATCGCCGCAGCGGTGACAAGTTCCTGCTCAACGGAGTGAAGTATCTGATTTCGAATGGCGGCATCGCCGACGCGGTTGTCTGCTTCGCGTATCCCGCAGACAAAACCGGCAAGGATCGCCGGATCAGCGCGTTCATCGTCGATACGGCTGGCGACACGTTTGAAGCCGAAGATCTTTCCGCCAAGCCCGGCATGTTCAGCGCCAACACGGGCATGTTTCAGATGACCGATCATCCTGTGCCGGTAGAAAATATGCTCGGCGAAGAGGGCAACGGTTTCCGCGTCGCGATGGGAACCTTGATCTCGGGCCGCTTGAGCGTGGCCGCGGGCTGCCTGGGCGTTATCGAAGACTGCCTGACGGAATCGCTGGAATATTCACGCACAAGAATTCAGCACGGCAAGCCGATCGGCAAGCATCAGCTCGTGCAGGAGCACATCGCGATGATCGAGATGGGCCGGGCGGCGAGCGACGCGCTGATCGAACGGGCCGCGATTGCCAAAGACGTGGCCGACAAGAACCGCGGCGATAAAGCCCTGCTGGCCGAGGCCGATACCAAAGTCGCGCAGGCCAAGTTCTTTGCCTCGAACGCGGCCTGGGAAGCGGCCGATCGCGCGGTGCAAATCTACGGCGGTCGCGGTTGGAGCGAACTCTATCGCGTCGGCCGGCACTTACAGGACGTGCGCGTGTGCCGCATCTATGAAGGCACCGACGAGATCATGAAGCTCAAGATTGCGTCGTCGCTGTTGGGCAAGGATTTCGCCGCGTTCGGCTAGATCGACACATCCGCAATTCCGCGCTGGGAGCGCCAAGGTGAGCGAGATCTATCGCGGCCGGATTGCTCCCACACCCAGCGGCCCTCTGCATCTAGGGCATGCGCGCACATTCTGGACGGCGCAGGAGCGCGCCCGCGAGCGTGGCGGCGTGGTTGCGCTCCGGAATGAAGATCTCGATCCCGATCGCTGCAAGCCGCAGTTCGCCCGGCAGATGCTCGCGGATCTGCGGTGGTTTGGTTTCGCCTGGCAGGAAGGCCCCGACGTCGGTGGGCCATTCGCACCGTACGTGCAAAGCGAGCGGCGCGCGCTGTATCTAGAAAGTTGGCGGTCGCTGGCGGCGGCGGGCGCGATCTATCCTAGCCTGCATTCGCGCAGAGACATCGCCGCAGCGCTGGTTGCCCCGCACGATGAGCCGAATGCTCTGGATGCGGAGCCGATCTTTCCCCCTGCCCTGCGGGCGGCTCCGTCGAGCTTCGAAATGCCTGACGAGCCGGGCGACGTAAACTGGCGGTTTCGCGTTCCTGACGGCGAGCTGATCACGTTCGTCGATGGGCGGCACGGTCCGGTCTCGCGCACGGCGGGCGTCGATTTCGGCGACTTTCTCATCTGGCGAAAGGACGGCTATCCGTCGTACGAACTGGCCGTGGTGCACGACGATCACGCGATGCAGATAACCGAAGTGGTGCGGGGCGATGATCTGCTGACGTCAACCGTGCGGCAAATCTTGCTCTATCGCACGCTCGGGTGGCAGCCACCAGCGTTCTATCACTGCGAACTAATGCGCGATGCCGAGGGGCGGCGACTGGCCAAGCGGACGGAAGCGGTGTCGCTGGCGAGATTGCGCGAAGCGGGTCGCACGCCGGAAGAGTTGCGCGCCGCGTGGTGAATAACAACAACCAACCCGCTACACTTCGCCCAGCTTCAGCCGCACCGCATTCCACGTGTGCCGAATTACCTGGTCGGCGGCGCCGCGAATCAGACTCGGACTCACCGCCGCAAGCAAGCCTTTGCGCTGTTCGATCTTCGCGCGCCAGATCAACCGCGAGCCGGTTCCCTCGGGCTGGATGTCGAGTTGCGAACCGATCACCATCCCGACGCCGATGCCAGCGGCTTCGACGTTCATCGCCGCTCGGTCGTTGGGCGTGCACTCACCAAGGGCGATCGTCGTCCTCATCGTGCCGCGAAGAAAAGAGAAGCCGGGCTTGATGACGCACTTCAACGTGCGGTCATCTACCCTCTCGGACGAGACCAGATCGGGAATCGTGCTGGCCATCGCGTCCAGGTCCGTAAGCAGGGCATAGACCTGCTCCGGCGGCGACGCGAAACTCTCTTCTCCACCAAACTCGTTGGCTGCGCTCAACGTTTGCACTCCCTGACGATCAAGGGACCGGGCCGCCGCCTTGGAACATCTGACCGACGGCCAAAATGAACTGCCCCAGACCGGCCACGAAATTCTCCGGCAATACGATCTCGGCGTCGAGAGCCGTTTCATTCACGCGAGCGGAAAGGCCAATCGGTTCGCTGGGCGGAAAGGACGGCAGCTTCATCTCCGCACCGAACATCCCCTCCATGAACGTGCCGATCATCTGCACAACTCCCTGGGGATCGGCATAGGCCACCCACTGGCTGCCAGAGGGCAACATGGCCGTGGTTTTCGCAACGTCGGCGTCAGCCTCGAGGCCCTCGGCGCCCGAACGGACGTGCTCAATACCACGCACAAGTTGTTCCTGGCTGTAGGCCGTGACCACAACTGTGTCGTTGGCCTTGGCGAAGAGCATCCGAATTTTGCCCTCGAGGCCGAACAGCTTATCCATGAAGCCTTGTGCAATCGCATCCTCCGCTTCGCCGGCCGCGGCGCCCATCAGCGCCTCGAAGTCGGTGGTGACCTCAACGGCGTCGTGTTCGCCCACCTTGATGTCGGCCACCGTGTACAGCGGTTCCTCCGTCTTGGGGCTCTTGACCGAGGCCTCCAGCACTTTGAACGATTCCCGCATCTGCTTCACATAGTCGTCGCCGTTCTCGACGTGTTCGACTGAGAGCGATGTCGCGTACAGCGAATCGCCTGGTCGCAGCATGCCCATCACGCCGCCGGTGAATCGCTTGCCAGCCTGCATCTTGGCGGTAGCCTCGGCGTAACGCTGCTTGTCTTCTTCATCAAGGCCATACATCTCGAGGCCCGTCTCAGTCATGCTGCTGATGATCTTCGCGATCTCGGGACTGAAGTCCGCCGAGACGGCACCATAGGCGAACACGAAGTCGCCCGGTGGAACACCCGCGAGCAGCCCCTCGGGCGGAAGCTTGACTTGCTTGGCCCACTGCGAGAGCTCTCCCCCCGGAGCAAACAGCGCCCGAGCCGCGAGATGGAGCGTGGCGTTGTCTTCGATTTTCAGACCCACGGCCAGATGCGTAAGCTGCTTGTCGGCATCGGCGAGCAGCGTCTTGAAACCGCCGAACATTTGCGCGACGCCGGCGAGTGCGCCTGGCGGAAGCTCGCCTTCCTTTTCGGCAGCGTCGTCGTCATCACTTTCTGCATCGTCCGAGTCGTCATCGTCGTCTCCCTTGTTCACGCCAGCATCGGCTTCAAGTTGCTCTTGATCGGGCAGTGCCGCGGAAATGGTCTGGAACAACTGCGTCTTGCCAGACGGAGTGATCACGATCGAAAGCTGCTGTTCGGCCATCCACTCTTTAAGCGGCGCGACCGTAGCCACAATGCTCGTGTCGTCGGCAACTAATTTCTTCAGGGCCTCGGGGTGCTCGCTGTCCATGGCGATGACGGCGAACTTGCCCTTCTCGCCGACGAGCATCGCCTGGCCAAAAACCGTGACTTCGGTAATCTCGGCGCCCACATCTCTCGGCGCGAGCGATTTAATGAACTCTTGGTAGTCCGTGACGGGAACAAAGCCGTACCAGGCGAGCGGCGCTTCCTCGTCGTCCGAACTGGGTACCGCGGCGATCGCCAGACCGCCAGCGTCGTCCATCCCTTCGCCGATGCCGACCATGCCTTTGACGAGCGTCAGCACGTCGGGCACGGGGAACTGCATCTTGGCGGTCAGCACGCCGATCTTGTCGTTCGCTTCCGTCAAGTTGGGAATCACCGCGAAGCCTAGCGCGGAATCGGGAACTTGCTCGAGCGGATTGGCTTGAGCCCAGAGCACCGTCGTGGTCAGCAAGCTGACGGCTGCCGTCGTCACAAACGTCGCGATGCGGGTGAACATGTTCTGCTCCAATTCGATTCGCACACAAACCAAACCGACTTGTGGCGTAAACATTACGGGTGATGCCCGAAATTGTAGCTCTTTCGAGGTGCGTGAGCCAGCAAGTGACTCGCCGTCAGGAATCGCAGCGATGCGGCGAAATTGCCGCATTGAACTCTATTCGCCGCGCACAGCGACCTCGCTATAATCCCGCCCCGTCATACTCTGGAACCTGGGCGGCCAGACTCGTGCCCCTTCTCAATTGCGCTGGCTGCTAGCGGAGCATCCAACTTGAACCCCGTGGTGGAAGAACCGTGCCTGCCTGCGCAAGAGGCGCAGCAGCCGTCCTGGCCTCGGCTGGCACAGCCGCCTGAGACTCGGCGCGAGCGTTGCGACCGCAGCGACCTGCGAATGATCGTGGGCGACGGATGCGCGCACTCGATCATGGTTGGGGTGGGCGAAAGCTACCTGCCAGCTTTCGTCCTGGCGATGGGCATGGGGCAGGTCGCCGCAGGACTTATTACCACGTTGCCACTGCTGGCCGGCGCCGTGCTCCAACTTATTTCGCCGGCCGCGGTGCACTACTTTGCTTCGCACCGGCGGTGGGTCGTCACTTGTGCCGCGGTGCAGGCCGTGAGCTTCGTGCCGTTGGCCGCGGCCGCCTGGTATGGCTCGCTTCCGACGTGGGCCATGTTCGCCTTGGCAGCAATCTATTGGGGCTCTGGTCTGGGAACAAGCACGTCCTGGAGCACCTGGGTAGGTTCCCTGATCCCCGCTCGTTTACGGACGGGTTTCTTCTCGCGCCGCACGCGGATCAATCAAATCGCCACGCTGCTCGGCTTTTTGCTCGGCGGATTCAGCCTGCAATGGGGTGCAACCCGCGGCTTTGCACTCGACGTGTTCGCGGTGCTCTTCGCGCTGGCGGCCATCAGCCGAACCGTCTCGACAATCTGCCTGGCGCGCCAGCGCGAGCCAGAACCCATTCCCAATGGACATCGCAGCGTGTCGATGCTCGAGTTTATTCGCAACTTTCGCTCGGGTGGCGATGGCCGACTGCTTGTCTACCTGCTTAGTGTGCAGGCCGCGGCCCAGATTGCCGGCCCATTCTTCGCACCGTTCATGCTCCGCTCGCTCGGAATGTCGTACGTCGATTATGTGACATTGATCGCAATCTCATTCGGTGCCAAGGCACTCTCGCTCCCTGCCATTGGCGCGTTGGCTCGGCGCTACGGCACGCGCAAGCTGCTCTGGATTGGCGGGGTCGGGATCGTGCCAATCTCAGGACTGTGGCTCGTGAGCAACTCCTTCGCCTTCCTATGCGTCGTGCAAGTCATGGCTGGCGTCACGTGGGCGGCCTATGAGCTGGCAATGTTCTTGCTGTTCTTCGAGGCGATCAAACCAGAAAAGCGAACCGGGATGCTCACGAACTTCAATTTCGCCCACTCCTTCGCTACGGCAGCCGGCTCGCTCCTGGGCGGCGGGCTGCTGTGGGGGCTGGGCAAACAGGCCGAAACGTACCTGCTGCTGTTTGCCCTTTCGTCGTTGGCAAGGGCCTTGAGCCTGATCGTTCTATGGCGTGTCCCTGCCGCCCCAAGTGTGGAATTGCTGCCGGCAGCGACCGAGAGCGTCCCCGTGCGACCCATCCCGAGCCGGGCCGCCTGACAACTGGCTCGCCCTGCTCTGGACATCACGGTCGCCGCATCGCCGCCACCGAGTCGCGCGCGAACTTCTTCTGCAGCATACGCACCAGCGGGTAGCCAAGTCTCGCCAACGGATGCCGCGGCCGCGAAAACGCCAGGATGTCGTAGACCACTTCGTCGGTCGCGCGATCCCATTCGATCAGGAATCGTTCCTCGCCGCATTCAGCATGTCCGGGAAGCGTGCCGTAGGCGAAACCGTAGCGCCGCACCGAACCGTCCTCATCGACGGTGTACACGATCCGGCACGCGTTGAGCCAATAAACACCGCCAAAGTGGGCCATGACGGCAACGACCTGCCCTGCCTCGTGCGGCGCGTTATCAGGAGCTGAGGTCAGCCATCCAAGATCAAACTGTTGCCAGCGGCGCAGCTTTTCCCGCGCGGCTTCGAATACCGTTTGACCTTGCCCCAGCGAGCCGCGAGTGCGGTCGACAACAAAGCCTTCTGGTAACGCTCCCGTAGTGGCGCCCACTGCTTCATGCGTGAACGGAAGCTGGCGCTGCCGCGCCAAAAACGCCTCTAACTGACTCGCGGTCGGCCTGTGGAATCGAATCATAAGGGGTAGCACCGACCGGTTTGCAGCGGACTTCTGGAGCTGTAACCGCTGAAGCGTTCAATTCCCAACCGAGGCTACGTGGTATTATTGACGTAATGGCCGTCAGAATCTCCTGGTGATCGCGATTCCTCATGCTAGACCGCGAAGAGTACGTCGAGCAGGCCCACTTCTTCAAGACGCTCGCCGAGCGCAGCGCGCTGGGCACGTCGACGCAGGACTTGTTAGGCATGGTCCGCGAAGAAGTGCTCTCGACGACCAAGCTGCCGCACGCGATCGACTTTCTGACGGGTGAACTGCGGTTGAACGGCGTGTTCCACACGGCAATGGCCAAGCTCCCGCACTACTTCACACCGTTCCAAACGTTCGTCGTGGCTGAAGCGGAGAACGATCGAGGCCGATTCGACTTGAACCTCGCTCTGTTGCTGCTCGCCCGAGAGGCCGACTATCGGGCGCGCGGCGCATCGACGCAGGGAATCTTTATTTACGAATTCGAATCGCTCGCGCGCAACCGGTTGGGCTATGACAAAGGGCTGAGCGCGATTGCCGGCGACCCGATCTTCAACGAGGCCTGGCGACAATGGATCCAAGTTGTCCGCCGCCAGGTGGGTCTGGTGGATTTCGCCGATCTGATTTATGTGCGGAGCGAGCACTATCGGCGGCGGCGTCCGCCGGGAGACGAGAGCACGGCTCGCGACGAGGACTTTCCGGTGCTATTTGGCGAAGGGGAGGGTCGCATCGCACAGGCCAATCGAGGCAAGGATCCCCTGCTGCTCTTTGGCGCGCTTCACCGACATCTGGGCTATCCGGACGTCCCGCGGCCCGCGAAGGCGGATGAATCGATGCAAACGATTCCGCTTCTTATGCGCCGGGTTGAAAAGCTTGAAGCTCGGCTCAAGTTGGCAGAGGAGGAACTTAAAGGGGGCATCGATCTCTCGCAGTACTACGTCGATCCGCAGCCTCCCAACCGTCTGAAAATGCCGGATTAGACCCTGGAATTCGTGCGGTTTTTGAGGCGTCCAATGCCTTGCGAGTTCGACACCTGCCGTGCTTGCCGCTTCGCGCAGCGGGTGGTACATTTAGAACAGGTGTAATGGTAAACCGAGCTTCCATGCTGTAGCACAGGCGAGCGGTGAACCTCGAGCTCCCAAGTTGCTGGGCGTCTGAGCGCTTCGCATTAGCGATACTCCGACGCCGGCTTCCGAGTCCTCTCATTCCTTTGCGGGCGAGTTCGCCTGTGGGCTGTGGTGTTTCTGTGCGCCCGCCCGATTCCACGAGATCCGCTTCCTCCAGTGGTTTATTCCGCCTGCCATTTGTTCGAGCTCGCGCGAGAAATGAGTTTGTGTTCGCGCGAGCGCTTAGCCAGCCAACAACCCGAGCAACCTAGCCAGCAAACCTAACCAACCAACTATCATCCCTGCCGAGTCATCGCAGCCAGCGCGGTCCAGGCACGCGGCGGCGGGACTCACGTGAGAGGAACACCAGTATCCCCATGGCCACAACGACTCGAAGCAAGCCCCTCGTCGAGCTTGAAGCAGCGACCGTTCGATTCTGCGGTGACTCTGGCGACGGCATGCAGTTGGCCGGCACCCAGCTTACCAATACCTCCGCGTTAGCTGGCAACGACATCGCGACGTTTCCTGACTTTCCAGCCGAGATCCGCGCTCCGCGCGGCACGAAGGCTGGCGTGAGCGGTTTTCAGATTCGCTTTGCCAGCAGCGAAATCTTCACACCGGGCGATTCGGTTGACGCCCTGGTCGCGATGAACCCCGCAGCACTCACGACGAATCTCGTCGACCTGGTGCCCGGCGGCATCCTGATCGTTAACAAGGATGCCTTCGACGAAAAGGGCATGGCCCAGGCCGGCTACGTCACCAATCCGCTGGAAGATGGCAGTCTGGACGGGTACCAGCTTTTCCCGGTCGAGATGACCAAGCTCACCCGGCTGGCCGTCGAGGGACTGGGGCTCGGCACCAAAGAGAGCGACCGCTGCCGTAACTTCTATGCGATGGGCCTGGTATTCTGGCTTTACGATCGTTCACTCGAGCCCACGCACCGCTACATCGATGCCAAGTTCGGCAAGATGCCCGCCGTAGCCGAAGCCAATCGCCGCGCCTTGCACGCGGGCTATAACTATGGCGAAACCACCGACGCCATGGCGAGCCAATTCAAGGTCGAGAAAGCCGAGCTCGAGCCGGGCTTGTATCGCAATATCACCGGCAATCAAGCGCTCGCCTGGGGGCTGGTGGCCGCCGCCCAGCGCAGCGGCTGCGAGCTGTTTCTCGGCAGCTACCCAATCACGCCCGCCAGCGACATCCTGCATGAGCTGGTGCGGCACAAGGCGTTCGGCGTGCGCACCTTTCAGGCCGAAGACGAAATCGCGGCCGTTACCTCGGCCATCGGAGCGGCGTTCGGCGGCGCCATGGGCGTGACGACTTCCAGCGGACCCGGCATCGCGCTCAAGGGCGAAGCGATCGGCCTGGCCGTGATGACCGAATTGCCTCTGATCGTAATCAACGTCCAACGCGGCGGCCCCAGCACAGGATTGCCGACGAAGACCGAACAGGCGGACCTGCTGCAAGCGATGTTCGGCCGCAACGGCGAGTGTCCACTGCCGGTGGTCGCTGCCAACAGCCCGGCGGACTGCTTCTACGCGGCATTCGATGCCTGGCGCATCGCCGTGAAGCACATGACTCCGGTCATGTTGCTCACCGATGGGTACATCGCCAATGGCGCGGAACCGTGGAAGGTGCCGGATGTCGACGCGCTACCACGATTCGAAGTAAAGCATCCGCAGGCAAACGGCGACGAGCCGTTCCGGCCGTATGCTCGCGACGAATGGCTGGCACGGCCCTGGGCGATTCCTGGCACGCCCGGATTGATGCATCGCATCGGAGGCCTCGAAAAGCAGGACATCACCGGTAACGTGAACTACGAGCCGGGCAATCACGAGCACATGGTGAACTTGCGTGCTCGCAAGGTAGCACTCGTGGCCGACGACATTCCCCTGCAGGAAGTCGACGGCCCGGCCAGCGGCAAGCTGCTGGTGATCAGTTGGGGGGGAACTTACGGCGCCTGCCGAACCGGCGTGCGACAAGCCCGCAAGCGCGGCGCGGACGTGGCCCATACGCATTTGCGGTTCCTGAATCCGTTCCCCAAAAACCTGGGGGACATCCTCCGCAGCTACGACAAAGTACTCGTTCCCGAACTGAACCGCGGGCAACTGCGGATGCTGCTCAGGGCCGAGTTCCTGGTCGACGCGATCGGCCTGAACAAGATTCAAGGCAAGCCGTTCGCGGTGCGCGAGGTCCTCGAGAAGATCGAACAAGTTTTGCAAAGCTAGTCCGCGTCATCCTTCGACAGAAGCCTTCGGAACGATCCGTCAACCATCAACGCCCACGGGCATTTGAGAGATTAATGAGCACCGAGACAGCGCTTCCCGTTCTGACCCCCGGAGATTTTGCCAGCGACCAGGAAGTGCGCTGGTGTCCGGGCTGTGGCGATTACTCGATTCTGGCCCAGATGAAGAAAGTGCTACCGGAAATCGGAGTGGCGCCGGAGAACACGGTCTTCGTGTCGGGCATCGGCTGCTCGAGCCGCTTTCCGTATTATGTCAACACGTATGGCATTCACTCCATTCATGGACGCGCCCCGGCCGTGGCCTCGGGACTGAAGATCGCGCGGCCCGAGCTTTCCGTGTGGGTCATCACCGGCGACGGCGACGCACTCTCGATCGGCGGCAATCACCTGATGCATTGCATCCGGCGAAACCTGAATCTCAACATCATCCTGTTCAACAATCGCATCTACGGGCTCACCAAGGGGCAATACTCGCCCACCTCACTGCTCGGCCAGGTCACGAAGAGCACTCCCGGCGGCGCGATCGATAATCCACTGCATCCGCTCTCGGTCGCGATTGGCTGCGAAGCGACGTTCGTGGCCCGATCGATCGATGTCAACATTAAGCACCTGTCGGCCACACTCAAACGAGCAGCACAGCACGTGGGTACCTCGTTCGTCGAGGTCTACCAGAACTGCAATGTGTTTAATGACGGCGCGTTCGAATACGCCACTGGCCGCGACGTGAAAGCCGATCGCACTCTGGAACTGGAACACGGCAAGCCGCTGATCTTTGGCAAGAACCGCGACAAGGGCATTCGTCTCAATGGCATGACACCCGAAGTCGTGGAACTGGGCAAGGGAATCAGTGAAGACGACTTGCTGTTCCACGATGAGCGAGCGCCGGAGCCAACGCTGGCCTATCTGCTCAGCCGGATGTCGTATCCCGAGTTCCCCGAGCCGATTGGTGTGTTCCGCGACATCGACAAGCCGCGATACGAGGAAGTGCTCAGCTCGCAGATCGACGCCGCCAAGCAACGCAGCAAGGGTGACCTGAAGTCACTCTTTGAAAGCGGCGAAACCTGGACCGTCAGCTAACTCGATCTGACTGCTACAGAAATGCATCAGGACCCGGGCAGCCCTCTGCTACCCGGGTCCTTGATGGTTGTTGACGCCAGATGTGCCGGCCGCCCACATTGACCGGTACAAGTCGACGTTTTCGAGTTGCAGGTCAGCTTGACTTTGGTCTAGTACCGCAAGATCAGATCGGCCGTGATGCGGTTGTCGATGATGTCTCGACGTGCCGTCAATGGCACTTCCCAGCACACGCCCGCTTCGATCGACGAGCGCGGCTTCCATTTCAAGCCGAAAGCGCCGGTCACGATGTTCGTGCCGGCCACGTCGTCGGAGCCAAAGTTCCACAGATCGAGACCGCCGAAGGTTGGACCGCCCTGCACGTCCGTCATCCAGTGGTACCAGTTGAATTCCAGCAGCCCGTAGATCGGCCGATTCGCCAACTTGCGATCGAGGTGCAGCGACCAGTAGAACTGCTGGTTCAAGTCATTCGGGTCCGCAGGCAAGCGAAAGCCGGCTGCCGAAACGACGTGCGAGAGTTCCCCAAGTTGCTTTCCCCCGGTGAGAAACATGTCGAACTGCGAAGTGCCGCTGCTGCCTTGCAAATTGGCATAGGAACCCGTCGGCATCTCCACCCGCACGCCAGCCGAGAGCAGTTCCTGCCGGGCGGCGTTCGCGTAGAAGTTGTACTTGAGGCCCAGCGCGACGTTCGCCCAGCCTTCGAGCGGCGGCGAATCATCACCAGCAAAGACGTAGCCGTCCTTGGTGGCAATCACCGAGAGTCGTTCGGTCAATGCAGCACGCAATTGGGTCGCCAGCACCTGCACGGGACCGCCGCCCAGCACGGCGCCGGGAACCTGGTGGTTAAGGAAGATAATCCGGGCTTCGGTCAAGTTGCGGGGATCTTCGAAGTACACCGGGTTCGTCATCGGACTGATGAACTCACCAAACCGGCAATCGCTGGGAGCGAATATCCCGAACAGGCGATCTTTGTCGCAGCAGCCGCAGTAGAAGTCACATTCGCAGAACCCGTCGCTGGGAATGCAGCAGCAATCGCTGCTGCTCGTGGCGGCCGGGCAACATTCGAGGTTCGAGTTCGTGGCATCCTGTCCGAAAACGGCCGGAGGCACGGCACTTGAAAGTACGGCAAAAATGATCGCGATCGTGGATCGCATGGGCAAACTCCGGTATTGTGGGGGCCAGGAATATCGTGAGTGAGGTGGGCCGAATGCAGGACTTTGTGCGCGAATCGGCTCGCGCGGAGTAGCGGCCATGCCCCTGGCTCGAGCGATGCCCGAGTTGCATTCTTCCCGCAACTGGAACTTTAATTCGCGGAATGCACACTGTGCACTTGAGACTGGGAGACCGCGCGCGTTACAGATTGCCAAGCATTGATGCGATTTGCTGTTTCCGAGCCGTGGTGGGAACACCTGTGAGAACAATCTTCGAACGATGAGCGAGAACGCCCAACCTAGATGTGGCGGTCTGCCTGCTTGTGACGCCTATCCATTCAGCCCTGCTCGTTTCACTGTGCGCGTGCTTGACGACCGCTGCCACACCCACGCCACCGAACATCGTGATCATCCTGGCCGACGATTTGGGCTACGGCGACGTGCAGTGCTACAACCCCACGCGCGGCAAGATTCCCACTCCGCGAATCGATCGCCTGGCTGCGGAAGGGATGCGATTCACGGATGCTCATTCCAGTTCCGCCGTGTGTTCGCCTTCACGCTACACGCTGCTCACGGGGCGCTATCACTGGCGCACGCGGCTGCAGTCGGGCATTGTGGAATACCTGGAGCGCCCGTTGATCGCACCGGAAACTCCCACGATCGCTTCGTTGCTGAAAACTGCCGGCTATCACACGGCCTGCATCGGCAAATGGCATTTGGGTTGGAACTGGCAGATTCCGCAAGCGCAGCGCGCGCTGTTCGCTCCACGCAAGGGTGAAGTGCCACCTGTCAGCGACATACATCGCACGGCGTGGCGAGAGCGATTCTCAAAGCCGATCGCGGGAGGCCCGAACACGCGCGGATTCGACGTGTACTTCGGTACGGACGTGCCGAACTGGCCCCCCTACTGCTTCATCGACGGGGACCGTACGGTGGGCGTTCCGACCGAGTTCTTGCCCGCGGAGTTGCTGACCGATCATTTGGCCAGCCTGCCGGGCCCCGCGCTCGCGAACTGGAAGCTTGAGGACGTGTTGCCCTCGCTCGCTACTCGCGCCTGCGAGTACATTGAGCGGCGTGCCAAGCAGCAGCAACCGTTCTTCTTATATCTGCCACTGACTTCGCCGCACACGCCACTGGCGCCTAATGAACCTTGGCGCGGCAAGAGCGGGCTCGACAGCAGGGTGGCTGACTTGGTCATGGAGACCGACGCGGTTGTCGGGCAGGTCCTCGATGCTCTCGAACAATCCGGCGCCGCTAGGAACACGCTTGTCGTGTTCACCAGCGACAACGGCTTCGCGGCCTATGTCGGAGCCGAGCATCTGGAAGCTCGCGGACACTATCCCAGCGGTCCACTGCGCGGCTACAAGCGCGACGCCTGGGAAGGTGGTCATCGGCTGCCGTTCATTGTGCGCTGGCCGGACGTCGTTGCGCCCGGCACACAGTGCGGCCAACTGGTTCATCAGGCCGATCTGATGCTGACGTTGACCGAGGCCGCCGGTGCTTCAAGGCCGGCAGTGGCGGACGGTTACACGTTGATGCCCTTGCTGCGAGGCGACGACCAGCCAATTCGTGCGAACGCCGTTAGCCAGAGTTCGACCGGTCAGTTCGCGCTGCGACGCGGCGACTGGAAGTTGATCTTCGCTTCCGATGCCACGAAGCCTGACGGTCCGCCAGGCCAGCTCTATAACCTGCGGGACGACCTCGGTGAAACACGCAATCTTTACGTCGCGAATCCAAGCATCGTCGGCGAAATGACGGCCCTGCTGGAAGACTTGATTGCACGCGGGCGCAGTACGCCGGGAGAGCCGCTAGCCAACGACGTCCCTGTGAACTGGCGGCGTTTTACGCAACCAAAGGCGAACTAGCTTCGCCAGCTCGCCTTCCCGACCCGCGATCTTCTGACTGTTGCTTGGGGGCAGTCGGCATGGGTAAGATCGAAGCCAGGTTGAACGCCACCTCGTAACGAACCTGAAATTGCCGCATTCGGTCCACGCGATGAACTCGACCGCGCCACTTCGCCGCCTGGACCTAGAAGCCTTGCTCGGCGGCACGTTGGTGCTGGTACTCGTCCTTGCAGCAACTGTCCTTGCCGCGCACAACCTGGGCGAAATGCTGACCCGCAATACCGTGCGATTGTCGCTGGCCTGGTATGCGGCGGCACTGATCGCGATGCTGCAGCTTCAGCGTGGTGACTGGACCGCCGCGACAATGCCAGGCCGGCTGGCCCGCTGGTGCTGGACCTGGGCGGTCGTCGTATTTCTGGTCCACCTGGCGATGGCATTTCATTTCTATCACGGCTGGTCGCATGCCGATGCCTTCGAACGCACGCGCCAGGTAAGCGGCACGGGCGAAGGGATCTATACTTCGTATTTGTTCACGCTGCTGTGGGTCGCCGATGCGGCCTGGTGGTGGATTCGACCCGCCGCGTACGCCAATCGATCGCCGTGGATGGACCGCTTGCTGCACTCGTTCATGCTGTTCATCGTGTTCAACGGCATGGTTGTCTACGAGGAGGGGGCGATTCGCTACGCGGGCCTCGTGATGTTCGCTGCTTTTGCCTTGGCCTGGTTGCTGGTGCGCGGTCCGGTGAGGTTGCGGACCGCATGAACGACGCTCCTGTAACCGCGATCCTGCGTCAAGGCTGGCCGCAGAGAGTTCCGCTCTATTACGGCTGGATCAACGTGCTCGTGGCATCCGCCGCGATGACGGCCACGCTCCCCGGCCGCACGCACGGCCTGGGTCTGATCACCGAGGCGATGCTGACCGATCTGCCCATCGGGCATGTCTTGTTCGCGCGAGTCAACCTCATCGCGTCGGTCGTTGGCGCGTTGTTCGCCTTGCCAGCGGGTCGCATGATCGACCGGGTGGGCGTGCGGGCCACAATTGTGACCGTGCTCGTGGCGCTGGGCGTCTCGGTGTTGGCAATGAGCCGCGCCAGCGGAGCGGCGTCGCTCTTGCTGACGCTCGTCCTGGTGCGGGGATTCGGCCAGAGCGCGCTCTCGGTCGTCAGCATGGCGGCCATCGGCAAGTGGTTCAGCCGCCGCTTGGGCATGGCCATGGGCGTGTTTGCCGTACTGCTCACGTTTGGCTTCATCGCCAGTGTGCTGGCGCTGGGGGCGGCCGTCGAACAATACGGCTGGCGCACCGCCTGGGAGGGCGTGGGCTATTCACTCTTGGCGTTCGCGCCGATCGCATGGCTGCTCACACGCGATACGCCGGAATCGTGCGGCCTGCTTCCCGACTTGTCAGCCCTTGGTGTTGACGACAGGGCAACGATGCCCAGCTTCTCGCTGCGGGCGGCTCTCGCAACGCCCGTCTTCTGGGTTGTGGTCCTCGGCGGTGGTGCATTCAACCTGGTCTGGTCGGGCGTGACCCTGTTCAACGAGTCGATGCTTATCGAGCGAGGTCTACCGCGGTCCTCGGCGGTGGAGATCATGGCCGTGCTCACCGGGATGGGACTGGTGGCTAATCTCGCCTGCGGAGCCTTTGCCACGCGCACCCTGGTCGTGAAGCTGCTGGCGGTCGGAATGACCATGCTGGCGGCGGCGTTATTCGTCTTTCCTTCGATCGAAACCATCCGCGGGGCGCAGCTCTATGCGGCCTTGATGGGCCTGAGTGGCGGAATCGTCACCGTGGTGTTCTTTGCCGCCTGGGGGCACTTGTTCGGCCGCGAGCATCTGGGACGCATTCAAGGCGCGGCGCAGTTGGCCACCGTACTGGCTTCTGCTATCGGGCCACTGGTGCTGGCCGAAAGCCGCGCCATGACAGGCGACTATCGTTCCGCCCTGTATGGTCTGGGCATCCTTTCCGCAATTCTCGCATGCGCCGCTCTGTTGGTTCGCATACCGAGCGACGAGTCGCCTCGATAGCTTGGATTAATATGACAAATTATGTCACAGCTCAAACGCCTTGCGTTTGAGTCGCCGGTCGAGTTCGATCATACTTGACGGCTTATGCTGAGGAGGCGCATTGGTGGCGACATATCCTGGTAATTCATTCCAGACGGAATTCGGTGAGCAGCTGGCCGCGGCGCGCGATGGCTGCAGCGCGCAACTCGGCGAATTGTTCGAGGCTTGCCGGCAATACTTGCTGGCTGTCGCCGAGCGTGAGTTCGAATCGCGCAGCCAGGGCAGGGTGTCGCCCTGGGATCTGGTTCAGGACACTTTCATGGAGGCACGCAAGGCGTTCTCCAACTTCTCAGGCAATTCGCCCGGCCAGTGGCGCGCATGGTTGAGGCAGATTCTGATCCACAATCTGATCGACCACGGGCGTCGCCGGACCCGCGAGGAATGCAAGTTGACGCCTTCGCTCGATGATGCCGCCAGCAGTCCGACCGACGCCCAGTTCGTGGATCGTCACCCGACCCCGAGTCGTCAGCTCATGGCCAGTGAGGCCGCTGCGGAGCTGGCAGCAGCGCTTACTCGCTTGTCGCGCGACCATCAAACCGTGATCCGGCTGAGACATCAACTGGGGTTGCAGTTCAGTGAAATCGGCGAGCGGATGGGTCGCAGCACCGATGCCGTGCAGAAGCTTTGGATGCGCGCGGTCTGTCGCCTGCGCGAAGAACTCCGACGTGGTGAGTGAAGCCATGCCTGAGGATAGCCTGCCCAACGTGAACTCGGATCGCCCGACTGGCGAACAAGCGGCAGAGCTGCTCGCGCGTTTCGATTCGCTCCTGGCAGGCGAAATCCCGGCCGAGTCAGGTTCGGACGAGCCGCCATCGGCCGAGGCATTCGATGGTTCGCTCCGTGAGCTCTGCGATTTCCTATTGTTGATGGAAACCGCATGGCCGCGTAAAGTCGTCAATCGAACCTTATGGCCAACCGGCGACGATTTCGCCGATCCCGAGGCGCCACGGCAACTGGGCCGCTACCGACTGCTTCGCGAGATCGGGCGTGGTGGCTGCGGAATTGTTTTCTTGGCAGAGGATCCGGCAAGTGAGAAACGCGTCGCGCTTAAGGTGCCCAATCCGGCTGCCATGGCGTCGCCCGAACTGAAACGTCGCTTCGTACGCGAGGCCCGAGCGGCCGCCAGTCTCAGTCATCCCTCGATCGTCGCGGTTTACGAAGCTGGCGAAATCGGCCCGGTGTGCTTCATTGCGTCGGCATATTCGCCCGGCACGAATCTGGCATCGTGGCTTGCCACACAGCGCGCGGCGGTCTGTCCGCGCTTGGCGGCAACAATCGTGCACATGCTCGCTGAAGCAGTACAGCACGCGCACAGCCGCGGCGTGCTGCACCGCGACATCAAGCCCGGCAACGTGCTGCTCGAAACGATTCCAGAAGGGCAGTCGGCGACGAATCCGCCACTGGAACCGTTCAGCTATCTGCCCAAGTTATGCGATTTCGGTCTGGCAAAGGTACTTGCGAGCGAAGGCGAGTCCTTGGCTACCCGCCACGGACAAGTGATTGGCACCCCCGCCTACATGGCACCCGAAGCGGCTTCGCCGGCCCTTGGCCCAACGACGGCGGCAGCCGACATCTACTCCCTCGGCGCGCTGCTCTACGAACTCTTGACCCGCGAAGTTCCGCATCGTGGCGAGAACGAGCTGGATACTTTCCGCCGCATCACTGAGCTCCATGTTTCCAGCCCGCGACGACTCCGAAGCGACATCGATCGCGACCTGGCGGCGGTTTGTCTAAAATGCCTGGAGAAGCGTCCTGCAGATCGGTATCCCAGCGCTCAAGCCTTGGCCGACGATTTACACCGCTATCTCGCTCATCAACCGGTCCGCGCTCGTCCTGTGCCGGCCTTGAAGCGCCTAGGACGTTGGGCCGCGCGGCGGCCGGCGTTGGCCGCCCTGACAGCGGCTTTGCTGATAACGTTCTTGGCCGGATTCGGGGGAGTCGTCTGGCAATGGCGCCGCGCCGAAGCACATCTGGCCGTTGCACTCGCCGAACGCGAGCGGGCCGAACAACACTGGGTCGAGGAAAATCGCCTGGTGAGCGAATTGTTTCGCTCGGGCGATCCATCGGTACCGGATTCGCGTCCCCTGCTCCGTTCGCAAGTGCGGAAGCGGCTGGCCGCGCGCTATCAGGCAATTATTGACGGTCAGCACAGTGTCTCGTATTCGCCGGCGGAAGTGGCCACCGCCTCGACCAAGTACGCTCTGCTCACCAGCAGCGGAAGTGATGAAGGGCGGCTGAACATTCTGCTGCGAGGAATCGCGGCCTGGCGAGAACTGGCTCAACGACATCCCGACGAGCAGATGATTGCCCTGGGGCTTGCTGACGCCGAGCTGGATGCCGCCTACGTTTATTACGCGCAGGGTGACCTGGAGCAAGCAACCGCGTTTGCCGAATGTGCATACGATGCGTTCGAGGCCATCGAAAGTCAGCCTCAGAAATTCGATGAAGAAAAGTTTCGTCTGGGGGTCATGCTCCGGCTGATTGCCGACCTGGGACTAAAGCAAGCGAGCAGCGAGGCAGATCTGGCAACATCGGCCACCAGCTTTCACCGCGCCATCAACTATTGGCGGCGTCTGCTCACCCGTTGGCCGCAAAACGCCGACTACGAACGGGAATTGGCGGATTGCCTGGCACGCCTCAGCGATTGCGAAGAGCGGCGGCGCGACCTTCCCGCTGCGATCAAAACTCGCCAAGAGCGCATCGCCCTCAATACGCGAGCCGTCGAACGGGGCTCCGGGCAATTGCAAGGACGCCTGAGACTCGCGCAAGACTACCACCAACTTGCGGAACTGCACAAGAAAGCCAACCAAACCGACGAATCGCACCGTGCACTTGAGCAGTGCGAACGGGTGATTCGCCAGATCACGGAACTGGATGAAAGCAAGTTCACGGGTGGCCAGCTCGCGCATGCCGCGATGACGCTGGGACATATCCAGGACACGCTCGGTAATGCCGCGCAAGCGGCCCTGCACTTTGAGAAAGCGGCCGCCACATACTCCGAATTGACACAGACTCATCCCGAAGTCTTTAACTATCGCAGAGAACACAGCGAAGGGCTTTTCTGGTCTGCTCGCTTGCAAGGAGATCTGGGCCACGCTCGTGCGCGAGACATGTATCAACGAGCCTTGCAAGTCGCAACCGAGATTGTCGCGGCACCACAAGCGACGCATCACGACCGCACGCATCTACAGCGGTGTCACATCGTCTACGCTCGCTACCTTGCGCAGATCGGAAAAGAGCAGGAGGCCCGCGAGCATTATCGTGCTTCTGCTGAGTTGGTACGCGAGTTCCTTAAAGAAGCGCCCGAAGAACCGATCTGGATCAGCAGCCTCGCGGAATGCGAAGCTGCCCTCGCGGCCGTAGAATAGCCCCACGCAGTTCCATGCGTCGCCGACAGCTCGGTCGGCGTCTGCTTGCCTGTGCCCTGCCTATCGGATGGCGCCGTATCCCCCCTGCCCCGGCGCGGATATACTTAAGTGTGCGATCATCACCCCAGCTTTATTTATCCCCCTGTCGCAGATAACTGCGACCGCCATGCGACATGAGCATTGCCTCCCCAAGCGGCGCCACCTTCGAACTGGCCCCCTACAAATCGCTGGATAACGAAACCCTGCAGGCCCGGATCAACCTGGTCCGCTCGCAGATGGGTTCGTCACTGATGATCCTGGGGCACCACTATCAGCAGGACGAAGTCATCGCCCTCAGCGATCTGCGCGGCGACAGCTATCAGCTCAGCAAGATGGCGGCCGAAAGCGGCGACTGCCGGGCGATCGCCTTTTGCGGCGTGCACTTCATGGCCGAGACGGCCGACATCCTGGTCAACCAGCCGTCGAAACTCGCCGAGCGTAATGGCCAGCGCGTGACCGTGATTCTGCCCGACATGGCTGCCGGCTGCTCGATGGCCGACATGGCCGCGATCGAGCAGGTCGAAGGCGCCTGGGAGGAGCTGGGCGAGGTAATCGACACCAGCGACATCACGCCGGTCACATACATCAACTCCGCCGCCAGCCTGAAGGCGTTCTGCGGCAAGCACGGCGGCATCGTTTGCACCTCGAGCAACGCTCGGGCGGTGCTCGAGTGGTCGTTCAAGCGGACCAGCCGCGTACTGTTCTTTCCCGACCAGCACCTGGGCCGCAACACGGCCAAGGCGATGGGCATTCCGCTCGAAGCGATGCCCGTCTGGGATCCGATCAAAGACGAACTCGGCGGCAACACGCCCGAGGCTCTCAAAAGCAGCAAGGTACTCCTGTGGCGCGGGCACTGTAGCGTGCACCAGATGTTCACGCCGGCCCACGTGGCGATGTTTCGCGAGAAGTATCCCGGCATCAAGATCCTCGTGCATCCGGAATGCCCGATGGAAGTCGTCGACATCGCCGACGTGCAGGGTTCGACGGGCAAGATCATTCGCGAGGTGGAGCAGGCTTCGCCGGGTACGAAGTGGGCCATCGGCACCGAGCTGCACCTGGTGAACCGGCTCAAGCAGGAACATCCCGAGCAGGAGATTCACTTCCTCTCGCCGGTCGTGTGCATGTGCGCGACGATGTACCGGATTGATCTGGCGCACCTCTGCTGGAGTCTAGAGAACCTGGCGGCCGGCACACCGGTGAACGTGATCAAGGTCGACGAGGAAGTGGCCAAGTGGTCGCTGGTGGCGCTCGAGCGGATGCTGGCGGTGACGTGAGCGAAATTGCTGACACTACGCCTGCGGCTCTGTCACCCGGCAAATCTTGGAGCTATCGTTTGCCGTCGTTTCGAGTCGCCGCGTTTCTCTCGCTGGGGCTACTCGTCGTGTTTGCCGCGTGGGCATTCTTCGATCTAGCATACCTCAACACGACTCTCCTACTGTCGTTTGACCTCGGCCTGCAACCCTATCATCAAGGGTTTGACCTGTGGAGAGCGCACGACTGGGGCATCCTTCCTCGGTTCATCACGATCGTGGTCCTGGCTCTCCTGGCGATCGCGGCATTGAGCCTTATGTTTTACAAACTCTTCCGCGGCTCAATCGCCGATCGTACGCTCACGAACTGGTTCGTAGTGATTACCCTGGTCGCGATGTGGCTATCACTGTTCCTGGGAAATCAGCGACTTCAAGAGCTTGGCTGTGACTGGCGGCTGCGGCAGCTTGTAGCATGGCTGCAGCAGGATCTGCCGCAGTTGCAGCAAGCGTGGCCCGCCAAGGGTAAGTTGCCGTACCTGGGAGCGTTCATCGTAGACCAAGATACACTGGTCGTCAGCTCCTACTTGGAAACGATCAACGACGTGCACTATCATGCCTTTGAACCAATTTCAATGATCGACAAGCTTGATGACGGCGGAATGGTTTTCCATGTTTCCTCGCGCGAAGTTACTTACATCTATTACCGCCCCGACGATCGCCCGCAGTCACTGCCGGATGCTACAAAACGTGTCACGACCCGCGTCGCCCCCCATTGGTTCGTCGAGCAGTTTCCGATCGATTGAAGTGCCGGTATCCGAACCAGCAGTTTTTTGATGAAGCATTGGCCACTCGCTATACTGGGTGGCATGGCAGTCACCTCGCAATCGCGTGTCCGCTCGATCCTCCACACGCTGGCGCTCGTCGCGTGCAGTGCCGTCAGCGTCTGCCTCCTCATGCTGGGCCTCCTGCTGGCGTGGGTATCAATCTCGCGCATCACCGGACTGACTCCCACGCCGCCGGGGACGGAATTCCGTTGGCAGACGCCGGCCTTGGGAATCCTGTGGGCAGCCGGGTGCTTCGCTTCGTCGGCGGCTTTTGCCTACATCGGCGTGAGCACCTGGTGGCCGGACCTGACGCCGCGCGGGCGAGCGTAGGCTTCGCGAGCTTCGGCACCGGAGGCGCAACCATGAGCAGCGACATTTCACGCGGCAAGCGGTTTCTCGCCTGGGCTGGAATTGTTTTCGGGCTCATTCTCGCCGCGCTGGCCGGAACGATCTTGGTGCTTGACGGGAGGCTCTTCCGGACACTGGGAATGCTCGCCTTTTCGCTCGCACTCGTGGTCGATCGCGCCATGTATCTGCGCGGTGCGTTCACAGCCCGACAGCAGCTCCCAATCTGGAATCGCATTTGGATCGCGGCGAACCTGCTGATGATGGCGAGCGTGATGTTTAATCTGTTCTGGCAGAACGGGGTGAATCGCACCGCACTTTTGACAGGCGCGGGTGCCATCGTGCTCTCGATGGGGATGCTGCTACTTGCCATTCTCATGTCAGGGGCATCCTGGAGCGGCGAAACGAGGCCCAGGCGGTCGTAGTTCGGCCGGGCGGCGATGGATCCAACGCGGCTCTAATTCGGCCGCCGGGTTGACTTGCCGCCGGTGTACCGACGCCCAAACTTTGCGGTATACTTTAGCCATGACTCAAGAATTCGACGCCATCTATGAAAACGGTGTATTTCGGCCGCTGAAGCCGGTTGGCTTTCGCGAGCACGAGGTGGTATCAATTTCGGTTACGTCCTCCGACGACACAGGGATGGGTAACGCCGAAGACGAACAGCGCCAGGCACTGCTCGCATTTGCCGACAAGATGGAATCGCTCGTGGAAGACCTGCCCACGGACGGCGCCACGAATCGTGATCACGACCGAATCATCTACGGTGACTGAGCATTGCCATGATACTGGTCGACACGGGAGCCTGGTTCGCCCTGTCGGTTCCGAGCGATCCCGATCATCTCGCCGCCAGGAACTTTGTCGAGTCCAACCGCGAACCGCTGTTCACCACGGACTACATTGCGGATGAACTGCTCACGCTGTTTAGGTTCCGACGGCAATCGCAGCGGGCCTCGCAATGGCTGGAAAGCGTTCTCTTGTCCGGCGCGATCGACCTCGTGCGTATCACACCTGACGACTTCGAACATGCCGTCGCGATTTATCGGGGCTACTCCGACAAGCTGTGGAGCTTCACCGACTGCACAAGCCTTGCCGCGATGGAGCGACTGAAGGTTGCTCAAGCCTTCGCGTTTGACGAGCATTTCCGGCAGTTTGGATCGATCACGGTAGTCCCATAGAGTCGACGCAAGCCTTCGCGATTACCGGTCGTCTGCCTTCGTCAGCTCGAACGTATCGAACAGCAGGCCGTCGATGTCGTAGGCCTTGAACACGATGGTCCGGTCGTGGATCGCGGCGTAGCAGTAGTGAAACGCCCGTTGGAAGTGCAGGTTGAACCAGGTCCGTTGCGGGGCCGCGTCTTCGAGTCCGCCGCCACCGCCTCCGCTGGTCAGATAGCGCACCCCGCGCTTTTGGTTGATCGCCATTTCGAAGATCGGCCAGGTTCGTTCGTAGTAGTGGATGTGGCCATTGAAGGCGATGTCCACGCCGTACTTCTCGTAGAGCGGAATGAGCTGCTGGGCGTTCGTATCGCCATAAGTGAAGTTCTTGTCCTTGGCTCCGCGCTCGTGATCGCCGTAATCATTCTCTTCCGAACTGAAGCAGGGATGATGGTGGCAGGTGAACTTCCAGGTGGCTTTCGACGCCGCGAGTTCCTTCTCCAGCCACTGATATTGCTCCGAGCCGGGCTTCAGATTCTTGTTGCTGTCGATCATGAAGAACTGAGCGTTGCCGTAGCTGAACGTGTAGTAATACTCCGGCTTCGGCAGCGCGAAATAGTCGTAGTACCAGTGCGAGTCCTTCTCGTGGTTGCCGATCACCGGAAAGGTCGGAATGTGCGCCATCAGCCGCGAGCAAGGCTCGAACAGGTCCTTCACCCACTGGTGCTTGGCAAACCCGTCGTCGACCACGTCGCCACAGTGCAGCAGGAAGTCCGGGCGGCGCGAGTAGGCCCCGTCAGCGCACTTCCGCGTCACCTCGGGATTGCGCTGCGTATCGCCAATCACGGCGAAGGCCCAGGCCCGATCCGTGGCCGGAGCTGTCTGGAACGATGAGAGGAATCCGCGTACTTCAGCACCGCTTTCATCGGTGCAAGTCACGCGATAGAAGTATCGCGTGCCGGTCTTGAGGTCCGAAAGTTTGACCGTGCTGATGAGCTGGTTGCCTTCGGTTTCCCCTTTTTTGTCGAACGGCTGCACTTCGCCGAAATCAACTCGCATCTTGGCCGGCTTCGACGTCTCGCACATCACGGTGATCGAATCCTGCGTGGCAAACTGCAAATAGGGCTGCACCACGAAGACCAGGGAATTTTCCGGCGTTGCCCGCCAGGCAATGAGCTTCGTACCTTTGTCGGCAGCCTTGGCGATTTCTGCCGCGGCCAGCGCCCGGCCATATGCCTTCAGCTCGAACAGGGCACCCTCCATCCGGTCCATGCTGCCGCGATCGACCCGGGCGCCAACCACATAGGGAGCATCCTGCGGGTAGAGGATGTCACCGGACACATCGTGCGATGCGGCCTCCTGCTGGCCATTGACGAACAACCGCATGTCGGCGCCGTCGTACGTGGCGACGACGTAGTACCAGCGGCCGCGTTCGATGGCGGTCGTGCTGCGGACATAGGCCATCCGCGGCTTGCCATCGGCGCCGGTGGCGGAGAGCGCGAACACAAAGGCGTCGCGCCCGAAGCCGAGCGTCCAGCCCCGCCCGCCCTCGGCCCGGTCGAAATAGCTCACGATCGATCCCCGCTCCATCGTGTCGTCCAGGCGAATCCAGGTCGCTATCGACATCTCGCGCTTCGGCAGCAGCTTGCGGGCTTCCTCGGCGCTGGCGGCGAGCGAAAGGTGGTCTTGCCCAGTGAATTGCAGGGCTTCGGTTGGCCCGGCGAGCATAAAGCGCGGGTTGCCATGCACCTGGGCCATCGCGGCGTGCGACTTATCCTGCCACGCGCCGTTTTGAATCTCGTGCGTGCCGGCCGCAAAGTGATAGAGCAGATCCTGCTCCTGATGGTTGGGATGCCCGAGGGCCGCACCGGACAGCAGCAGGGTAGTCGAGATGACAAGCGAAATCATGCAGTGGCTCCGCGGGCGGGAAATGTAAGGCGGGACGCGAACGGGGGAGATCCCACCAGCAAAACCGCTGGGGGCGTCGGCGTCAAGCCGCGCAAGACAAATGAACGATGAGGATCGCGTGAACTTCAGCGGCCAAGCCCATCGGCACCTAAAAATTGGACTTCATTACCCGAAATCGCCAGAATGAGGGCGGTGTTTCGCTCGAACGATCCTCCGTTTTTGAAGGGAATCCCATCATGGGCGACAAGGGCGGTAAGAAGGACAAGGATAAGAGCCAGAAGCAGAAGGCTGCCAAGCAGCAGGCGAAGGCTAAGAAGCCCAGCAAATGACGGGCGTAACGCGCTGGCGGGGTCGTGTGCACAATCGCACGACTCCGCGGACGCCCGCGTCTCAGGTAACCGCCTGAAACCATTGCCACTGATACCGGTCGGGGAGCGTCGGACGCGGGGCAAACTCCAAGTGCACAATTCGGCGGTGCAACGTGTTGTCGGCGTGCGGCGCGCTGCTGGAGTGTGAGATCAGCGGACGCATGGCCAGCACGTCGCCGGCGGCACAATGCAGCTCGACCGGGGCCGCTTGCGATTCGCGCTCCAGAATGTGCGAGCCGGGAATGACCGACAGCGGGCCGTTTGCCGGCGTCATTGGGTCGAGATGAATTCTGAGCGTGAGCATCTGCTCCAGCAGCGACTGCGGCGCCTCGACATGTGGAATGCCGGCCTTCGTGGTGGGCCGCTGGAACTGCTCGCTGGCAAGCGTATTGTCCTTCACAGCAATGGTCTTGTCGCGATGCCAGGGGAGCGACCAGCTCCGCTGAGGCGGTTTGTCGAAGAACAGCGCACGCACGAGGCCGACTTGCGGGCCCAAAAGCGTGACCAGCAGGTCGTGCAGGGCCGGCCGCCTGGGCAGTTCGCATACCTCCGGCCAGAGCGAGATCAAATCGCGCGAGCCATACATTTGGCCCCGGCTGCGCAGCACGGCGGGGCGGTCCGCGTTGAGAGCCATTGCGAGACGGTCTCCCAGCTTGTCGGCATCCCGATTGTCGAGTATCGCCGGCAGCAGCGCGAAGCCGAGACGATGAATCTGGTCGAGCATCTCGGCGGTCCGAATTCTCACGATAAACTCGCAGGTCAGGCCTGGCCGACTCGCCTTCGGTGCGAAGTGGTCGGAAGTGCCCAGAATTCTCGTAAACTCCTCTAGTTTTATCCTCTCCCGCTTTTGGCTAGAATGGCAGAGCTTTGGTCGAAGGCGCCCCCAGCACCCTCGCATGCCCCAGCGTCGCCCCCCAGCGAGTTTTGGGTGTTCATTTCTCGCAAGTCATTCGCAGTTGCAGGAGATCGATCATGGCTGGGTGTGGTCTGTTGCGCGGTTGGGGACAAAAGTGCGTTCGCTTTGGTCTCGCGGTAGCTGTGGCGACCGTAGCGCTCACCGGCTACGCACTCGAGCCGCTCAGCTATTACGGCTTCGACGACGCGGCCTACTCGCCCGTGGCTCGCGACGGCATGCACGAGATCTTCGCCGGCCATTTGTTCGAGATCGGCATTCCGGTCGCCGGCGCGCGGATGATGATGGCCGCCCAGGCGAACGGTTTCTGTAAGGAAGAGGGGCTCACGGTCGGCTCACCGGAAGCGATGTTCTACGGCTTCGGCCGGTTGCCCTCGCCTGAGACCCGCGCCGTCGGCGCAGACGCAGGCTTCGGCATCGGCGAAAGCATTCTCGAGCGCGACGGCAAACAGGTGATGAGCATCAACTGTTTCGGTTGCCACTCGGGCGTCGTGAAAGGCACGGTCGTCGCCGGCCTGGGCAACAACCATATCAATCAATCAAACCCCAACCGCAAGACCACCCGCGGCGACAACTACGGTCCCTACGAGGTCTGGCGATTGGGTGCGCGGCTCGCGGATCCTGAGAAGCTGGGCATGGTCGTCTCCAAGGAGCGCACCGAGTTGCAAGCGATGATCCAGTCGCTCGACCTGCCGCCGGTCGATCCGATGCCTTGGTGGAATATGAAGTACAAGAAGCTCAACTACTGGTACGGTGACGGTGGCAGTCACAGTCCCGAGAACTTCTCGATCAATTTCACCGTGCCGCACCCCCAGATGAACGAACGTCGGTCCGAGCACGTGAAGACCGTGGCCAAGGCGCTCGCCTTCGCCCGCGAAACGCAGTCGCCCGTCTTTCCCGGCTCGCTGAACGCAGAGCTCGTGGCCAAGGGGGCGGACCTGTTTCACGGCCGTGTGAAGCCGGCGGCCTCGGTTTTCACGGCCTGCAAAACCTGCCACGGCACATACACCAAGAAGGAATCGGCCACGGATCTCACTCAGCCGGGCGGATGGGCCGTGGAGTATGACTACTCCGACACGCTACGGAACGTGCGCACCGACGAGGCCTACAACTCGACGCTGCAGAAACTGCGACCGGTGGCGGACAACATCAACAAGCTGGCCGCCTACTTCGAGGCTCAGGGAATGCCCGAACTGAAGCCGCACGCCACGGTGCCTGACAAGCCCGGCTACGTCGCGCCGCCGCTGGTCGGCATTTGGGCTTCGGCCCCCTACTTCCACAATGGGTCGGTGCCGACGGTCGAAGCCGTGCTGAACTCGGCCGAGCGGCCAGAGATCTGGACCCGCGACGCGCACGATCCACATGCCTACGACATTGAGAAAGTCGGCATGGCCTACAAGACGCTCTCGCGCGATGAGTATCTCGCCAGCGCCGCGACCGCGGAGGGCAAGCCGTTCCTTTCCAAGGCCGCCATCGACCACGGCACGATTTACGACACCAAGGCCTACGGCCACAGCAACGCTGGTCACTCCTTCGGTGACAAGCTCACCACGGAAGAACGTGCCGCGGTGATCGAGTTCCTGAAGAGCCTGTCCGGACCGGATATGTGAGCGGAGAACGCAAACGGAAGCCAAGCCCAGGGAATGCCTTCCCTGGGTTGTGGCGGGCAGCGTGGTCGATGAGGACCCAGGGAAAGCCTTCCCTGGGCTTGGGATCGCCTTCCTGACGCTCTTAAAAGTCCGCGCTCCCCGGCACCCGTGGGAAAGGTATCACGTCGCGGATGTTGGCCATGCCGGTCACGAACTGCACGGCACGCTCCAGGCCGAGCCCGAAGCCCGAGTGCGGCACCGTGCCGTAGCGCCGCAGGTCGAGATACCACCAGTAGGTTTCCGGATCGAGTTTTTGCTCCTGCATCCGCTGGGTCAGCACGTCCAGCCGCTCTTCGCGCTGGCTGCCACCGATGATCTCGCCGACCTTCGGAACCAGGATATCCATCGCCCGAACCGTGCGGCCATCGTCGTTGCAGCGCATGTAGAACGGTTTGATCGAACGCGGGTAATCGAACAGGATCACCGGCTTTTTGAAGTGTTGTTCGGTCAGGTAGCGCTCGTGTTCGGCCTGCAGGTCGTTGCCCCAGGAGACCGGGAACTCGAACGTGTGCCCACTCTTGGTGAGAATTTCAACAGCCTCGGTATATGGCAAACGGACGAAGTCGCTGGCGACGACGCCCTCGAGCGTCTCGCGAATGCCTTTCTCGACGCGCTCATCGAAGAACGCCATGTCCTCAGCACATTGCGTGAGCACGTCGCCAAAGATCCGCTTCAGGAATCGCTCGGCGAGGTCCATGTTGTCCGTGAGTTCGAAGAACGCCATCTCCGGCTCGACCATCCAGAACTCGGCCAGGTGGCGTGAGGTGTTCGAGTTTTCCGCGCGGAAGGTGGGACCGAACGTATACACCTTGCCTAGCGCGCAGGCGAAAATCTCGGCCTCGAGCTGGCCGCTCACCGTGAGGTAGCTGGGCCGATCGAAGAAGTCTTGCGTGTAGTCGACCGCGCCGTTCGCCTTGGGCACTTTCGCCAGGTCGAGCGTGGTAACCTTGAACATCTCGCCCGCGCCTTCGCAGTCGCTGGCCGTGATAATCGGCGGGTGCACGTACAGAAAGCCGTCTTCCTGGAAGAAGTTGTGGATCGAGCGGCACACGCAGTTTCGCACGCGGGCCACGGCGCCGAACGTATTCGTCCGCGGCCGCAGATGCGCCAGCGTGCGCAGGAACTCGAACGAATGCCGCTTCTTTTGCAGCGGATACGTCTCCGGATCGGCCAGCCCGTGGACGATCACTTTCTCGGCGTGCAGCTCGGTAGCCTGACCCTGAGCTGGCGAGGCCTTAACCTCACCCTCGACCGTGACGCTTGCGCCCGCACCGAGATGCTTGATCTCGGATTCGTAATTGTCGAGCTTCGCGTCGGCAATCACTTGCATACCGGCGAGCGAGGAGCCGTCGTTCAGCTCCAGGAAGCTGAAACCTCCTTTTGAATCGCGGCGAGTGCGGATCCAGCCTTGCAACCGCACGGACTTGCCGGCCGATTCCGCCCTCCGCGCTTCCACCACTGCGAGCTTCTGCATCGGGCCACTCCTCCCTGATCAGCGCTGTGTTTCTACTCGTGGGCCGCCAGCCAGCGTTCGGCATCGAGCGCGGCCATGCAACCTGCACCGGCAGAGGTGATCGCCTGACGATAGTAGTCGTCGGCCACGTCACCCGCGGCGAAAACGCCTTCGACGCTGGTGTTCGTGCGGAAGGGCACGGTCAGCTTAATGTACTTCTTGTCGTTCAGCTCAAGCTGGCCATCGAGAAACTTTGTGTTCGGCGTGTGGCCGATTGCCAGGAACACGCCCGCGGCTTCGAGCTTCTGGTGATCCTTGCCTGCGGTGCTCTCGAGTACGACGCCGGTAACGCCTTGCTTCTCATCGCCCAGCACTTCATTCAGTTCGCTGTTCCACTGGATGTTGATCTTGTCATTCGATAGCGCCCGCTCGGCCATGATCTTCGAGGCCCGCAGTTCGTCGCGGCGATGCACCAGGTAAACCGTGCTGGCGAACTTCGAAAGATAGGTCGCTTCTTCAACGGCCGAGTCGCCGCCGCCAATCACCACCAGCGGCTTGTTGCGGAAGCGGGGAAGCGCACCATCGCACACGGCGCAGGCGCTCACGCCGCGATTCTTAAACGCGTCCTCGCTCGGCAGTCCCAGGTAATTCGCCCGGGCGCCGGTCGCCACGATCACCGAGTGTGCTTCGTACGTTTTGCCTTCCAGCGAAGTCAGCGTGAACGGTCGCTTCTTGAAGTCAACCTTCACAATGTCGTCGGTGACGATCCGGGTACCAAAGTTCTTGGCCTGCTGCCGCATGAGCTCCATCAGCTCCGGACCGCTCACGCCGTGCCCCGAGTGCGGAGCCATGATCTGACGCACGCTGGGCTCGATCGAGGTATCCAGGAACTGGGTGAGATTGCCGGCCGGAAAGCCCGCGTAGTTCTCCACCTCGGTCGTCAGGTTGAGTTGCCCTAGCGGGAGCGTGCCGCTGACACGATTCTCTTCGGTGATCGCGCCTTCGAAAACGAGCGGGTTCAGATTCGCCCGGGCGGCATAAATCGCCGCCGACCAGCCGGCCGGACCGCTTCCAATAATGACGACGTTTTCAACTGCCACGGGCGGTATCCTTCCACGTTGGTGTGCGGCGGCGAAGTGTTCTGAAATTGCAGGTGAGATGAATGGAAATTATAGCGCTACGGGATGCGGCGTCTATGGCACCTGGGCACCCGCGGCAAGGCTGCGAATACACGCCCGACGTGCTCACACGCCGATCGGCGGCGGCTCGTCGGTGCGGGTGTGCTCTGTGAGATCACGCTCGATCTCGACCGCCTTCTGCCCCTGCCATGCGCCCAGCCTGGCCGCAAAGTGCGGAACGCCATCCAGCGTCACGATGACCGGCTCGTCGGCGCGATGCTCGGTCGTGATGATATCCCCGATCGCCAGCGAATCGAGTTCCGCAGCTTCGATCGACAATGGCTGCAACTCGGCCGCGATGCGAACCCCGCTGGCAGTTTCCGTACAGGCATTCGTCGAACCGCCAGGGCTGCAAACCACACTCAGCTCCACCAGCGGGATCGCCAAGTGCATCGAACCTTGCGAACCGGCCAGTTCGATGTCGAACGCGATCGCCAGCACCTCGTCGTCGCCGGCCCGCCCTGCTTTGATGGTCTCGAATTCCGGCGTGAACGCCAGTTCAGCGGCCGGCTGCCAGGCCGCTTGTAACGAGGCGGCCCAAGCCCGCGCGACCCGCGCCGCCAGACGCGATTCGATCTCGGTCAGCGGCCTGCGCGCGATCGGCGTCTTCTCGCGACCGCCGCCGAGCAGGCAGTCGATGATTGGAAATAACGCGCCCGGGCGAATCTCCAAAAACCAGTGTCGATTGAAGGGCTGCACCGCGAAGCTGCGCAAGAAGGACGGCAGCTCCGCCCGGGCGCAAAAGTCGCTCTCACTAAGCGATTGCACTCGGGCCAAACGCACTCGCACCGTGCGGCGCAACATCGCCGAGAGTTCAGCTCCAAAGTGCCGCGCTGCGTTGTGGTGGACGCGTGTGACGAGGCTGAGTAGTTGCTCCGGCGCCGTGATCGAGGCGGAACTACCCGCGGTGGGTGCAACCGCACCGGCGTTCGCGCGCTTGCCCAGCAGCACGGCGATTTCAGCTTCAGTAAGCGGCTC
>Ga0169931_10001718_pt1 | contig 36075 bp, 18 predicted proteins | sample Kivu_15m_20L_FD_129675 | JGI IMG/M metagenome (GOLD analysis project Ga0169931, IMG submission 129675) | Freshwater microbial communities from Lake Kivu, Western Province, Rwanda to study Microbial Dark Matter (Phase II) - Kivu_15m_20L... | ecosystem: Environmental > Aquatic > Freshwater > Lake...
AGATATTGAATCTTTAAATGAGGCAGAAATTAAAGGCGGATTTTCTGCTTTGTTTCAAACCCCTGGAGTTTTTTCTATTGGCGATAAATCTCGGGCTAGAATAGGAATCAATGAACAAAGGGGATCGCGCGCAACGGCTCTTCATGAAATGGGTCACGCTGTAGATATGGCTGTCGCTTTTGCACAACAAACAAAAGGAAGAAAATTTAAATCCAAAGAAGAACAAAAAAAAGCTTTGGGCAGTTTTAATATAAATGCGAAACCGTCCTCTGAAACATTCGGAACTTTTCAATATGGGTTGGCAGAACTGCTTCAGCCTCAAATATATGAGTATTTTACAAAGATTAAAAAACTCAATCTTAATCGCTCGGACGCAAAAAATTATAAACTTCTTCAAGAATTACAATATAGAAAAACATATTCTGAAATTTTTGCTGATTTATTTTCTAAAACCACCCCCGAAGTTAGAAGAATAATTTCGTCTACTTCAAATCCCAAAAGAGGATTTAATGCATTAATTAGTTATTTTAAAAAGGTGGGAACTCCAGTTCCTGGATTTGGAAATTTAAAAATTCAAGATTTGCAACAAAAGGCCGCAACTATTACTCCTGTAAAACGCGCCGCTGGTGGTCCTGCTCCAAGCGATACGGTTCCGGCTCTTTTAACTCCGGGCGAATTTGTATTCAGCAAGGGCGCTGCACAACGAATTGGCTATGGTAATTTGAACAGAATGAACAAACGGGGCGTTGCGGGGTTTGCCAGGGGTGGAGCGGTTGGTGTGCAGAAGTTTGCTAACGGTGGAACGCCGACTTCTGGATCGCCAAAATACACTTTTAAAGGAGGGCTTGATGTTGAAAGCGCGCTCCAAATAGGCAAATTAAAAGAAGCATTTCAAAGACTCAAAGCTACCGGATCAAGTAACGCCGAGGCGCTCGAACGGGCGGAAAAAGACATAGTAAACGCTACCAAGCAAACTCAAAGCTATATTACTGCTGAGAAAAAAAGAATTGAAGAGATTGATAAAAATATTAAAAAAACAAGAGAATCTTCCCCAGGGCAGAGAGTAGTGCCTCCAGGCGGTGGTGGCGGCAGACCACCAGTTAATCCGCCAACACCTCCAGGCGGAGACGACAAAGGCGGTATTGGTGGCAATGTTAATGATGCAAATGCTTCATTTGTTAAATTTGCCGCTTTTACAGGGGCTATAAATACAGTTGGTGTATCGCTAGCCAATCTTGGCAAAAATGCCGATGGAACATCAACCGCTTTTGGTCGCATAGTAGAAGCGTCTCTTGGCGTTGTTAATCAGGTTAGCGCAGTTATTTTTGCTCTTCAACAGTTTGGCGTATCTTTAAATGCCAAGGGATTAAAAGAGTTTTTTGGAAGTGGTGCTAATAGCTTGGGAGATAAATTAACAGGAAGTCGTCTTGCAACAATGCAGCCAAAAGGCCCCGGTTTAATTTCTAGAGGATTTTCGTCTGCAAAACAGGGGGTTGTTGGTGGATTTGGAGCTATTCAAAGCGGATTATCCAGTGGATATGCGGCAACCAAACAGGCTGTAACCAATCCTCTTGCAACTATTAAGAGTGGATATGCTTCTGCGCGAGAAAAAGTTTCAAATATTAAAGATAGCATTAGTGATTTTCCTACTGGTGTTCGCAAAAGAGCCAGATCATTTTTGGGCACTGAAAACATGGAGGGGTCTTTTGAAAAATTTACAAAGAATGTTGGAGGCAAAATTTCTTCTGGCATTAAAAACGCTCCGGGGCAAATTGGCGGATTTATAAAATCTGCCCCTTCAAATATTGCCTCGGGCTTTGGCAAAGCGGTCACTGGAATCAAGGGTGCCGGTGCTAATATAGGCTCAAATGCTCTTGGTATCATTAGCAAAGTAGCTGGCCCTCTAGCTTTGGTTGCAACTTCTGCAACTTTGGTTTCTGGAGCTTTTAACACTATTATTAGTTCCGCTTACGACTATGATAATCAACTAAAACAAGCCATTGAAACCGGAAATGCAGAAAAAGCAAGCGAAATAGCCGGTAAAAAATCTGATCTTGAAGCCGCAAATACTTCGCGAACAGGCGGTGCTTTAGCTGGCGCTGCTGCCGGAGCCGCATTAGGAAGTGTTATTCCGGTTGTTGGAACTGTTGTTGGCGCAATCGGCGGAGCCATAGTTGGTGCTATTGGGGCTTCTTTTATTCCAGATAGCGTACAGCAAACCATTAACGAGACTTTTGGTGGAGATACAAGAAAATCAGTTGTCGCAAGAGCCAATGCAGACGCCCTTGCTTCTAAATATACTCTACAACATGCCGCCAATCTCAAAGAAGCCGACGCTGCCATAAAACAATTGGAAGCTGGCTTAATTAGCACCGAACAAGCAATGCAAATTGTGGGCAGAAACGCCCTAAATGCAGCCAATGCTTTTAGCGCACAACAAAAAGCCGTTTCTGAAAGTCAAGCCAATAAATCTACAGGTGTTCAAGCTGGTTTGAGAAATTTTTTCTCAGGCGGGGGAACGTTTTTTGAAAATGCTACCCAAAGAAATACGCGCATTGATAAAGAAAATGCAGCCGCTTCCAAACAATCGTTTGGGGCTTTAAGCACCGAATTTGAGGGCTTATTAAGCGGCCCTATTGCACAGCGAATGTTTGCCGGTGGCAACAGCGCCGATCAAGTAATGGCTGAAATGGCCAAAATGAATCCAAAGATTTTTGAAGCTATGAATCAGGCCGCCAATTCTTCTGATGCGGCATTGAGCGCGATGGGCAAACAGGCTCTAGAAACCGCTAAACGCAATGCTGAAGCCAGCGCAAAACAGGCTGAAAATCAGCGCAAGTTTTTAGAAACATTAAATTTGGGGCTATATGGCGTTGTTTCTGGCGCTCAGGCAGCCGCTACGCAACTCGAACTTATTGCTATGCAAGGCGAAGGTGTCGATCCATTAACTAAAAGCATGAAGGTTTTAGAGGCTGCAACCACTAGTCAAGCCGTAGCCATGGACCCCAAACAAATAGAGGCGGCCACTCAAGAATATGCAAACGCTTTGCGAAAAAGTGGATTGGCAGAACCCCAAGTGCAAAAAAATGTTGCTGCATTGCAAGCTACAACTCAGGCTCAAGCTGGACTTGGATCGTCTCTTGAGGGGGCTAGATCAAGACTTCAGGCGTCTGCACGAGGTGGAGATCCAGAAGAAATTAAGAAGGCTATTATTGAGGCAACAACCGCTAGAATACAAGACGAAGGGCAAAGAAGCACAATTGCTGCTAGGCTTGGTACAATTGATTTAAATGATCCGGCAATAATATCTCAATTGGAATTGGGCGATATTAGCGGCGTATTAAGAAAAGCCTCTGAAAAACTTTCCGAAGCCACAAAAGAACAAATAGATACCGGAAATGCACTATCTAAAAATAACGAAGCGTTATCTGGAATAATAATGAAACGTATCGAAGCCGAAAAACAGGCCGCAGACGCCGCCAACAACGCGGTAGATGTCGGCCTAGAAATGGCGCGGTTGCGAGAATCGTTTGGCGGCCCAAAGGTTACTCGCGCTCAAAGACAGCAAGCTATTGTACAACGCGGCCTAAATGCTTTGCGTGGCACCGGAATTGGTATTGGCACAGGAAGTGCAAAAGATTTTGCTGGGGCTTCTGCACAAGTTCAGGGCGAATTGGTTAGTTTAGAAAAGCGCAAAGCAGCCGGAACATTTGGCGCCGCAGAAAAACAACGAGAAACACAGCTACTGCAAAGTCAGTCGGCCCTCATAGACGCCACCAAACAAAGACTGGAATTGGCCAAAGAAGAAGCCGACATAGCTAAAAAGAAAGTTTCTTTAGAAAAATCTGCGTTTGAAAAATTACTTGGTGGAGATTTTTCTGGAGCTATCGAGGATTTACAAGCTTCTAGCGCCGCAAAAGCATTACAGTCTGGCAATACTGGATTAGCCGGTCTTTTTGGCGGAAAAGCTCTTTTGGGCGGTTTAAAACAATTAGAAGAAACCGGAGCATCTGCTGAACAAAAAAGAACCGCAGCCCTTGCTGCTGGACAAACGCTGGGGCTTGGACCTGGATTAGCAAATGCTTTTGCCGGTACAACTCCGCAAGAAATAGCGGCCAATCAAGATGTAATCAATACCAGCAGAGTTGTAGAACAACAAGCGCGAGATCAGGCTACGCTAGCCGAAGAAAGAGTAAAAACCGCTCTTGCTAATGAAGATCGCGCCAGGGCGCAAGTTCCAACCGCCGCATCGACGCCTATACCGCCTCCAACAGCCCCGCCGCCACCGCCAGCAGAAAAAGTCGCATCAACGCCGGGGCAACCATCAGCACCGGCGACTCCAACGGCTCAAACGGCTTCAACGGCCCCGCCAGTCAACGCAACGCTGGCACCACCTCCAGCAGTCCAAGCGCCAGCCACTCCGCCAAAATCTAAAGGCGAAATGGCTAGAGAGAAAGTAAGAGCATATGCTAGAAACGTAATCGGTGCTGCGCCAGCCGGTGCTGCTCAAGGTCCAGCCACGGCGGGGGCTGGCATTTCGCCCGAAGTTGTTAATATGTTTAGTTCATCAGTTAATAATTTTGTGGCGGCTGTGGATAAATTACAAAACACCCAATTAAGTGTAAAATTTGATACGAGCAATATTAATGTTAATTTAAACGGTCTTTCAATGTTAAACGGCTTTTCAGAAAGCGCACAGAAAGAAATTATGAGATTGGCAGGAGTGGAAATTCAAAATTGGCGACCAAACTCTCAAAACAATGGTCTTGAGAGAAAAAGCGGCGGAACCGGAGTTGCATAGGAGTAATAATGGGATTTTTAAGTGATTTACATTGTCTTTGTGTTTCTGATCATTCGGTAAACGCAACTGTTAAATCAAGAATTTCAGCAACATCCAAGTCTGTACCCGCGCAGATATCGGTTAGTTGCAAAGCTGCGGGTTCTGTTGTTTTGTCGCCCACAATTTCTACTGTTGCTACGTTTTCTGTTCGCGGCAAAGTTAACGCTTTTGCATCTATAAAATCTTCTGAACGTCACGGATTTGTTGCTCGTGGCAAATTGATAGAACGCGCCAAAGCTAAAATTAATCCTACTAAAACCTTATTGGCTAAAGGCAATATATTATTGCAAGTTGAAAAATTCGCCGGTGAATTTGGCGATTTTGACTGTCAGCAAAAATTGTATCCAGTAGAAGATCTATTAAATTCCGGTTTTATTTCATCGTCTGCCACTACCGCTAATTTATATTCATTTATCGACGAAGGAGTGTTTGTGGGGCCAAAAGCCACACATGATCTTGTATCCAACGATGCTGATTATATTCAACCGTTTTCTTACACAACCTCTGGATCGTTTAGATACTCAGCCAAAGTAAACGCGCCAATTATTCGCCCCGATAATTCTGCGTTTAGATTTAGAGCTTCTGCACCCTTATTTAATCGTGAAACCGACATTCCACCAAGGTTTTCTGTTAAAAACATCGAGTTTAAAGATCCATCGGGCAATCTAATAGTTAGATACAAAGATTTTGCGTTTTTTGGTGACGGATATTTTACAACATATTCTGTGCTTCCACAAGAAAACCGCGCCAATTTAAACGATTGGAATTCGTTATATCCCTTGATGCAACTTGGATCTGGATACAACTTAACATTTGATGTGTTTTCGGAAAATTTAGCCGATCCATTTGATCCAGGATTTGATTACGGTTTTGAAGAATACTGGAGAAGTCAAAGTCAAAATAACTCAGTAGGATTTGGTGCATATAACAATATTTTTGGGTGGTTTGTAGGCGGTTTTTCATCTGCTACTACCACATTGCCTTCTGGATTCATAGATAATCTTAAAATATCGGCCATTGAGATTTGCAATAGCGGCGGATTTGGGCCGCGCATTGAAAACTACATTAATTTTTACACCGAGGTTGATCCAACTGGACGCAGACTTGAAAAGGTAATACGTCCTATTGAAATGCCCATGTATCCTGAAATTAGTGAAATCTGGCCGGTTGCTAGTTCGGTATGGACTGCTGAAAATGGCTTAAACAATACAGATCGATGTGGCATTAATCAAATTATACAAAGTTTGCGCAACGATTCTGTTTCAGATTACATTAAAATGACTAATACCGGACCTATTTCTGATTCTGGCAGACTATTATTAAAATTTGGTCACGAAAACTCAAGATCCAACGAAGTTGTTCGCGGATCTTTTGGTTGTGCATTTGATGAGTCTACGTGTGGCATGTGGATCGAACCATCTGGAGCGTATAATACTCTAAACAAATCCCCGTCTGATTTTGATGATAATTTCTTTAAGATTGATTCTGTTAGCTTAAAAGTTTTAGCGCGCAAAGCAGTGGGATCTAGGGATTATGCGTTAGACGTTGTTGGATACAGCGATGATGCACTATTAAATGTTACGCGGCCAAGCGGCGGATTTTTGCAAAATATAGAGGGGGTGGGAGTTTTACCATTTATTTCTAGCGTTTATCCGCCCGACGATTTGGCTCTTGCCGGAGAGAGCCTTTCTGATAAAAGTTCTGCCGCTATTAATTTTCTAGAACCATCTGGTGGCGATCATTATTTGTTGGCAACCAAGCCGATTATTAGTTCAACCGGATTTAGATGGTATGAAATTCCACTAAAAATTTTCCCGGACAATGTACCGATTGGCGCTTCTAAAGATTATTCAATGAGTTCTTATTTTGAAAATCTTTATCTCGACATTTATCCAATTCCGTTAAATGCAGAAATTGCTTCAATGCAATTATTAGTTAGATACGCTCCGCAAAACGCCTTAAATGTAACAATTCAAGGAGGAGAAACCGTTGCTAAAACAGACAAGTCTTTAAAACCAATCTCTCGCCAGATTAACGACAGCATTATCAATGCGGGTTCTGGATACTCTCCAGCTTCATTAATACAAAATTTACCACAAAGCTATTATGGCAACAATGTAAAATCTAATTATAGCAGACGCTGGCGAGGCATGGAGGGTTTGGTTCGAGGCGCATTTGACCCAAATCAATTTGGTTTTGATTATAACAACCCCTTATTAGACTATCCGTTTTTGCATTCGTATTATGATTTTAATAATATAGCGGGCAATACAATTTACTCTGAACAAGGATCTAACAGTGGGATCATAATTTCTACTCTACCAACATACAAATACAATAATATTGGCTGGAGACTAATAAATGATTCGATATTTAGTGCTGATCTTCCTGGTTATAGTGGGTCTTACAGAACCCTGGATTGGACTTCTCTTTCTAATGCTGGCGCCACTTTTAATAACCATATACTATATGGAAAGATAGCAGATGCATTTTCTGCCGCCGTTAGAACCCAAGGTCCAAATTCTTACATAAGATCTGACAATATTAATATCAGCGGCGGATTTGCTGCATATGTGCGATTCACCCCTGGTCCAAATATGTCTGGCGTTGGTTATAATCTATGGAATAGCGGCTGTTTATTGGCCAAATATCAAAACAATAATATACAATTCGCTATTGGGTATTCTGGCGGTAGATTGCTTGGCATGTGCAAAAATTCGGCAAACGATTATGTTTTTGCTCAAGACGGTTTATCGTTTGGCGACTATCAATATCCTCTTTCTATTATTTTAACGTATAACGACAATGAATCTCAAAAATTAAAACTTTATACAAATAATGAATTAAATCCATTTCAATCAAGATTAAGGGCCGCATCTGATTCATTTACAATGTTGGCTGGCAGTGGAGATTTATATGTTGGATTTGCCCCAACTTCTGGTGTCGGTGTAAATGGTTTTATAACAGAATTTGCCATATCTAATTCTGGTAATCTTGTTGAAGCTAGCGGAGATTTGCTTTATAAAGAAACCACGGTAGATACTTTCTTTAATAATCAACATATACACTGGTGGGCTAGTGGCGAATCTTATGTTAATGATACATATAAATTATGGGATTATGTTAACGAAGACACTCAAAAGGATTGGAACTTGGGCGATTTTAAATATTGCAATTTTGGCCCAGCGTTTTCTCAATTATCAAAACGGACTGGCAGAGATTTAATTTCGTTTTATATTAGAAATAGCGGCTTTCCATATTCAAACTTTGTTAGCGGTTGCCCCGCACTATTAAATAGCGGCGTATCGTACCATACTCAAATAGAGAATGATTTTCTTAGATTTAATCTGTCCGATGTAGAAAATAATTTTTATTCTACTCATACTCGAATAACTAAAAATCTACCTCGCGGATACAAGTTTGCAGAACGTGCCATTGTAGTTGAAACTATTTTAGAACATGAATCTAGTGGAAATATTAGCTGGGGCAAATGCGAAGAAACTGGTCCAAAATTTATTGTAAGTTTGTACACCAAGTCTAAAGAACCATATTGGACTCAAAACAACTGGGGGCTAGTAAATAGAAGCATTCATTATTTAGAGCCAAGTAGTTGTTTAACAAAAATTCACAGCACTTTTAATTATAAAGATTATCAAGATAAATCAGAAAAATGGGCGCTATTTCCTCGCGAACCATATATGACTGAGTTTACTGAGAAGTATTATTCGTCAGATGTTAACGATATGATACTGCAATATGATTTGGTTTATCCGTCTGGAACTTCGTATTATTCAAGAATAAATATTCATAGCGCAAATGTTAGATTAGAAGATTCAATAGCAACAATAGCTTCTGATTCTGGAAATCTTAATTTGTTAACAGAGGCCGCTTTTGTAAATTCTGGACAATTAAATCTTTTGCTAGATGCTGAGTTTAAATCTTCTGGTCTTAATTTATATACGCTAGGCCCAATTATATATGACGATATGAATTTTCCACTGTTTATTAGTGGGGCCATCAGAAGCTTTGATTCTATGAATTTGCATACGTTAAATTACATAGATAATTCAGGCGCAATTAATTTATATACCAGCGGAAGTCCATCGGTTCCAACCCTGTTTGATTCGGGCGCTCTAAATTGTTATATTTATGGTCGCGGAATAATTTCTAATTCTGGGTTTCCACTTGTTTTAATAAATAATGATACGGTTAATTTTTATCCAAATTCAATTAATTTGTTTTCATTTGGCGCTTCTGGAAACGCCGCAATGTATGCCAGCGCCCCATTGATGTTGTTAAATGAAATTCCTTCGTCGCCAAGCGACAGGTCTGGTGTTCTTAATGCTTTTATGTTTGCTAGTAGAGAATTGCAAAGAAGATATACTAATAACGCATTGAATTTGTTTATTTATGATAATGAACCTAAAAATCAAATGAATTTGGTTCTTTTTTCAAATCCAGAAGAGTTTAGAGTCAATAATACGTTAAATTTACACACGACAAATTATTACAATACATTTATTGATTATATTAATTGGCACAATTATGATTATGGTTTGGATATAGAACTGGATGATAATTTTTTTGCTTCTTTACCGGCAAACGATTTGATTCGCGGAGTTGATTTAATCGGATATGGAGCATGTGATAGCGACAGTCCAGATAAAGCTATAGACAAAGCTATTATTACTCACGATACAGTCTGGCGAGACTCTGTATGCAATGATGGTGGTATATTCAGAGCCATTAATACTTACACTGGATCTGGTTATAGCGGCAATTATTATGGCATACGAAAATATGATGGATTGCTGCCAAATGCCGCATACAATGTTAATATGCAAATTAAAACCGGTTCAACTGATAGTATTCCGGTTCCTCCAGAATGGGAAGAGTGGGAGTATGGCACAAATAATGAAACTAATTTTGATAATGTAAAATTAATCGAAGATTATCCATCTGGTATTTCTAGAAACGCAAATGATAATTATGGATATGCTGTTGCGGTAGCTAAAGATTTATTGGCTGTTGGCACTCCGAAACGTTCTATTCCAGACGAGTCCGGTGTTGCAATTCCTTTTGCTGGATCTATTTCTCTTTACAAACGATCATCAGAAATAGCAGGAAAACAAGCGTCTTGGGAATTTTTAGATGAGCTTGTTTTACCAAGCGGATATAAAAAAGATTATATTAGCGCCACTATTCAAAATATGCTATGTTTTCCAGATGCAAATTCTCCAGAGTTTTGTGTTTCTGGACAAAAATGGAATATTGGTCAAGAAGGCAGAGAACTTGGATATTCACTAGATATTGCAAATAGCGGTTTGCGCCAAGTTGTTGTTGCTGGAGCGCCTAAAGCTAAATGGTCAAGACAATTTTCAGATATAACAATATCTGGAGTTCCAATAGCTATGTTAGTGTTTACAGATGCTTTTATTTACGATCAAAAGAAAATAGCATCTATAGGAGCGACTGTTAATAAATGGAATATATTATACAAATATTTTTCTGCCCCATGGTATTCTCCGCTTAATTTTCAACCGCAAATTGATTTAAAATTAATATTTTGTCAAGTTCTTCGTCCAGACGATCCGTCGCCACCGGTAAACATTAAAGAAAATTGGGTTTATCATACATATCTTGACGCAATAGATAAAAACAACGCGGCTTCTCAAACAAGAATGATTAGCGGTATTTGGGACGTATTTAATAAAGCTTTTTCATACAACCCGTCTTTAATAGATAAAAATATTCCAGCTATTGTTGGTATTTTTGAAGATAATTCTCCGTCTACAACATTTGGTAACACCTTTAAGTCTGCATCAAATGCGTTTATTGAACAATATTTACCGTATTCATATAGCGGAGTTGTTAGTTCTATAAATGGAGCGTCTTTAAGCGGCCACGTTGTTAAAGTTAAAGGGGTTGCTGAAAGATGGGAAAATGCTTCTAATGAACTAATTAATACCGCTTTGGATTATCGAAACCTATTAGCATCTGGTAATCTAAAATATATTACTAGCGGTGTTGGCCAACAGTTTGCTAGATCTAACTCTTACGAGTTTCAAATTCCCCCGGCTTCTGGTGGAAGAGTTTATATTTTTGAGAACGAAAATAATAAATTTAATTTAGTACAAGCTATAGTTTCTCCAAACGAACTTAATTCTGTTGTTGATATGAATTCTTTTGGACTTGGAGACAGCGTTCCATCATATAGTCAATCATTTGTTGACATGTTTGGCCAAAGTGTTGCCATTAGTAGCAACGGAGAAATAATAACTATAGGTTCGCCATATATTAATGAAGCCTGTCAAATTTACGAAAGACAAGATTCCGAAAATGACAGAATGTATCTTAATTTAAGATCGTGGTTAAATTATAAAAATTTGTCGGCAAACATATTATTTTATGATAATTTATTAGCTGCTTCTGGTTTTACAATCGCTGCCCAACAAACTTATTACGGATTATCTCAATCTCAAAAGTTTAATTTAAGAACCGACGAAAATTTTTGGAAAAACAATGGCGGCCCAATTAATCTATATCATAAAGTTTTTGATTATAGTTATAGCGATATAGCCTACACCGGAACTTGGCAGTGGCTTGTCAACGAATACGCGGGAAGTTCTAGATTGGGTTGGGATACTGATATTAATGATGATGGAACGGTTGCAATTTTTGGCGCTCCAACAGACTCATTTAACGAATATGATGATACCAATATTTGGTTTGATGAAACTAATAACACTTGGGCTTCTTATACCAATGCCGGAGCGGCCAGAGTATTTGAATCTAGGAATTATTATCCTCATAATTTAGTTGTTGAATACTACAAATTTGGGAACTTAGATAGAAATACTCATCCAGAATTAGAAGCGTCTGGTAACTATGATCAAATGGGTGAATATTTTAGTCCACTAAATATACCATTTAAAAGAACCGCATTTTCTGAAATTAATATTCCAAAAGAAGCCGGGCTAGCATTTATTATTACTCCAGAAATAGATGCAGCAAGCGATGAAATTATTGCTAGAATTAAAGAATGGTTGTCTTTAGGTGATAGGACGCTTGTGCTTGTTGGCAATGATCCGGTATGGGAAGATAATGGTCTATATAATAATTCTAACAAAATAGTTAATAAAATTTTAGATAAACTTGGTTCTCGCATGCAACTTGTTGCCGCAAGAAACGAGTATGAATCTTTACCATATTGCGCAGATGTGCTAGATAAAAAATATAATATTACAGCCTCTTATGTTCCTAATTATGCGCATGATACAATTGTTTCTAACAATAATATGTATGCGAGAGGTGTTGGCGACGTAAAAATTAATCTTTCTAGAGACAATTTAGAAAATTTATTCATTACTGCTGACTGTGATGAAGAACTAAATCCATATTGTGAAATGCCAATCAAACACATGGGAGATTTGCGGGCTGAATGGTCGCAAAAATGTATTAAAAATGATAGAGAAGTATTTTATAAAGAAAATTGGCCATTTCATTTTGGAAATACAAATCCGGCTCAACAGTGCGATGATTATCCAGCAAATCCACATCCAATAATAAATTCTCCAAATTTAGAACCACGGCCAATATTAACAGCGGCAGAGTGGTTGCCAGAGCAAATTATAGAAATTCCAGCTAGAAGCGGATGCAGAACTGAAACTATTCCAATTTATAAGCGAATAAAAATAAATGAACCATATTGGGAATTTGCTGAAAATCATATTCCTAGTAGCGTTTTTAGTATTTATGAAAATACGGCTTCAGAACTCAGCGGAGTGTTTAATAATATTAAATATGGTAATTTTATAGATCCAGAAATTTTTGTTGATATAGACAATACTAGAGACGCATTTCTTCAAGCAACTGGAACTCCATATTTTATTCAGCAAAATTCTGGCGTTAGAAAAGTCGATGATTATCAAACAATCATAGCTCAAGACAAAAATGTGGTATTAATATCAACTCAATTGTCAGAAAATGATTTTAGTTTTAACAATCCAAATGCAGAAGAAGATTTTAATTATTTATTTTATAGCAATCTAGTTGCTGAATCGTGTGAAAATGCCGGTATAGTAGCTCAACTTGGAGGATGGACTGGTAGAATAGCTTTAGCTTCTGGATATATTAATTCAATTCTAAAAAATGCTTTAGAAAGTTTTGAGCATACTGTAATAGAAAATTATACTGGAACTCCGTCTTTGGCCCACAATATTTTATGGATTGTTAATCCTATCAATAAACCATCGGATTCAGATATAGAATCTATTAATAACTGGTTGAACGATGATTCGCTTAATAGAAAAGTGGTTATTACTTATAATAATAATCAAGCGATGGCTCAAAATATTACATACATATGCGACAAATTAAATCTTAACATGAAACCCTTCTATTCTGAATCAGAAGGTAAATATTTAACCGCGCAATTTGGTAGTTTTATTACCGATCCAGTATCTTTAAATTCATCACATCCGGTTATTTCTGGTTGCAACAACGGCTATGAATGGCTTGGAAATGGATTGCCCTCAACCAAAGTGGAAAACTTTATTGTTTCTCCAGATATTATGTCTAACTCATTTATTCCTATAAGCGGCGGAACTAAAGTAATTTATTATAACAAGCCGTTAAATGAACAATATTTTGTTGCTCCGGATAAATTCTGGAAAATTGATGCAAAATCTTCTGTAGAATTTTCAACTACTCCCGGTTCTGGATACAGGATATTCATCAATTGGGTTTCTGAAGGATTAACAGAAAGATATAGGATTTTATCACTTGCTGATGGAGTTTCTGGTCCAGATCCAGATGCATCAGCCGCAACTATACCAATTGGCTACGTAGGAAGCGCAACGGCCTTTGCCGATGCGGCACCGACACTTCATGTTATTAATATGATTTCGGCAGACTTTAAAGCCCCATTAGATAAAATAGATATTAGATTTTTAACTGATGAGCATTTTAAATTATCCGATAAAGGATTTGTTCCGAAAACACCACGCATATTATCTATTTCTGGATGTTTATTGCCAATAGAAGAAAAAATTAATACTTTTGAACGCGATATTTTAATAGGATGGGAAACAATATGCACTCCGTGGTACGAGCCGCCGTATAATGTTATTATTCCACCAGTATTTAGGCCAATTTCTACAGATGGTCAGAAATATTGCTTAAAAGGATGTGATGATCAACAGCCAAGACTAATGCAAGATGGACCAATAGTTGTAGCAGAAGAATATGAAAATTTTTCTTCTTTTTCAAATGGATCTCAGAGATCAAAAATAGTTGTTATTTCTGATTCAACTATCGTGCAGGGGCGATGTCCAGAATATAGAAACGGAACAAATGACGGCAATCAAACATTTATTCGTAGTCTATATCCACCAAGTCCAAATAATCAATTTATTGATAATTTAAATTTTGAATTAGCTGGAGGAAAGCAATTTGAGTTTGTGCAAAAATTAATTGCTCCAGAACGTGGAAGCCCAGGAAAATATCACGCAATTTCTGGGATAGCGCAACTAGCTACAAATTTTGGCACTGGCATATATAACAATACGGGAGTTTATACCAGTAATGAAAATAATTATAATCCAGCTACATTGTCACGAAAGAAAAATCCAAAAACAGATGAAGAAAGAAAACAAAGAAAAGATAATTTTGAGAAAAATATAATACCACTATACAGGGTATTTCCAAGATTAAGCGGTCAATATCTTGATCCAACCAGTGCCGGTGGCATTCCTGACCGATTTAAAGCCGGATTGCCAGATTTAGTTTATGAACATAATAATTATACGGGCGATTTATTTGGCTATAGTGTAGCTATTCATGGTGATCAAATCATAGTTGGCGCACCAGCGAATGGATTTATTAAAGAACAGATTACAAATTGGACAACCCCGCTTTCTTCTGGAGATTTTCATTTAAATGCTAGCGGTGGCGCAGGAGCAGCATTTACTTTCCAAAAAACATTTGCTAGGAAAAATGGATATGGACAAATAGTTCCGTGGGAATTTAAACAAAAAATTCGTCCAAGTAGCTTGATGCCCGGAGATCAATTTGGCTATTCTTTAAGTTTAGACGCTGATTTTACAGCCATCGGATCTCCAAAACATGATTATAAGACATCGCATCAGCATATTTATGCTGGATCTGCTGCATTTATTAGAAAAGAATTTGCTAAATCATTTGATATTCCTGCTCACATATTTAATAATTATGAGCAAAACTACATAAAAGATATAGGTGCAGTATTTACATATCAAAATAAATTAATTGATTGGCAAAATAGAACTAAACAATGGCAATTAGCAGAAAGAATTAACGCTAGTGGATATCAATCTCCACAAAGTGAAGATAATTTTGGCGCTGCTGTTTATATAGATCGCGCTAGAAGAATAGATGGAGATTATACACTTGTAGTTGGCGCACCAACTCATGATTATCCAACAAGCGGAAATCACTATACGGGCACTTTGTCTAATGCCGGTGCGACTTTTATATATGATGCTATGCTAAGAGAACAAGCTGACACCGTTCCAAATTCTGGTTCTTGGATTTCCGCTAAAGTATTTGGAGCTAATAATAATGATAATCTTAAACTCAAAGTTTACCAAAACACGGCGGGCGATTCTATCGGTTACAATCTGCAAGGTTTAGTATTTACAAATAATGATGGGGAAATTTATTTAGAAGCCAGCGGTTTTGATCCAGCGTCTAAAGGTTTTATTGCACACCGCCCATTTGTGGAATTCATAAAGGCCCAGATTGCAGACGGTACAGAAGTTGACAATACAATTAATATGTTTATTTCTGGAGCGGCCCCAATTAATAATAATCAAATTAATCTTGTTACTATCGGTCCAGATCGCTCAACGGTGTATAATAGTATGAATTTGCATACCGCTTCTTGGAATACAACTAGCGGAATAATGAATATGCATACGGTTGGGGCTAGTGGAATTGGACTTTCGGGAATATTAAATATTATTACAAGCGGAATTGGGGAATTTAATTCTCCATTAAATCTTAGGATACGAGGAAAATAATGCCACTTAGAGTTTATTATAACAATGATGAACTGTCTCCATGCACCATAAGACCGACGCCCCTTGTCTCTATTTCTAGAAATGTTTTAAAAACAGCAGCCGGAGACGCTTTTGGTGTTACGTATACAATTACATTAACGGGAACCTTGATTGCAGATCAAGGAACACCATACGGCTTTAAAACAGATGGTTCATTATATGATTTTTTTGGCGCTAGCAATGTAACAACCGTTGGCCCTTATAATGCTTTTGATAATAACATTTCTCATTTTGACTCTAATAGGCCGCCCAAACAACTCGTTCCAACTTTAGACAGCAGCCATTCAATTTTTGCCAAACAAAAAGCCCTAAGAGCATTATTTGCTAGAGATGGTCAAAAACTTGAAATTACAGATTTTAATGAAAATGAAGCAACAATAATTTGTTATCCAAGAACGGTTGGAGAAATTCAATTTGAAGAGGGCATTTATGTAGATATTTGTAGATATACTATTACATTAGAAGCCGATACTTTATTAAATAAAGATTTAGCGGTTGATATTGATGGAACCATTATTCCAACAGCTAGCGGAGTTCAGGTTTACACTAATCAAAATGAATCTTTTCTTAAATCTTTAAACGCATCTTTTATTTCTGATTATTCTGAAGAGTGGTCGTTAGAAACCGACGATTCAGTTGGAGAAACCCCCGACAACCCAAGAACATATAAAATATCTCATTCTGTATCAGCAGTTGGAAAAAAACATTTTTTACCAGACGGAACCGTTGAGCCAGCATGGATTCAAGCAAAAAGATTTGTTCAGCAAAAATTAAAAAGCTCTATTGATAATTATCCAAATATTATGGGTCAGATTGGATCTGGAACCGTTAATCTTGTGCAATCATACGGTGGATTCAATCAAATAAGAACCGAGCAAGTAAACGAACCAGCTGGAAGCTATAGCGTAACAGAAAATTGGCTATTATCTAGTGGCAACTCGTATGAAAATTACAATATGTCAATATCAGCAGGAGTAGATTCTGCTTTTATTGGAGTTACTATAGACGGAAATATAAAAGGTCTGACATCTATTTCTCCATCGGGTTTTGGGTCAATTGCTACAAGCGGCAGAGCAATTGATAATGCTTTTGTTAGATATTATAAAATTTCTAATTCTGGTCAATTTGGTTTAACTAGCGATGTTTATAAACGCGCCAATAATTTAGTGGCGGTTGAATTAAATTCACAGCCAAAATCTATTGCGCTAGCGGTTAATGAGTTTAATGGCGAAATAACATACAATCTTCAATTTGATAATCGTCCAACAAATTATATATCTGGAGTATTAACAGAAAATATTCAATTAAACGATACATATCCAGGCGATGTCTTTGCTGTTATACCGGTGATAGGCAGAAAAACCGGGCCGGTTTTACAATATATTGGGGGAAGAACAGAGTATAAGCGCGATTTGCAAATTAGTTTATTGGTTGATTATACCAAACTACCATATGCTTCTGGACGACAGCTATTAATGAAAAAGCCCAGCGTCGTTGCTCCCATGGCAGATCAATTGAGCAATCTTATTAATCAATTAAGCCCAGCAAACGAGCCAGGTATAAGAAAGTATTTTATTTCGCCGCCGCAAGAAAGTTGGAATCCAAAAGACGGACAATATAATTTTAGCATATCTTGGACTTATGAATTGGACAAGTAAAATGAGTAAAGTTTTACCATCATCAGAATCTAATTTTTTTGATTATAATCAAAATTATCCAATAAATACAAAGTATCCAAGTCCATCTAATTTATTTACTGCAAAATATTCTGGAGTTTATTCAACATTTAATCCAGAAAATTTGCCACATTCTATAGATGAAAGCGGTATTTTTGCTTATAATAATTTAAGTGGGCAGTTTTCTAATTATACTCAGTTTGATATTATCAATAATTTTCAATCATTTAATACTTATATACATTATTATCCACAAGATATAAACGATCTTGATGATATAACGGAGAATAATAAAAATAGAGATTATTCATTAAAAATTCCATATCTTTCTTCGTATAAAATAAATACATTTACATTTAATCCATACGGGCCGTTATTTTAATGTCTAATAAATCAATCATTCCACCAACCGGAGAATTTGGAACTAATTGGCCGGGTAATTTTAATTTACCACAAGGCGCTTCTGGATATATTTCTGCCGGTGGATGGACATATGGAAACGAAGGATTTATTCAACAAACTTTTCTTGGTGCTTCGGTTAGAAACTTTAATATCAATGCGGCATTTGGAAATAGCACATCTACTCTTTCTGTTAACTTAATAGAAGATGAATATAATGTTTCTGATCGAACCGGTTTTGGGTTGGGAGATGATGTTTATCACAATGGAACGAAAGATAATTTTATTCCGCCAGCAGTTGGATCTCCTGTATTTTTTAAATTTGGAAAAACATTTGCAACTGTTGAACAAGCGTGGCGGTTAGTTTTTGATACAATATATAATATTACAACTGTAAATAACGAAGAAGAACTAGACAGGGATTCATTTAGCGAATTTCCAATACCATTAGAACAAACTGAGTTTGTAGATTTAGAAAAAAGTAACCGTAAATTAAATAAATATGAAATAGTTAATCAACCAGAGTTTGATAATTCCAAATATTTAGGAGATACATACGATCCAGCAAATATAAGTTTGCGTGGATCAAAGCATATTATATTTGGAGGAATATTACAAAGTTATGTTCAAACAAAAGGTTCTGATGGAAATCCATTATATTCAGTTCAAGTTGTTGATCCAAGAGAAATATTGTCTAATTCTGTTGTGATATTAAACAATTATGCCGGGAGTATATTTAACAATAAAAACTATTTTAATGTTTATGGATTTTTAGAATATGATCCAAGTGACGCTCTCAAATCTGAATTTCTTTCATCTAGCATTGGTGGTTTTAATATTGGTGCTATTGAAAGTGCTAATTCTTGGGTGCAAAATGGAATTGCGTCTAATGGAACCGTTATTCCTTGGGCCGCAGATAAAAAAGATAATGTTCTTAAAAAGATAGTTGATCGAACAACTGGAAGTATTTATTATGTTGGCAACGATATGTATAGATTTATACCTTCTCCTGTGTTATTTAGTTCAAGCCAACTTCCTGAATTTTTTCCAATAACTGGTCAAGGGTTTTCTCGCAGATCTCAAAAAGGCATACCATGGTATCGAGTTAGGCAAGGCCTAAATGCTCTTTTTAATTATAGCGGCGCCTTGCCGTCTGAATATACAGATAAGGGATTTGGTGGTCCTATTAATTTTAGAGGTTATAATTATGTAGTGGATTTTACCGGTATACCAATTGATAAAATTCCTCAAATGTATTTTTTAGACTTTGATCAAATCGATTTATTATCTTTGTGTCAAGAATTATGTGAAGTAATTAGCCATGATTTATTTATAACTTTGTTGCCAGTTATTAATCATCCATCTTCTAAATTTTTATTTGAATGGAATAATTATTATTCTGAAAATGACCCATCTAAAGTCATTGCTGGTATTATTAGAGTAGATGCAATTGATAGAAGCAAGCCTCCACAAATAGGAGTTATTAAAGAATATTTAGATTCTTTAGAGCAAAATGGTATTCCGATTAGCAGTCAAGATCTAGGTTATGAATTATCAAATATATCAACCGATAAAATAGTTGCTGGCGCTCAAGAAATTGATATGTACTTTTTTAGTAGCAACAAAATTAGAGATAATTTGCAATTTAGAAAATTTAGGGACGGAGAAGCTAACTCATACGAAGAATTGCAATCTGAACAATGGTCGTTAGCAACCTCTTTGAAACAACAAATACTTCCATTTTACGGTTTTCTTGGTAAAGATACGCCAACCATTCCGGTTGGATTTGGATCTTATCAACAAATCATTTTAGATTCATCGGCACTTGATGCTTTTGGTGTTGGCAATTATTATGTTGCAACAGAAATAGAATTACGACACGCTTTAGTGTCATATGATAAATGGACTGAGTTTTTATTACAATATAATGAAACGTATGTAGAAGAAATAGGTGAAAATCAAGTATTTTTTCAAAATTTAAGAGGATCGGTTCCTACTGGATACAATAAAGAATTTGGAGTTTCTGTTCCAAGATGTGTTTTTGTTTCAGAAAGAAATGGGGTTGATGCAAACGGCTATCCTTTAAGCCCGTGTTCTCCTCCGTATGGATATCCATTATATTATAAAAGGGCGGAAAAAATAGGCGTTCCACAGGCTGGTATACTTAAAATACAAGATCAATTACATCAAGTGATTACTAATGCCGCAACATTAGATGAAATAGCGTCTCAAAAAGACGAGTTAAGAGTATCTCAAGGCCAAGCTTTTGGTGATATGGCCAATTATTTAAATACCGTTTTGGGTGAAATTGATCCACAGCAATTTGCATCTATTATAGCTGATTTACAAAATATTCAAAAACAAATATCACAAGCTGAATCTGCCGCTCAAGAGTCGGTAGCTATAAGAAGAATTTTAAAATCTAATGAAGGATTTATTAGCAGCCTAAACTCTTTGGGTAGGAATAGCGAGAAAAACGCTAAAAAGGTTTATGATTTTGTTAGAGGCGTTGCCGAAAAACATTTAGGAAAAACATTTTTAGTTAAAATTCCAACTATGTGTAATGTTAATTATTCTCCGTTAATATTAACACAAGGCTCATTGCAAATAAACAATATTATATCAGGACCATATGGTTTTAAACCAATGCCAATAAACTCAAATATATCTACTATTGGCCAAGATATATCTATTCAAAATTATATTAATCAAATTTTAAGGCAAGATCCAACAAGTAAATTTGAACATTATTTAAATTTTAATTTTCCAGGTTATACATATGGAGCTTTGAAAGGTAATTTTAGTCCTATTTCAGACAGTTGGGAATTTAATTATAAACCAGAACCTCAAGGCGGTTTTTTTTCATACAATTTATTTGATAGAAATATATCTTTTTCTGAATTAAATTTATTGGAAGATACTTCTAAAATTCCATTTGTTCAATCGCAATTATTAGCACCAAATGATCTTACTAATTTTCAATCAAATTTTAAAATTAAACCATATGTTAGATTTGATCATAGTGAATATATAGATCTTAGCGCAATGGGTAAGCAAAATATATATCAACAAATTATAACCGCAAATGGTTTTGTGCCAGACGTTTTAGAAGATCTAAATAATATTAATATAGATTCTAACGAGGCATTTAATCAGATATCAAAAAGAATAGATGGGCAAAAAAGACCACCATCCGTGGCGTTTGTGTCGTGTGAGCTAGATGAACAATTTTATTTATTACCACAGTTTACGGTAGTCAATACGCCAGTATACGCAAGAAATATTCAATTTAAAAATATTTCATATCCACCCACCGTACAGAAAAAAACAGATCCCGATGGATGCACGACATATGAAGCTGTTCCTGGGCTATCTTTTCCAATTTGCATATTACCTAAAAACGGAGGGCTTGACGGAACAAGAGTAAGTGTTCTTGATTTTCATAGATATTATGATGCGGCTATAGATTCAAATATTATTAAAACAGAAAAAGAGTCTTTAAACAACGCTCACGTTTATGCTATTATTACTTTACCAGATAAAGCCATTCCAACGCTAGACCAAAGATATGTAGATGGTCAGCTTCAAGCAATGAATACTGCCAGTATTAAAAGAGTTATGACTCAGGATGTTATAAGAGGCGCTCCTGGATTTGAAGTTCCAGCGCCTTTTGTTAATAATCCTGACTGGACAGCAAATTGCAATGATTTTACTTTAGAAGCAATTGGAGCAGCTATTTTAGCAGAACAAGCGGTTTATCAAAATTTAAGTTTTACAAACCCAGAGACAGCAATTAGTTTCTCAGCTCCATCTCCAGTTTATCCAGATTTAATTGCTCTTCCGCTTATGTCTATGGAAAGATGTTATGGGCCATGGATTTCATCTTCTATTTTTAACGGTCAAACAAATTATGGAATTAGATATTCTGATATTGGTGGTAAAGTAGAATTTGTTAAAGATGAAAATTTAGCACCATGGAATTTTGCCGGATATCAATTAATGAATGAAGCCGGAGCGTTACAGGCTCAATTTTCAAACAGTCTTATGTTATTTAGCGAACGCGGCGGATTTAGTATTCCTGACTTACCACGCGGCATTATTTTAGCCAGGCCTTTGGCTGGTAATTATGGTCCACTTGTTACATCTATTTCTGTTGATATAAATGAAAATTCTGTGCAAACTACTGTTAAAATGGATTTATATACATCTAGATTTGGAAAATTACAAAAGCATAAAGAAGATGCAATTGGCGCAATTACTCGCGAGCGTCAAAAAATTATTGATCAAAATAATCTTATAACTCGTCGTGGAATTTTAAAAGGAGCAACCCTATCCAGAAGCTTTGATCTGAATGCTTTGCAGTCTGCAACACCTATATCAACTTTAGCAAACCGTGGCATTAGCCATATTGTTGCTGACAATAATGGAACAAAATTTGCAACTCAAAATGACTTACAATCGATGCTTTCTGTTGTTATGGACAACGGATCGGCTGAATTTGCTGCTAAAATGATTAAAAGCGGTGCGACTTCTATAGCTTCATTATTTACACCCGCTTCGCAAGTTCCAAATCCAAATATGGCATCGAAACCTATTGTTATTGCCCCTTCCCAACAGGCAGATAGACATCGTAGATTATTAAATACTCCAAGTTTTTAGGATTAAATTATGGCTGGACTTTCTCAACAACAATTGTTTAATGGAATTAATAGTTTGGCGGAAGATGATATTTCTTATCATTGTATTGTTACTGATAATCCATTTATGGCACAAATTGGACTAAGCGTTTTTACAACCGGCCAATTGTACAATTGGATGGCAAAACGCAATTCTCGCGGAGAATTTGTTAATTTAAAATATTTCAATTCATTTCCTGGCGCAAGCGAACCGTTACCTCCTGGATTTAATGTTGAAGATAAAATTTTAACTGGTAAAATAGGTAATTATTTATTTGGAGATGGTTTTGGTTGTACATTACCCTATGCCGGAACTAATACTATTACTCAAACAAATGATTGGCTTACTTTTTCTAGATGGGAAAGAAAAGACAGAACCGGCGAGTATATTAAAACTCGTTGGGATCAATGGAAGTATTATGATAAATATACATACGGAGATATAAATTTTGGTTCATTTCAAGATCAAGAAATAAACTTAATTGCAGGTGACGGCCCACACGATTCAAAATACAACATTAGTTTTACATCAAAAACCCATATAGATTCTTATATTTCTACAATTATTACGCTTAATGATTTATCTAGATTTTTGCCAACATTGGAAAATTTTTATGTAAATCCTAAGCCTGATAACTGGCCAAATTCATGGTCTGCGGCCCACGAATTTATTATGGATATTAAAAATAGCAAAGAACGATGCATCGAATTTTCTAATAGAGTGACATTTGTTGCGCGGGGATGTGAAAAAGAACAGTGTGTAAATTATAAGTTATATTTATATGATTTTACAAATCCAAAAGATTCAAATAGAACCGTAGCCCTAAATGGCAACAATTTATTCATTTCTTTACCGCGAACAGATGCTTTTGGCAGATTATCAAGAAATGATGGTTCTGGAGAATTTGATCTTCCGCCAGCCGACAGAGACGCCGCAGAAAAATCTAATGTTATTGCCCGTTTATCATTGCCGGTTAATCCAACTACCGGAGAGCTTGATGTTGGAAAAACGGTACTTGTTAGACTAGCTTCTGATTTACCACCGGCGACTGCTCCGTTATACAATGATAGCGACCCAATAGACAATGAAATGTCTAAACTCCAGGCATTCGTGCCATCTACCGGTATTGCTATTCCTATGGCAGAACAAAACGGAAATCCTCTACAATGGGCATCTCAATATGCCAATCAAAATTGTAAAAAAAATAAAACAAGATATACCATTACGGTTCAAAATCATAGCGATATGCCGATTCCGTCCGGGGCTTTTGGATACGCAACAAAACTATCGGGTCAATCTCTTTGGTCGTTTGTTGCAATTAGCACATACGAAAAATCTTTTGACACAACCCCAAGAGATTGGTCATTCACATATTTAATGATGAACACTGATAATTTCTTTGCACGACGACCCAAACCATCAGATAAGCCTGGCAGTGGCAAATTTTTATATGTAGACTATGAAACAGAGGTTAACAAGCATTATTATGGAATTGGTGGCGCGAATACTAGCATACTTGATAATTTTCCAGCCGTACAAGTTACATCTTGGGATTTTATGGGTCCAAATGTTGGCGGAAACAGATCTGCGAATTCGTTGTCAACAACGGTTTTTGGTCTTAAAAATGATGGAAACCCTTGGCCAGATTTTGAGGGTGGAACAAAATCCACTCCGTTTTTTGGTTGCGTATTTCCGGACGGTTATGATACTCAGGGAAAGGATTATGACACACTTACAACAGCGCAAATGAATGTAAAAGAACCTTTTGATCTTTCACTCGACGCATTTTTTCAAACAATACCAGCCCAAGCACTTATTTTTCAAAATAATAATGATGCTATTAACAGAGAAGAGGGCTTCAATGATGGTATGTTTATTGAATCTTCAATAAAAACTACATTGAATCATTTACCGGCTGATATTGCTACCAATGCTGCATATGATAAAAATTTCAAAAACGGTTCTGCGTTAAAAAACCATTATGCGGTTTACGGAGCGTTTCAAATATCAAATTTTGATAATTCTCTTGTTGCTTCCAAAGAACCATATCAAGTTAAATTAAATGCATTAATTGGCAATAATTATCCTGATACGCTAACATGGATGTACGAAGGCAACAATGAGCAAAAATCAACCTTTAATTTTAAACCAAGAAATCCTTACAAAATACAATTTAGACCATTAAAACATGAAGTATATGCTGCTGGAGATGATCCTAATGGCAGCCCAGGAATAGAATTTAATAGGGGTAAATTTGCTAGAACAACGCGAAATTATCAAAATGGTAACGCGCTACCCATATACAACGGAATAACCACTCGGCACCCTTGGTTAACTAAAACGAATTGGCCGGATGGTTATGATAGCGGTATATTAAATACAAACTATAATTTGAGATATAATTACAGCCTTTTCAGATTTGTAAGACAGTTTGATTCTGATTTAGGATATAATTTTCCTTATTTATGGTACAATCCGCCAAATACTTGGCTGGCTCATCCAAGCAGAGGGTCTGGCGCAATAGGGGTTATAGGGGCTTCTTGCACAATCTCTTTTAGAGAAACAATAACATTTAAAACAGATAGCGTTTTTGGTATGCGTAGCTGGTTTGGTCCAAGCAATAGTGTTGGAGGAAATATTGCTCCTTCTCCATGGTATCCGTCTTTTGGTGGAGATGGCAATAATTATAATAGTCTATATAATACTCAGTTATATGCTAGAATATTTCATCATTGGCCAAAGGAATACACCGTGTACGATCCGTCAAAATTTGCTGTTTTTCATTTTAATACCGATGACGACAGTTTAACGTATGATGATTATGTTTACAGTAGTAATGATCAGCCCGTTCCACCTGGAATACTAATTAATTCAGACATTCCTAATATTAAAACAAAACCAAATACATACAGAAAAGAGAAATTATTGCCGTGTACGTATACTATGGAGCATACAATTGGCATTGATCGCAGCCCTGACTCTATTATTATAGAGAATGCGGGAACTGATTATATGCCAAACGATGTATTTGTAGTGTCGGGAGGCGCTGGTGTTTCGCCAAAACTTAAAGCGATTGTTAATGCGCTGGGTGGAATAACTGGATTTTCTTATTTAAGGAGTCTTGATAAAGGTTATGGATATAAACCTGCGGATTTTGCTAACAGCACAGGCCAAAATGGTGGATTGCAAATAGTTCTAGATTCTAGCATACAAACTGCCGGAACAGGATTTTCTGGCAGAGTAATCCGTGGAATTATAGTAGAAGCCATACTTACAGATCCAAAACCAACTGAAATTGGTGTTTTCCAATTAACTCCATCGGTTCCAATAAATAAATTAAATCGTAGTGTATCAGTTATAGAACCGGTTACAGACTCATTGGAAAAAGTAGTGCGGGTTAATGCGCAAGACATGAGCCAAGATAAAAAATATGATATATTTCTGCATTTTCACAACGATACTTCTCATACCCTAACCTACTCTGACGGGGCGTCTGGGCCAGCCCTTGAAAATTATGTAGAACTAGAGATTTTGCCCGATTAATGGTGTATAAATAAATATTACAAGGAGAAAATAAATGGCAACAATTACATTTCATGCAAACGTAGTGGGCGCTGGCGCGTCTTCAAATCCTTCTGGAATAGCTCATGCTGCCGGTTCCGGCCTTGGTTTTTATGGGGGAGGTTATGGAATTTCCGTTCCGGTTGGCCAATATCAGTCTACAACGTGGGTTACTAACGCTAATGGTACGGCCAATGATAGTTTTCAATTAAATAATAGTAAATATATGTCGGCAAGCGGCGTTTCCGTCAACGGTGGAAACGAAATTGTAAATAGCGGAATGCCAAATTATCTTGCCCCACTTAATATTCGTTTTACACACGATTCCGCTGTTAGAACACAAAATTGCAGGTTAAGAATATTTGACCGTAATAGTATCAATACCCAAGCTAGCGGAGTCACTACTCAGGTGTACGAAGTACGCCATCCTCATGAAACTCAATCTATTCAGGGGTTATCTCATCGCGGCACAGCCGGTCATGCTTGGCGAGATTTTGAAAGTCCAGACGTTATGTCTGATATGATTTTTACATCTTCTCCAGGAATGAGCGGTTTAAATACGGTTGCCGGAGATTCGCTGGCAAACCCGCCAAATACTCTTGGATTAACTACTGCTGGCGCTAGCCACTCTAGCGAAAGGCATGATTGGTATTGTGCGTTAAGCAGCAGCCCACACAGCGTTGGTTCTAAGCTATATGGGCTATATTTTACCCTAGAATATTTATAGCCAATTCTCCAAAAATCCCTTGACCTCTTCCGGGATGTCATTGGGGTTTTGCTGGTACTCGTTAAGTTTATCAATAGCATTACTAGCAATTTTCTTAGAGATTTTCTTAGAAACAGACGCATTAAAAACTTTAGAAAAGAACTCAACTACATTAACGTTGAGTTTTTTTGCTTTAACATTAATAAAATTAGCTTGTGCATCTGTCATTCTTCCTTGTTCGTCGTATTCACCTTCTGTAGATAAGGTTTTGGACATTTTTTTGACTATTTCTGCCGGTTTGATATTTTCGGCAATTTCATCGGCAGAAACAATTTTGAGTCCGAGAGCTTTTCTAAGGGCGCGGGCTTCAGCGCGTGTTGCTGCGGTTTCTACAATGTAGATCACAAACATTTCATCAGTATTGCCATCCCAAGAACTGGCAACGTCGCCAAACGTCTGGCCGTTATCAAGAGTTAAAAGCCAAGAAACTGTTGCTCTGCCTATAGAATCATCTTGTTTTGGGGGAACTACAGACTGGGGAAAGCTAGACACAATTTTTCCAATTAACAATTGCGTGACTCTACGCAGTCCAGCGACCACTGGTTTTCCATCAATAAGCTCATCTTCTCTGAAATGCCCCATTACATATTCATGCCATCCGGGATCTGTAATATCCGGAGCGCCCTCTGTGCTTATTGCGTTCTTGCTTTTTACTTTTGCGTTTTCCATAGAATTAAAAATATTTTCTACAACTTTACTGCTCATATTATGCCTCAATTTCTGTAATACAATTATTTATTATACCAAGTTCAATATTATTCAAGGTTTTCATTATTTCGTTTACAATTTCTTGTCTCCTAGCAATTGGAATTCGTCTGAGCATCTTTACTCTAATTATATTAAAGCCCTTGCTCAATATCAAGCCGTTTTTGTCTAAATCTGCCTTGATTTGTTTTTGGAGTTTTTCTTCTCCCCAAATTGGCAAAAAGTGCGACGGCCCATCAATCTCAATCACGGTCTTTAATTTTGTAACATAAAGATCTATTTCAAGGTTTTGGTTCACCAATAGATCCTTTTTATGATACTCCAATGCGTAAAGTTTTCCAATTTCTTTCGCTACAAATTGTTCGATTTTTGACCCCTTTTTTCCAGCCTCGCGTATTTTTGCCACAGAAGACTGGCGCATTTTTTCTTTCTTAGCATCACTTAGCGCTTCCCATCGCTCCTTGCTCAATTGCGCGCGTCTGGCTTTTTCAGTGTCGCTGGTTTGTTGCCAGTTTTGTGTAACGGCTTTGCTGATTTTTAATCTTTCCTCTTCTGTTCGTTTTTTACCGGCTGTCGGATGTTCTTTGCGACCAGCGGCTATAGCCAATCTTTGGGACTCAGATCTGCTTTTTAATTCGTATCCGCGTTTTAGTAAAAATCTCCGTATTTTATTTGGATAAGTATTCAGCTGTTCAGCAATTTCCGTTGGGGTTTTATTTTCTACTACGTACATTTTAATTATAGCGTCTTCGTTCATTTTAAAAATTCCTCTATGATTTTAGCTGCATCAAGCTCTACTATTGGTAACGTTTTACCGGTAAGTCGTTTTACTTCTTGCTGTTGTTCTGGCGTAGAAACAAAGGATGGCGTTGTATTGACCACTTCAATCAAGGCCATTAAATTTGGCTCTTTTGACCCTTGCACATGAAAAATATGCTTAAATTTATTAACTACTTTGTTAACAAAAAATGCGTTGTTTACAGAATTGGTAACGAGCAGTCCCGTATAATTCCACAATTCCGTTGAATTAAAAATACCAAATTTTACAGGTTTGTCCATAAAATTAATATTGTTAATAAATAGAGACGCATCATTGGTTTTGTTATTTAGTGCTGCATCATTTAGACAATTGTAAATATCTAAATTTGACTGTGAATTATTTAATTCTTGTATGTAAAAAGCAATACTCATTATATTTTTATCCAATCATTATCTAAAATGTCTTTATCAGAATAAGGGGCTTTTGGACCAAACCAATTTTTAGGACAAACTATCTGCTTTTCAGGATTGTTGTTTAGCCATGCCGCCCACCAGCTAAATGTGCTATTAGCTATTATATTCTTAGCACAGGCACTCATCATCCACAAATCTATTAATGGGTCTTCATTATGTACAAAATTTATATTTTTAAACCTAAAATTTTCTCGACACCATTCTATATCATCAGAAAACACGTAAATATTTCCAGTATGATTTAATAAATCTACAGCAGATTCGTAATACGACAACTGTTGTATTGGATGAAAATCTTGTATATTTAAATAATCTGTTCTTCTAACATGGACAGAAAGAGAATCTTCTGGCAATTTAATGGTTTCTATCGGCTGTAATTCTTTGCGTATTTCATTTTCTGATTCTTTAAAATATTTTTCACCTTGCCAGTATCCATCCAAATAATATGCCGTATTTAAATTAGAAAAATCTATAGATTTAAAAACATCATAATCAAAAACGTCGCGTATTCTTGTATATTTAACTGTATTATTTTCTTTTAAATAATATTTATTTTCCATTTGGATATTTGGAAATCTATAAATATCGCGTTTTCTATTAGAAATTTCTATATGATCATCATAAATCAATTTGTGTCCATGAAGTTTTTGTAAGTTTCTAGAGCAAGCCCATTGAAATAATTGATTTCCTAATCCGCCTACAAGTTTTGTTTGTATCATATTCTTGGTTTCCAAAAATCAAAATTCAAAAAATCATTATTATTAAATTGTAATCTATTATACTCGTTGTCAATATCTATATTTTGAATATCTTCCCATTTATCAACAAATAATACTGGTAAGCACCAGTACAGTCTTTCTAGCGATCCAGATCTTTTTAAGACAGGTATTCTTTGCATTGCTAATATTTCCCATGTTCTATGACAATCTAGTCCATTTCCTTCTGGACTAATAGTAAATTTATGCGATTTAATTCTTTTCAAGTATCCTGTATATGATAAATTTGGCTCGTTAATATTTACAAAATCAAATTTTGAACATATGTTTATACAGCTTGTTCTCTCAAATACATTTGTTGATGCATTACAATTTAAATACATTTGACCGATGGGCGGTATATTTTCTTCAGCTATGGATTGTATCCATTTTGTTTTTGGGCCAAAAACCTTCTCCCACCTGGTGTTTTCAAATCCAATTGGAATCGGCACAACATTGCACTTTTTTGAATATGAATTTTGAGCATACCAAGTTTTATAACATCCATCAAACTCATTAGTATTAATTCCATGTTGTTTCCACGGTTTTTCATCACAAACATAGCCGTCGCTATTATGAGTTATAATTGTAAGATTTTTTCTTTTTATTAATATGTCTTTAAATGTATTTATTTGATGAGTATCGCAATATATAATATCTTCATCGCAAATAGATTCTGGGTCGCAATACAACTTATCGTAATAAACAAGTATTTTATTGGCTATTAATGGAAACAATTCCCCCCTAATAAAACTCATAATATATCCTTATTTTCAAATATTGCATTTGCCTCTATTCCGAATCGGCTTTCAGATACTAAATTAAAATTATTTAATATATTAATAGTTTCATTTCTTGATGGCGATCCTATATAGCTGGTAAAATTATCATTTGAGTATATTTCTGATTGTATATATTTTATGCCGTTCAAATATTTTCCCAGACCAATTAGCGCAAATGGCTCATAACCTTGAATGTCCATACACAACAAATCTATACTGTTAACGCCCAATCGCTTTAATTCGTCTTCTGCTCTTACCACATTGATATATGTGCAATCGTTCTCATTAGATCTGTCATTATGGATAAATAAGGATGACGCCCCCACATTTTCTGGATAAAAATAGAATTTACACGATTGCTGCTTATCTCCAACGCCGTTCGGAATGAATTTAATTCTATTTTTATAATTAGACAATTCTATGTTTTTAATGCATTTTTCTATTTGTCGTGGGTTGCACTCAAATGTTATTATATCCGCATTTGGAAATTTTTCTGCTAAAAAAACAGCATCCAAACCGTCTCTTGATCCAAATTCTACTATGGTAGAAATAGATTCAATATTGTTTTTATTGTAAATATAATCGACCACCATTTGATAATCAGACATTAATATCTCGCGTTTTTTTAGAGTGAATATGTAAATTTACAATTTTTGAATTAAATTCATTCATTATTGCAACAGGTTTTTTATCTATGCTAACAAATAATTTACTTTCACCAATAAGTTTTCCTATATAATGATGATCTCCGTGCCATCCGGCTGGATGTCCATTGTGAGTGCCAAATAAATATTGACCATAAGACGATGGATCAAAAATATACTCAAAATTTTCATTTGGAAGTGTTGGTAAATTTGTAATTAAATTGTATGATTTTTTTTGAATTCCATTTAAAATTTGCATTTCGTTCGGATGACTAGTAATTAAAGATGTTAATAACTTATAATCATACATTGCTTCTTTAACCATGTGACATATATTGTACAGCGCATTATACGAATTACAATAAGAATAACCAAATACAACTTCTGTGTCGTTGCATCGTGTAATGTGTAAAGCTTTTAAGTCTTGATTTATTGATTTTTTTACTGTTTCAAACGATTCAAATAAAAGAACGTCAGAATCAAAATGCACAAAATCTTCTAGTTCTGTTCTTGACATCATGTCTTTTAAAATAAAAATTCTATAGATAGAAGTTCGCCACAATGGATTTGGATCATTTTGCCATAGCGTTGAATCCATTGCTTGTAGCGTCATGCTAGAAGCTATATCTTTTAAATTTAGATTATAAACACCATCTATTTTTTGTTCTGAATCGCCGCAGAAATAAATTGTTGCCGATTCATCCGACTTTTTTACAGAATTAATGCTATCTTGCAACCAATATGGATGGTCGCCCAAATGAACGAAAAAATAATTCATGATGCTTCTATTCCTCTCAGCCAGCCGTGTGATGAAATTAAATCAAAATAATTACTCAATTCATTTATTTGATTGTCGTCTGGTATAAAATGCAAATCTGATGATCTTAATTGTCTATGTTCGCAAATTTCTGAATGATTAGAATATATCCAGTTTCCATAAGAATCCCATTCTGAGAACGGAGATTGGTTGTCGTAACTCATAGAATCTAAAAGAGCTTCACAAAAGGGTTTTGCATGTAGTAGTTCTACATATTCTAAAAATTCATTTAGTATGCTTTGATTAAAAACCATATGATGATAAATAAAAGAAAAATCAACCGGCTGTTTTTTGGTTAAATTCCAATAGGTTTTTTTATACGGAGCATGATTTTCTTTTGCTATGCAATATTGAAATTTATTTGTATCAATATGTAAATCGTTTAATACTATAGTGTCGGCATCTAGTGCCAAATAAGATTCTGATAAATTTTTGATTATTTTATGCGCATGTAACTTTAAAAGTTGCTGGTATATCCAAGATGCTCTGTATGCAAAATGCGGAAATTTGTTATTCCAAGCTGTTTTTATTTGATCTATTGTAAATAAATGATCAAAATCCTTGTCATAAATCAGAGTATATTTATCATTTGATATTTTAAGATCTATTTTGGATGGGGATATAATATACACAGATCGTTTATTTGACAAGCAATCTAAAGATTTAATAACACGCGTTAATATTATTTCATCTTTTGGGTGACATGGTATAATTACATCAAAATTATTCACAATCAAATACCTTTTTAAATGATAGTAAACATTCTAGATAATGGTCTTTATATGATTTTTTTAATATATTTGAATAAGTGTCATTTTTCCAAGGTGCTTCTCCGTGACAAAAATGAATAGCTTTTTTTATTCTATCTTCTGGAGTTCTCCAAAAACTACAAAATGAATCGCTAGAAATATGATTATAAAAATATAGATTAATTATTGGTTGATCGCTGCCTATGCCGCTGTGTGTATTTATTGGCATAATTTCATCTTTTAATTTATTTAGATTTATTAGCGTATCGGATTTAATAAGAGATGTGTTAAAATAAAAAAATCCAGCATTATAACCAAGATTTTGAATAAACGGATATTTTGGCAACAGATCGGCTATTGCAGCTCCCCACCGTTCAGGCGGCCATCCGTGTCCAAAATATTGTTGTATTTGAAATGGCCCGTCTATGTCTGCAATTAAAGTATCTGTTTCTGGGGGCTTTTCTGTAGCTATATTATTAAATATAACTATATCTTGATCCATATATAAAACGTAATCCCACTTTTTAAAGTATTTATTGAATACATTTAGTTTAGAGTAGTACGTATGACTTTTTTCTATATGAAAAATTTTGATACCGGCTTTTTTAAATGTTTTTAAATCTTTGGGCGGTATATCATTTGCAATAAGACAATAATCACCATCCCATTTTCCATGTTTTTTTGCGTTTGCGAATAAATATTTGGCATGCGCTAAGTAGTTTTTGTCGCACACTTGAACTAAAACTTTGTTTTTCGATTTTTTAAAAAAATTTTGAATTAATTTTATCATTATGGTTTATACCAATTTCTAGTGGTATCTTGATACGATGGTCTATAAAGAATTAATTTGCACGGAGTGTAGTAAAATTGATAGTTTAAATTAAATAATCTTTTGCAGATTTCTGTATCTTCGCCCCAGTACTGAAAACCTAATTCGTAAAAACCAAGAAATTCATTATAGGGATTTTCCAAGATAACAGATCTCTTTGCGGCCAAGTGTCCATGATGAATATCTTTATTATTGCCCTTTGGAATTTTTAAATATCCATGCGGTGCAATAAGCTCTACAATGCGATTAAATTCTGGATTATCATATGTTTGCTCTTCATATGAGTTAGCATTAACATTTTCTTCAAATCCATGAACAAAGCAGTCCGCATCTGTTTGTTCAAATGCTTTTTTAGTTATCTCTATTTTTTGAGAGTGTAATATGTCGTCAACATCAAAAAATATAACTATATCTTTAGTTGAGAGTTGCGCACATTTGTTTCTAGACCAACTAACGGGTTTTCTATCTTTAATAAAACATGATTTTATTTTTTCATCCAGCTTTGGAAATTCTTGTATATTGTTTCCAACAACTATGATTTCGTCTGGTTGCATAGATTGTTTTTTAACATCATCTAATAAATGATTTAGATAATGCAAATCTTTATTCCAACAGGTGATACAAAAACTAATACTAAACATTTTTGTTTATTTCTCTATCTAAAATTTCTATAGCGCTAGTGTTATTTAATAATTTTAATACTTGTTGACATCTATTTAAGCACGTATGCTGTGTTTTAATTTGTTGTTTAATATCCATATCTATATTTTCATTCAAATCAAATGAAAAGATGTGGCCAAGAATATTTCTTAATGATTCAAAATCTTGTTCTTTATTTTTCAGTACAACTTTATTTGATCTAAAATTTGCATCAAAGAATATTTGAGAAAATATAAAGTTTAAATCTCCAAATAGTACGAAGTTTTTGTATCGTGAGTAAAGTGAAGCTAAATTTATTAAGGTTACATTTAAATCACAATTTTTTTCATTAAAAGTTCCAAAATGCAAATAATGATATGATTCATAATCATGATCATATTTTTCAAAATTTTCGTAACATATAGCCGCGTCGATTTGGTATTCTGGAATTGATATAGGCGGAATAAATAAATCTGCGCCAGGCATTATTAATTCAATGGCATTTTCACTGTTTATGTATTGAAAATAATTATTAGTAAATAAAAATTTAGACTTTAATTTTAAGTATTTAATAAAATTTTCATCTGCTCCGGTTACATTAATAATGATGTCCGGAGACTTTGAGTTATTTTTAATATATTTTAAAACATCATTTAATTTAGAGGAACTCCATTTAAGTAACAGAACTTCTGGTTGAACCATGTCTATTATGTCATACGCGCTATATACACTTGTGTCCCATATATAAGACTCGCATTGAGCCATCCTCATCGCGCCGTGCAAATACATGGATTCTGTGCTATATAAATCTTTATAATTTTCAACTAAAATTTTCATTATGAATTAACTCTTTTCAGCGTTTTGGCGTTATTAAGTTTTGCGCATTGCGAAGTTTTTATTATTTCTATTGTTTGATTACTGTTTAGTTTATTGACCGCTTCAAAAAATAGTTTGTTTTTAAAGTTGTCCGTAAATAGAATTTCTCTTAATTCTTTAATTGACTTTTCTATTCCTAAAAATAGCATTTCAGTCCAGTAATTTTGCTTAATTCCAATTGTGAGATTTTCTAATTTTTCATAATTAATAATTGCTCCTATTTCAAAATTATTGTCATCATTGTGATCACATACTAAAACATTATTTGAATTAATATTTATAGATTTTAGCACACATGATGGTAATAAAATATCTTCTGGAATTATTAACAATTTGTTATTAAAAGTATTGTTTATTCCCAGTCTAATTGATTCGCAGCAATTTGTAATGTTAAAATTTGCATTTTCAATAATTCGCACATTAGAATATTTCTGTTTTTTAATGTATTCAAATATTTTTAACGAGTATGTATTATTACATACAAAAATAATCTCAACATTTTTAAAACTTGAATTTATTATCTCTATTTGTTTTTCTAATAGAGACTTGCCGTTATATTTAATAAAAGGAAAATTTGTTGTTTTAAATTTAAGATTGGAAGATTTTTCAAAAATGATAACAGTGATAAATTCACTTATTTGATCATTGTTTTCTCTTTTAGGAGTTGTTATAAAATTGTCTTTATTTCTCATTTAAATCTTTGTACGCTTCTTTTATTTTAAGAGTTTCAAATAGTTTATCAAAACTATTATAATTTAGATATCGATCATTAGCAACTGCATATTGAATTATCTTTACATTATTTTTTTCAAAAGCCACCAGGTGTTTGTTGTTGTTGGCTTCATTGTTGACTTGGTTTAATAATTCAGGATCTATTGTATCTCCGGAAATAATTTTAACTAAAAATGTTGCGCCAAGACATTTTGCATATGCTTCAGTTTCAATATTGGCACTTGGATCTAGCGTAATGATAAATTCACATAAAATTTGTCTTTTTTTAAATTCTTCTACATATGTAAAAAGCTCAC
>Ga0169931_10001719_pt1 | contig 36064 bp, 21 predicted proteins | sample Kivu_15m_20L_FD_129675 | JGI IMG/M metagenome (GOLD analysis project Ga0169931, IMG submission 129675) | Freshwater microbial communities from Lake Kivu, Western Province, Rwanda to study Microbial Dark Matter (Phase II) - Kivu_15m_20L... | ecosystem: Environmental > Aquatic > Freshwater > Lake...
CGTATGTGCTTTCGCAAATGAGCACATCTGCTTGAGGAAAGGTGGCCGGATCGCGGAGTAAGGAACTATCGTAACGTCCAATATCTCCGGTAAAAGTGAGCTGACGCGTTTCACTTCCCTCCGTAATGCGAAGATGGGCTGCAGCAGCACCCAAAATATGTCCAACATCAGTAAGGAGCAGGCGGATGCGGTTATTCAACTTGACTTCTTTGTCGTACGGCACTTTTTTGAAGAGCTTCAAACACTCGTTAACATCGTGTGTGTCATAGATAGGCTCTATTTCTTTCTGCCCGCGCGATCGCTTTCGCTTGTTGACAAATCTCACATCAGCTTCTTGGATAAAAGCGCTGTCGGCCAGCATGATAGTGCACAAGTCATAAGTGGCGGGTGTGGCATAAATGGGGCCGCGATAGCCTTCTTTCCACAAGCGCGGCAGAAGTCCGCTGTGGTCTATGTGCGCATGGGTGAGGACCACAGCATTTATGTTGCGCGGGTCAAACCCAAAGTGGGTATTCATGGCTAAGGTTTCTTCACCAAGGCTTTGAAACATCCCGCAATCAAGCAGAATTTTGTCCCCATGGTCGGTCTCGACCAAATGCTTACTTCCTGTTACGGTACCCGCAGCCCCGTGAAAGGTGATTTTCATTCTAAAGTTATTTATGCTCCAAAGCTAATGTTTGGCCTGAGCCAAAGCCCATGTTCGCAGGCCTTGAGGGCGTGAACATTTCAACGCATGTTCGCTTCATCTCAGCGGATAATCATCACATGCCCGGTGAAGATCTGACGGTTGTCTACGCCCAATGGCTGCACCTTGGCATGCCAGTAGTAAATGTCATTTTGGACAAAAAAGTCGCCACCTGTATGATTGCCTGTCCAACCCATATCAGGGTCGGTGGTGCTGAATACTTTTTGGCCCCAACGGTCGAACACTTCGAACAAGTAGTCGTTTTCACGATGGCCGTTGACCACCGGTTTGAACACTTCGTTTTTCTCGTCACTATTGGGTGTGAAGGCTGTTGGACACCAAAAATTCAACTCGGAAAACACCTCAACGGTCTTGCAAATAGTAGATTGACATCCGAAGTCTGAGGTGCCCAGTAAACACACTTCGTAGAACCCGGGGAGATCAAAAGGAAAAGTGAACTCGGGGTCTGCTATGTCTGAAGTGCCCAATTCTGCAAAGTCCCATTCCAACTGAGCAACATTGCTTGCAAGCGAATTAAATTGTGCAGTGGGATCCAAAAGATTGAGTTTCTCGGGCTCATAGGAAAAATCCATGTCAGGAAGTGGCCACACAGTAAGATTGGTGGTCACGATGCTATCACAACCATTCACTGTTTGGAAAAGCACAGGATAACTACCCGTAGACGAAACCAAGTTGCCATCGGGCAATTCGAATTCCTCGTCTTCACATATATCAGCAAATAGGGCTACTGTAAAAGGTTGAAAAATAGTAACATGAGTATTTGTCGTGTGTGGGCAACCTGTCACAGGCGAAGGCAAAACGGTTGTATAATTTCCACTCACGGTTACTGATGTCCCATCCGGTAGGATAACCGGTTGGCCCGGACAGGTTTCGACCACGACATTCGAAAAAGTGTGAGGATTGAAAACGACATTGGCAGTCGCAATTACCGGGCATCCGGTGACCGCTGAGTTGAAATTCACAGTGTAACTGCCCGAAGTAGTGACTATCGATCCGTCTGCCAGAACAAAGTCTTCTCCCTCGCAGGTTGAGAAATTGCCGTTAGTGTCTTCGTTGGGGTGATAAGAAATGGTCACTTGATCGGTTGCCGCACATTGATTGAGCGTTACTTCCACCGTATACAGACCTGCGGTATTTGCAGTGAATGTGGCTTGTGTGCTGCCGTTTTGCCATTCATACGAGGCGCCATTAACGGTGGCGTCTAAAGTGGCTGTGTTTCCGGGACAAATGGTTTGATCGGGACCCAAGTCAAAAACGGGAAGAAGATTGACAAAAACCTCGATTTCATCGTTGTCCACGCAATTTCCAAGGGAAACTTGAACCGAATAAGTTCCCGGAGATGATGCGCTGAAAGTCTGCGCTGTAGAGCCATCTTGCCAGGTGTAGTTGAGGCCTGCAATTCCGGCATCAAGGGTGACGGATTGGTTTTGACAGATGGTCACATCAGGGCCCAAATCTGCTTCTACAGCAATCATATTCACGGTGTAGACCATGTTGAAAGTGCATCCATTTACCGTTATCTCCAGAATATAAACCCCTGAAGCATTCACTTGAAAAGTAGAACCGGATGAGCCATCGGGCCATACATATGTGGCCCCCGGAGTTGTGGCGTCCAGCGTAACTGTGTCACCCAAGCAGCCCGTTACGGCCAAGTCAATGTCATCCGTTGCGCATTCATCAAAGTAAAAATTGTCCACAAAGTTCCAATTGGTAATTCCCGGAGAAGACTGAATTGTGATGAACTGCCCATTGTTGGGGGCGACAAAAGTGACTGTGCGCTGGGTCCAGGCATTCACCACGGGTTGGGCAGTGAAAATCTGGGTGCCAAAGCTGTTTTGGACTGTTGATAGCCCAATAAGCAACGGAGCGCTATTTGTAAATTGTGTGTTGGCTTGATCGTGGTAATAGAAGGTGTAGGAATTACCGGCCACCAACGGCTGGTTCAGTTGCATGGAAATGGCATCGGGATTAAGTCCGGAGTTGGCTAAAGAAATAAACCAATTACCACTGAAAGGGGTCCCATAACCGCATCCTCCTGTTTGAATGTCCATCTCGGCTCCCAATCCAAAGGCGGTGGTGAAAGCCATGGAACCGCTGAAACCCAAATTTCCCATGTTGAAATTGCAAGTGCCTTCCAGATTCGTTTCGAAATCGCCATTCAGAAAAGCTTGCGCATTCATCAACGTAATGCTGAGCAGGAATAAAAAAGAGAGCAGAAATGGTTTCATTTTTTCGGACTCAAACGAGTCAATTTGCAGATGATGCAAAGATGGTTGAAGTGTCCTTTTGGTTGCGCCACTTGAAAAAAGGAACTGAGAATTATTTAACGCTTATTGGTGTTTGGTGACTTGGAGCTTGCTCGTGTCAAAACCGCTCTTAGCCGCCCTTTGGACGATACCACTATAAACGTCCTGTGGCATTTTGGGATTTCGGCTCAATATCCACAAGTAATCGCGATTTGGATGCCCAACAACCGCGTAGCTGTAGTCACGGGCTAGGTCTATAATCCAATACTTACCGGAGAATGGCCAGAAGAAACGGACCTTTAATTTGGCATTTCCCGTGTTTTTCTCAACAAATGCTTTTCCGTTGATGGACGTCTCAGGGCCCGTGACACTCCCTTTTTTGCAGCGGTTTTCAACTGTGACATAGCCTTTTCCTGTCGGAGTATAGCGCGCTGTGGTACAGTGGCAACCTTCCTGAAAACGCTGTGGAAAAGAAGCTATTTCATACCACAGACCCGCGTACTTGTCCAAGTCAACAAATGGAACTGTTTCGAGAGGTTCGTATTTTTTGTTCGAAAACAAAATCAAAGGCAGGACTACCATCAGAATCAATAGGGTTAAAAGGAGTTTTTTCTTTTTCATAAGATGGTTTTTCGATATCAAATCGTATTACCCCTCAAGTTAAACCAAAAAAACCATTCAGCGCAGAAATAGCACGTGCCCTGTGAAAATTTGCCGATTGTCGATACCCAAAGGTTGCACTTTAACCCGCCAGAAATAAAGATCGTTTTGGACGTAAAAATCCCCTCCTGTATGGTTACCAGTCCACCCCATTTCAGGGTCAACGGTGCTGAATACTTTTTGGCCCCATCGATCAAAAACTTCGAATAAATAATCATCGGGATCGTGTCCGTTAACCACGGGCTTGAATACATCATTGGTTTCGTCCGAATTGGGCGTGAAGGCATTCGGACACCAAAAATTCATCTGTGAATAGATGCCTACTGTGCGGCATTCCATTGCCAAGCATCCGAAAGGAGAGGTGGCAGTAGCGCACACTTCGTAAAATCCCGGCCGATCGTTGGGAAAAAGGAATTCGGTACTGCTGCCTTCGCTGTTTCCCAAATCGGCAAATTGCCATTGGTATTGCGCTTCTCCCAAAGTCTGCACACTGAACTGAACCAATGGGTCTTGCAAATAAGGTCTGATGGGCAACCAATCGAAAGAAAAAGAGGGCAGAGGGTGCACGACCAATTGAGTGACCACCGTGCTGTCGCATCCATTGTCTGCCTCAAAGATCACGGGATACGACCCGGACAAATCGGCAATCTGGCCATTGGGCAACGTATGGGTTTGCCCTTCACACATCTCGTGATACAAATAAGTGGTGAAAATGGACAACAAGCTCACATTGGTCGTAATGATATGAGGACAACCCGTTCCGGGCATAGTCATGTTGGATACGTAGTCACCTGCTTGAGTAACTTCATTGCCACTTGGCAGCATGTAAGTGCTCCCTTGACAAATGCTGACATCCACAGTGCTGAAGAGCGTTGGTACATAGCTAACCGTGATTTGGTCTCCTCCTGTACAATCTCCATTGACAGCTGTTACCGAATAGGTGCCCTCTGAAGCGACCAAAAAAGTAGAACCAATAGTACCGTCTTGCCAAGTGTAAGTGGCCAGCGGCTGTGTGGCATCGAGCAACAAGGTTTCGCCTTCGCATAGTGCCACATCAGGTCCAAAGTTGATGCTTATTTGGACGGAGTTGTCATTTATTATTTGAACTGAGCCCACAGCCGTGCAGCCATTGTCAGTGTTGGTCAAGATCACGCTGTATTGACCGGGTTGGTTGACAGTCGGATTGGCAGTATTATCTCCCGAAATAATGCTGCCATCAAGAGAGGACCAACTGAAGTCCACATTCTGAAGCGGCACAACCGCCACTCCCGCTAACGTTAACTCGGTAATCGAACAGCTCAAAGCCTGTTGAGGAGGAATGTCGACCGCCACATTTTGACCGGGAACATTGACGTCTGACTGAGATATACACCCTTGGCTGTCCGTAATGGTGACTTGGTAATTTCCCGCAGCCAATCCGCTCACAGTCAGATTGTTTTGTGATATTCCGTCCACTTCCAATGCGAATGGCCCCGTGCCGCCCGTGATATTAGAGACGGTGATGGCGCCATTAACTCCCTGACAGGCAATAGTAGTGGCGACATCAAACTGGATACCATCAGGTAGCGTGAGGCTAAAAGGTGCGATGGACTCATTCCCGCAAGCATCGGTTACAAATCCGCTGGTGTTCGTGATATTGATCTGATAGTCTCCGCCAATGTTCACAGCAGATGCCAGTTGAATGACAAACTGAGACTGTGACCCGGCCACAGCCGTAATGCCGATGGCGCTGATGCTTCCCTGCGGACCCGAGAGTTCAAAATCGGAAGACTCAACGGTACCGAGCAGAATGTTTTCATTGAAAGAAACGGCCACTTGACCATTTGAACAGTCGTAAGTAGCGGCTGTCATCACCGGGGCTTCATCGTCATAGAAAGAAGCCGATGACCCGCCAAAATCCAGTGTGTAACCACTGGGTGATCCGCTCCAGTTCATCACACAAAGTGCGTAGGTTTGGCCTGCCAGCACATTGAGATTTTCGTTGAATGCGGGTCCGTTCAAATTGCCGGGCCCGTTGTTGTTGCCAACGCCACCGTTGGCCGATGATATGCCGGTGGGGCCATTGATGCCAATCAGGCCAAATGAATTGCAACTGACCACGGGTGAAGTCATGTTGTTGATGCCTGCACAACCGCCATCGGTGATATTGATTACTGCCCAGTCATAGTCGTCATTGGGGTTGTTTGGGGTGAGGGTGAAGTTCATAAACCCGCTGTTGTCAATGGTGAAGATGTACCAAATTGAGTTGTTTTCTCCAAAAAAGCCCGAGTTACAATTACCCACAAATTCCTGAGTGGTGCCAAACCCGACAGGGGCATTTTGCTCTGAATAAAAGTCATCGCACATAATAATTCCACCATTGCAATCGCCCACATTCTGGCCTATGACGGCAGTGGAGATGAACAAAAGCAGCAAGAGTGCAGAAAGCGAAATTGTTTTCATGAGTGGTAAGGTGCTCAAAGAAAACAAAAAAAAAGGAAGCGGGGTTGCGCGATGAGGTTATTTGGCAAAGCGAGAAGGCACCTTTCGGATGTCATAAAGCACCTGTTGGATGTCGGTGCGAATGCCCATATTCAGCAATTTTTGGTTGTCAGCATCCGGATAAACGCGATTGGAAAGGAATACGAAGACAATGCCGTTTTCGGGGTCGGCCCAAGCGATGGTGCCCGTGAAGCCTGTGTGGCCAAAACTGCTGAATGCGGCCGAGGCGCATGTCGAGCCTCCGCTTTTGCCTTGTGTGGGTTTGTCAAATCCAATGCCTCTGCGGTTGTTTCCATCGCAATAGTGGCAAGTAGTGAAGTATTCCAACACGTCTTCGGTGATGTACCTGCGTCCGTTGAAAGTGCCCCCGTTGCTCAGCATTTGCATGATTGTCGCCAATTCGCGGGCAGTAGAAAAAAGCCCCGCATGACCTGCAACACCGCCTAACATGGCAGCTCCTTGGTCGTGCACATAGCCGTGCACTAACTGTTTTCGAAATGTCCTGTCGTCTTCTGTAGGTGCAATCTCGTTCAGAGAAATCCCTTTTTCGACAGGATTGTAGGTTGTCCGTTTGAGGCCCAAGGGGCTGTAAAACAACGAATCGGCAAGGAAGGCAATCGAGCGTCCTGTCTTTCGCTCCAAAATTTCTTGAAGAAAATAATAGCCCAAGTCAGAGTATTTGTATTCCAATTTGTCGCGCAGTTGAGTGCGCATGATGCGGTCCAGCATGTCTTGGCGCTGGCCGTCTTTAATGTAAAGTCCCGGTGCCACCATGGTGGAATAGCCGGTTTCCGGTCTTTTTCGATACAGATCCGATTTGTGATTTCCTTTCTCCATCGTTTCGGTGTAGAAGGGAATCCAGTCTTTGAGCTTAGCGTAGTGGGACATCATCTCCCGGATATTCATATGGAAGTAAGCTGTTGTGTCGCATACATCCATATAATCGCATAGGTTGTAGTCCACATTGATTAGTCCTCTCTCATGATAATGCATCACCAAAGCTGTGCTGGCGGCTATTTTGGTGATAGAGGCAAGGTCATACACTGTTTCGGAAGTCACGGCCGTGGTCTTGTCATAGGTCAAGTGACCAAAGGACTTGTCATAAACCAACTGACCATCAAAAAGCACCGCAACTTGGCAACCGGGATAAGCTTTGGCCTTTATTCCGGACATGGCGAGCGAATCTACACGTGCAAACAAACTTGAATTGAACCCATATGGGGAGGCTTTGGGTGCTTCGGTTGTGCCACCTCCGGGGCGCACTTCCAATCCATGTCCGGTTTTCCATTTGTTCTCAATGTCTGCAGGAAGTTTGCCTGAAGCACTGATTGTTCCTGCCATCAAAGCAGCAACAGCCTTGTGCGTCATTTCATCATCGTGGTATGCAATGGTGATACCGTGTGATTTCTCCACCCCAATCATTTTGCGCAACGAATACGGATTGGCAAAAACATTGAGCACCAGTTTAGTCTTGGCTGAAATGGTATTGGCCACGCGGATGCTTACATTGGTCACTCCGTAGTTCTTTTTTACCGAGTTGCCCGTGCTCATCAGGTTCATTACCACCAAATCGTAGTTGGCCAAATTGTCTACTGTTTGCTTTGAAGCTTCGAAGTCGGGCGAATTGTCCATTTCATAACTGTCGAAGGTGAAAAACGCTGCCATGGCTTCGTTGAATGCGCGGCCGGCACCTTTGGAACCGACATTTAGGATGGCCATGCGCTTACCCTCTTGTTGCCTTAGCGGTAATACGGTGTCATTGCGAATCACCGTTAGCGAAGCCTCCACAAGGCGCTGTTTCATCTCGCGTGCTTGCTGATCATTCAAATTGGTTCTCAGGTTTTTGGGATTGACTCGCTCACGTTTCAGAGCACCTGTCCACTCCTTGGTTTTAAGTATTTGGTGGCAACGCGCAGTGATGTCAGCTTCCTTGAGCTGACCGGTTTCGATGGCGGTCTTGATACCGGCTATAGCTACGGGCACGTTTTCAGGGAAGAGCAACACGTCATTGCCTGCCAAAAGCGCATTCACCTCGAGCTCTCCCGGCTTCCAATATTTGGAAACACCTTTCATGTTTAGCGCATCCGTGAAGGCCAAGCCCTTGAATCCAAGCTGGTCGCGAAGGAGATTCGTCACTACTTCCGGGGACAGTGTAGAGGCAATATTGTCTCTGCTATCATAAACGGGAATATGCAAATGGGCCACCATTACACTGCCCAACCCCTGGTTGATTAGCTGTTGAAAAGGGTATAGCTCGAGCGTGTCCATCCGCTCGCGGTTGTGGTTGATAATGGGTAGGTCATGATGGCTATCAGCATCAGTATCACCATGTCCGGGAAAGTGCTTTGCATTGGCCAACACGCGGCCGTCCTGCAGTCCTTTCATATACATCATGCTCTTCCGTGTAACGTTGTATTTATCTTGGCCAAAGGCCCTGTTGCCAATCACCGGATTGTTGGGGTTGGAATTGACGTCCACCACAGGCGAAAAGCTGACATGTACGCCCATCCGTTGGCATTGACGTGCCATTTCCAATCCATACTGATAAATGAGCGAGTCATTGGAGATTGCACCCAATGCCATTTGGCGAGGGTAGGCGATGGTGCTGTCTAATCGCATGGCGAGGCCCCACTCGGCATCCATAGCTATCAGCAGCGGAACTTGCGCGGCCTGTTGGTAACGGTTGGTCAGTTTGCACTGTCGGCCCGGACCACCTTGGAAGAAAATCAAACCGCCTATTTTTTCATTTCTGACAAGGCTTTCTATCTCGGCACAGTGTATTTCATCCTTGTTGGAATAGGCGGCCACCATAAACAGCTGTCCAATTTTTTCGTCCAGAGTCATGGTCGCTATGAGCGAATCAGCAATTGGAGTGGGCGCCTCGGCATACACAGGCACGCGATTGACACGACTGCCTGCAAAAGCCAGCAACAAGGGGAAAATCAGAAGGAAGTAGAATCGCGCTTTCATGCCTTGTTTGCAAACGTGTCTGCAAGGCTAAAAGTATGCCCGTAAGCGGGCGTCCATAGAATTTCACGGCCTTGTTTTCAACAAGCTTGTTCTTAACAAACCTGCGCCAATTAATGCAATCCGGTCAGATATAATCCGGGCAAATACGCCTGTAACCGGGGTTTATTTGAGGCATTGCCAGAATATATTGCAGACTTAACTCGAACCCACCTCGGCTGCGCGAAGCAGGCTTCAATCCGGACAAATTGATGTCGTAACTGACCCCTGCACGCCATTGGTCATATTCCATTCCGACCAAGAAATAGCCCGCGTCTTTGGACCTGTAGTAAATGCCTCCGAATACAGTGCGATAGAGTCCGGCTCTTTGCATCAGTATATAGCGTCCCGAAGCCCCCAAAATGGTCTCACGATAGGTTGCCTGGCTGCCTCTGAAGGCTGATACAGCAATATCCCAGTCGTCATTAAGCGGATATTCTGCTGAGAGATGAATGTTATAACGAACAGCCAATTTCACCCCATCATTGTCAAAAAAGCTCTGCCCGGGAGAGGCCAAATTGAACGCACTGAGCCCCGCTAGAATTCGCTTGCGCGTTGCAGGCTGGTAGAAATATGAAATACCGCTGTGAAAATTCATGTACGTGCGCGCACTTCGCGCAAATGACTCGGCAGGGTCAATTCCGGGGTCATACACCATTCCCGTCCATTGGTTGTCATATTGCAATGCGGAATAGTCAATACGTTGGTTGGTCAACCCCAATTGGAGCCCAAAGGCCAGATTGTGCAGTGAATCTGCAGTAAGAGGCAGCAGCAGTGAGCCCGCTCCATTGATTTGAAAATGACTGAATCTTGAGTCACCGGCACGGTCGTGATAGATGCCCAGTCCAGCTCCAACTCCTTTCAGATTCCCCGGCTGTCTGGCATCTGCAGAAAAACCGACCGTGGAGTAAGGCACAGTGACGGATCTCCACTGGGTTCGCTGATTCAAGATAAACCTGTAATCACCTGCAAATTGTCCGGCCAGAGCGGGGTTGAGCTGAAATGGCGCAAATTCGAACTGTGAAAAATGGATGTCTTGCCCCTTGGCACCACTCATGACGCACAGCAGCAGCAACTGGAATGCTGTCCTTTTCATCTTATTATGGTGATGTTTCCTTTTTCGAAATACGTTTCACCTCCAAGGCAGTCAGCTTCGAGGTAGTAGACATATACAGCAGGAGTAGCTGCATAACCCTTATAGAATCCATCCCAACCAATGTTTATGTCATTGGTTTCAAATACTTTTTCTCCCCATCGGTCATAAATCACAAAATACAATCGGGTCAAGTTGTTAGCTCGGACATAAAGCCAATCATTTTTGTTGTCTTTGTTGGGCGTGAAAGCATTAGGTACATAAATGCTCGGAGGGCCGCACAATTGATCCACCACTTCCACTTTGACAGAGGTTGTGTAAGCGCAATCTCCTTCAGACACCACCACGGTGTATTCTGTAGTGACAGCAGGTGTAGCCACAGGATTGGGGATAAACGCATTGTCTAACCCTTCTGCAGGAATCCACTGATAGCTGTAGCCTGCAGGAAGCGCGTTGAGTTGGGAAGACTGTCCCGGGACTATGACTGAAGGTGAGGCTGATGCCTGGATAGCACCTCCGCCCAATTGAGAAACCGTCACTTCTACAGAGTCGCTAACCGTGCAGCCCAAGGCATCGGTGGAAGTCACGGTGAAAATGGTGTTTTGGGCCAATGTCACGGAAACGGATGGTGTGTCTTGCCCAGAAACAATATTACCGTCCGGTTCCCAACTATAAGTGAGCAGGGGGGATGGATCCAGAACGTACAAGTTGATGGTGTCATTTGGACAAGCAATAAAATCGCCCAGAATGGCAGTATTCGCGGCATTCAGCGTTATAGTCACTTCTGCGATTTCAGTACAACCGTTGAGGGCGGCCTGCACATAATAGGTGCCTGATTCGAATACTTCTACTTCAGCTGTTCCCGTTTGGGGATTGGGATTTAGCGTGTCAGTAAACTGAGGGTCGCTGCTCCATTGGTAGGTCACTCCCGGCTGGGTGCTTGTAGCTTCCAGTGTCGCAATACTTCCCTCTTCGCAAAGGTTTTGATTGCCGTTGGTTTGAAGGTCAATGTTATTGACTTGAACGGTTTGCACCAGCAGGTCAGTGCATACTCCATTGCTAATTTGCAGGGTATATATGGTGGTAGTGGGCGGGTTAGCAAATGGATTGGCCGCGTTTGGGTCTGAAAGAAAGGTATCCGGTGACCAAGAATAGGTAATGCTAGGGTCCGTGGCCGGCAAAATTCCGATTTGGGTTTGCTCTCCCAAGCAGATGTTGGCCGTCTGAAGGTTAGAAGTGCTATTGCTCAATACAACTACTTGCTGGTAGACTGTATCTACAGGATTGCATGACGTAGGTGAAAATGCAACAAGCATCACATCATAAATTCCTGTTTCTGTGTATGTGTGAGTTGGATTAGTTAAAGTGCTGGTTTGTCCATCACCGAAATTCCATAAATAGGTTTGGGCACCAATACTCGTGTTGTTGAAAGGCACCTGAGCAGGCAAGCAAATGATAGGTGGTGCATTGAATTCTGCAATGTTGATAGGCAACTGAAAGTCGAACTTGAATACACCCAAGTTGCAACTGCTGTTATTCAGTGAAGAAAACGCATTGTTTGGTTGAATAGGAAAGTCGCTGTTGCCGCCACAACCGGCACACACGGCTTGATATATGATTCCTTTGCGGTCAAATCGGCTGGTTCCGCCATCCACGTGCTCCGTGCTCTGGCTTCCTCCAAAATAGGTCGCGTAAAACATGGCACTTGCATCGTCTTGCAACACCATCATATAGAAATCGCCACCGGTGGTTGTAGTTTGAAATGCCCCGGGAGTCGTTGGCAAACCATTGGTGGTCAGCGGTCCGCCTTGGATAGCACTACCCCAACCGCAAGTGTATATCTTGCCACAGACATCTACCAAAAATGCTGTTGGTGAAATGTTTGGCTGGCCATTGCCTGTCCCAAATGCGGTGCTCCAAACGACTTGCGTGAGGTTGGGGTCGTATTTGGCCAGTATTTGGCCACCGGCCGGTACCCCGAAACCTGCATTTTGAATCCAGTAATTGCCGACTTTCTGTGTTTGACCAAATATGTGTACTAGGTCATCTTCATCTAATTCGACAAAGTAGGCCTGATCATAAGTGTCCGAACCAACATAGGTGGACGCCAGAATCTGCGTCCCGGTGCTATTGATTTTTGTAATGAATCCGTCAGCTGTTCCGCCCTGAAAATTCATTTGGACCACACCAAATGTGGTGGGCAAGTTGGACGATTGGGTCCCACCGGCTACGAGTATGTTGTTTTGGCTGTCCAATTCAATGCTGTATACAGCATCACCGCTTGAACCTCCCAAGTACGAAGCCCAGAGCAGGGTGGAGAGGCTATTGTCCATTTTCATCACACAGCCGTCCATGAGTCCACCTCCGGCCGCTGATTGAAACACACCGGCTGTGGTGGGAAAATCGGTGCTGTTGGTGCATGTGGCTACATAGATATTGTTCTGCTGGTCAATCAATACCTCGCCTCGGATTTCGTCCGCATAGTTGAATTTGAGTGCCGTGCCACCATTGCCGGTGCCAAGATTAAGTCCGTCATTTCCACTGCCGCCCACATATGTTGAGGCCAGCAATTGGCTTCCATCTTCGCTCAGTCTGGAAATGATGATATCCGATCCATTGGTGTAATTGACGCCCAGACCATTTTGCAAATTCACAGGCGTGCCGCCATTGAAAGAGGCATCATGTGCACCCGCGGTAGTTGGAAAATTGTTGGATGACGAGGTTCCATAAACAAATAGTTCGCCCAGCGAATTAACTATCAAACTGTGCGGGAGCTCATCACTCGAACCACCTAAAAAAGTGCTCCAAATAAGTCCTGTCCCCTGTAGATTGAATTTGGACAACGCGATGTCTACCAATCCGGCATTGAACGAAACATCATAGGCTCCCAAGGTTGAAGGATAGCCCTGGCCAAAAGCCGAACTTCCCGAATACAAATGGCCCTCTTCATCATAAGTGGCGGTATAGCCAAAGTTGTTGGATGTGGATCCGGTGAAGGTGGAAAAAATCAACTCAGGATCGATGACCAATGTCTGTCCCGAATCGGGTTTATGGTCAAAAACAAAAGAAACAGTCGAGCCGACAATGCCATAAGAACAAGAGAGGTAGTCACGTTTTTCACCTGGCTCATTCCACGCGACAGGTGCCTGCTCGGTCACGGTGGTAAAAGCTGTTTTGAGCTTCAACTGTCCATTGCCTCCTATTTGCGGAGCGCCTATTCCCTCGTATCTCAACTTCACAGTTTCAGGACGTGATCCGGGGTGGATGATGAAGTCATACTTCATCGAAAAATTGACCGAGTAAATTCTGAAATCAATACCGGGCCAAACATTTCTGAGAACAACTTCGCCATAGCTACCGGCACCGCTACCCCAATTAGCCGGATTATTGCCAATAAAATAGGAGAAAGTGGCCTCTTGGTTAGCGTTTCTCTCGACATCAGTTGGACCGCGGCTGCCTTCAAAATGCACTTTGTAAGCATGTCGTGGCAATACCTCGGGAATTTGGGCGTCCTTGGTTTTGCGATGGTGGGCCTCTGTGCGAGCCATCATTACTTTTTGGTCAAAAAGGTCTACTACCAGCCCGTCTTTTTCAACCCACACACGCCCCCCTTCCACATCACAGGCAAACAACACTTGAGAGGGCCATTGGCCTTTGTTTTCAATAAAGGCGTAGTGGGTTTTTTCCGCAGGAGGCAAGGCAGCATGACAAAGGCCTTCAAACCAAACAATAAATGCGAAAATCAGCAGTATGCGCATGGAGCCAAAGTAGAACAAATCCACAGATGAAAAACCGGCCCTCGTGGTTGCTCAAATAGTCTACTTATCGGACTTTTTACTTGGATAAAATGCTTTCCTTAGCATTCTATGCAAACTCCGCAATACAGTATTGATAAACCAATCGATTGGGTGAACTGGTGGAAATCTGAAGCCGAAGAATTGGCTGATGAGGGCAAAGCCATTGCCATGTCTGCCTATATGAAAAATCGATTTGAATTCTACGGAATACCAAAACCCAATCGCGAGCCGCTAACCAAGCCATTCTTGTTAGCCTTTAAGCAAAAGCCCATGGATGAGGTGTGGCAAGCCATCGAAGCACTATGGCATTGCCGGAAACGAGAGGCGCACTATTTGGCCATGTCACTGCTGGAAAAGAATGAAAAACGCCTGCGCAAGACAGACATCACCCGTTTGGAGTGGCTTATCACAACCCAATCGTGGTGGGATAGTGTAGATGCTTTGGCAGCTCATTCCATTGGTAGTTATTTCAAGTTATTTCCCGAAGAAAAGGGGAGAGTGATTACCTCATGGATTGGAAGTGACAACATGTGGCTCAACCGCACAGCCATTCTTTTTCAATTGATGTACAAGCATGAGACGGACACAGATATGCTTACCCAAAGTATAACGGCTCATTTACAATCAAAAGAGTTTTTTATACAAAAAGCCATCGGCTGGGCACTTCGCCAATACGCGCGTGTCAATCCTGAATGGGTATGGGAATTCACAGAAAATGTTCCCCTCAAACCGCTGAGCAGTAGGGAAGCTCTAAAGCATTTTTAACGCACCAGATGCAGCGTTCCGTTCATTTCTTTTTCTCCGCCCACACCACAATCAGATTCAAATCGAACTATGTAATAGTAAACGCCCTCTCCTGCTTTTTCTCCTGTCAACAGGCGTCCATCCCAACTTCTGACAGTTTGGGAAGCTTCAAACACCAACACACCCCATCGATTGTAAATCTGCATCTCAAACGAAGTGGTGATAGACGTGATGTCAAATGAGGGGTTGTCCTCCAAAAATGGCTTGAACAAATCGTTTTTTTGGTCAGCATTGGGCGAAAAGATGTTGGGATAAACGATTTTAGACAAATCCACTACTGAAGATTCGTCAAAAATCACGGTTAACGAATCACTTGAAGCACATCCGTTAGAATCGTTGGTGACATTCAAAAAATAGGTACCCGCTGCGCCCAAAATAGGTGAGAGACTGCCGGATCCTGATGTGATGCTGCCGTCTGAAGTGGTCCAAGAGTATTGCATTTCCTGACCCGTGGATGATGCAGATGCATCCGGTGAGCCGGTCAGATTGGTGCAACTTAAAAACAGGTCGTTTCCGGCTTCAGCAATGGGAAAGACAACGTTGTTGATAACCTCAGCGCTGTCTGAAGAAGTGCAACCGTTTTCGGGGTTCAGGACGGTCAAGGTGTAAGTGCCTGTCTCGGTGGCTGAGATAATGGTGCCTACTCCAACTCCCGCGCCATTATATGACCATGTCAGTTGGGCTTCTTGGTTGTCGCTCGAGCCGGTCAGTGTGGCCGTAGAGGTGTTACAGTCGATGGACTGATCTATTCCTGCATTGGCTTCATATGGTACTGTGTTTTCGATGATGACCACTTCAGCCGTGGCGAAACAAGTATTTTGGACCGAGGCTGTTACGGTATAAGTACCTGCCTGATTCACGACTACCGTAGAAGAATTACCACCGGAAACAATGTTCCCATCAGGTGTTGACCATTCAAAGTTTACGCCTTGGTTGATGTTGTTGAAAGTATTGATGGAAACCTGGGGTTGGCTGCAAGTGATTTGGTCATTAGCCGGAGCAAAAACCTCCAACTCGGTTACTTGAACCGTCACGTCAGCCGCGATGGCATTGCCACATAGGTCAAAATAGGTGACAGTGTAGGTGGTGGTTTCCAAAGGAGTGGCAATGGGGTTCTGGATATTGGGGTCCGACAGTCCGGTGGCCGGTGACCAGCTGTATGTGCCATTGGGGTCGCCCGCTACGTTCAGTTGGGCAGACGCTCCCAAACAAATGGAAACATTGGGACCCACCGAGATGATATTGTCCTGCAAACACACGGACTGCGCATTGGCCGCACCGCCCGTAGCTGCCGTAAAACCCCAATAAACCATGTTTTGTCCGTTGAAAATCAATCCCGGCAGATTGAGGTTTTGCTCCAATCTCAATTCACAATCGAAGAACACTTGAATCAGACCGTTTTGCGGATTCCAGGTGACTTTGACCACGTGGTCTTGCCCATCTTCAATGTTGGGACTTATGGCCGATGCTTGCACGGGACCGGCCAGGTTGGTAGCCGCATTGTGGTTGACCACGCCATTGGAGATGAATGCAATGTGGTCAAAAAACGGATCGCCTGATTCATCGTTTTGCCATGTGTCAAACTCGATTCCGAACGAGGGATTGAACCCCTGAAAACCCATGCCACCGCCCGAAACGCCAATGGCATTGGTGCCCACGGTCTGCAAAACGAACACAATACCGTCAGCGCCAAATTGGTCTTCCGCCCCATAATTCATTGTGAACTCCAGCGAAAAAGGAAGGCCCAGATTGAGCTGATTGGTGTACCATACGGTGCCGTTTTGAGTGTTCAGGTTAGGCGTGAGCAGATAGCAATCTCCGCCCAGCGATGTGGCCGAGCCGTTGAGAACATAATTGTCTTGCGCTGCTGCTGAAGCGGATGTCAAGCCTGAGACGATAATCAACAAAATGATGTACAGGTTTCTCATGATGGTTTCAAAAATAGGGACATAATAGAAAGGGAAAAACTGCCTCATGGATATCGAAATGCCAACTGTAATGTTAATAACCCCGGAGGTCGATATCTTAAACTCTGACCGGTTTTCACTCATTAAAGGTTGCCCGGTGAAGACAGGTAACATGGCGTTCGAGAAGAAACCTTCAAATTAGGAAAGAACAAAAAAGCCCCCTCATCAACAATGATAAGGGGGCTAATTGAATGTTGGCGGTCCGGACGGGACTCGAACCCGCGACCCCCTGCGTGACAGGCAGGTATTCTAACCAACTGAACTACCGAACCATTTTTCCAAGCTTTCGCTTTCGAAAGCGGTGGCAAATATAGCCCAAACATCAATCTGGCAAAGGGCCTGAGAAAAAAATCAAAACATCTTTTGACGCTTAATCAGGTACTTCAACAGAACTTGTTCAAAACCATGGTTTATGTCACAATCCACGAAGTCTATTCTGTATTGCGCACAGCGAAATTTGAGGTCTGAAATGAATCGATGCATCTGGTTTTTGTAGTGTTCTTTCACCTCGCCAGGGTTCAATTTCACCTCTTCTCCTGTCTCCAAATCCACAAAAGTGTATGGGCGATTGTCAAATTCGAAATTCACCTCCTTTTTTGATTCATTAAGGTGAAAGAGAATGACCTCATGTTTGTTGTGCTTGAGATGCTGCAATGCGTTGAATAGGTCATCGGCATGTTGGCTGTTGTCCATCATGTCACTGAAAATCACAACCAAAGAGCGCCCCGGAATGCTACCTGCCACAGTGTGTAACGCGTCTGAAACAGACGAACCGGACAGGGTCATTTCTTTGGGTGTTGCCAACAGTTGCTCCAAGGAATGGTATATCTTCCTCAAGTGCGTTCCGCTGGTGGCTGTGCGAGTTTGGAGATTTACCTTATCAGCAAAGCAAGTAAGTCCTACAGCATCTCGTTGTCGTCTGAACAGTTCGGTAAGGGCAGCAGCGGCATGCACAGCAAACCCCAATTTGCTCATTCCACCGGCTCCTGTTGATTCCATGGGGTAGTGCATGGATGACGAGGTATCAATCAGAATGTGGCAACGGAGGTTGGTCTCCTCTTCGTAACGTTTGACAAATAGTTTTTCAGTGCGCGCAAAGAGTTTCCAATCAATATGGCGCGTTGATTCGCCCGAATTATAGAGTCTGTGTTCGGCAAACTCCACTGAAAAGCCATGGTAGGGGCTTTTGTGCATTCCTGTGATGAATCCTTCAACGGCTTGACGGGCAAAAAACTCCAGATTGCCCATGGTTCGGATGCGGTGGTCTGATTGCAAACTCATGTCACGAAATTAAAAAGGCTTCGGTCTGTGCTGACCGAAGCCTTTGCCTTTGGCAAGATTTAATATCAAAGGATGCTGTCCAGTTTTTCAGTGAGGACGTTTTTGGGAACGGCTCCAACTGATTTGTCCACCATTTCTCCGCCTTTGATGAAGATAATAGTCGGGATATTTCGAATGCCGAATCGGGCCGATATTTCGGGATTGTCGTCCACATTCACTTTGCCTACGACTGCTTTTCCGGAGTATTCGGTTGACATCTCTTCCACGATTGGTCCCACCATGCGACACGGTCCGCACCATTCTGCCCAAAAGTCAATTACTACGGGTTTGTCTGATTGGAGAACCAATTCATCAAAATTTTTGTCTGTGATTTCTACAGCCATGATTGTTTTATTTGAGTGTTGATTTGAAATTCAAAAGTAAGTTTCGATTGCTTCGCTCCAAAAACTTTTCCGGACAATTGTATAGTGACGTTGTGTCAGAATTCAATTGAGCGTAATGTTGGCATGCTCCATGTTTTCGAAATACTCTAACAGTTCAGGGGTGGGGGTAATGCCGCCCAATCCCGAGAAAAAACGAAGTTTTTTGCCATTGTCTGCCACTTCCAGCTTGAATGTCACTTTGCCCGCATTTTGTTCTATAACCCGCTTCATGCTTGTCACGGTTTGTTCATCAATATGCTCAAGCGGAATGCGGACCATTAGTTCTTTAACCATCTTCTCGCGCACATTTTCCAGCAGCTCGATGCCCAAAATGCGAAATTCATATTGGCCTTGTCTGAATTTGGAAACTTGGGCACTGCCGCGCACCATGACAAAAATGTCTTGATGGAAATACTTTTCAAAGCTCAGGTACTCATCTCCAAAAAGGACAAATTCAAATGAGGAGTCGAAGTCTTCAAGAGTGAAACGACCGTAAGGCTTGCCATTGGCCGATGTTTTCCGCTCATATGACGTGACAATCCCGGCAAATTTCATTTCGCCTTTGCCCGCGCATTCCTCCATGTTACTGAGTAAACTCAGCCCGCCTTTTTGGCAAAAATGACGAATTTCAAATCTGAAATTGTCCAGCGGGTGGCCGCTGATGAACATGCTCACTACTTCTTTTTCGCGTTTGAGTTTTTCGAGCTCTCCCCATGGTTCCACATTGGGTATGTTGGGTTCAGAAATTGTGGATTCTCCTGCTTCGCCAAAAAGATCAGCTTGCGCAGATACCGCTGAGTTCTGCTGGGCACTGCCAAAGCGCATGGCGTTTTCAATAGTTGAGCGCCCTTTATCATCCAATGCAAAATACTGCGCCCGATGCACTCCTTCGAAAGTGTCAAATCCACCACCCAGTGCCAGAGACTCGAATACGCGTTTGTTGCAATCTTTGAGACTGACGCGTGAGGCAAAGTCAAACACTGAGCGGAAACTGCCGCCTTGCTGGCGCTCTTCAACTATTGAAGCCACGGCCCCTTCGCCCACACCTTTCATTGCTCCCAAGCCAAAACGAATAGCGCCCTTTTCGTTGACAGCAAATTTGAACCACGATTCGTTTACGTCAGGTCCCAAAACAGACACACCCATGCGCTTGCACTCTTCCATGAAGAAACCCACTTGCTTTATATCGTTCATGTTATTTGACAATACTGCTGCCATGTACTCTGCCGGGTAGTTGGCTTTTAGCCATGCCGTCTGATAGGCCACCCAAGCATAGCAGGTAGAGTGTGACTTGTTGAACGCATAGGACGCAAAGGCTTCCCAATCGGTCCAAATTTTTTCACATTTGACTAAATCATGCCCATTTGCAGCACATCCGGTCATGAAGTCGCCTTTAAGGGGGTCCAGATCTTCTTTGCGCTTCTTTCCCATCGCTTTTCGCAGCGAATCGGCCTTTCCTTTACTGAATCCGGCAAGCTTTTGAGATAGCAGCATCACCTGCTCTTGATACACCGTGATGCCGTATGTCTCTGCCAGGTACTCCTCGCATTCGGGTAAGTCAAATGTGATGGGTTCCTTGCTGTGTTTTCTGCGAATAAAGGATGGAATGTACTCCAACGGGCCCGGTCTGTAAAGGGCATTCATCGCTATCAAATCTGCAAAGGAAGTGGGCTTCAGGTCTTTGAGATATTTCTGCATTCCGGCAGATTCGTATTGGAATATGCCAACTGTTTCTCCGCGTTGAAAAAGGGCATAGGTTTTTTCGTCATCTAAGGGCAGGGCATCCGGGTCGATGCTTATGCCCTGGCGTTGTTTGATATTTACAACTGCATCTTTGATAAGAGTCAGTGTTTTGAGGCCCAAAAAGTCCATCTTGAGCAGACCTGCGGATTCCGCGACATCGTTGTCAAACTGAGTGCACCACATATCAGAACCTTTGGCCAATGCCACCGGAACATAGTCGGTCAAATCACCCGGAGTGATGATAATGCCGCAAGCGTGAATGCCGGTATTTCGCAGCGAACCCTCAACCGCAATGGCTTGTGTCAGGGTTTTGCCTTCGAGTGTGTTTTGTTTGGCTATCCCAATGAGTTCCTTGGCGTTATTTAGATCCTCCGCGTTTTTAAGCTTTTCCTTCAGTCCACTTTCGGAAGAATTGAAAAGTTCCTTCAGCGAAATATCAGGCAAGAGTTTGGCAAGCCTGTCTGTTTCGGGCAGCGATAGCCGGAGTACTCTGCCGGTGTCACGAATGGACGATTTGGCGGCCATACTGCCATAGGTGATGATTTGCGCTACTTGATTCCGACCGTACTTATTGATGACATACTGAATGACCTTTTCACGGCCCTCATCATCGAAATCGATGTCGATGTCGGGCATGCTTTTGCGATCGGGATTCAGAAAACGCTCGAAAAGCAGGCTGTATTCGATGGGGTCGACATTGGTGATGCGCAGGCAATAGGCCACCACCGACCCGGCAGCAGATCCGCGCCCGGGCCCTACGGAAACGCCCATTTTGCGAGCTTCTTCACAAAAATCGCCTACAATCAAAAAGTATCCGGGATAGCCTGTCTCGGCTATGGTTTTCAGCTCAAAGTCCAACCGAGCTTCCAATTCGGGTGTGATTTCGCCATATCTGGCGCGTGCACCTTCATAAGTGAGGTAGCGCAGGTAGGCATTTTCGCCTCGTTTGCCACCGTCTTCGGCATCTTGGAGGTCTATGAATTGGTCGGGAATGGCAAAAGCCGGTAGGAGAATGCTGCGCTCCAGGGTGTAGGTTTCGCACATGTTGGCTATTTGTACCGAGTTTGCCAATGCCTCGGGCAAATCCGCAAACAAAGCCTTCATTTCATCGGTCGACTTCAAATAATACTCGTTGTTCGGTAGCCCAAATCTGAACTCTCTTCCTTTTTTCCCAATGAATTTCTTGGGCGTATCGAGGTTCTCTCCGTCTTTGATACAAAGCAGCACGTCCTGTGCATCTGCCTCGGTTTGTTCCGTATAAAAGGTGTTGTTGGTGGCGACCGGTGGAATTTGGTGCTTGCGCGCGAGTCGCATCAGCACTTCGTTGACCACGTCTTCTTCTTCCACACCGTGGCGCTGCAGCTCCGCATAGAGGTTCTGTCCAAATTCTGCTTTCCACCATAGCAGAGCTTGCTCGGCCGAAGCTTCGCCTTCATTCAGAATCAACGAGGGAACTTCGCCCCAAATTCCACCTGTCAGCACAATCAAGTCTTCTTTGTATTGAACCAGCAGACCTTTGTCAATGCGCGGCACATAATAATATCCCTCGGTGTGGGCAATGGAGGATAGTTTGACCAAGTTGGCATAACCTTTTTTGGTTTTAGCCAAAAGGACTATTTGGTACCCATCATCTTTAACCGATCGATCAAATCGGTCTCGACACACGTTGAATTCGCATCCCACTATGGCTTTTATGCCTGCCTTCTTGGCTTCTTTGGTAAACACAAATGCGCCCATCAGATTGCCATAGTCAGTGACTGCTATTGCGGGCATATCCATTTTCTTGGCCTGCTTGACCAATGTAGCCACATCGCTGGTTGATTGCAGTACAGAGAATCCGGAATGACAGTGTAAATGGACAAAATTCGTTCCAGCTAAATCATTGAGAAGTACAGCCTTGTCTCCTTCTATGTCAAGTGTGGCTTCATCAACGGGTAGGGAAGACGAAACAGCAGATGAGTCGAAGTTGGTCTTACCCAAAATGGGAGCTTCGTAAGTGATTTTCTCACCCCATTTCTTGTTGTCCGGCTTCAGAATTCCTTTTTCCAGGAGAGCAAAAAAGCACTTGGCGGTGGCATGCACGTCAAAAGCTGCATCGTGAGCTGCGTCAAATCCTTCACCGAATATTTTCTCGTGAAGTTCAATCAAAGTGGGCCACTTGAATTGGCCTCCTCGACCTCCCGGAATGGCACAAAAGTCAATGGTTTGCTTCATGGTGTCCAAAGCCGATTTGGACGTCAGCAGCGCAGGGTCCAAACCCAGTCTTACCATTTCACAGCCCAACACATTGAGGTCGAACTCAATGTTGTGGCCACCGATGTGGGTGGCTTGATCCAAGTCCGCCAAAAACCGGTTCATGCATTCCTGCAAGTCCAGTCCTTCGGTGCGGGCTTTTTCGGTGGTGATACCGTGTACTTTGGCCGCATTGAATGGGATTTCAAACCCATTAGGCCTCACAATCAGGTTGCCGGCCGATAGCAAACCGCCCGAGCCATTGTGCAATTGCCAGGCAATTTGAACCACTCTGGGCCAATTGTCGGTGTCGGTCAGAGGGGCCTTCCAGTTCTTGGGAAGGCCGGTGGTTTCGGTGTCAAAAATGAGGAACATGGGCTACGATTGCACCCTTCACAACATCAACAGCGACTCGGAAGGGAGTCAAAAGTAGTCCTTCAAAAAGGCTTGAAAGTCAATTGTGGAAAACTCAAATTTTGGGCTCAGTCCTAGAAATTGACCTGTGCTTGGAGTCTTAGCAACTGCCCGGTTTGAAAGTTTTCTTGCTTCACGTGGTCCTCATAACGTCTGGAAGAAATGGTGTACATCGCCACCAATTCAAATTTCGGATTCGGCTGCCATTCGACCCCGATTTCGTAGTCTCTCACGTGGTAGCTGCGAGCGTCCAATTCGTGTTTTTTTCCTCCTTCGAAATACTGCGCACGTGTGAAAGGAATGATTATTTGAGATTTATAGCGGAGCATGTAACTCAAAGTAACAAATCCCCCTTGCAGCGGAGCCACTTCTATTGAGTCAGTTTGCTTGTTGTACTTTGGACCGACCCCCACATTGTATTCGGCCAAAATCCCGAAAGGCTTGGGGTACAGAACAATGGTAGCAGCCTGTCTTTCATCTGTATATGTGAGGTCATCATTGGTTTTGACTCCGGATGAAAGACGCGAACCCGGCAATGTGAAGAGTCCGCGATAGGCCTGAATACCGGGCTCAATTATTTGGTTGCCCACTAAAAACGGATATGACAACCTTGCCACAACATGTTTGTTGTCATTGAGTTCGCTTTGGTTTGCAGTTTGACCGTTGTACACGCCCAATCCAAAAACGCCATAATCGCCCGAACCTTTGTATCCGTCACGGACCAGCATCGAAAATCTGCTTCTTATCTCAGAAGGGGCCCAGTAGAAGAAAACGCCCATATCCCGCTCATTGCTCAAGGCGCTGTTGAGAGCATCATTTCGATCCAGTGGCAAGCGGTTTTGGCTCGATTGAAGATTTTCAAACCCAAAAGGCACCTTGCTTTGTCCGATTCGAAATCTGAACTCACTCTTTTTGTCAATTCCCAAATCAAAGTAAGCATCTCGGATTTGGGCTATGTTGCTTGTGGTGCCGGCAGTGCTTGCAAAATCGGGTTGGATATAGAAATAAACTCTTTCATGTATTTGCCCGAAGAAAATAATTCGAACTCGTCTGAAGAAAAATCCGCCATCTCCGCCCCAGCTTCGGTCACATTGCTCACAACCTAAATCTCTGTTGGTTTCCAAGAGTCTGTTATATCGGGCTTGAACGTAGCCTCTGATTTGAATTTTTGACTCTTTCTTTTCTTCAGGTTTGACTTCTTTTAGCTCGGAGTCTTGGGCTAATAGTTGGAAAGACATCAGAACGGAAAGTCCAATCAGTAAGGGTGTTTTCATGCGGTTAAAAATGTGTTGCAAGAAGGTTACGCCACATTAACCTCAGGCTTCCTGATTGTTTTTAAATTGTTAAAAATTTGAACTTCTAGTATTAGGGGACGGGTGAAGGAATAAAAAAACCCGCTCTTTTGGAAGCGGGTTCTTTTGAGCAAAGAAATAGAGCTGATGGCTCACAGTTTCTTTATTTGTCCTTCTTTGACCCATTTTGTTCCAAAAACTTTCTTGTCGTATTGGATGTGGTAGTTCTCTTCACCCACTTCGATGATGGTGGCGGGCTCGGGAATCATACCGTATTCCACCATGCATCGGTCGCCCACTTTCCATTTCTTGGTTGAGACAGTAGGTTCAATTTCAGTGTTGTAATTGCGCATGCGGCTCAGCGGTACCCACTCATCCCAACCGCTATCCCAGCCATCGTAGGTGATGAAGTAGAGCCTGTCGGCTGAGTTGACTTTCAAAATGGTGGCGTCATGCCAGGTTCCGTTGTAATCCACTTGCACCTTATCGTTGACCTTTTGGGCAGAAATGGAGGTTGAAAACAGTACTACTAATCCGAGAGCAATAAGAAAATTTCTCATTCTGATTTGAATTTGCTTAACAAAGAAACTTGATTGACTTGGCTTTTCCAAGGGTCGTGCCGGCATTTTCTCAACACCAGCGGCTGTGACTTACGCCTTATTGTGATTGTCCGAATTTACTTTTTCTTTGCGCCTCTTTTTTCAGCAAGTGTTCAAGGTTATCCTCTTCTTTTTTGTCTTTGGCGTTTCGAGCCTCGGAGCACAATTATCCTTGGACGATGTGGATGGAAAAGCCATCCCTTATCGCAAGGTTAAAAAATACCTTTCTTCCCAAAAGCAAATGGCTGTCAATGGTTTTGGCGATTTGAAAGCGGCCTGCACCATGGAAACTGACCTTACCGAGTTCAGGAAATGTGTAGGACGTTACCGCATCAAGGCATCAACATCGGATGTTTGGAGCTCCTACGTTCATGCCGACCCGATGACATCTTGGAAAACCAGGAAATCTGCCACAGGATTGGTCTATTACAGGCATAATGATTCCTTGGTTTATCCCGGTCAGCATATTGATCAAACCATGCAAGGCCAAGTACTTTTTCTCAATCTCAAGCTGGCCAAGGGCTTGTTCAAAATGGCAACTGCCTTTGAGATTATGGAAGTGTCAGATGCAGACGGCATTATCACTTTTTCTTACCTAAACACCGGCAAAACTCACGGGTTGCAAGAGGTAAAGTTTTTGGCTTTAGACAATCAAAACACTCTCATCGAGCACACATCGTGGGTCCGAAGTGGTTCAAAATTCAGGGATTCGGTGCTTTATCCGTTTTTTCACAAAAAACTTATTCGAGCTTTTCACCGAAAAATGAAGGACAGCATCGTGTAGAGCTCACCCACCACGGTGGCCGCGCGTCAATTCAAAAGCATCGGACAGAGCAGCCGCCAGCGCTCCGGCTGTTACACCTTCAGGTCCGCTTTTCTCTCTTACAAGGTCTCCGGCTAATCCATGGATAAAGGTGCCGGCCAACGCGGCATCTAATGGCGATAAACCGCGGGCTATCAGACCCGTAATCAATCCGGATAACACATCGCCCATGCCTCCTTTGGCCATGCCCGCATTTCCCGATCCATTAAACCACAATCGTCCGTCAGGTGTCGCAATTCGGGTGTAAGCACCTTTGAGCAAAATAATGCATCCTGTCTCTGTGGCATTTTTGCGAAGCAGCTGCAGCCTGTCCACATCATTTTGGCTCGGGCCAAAAAGCCTGTCAAACTCACCGGGGTGAGGTGTGAGAACGGACATGGCCGGCAAACGGTGGAGCCAATTTTGTTCCCCCAAAATGTTAAGCGCATCGGCATCCAGAACCAATGGAAGAGCTTTCTGATCAAGAAGTTGGTCCAACTTGTAAACCGACTCGGGTGTCGTGGTGATTCCGGGCCCAACACATAAAGCCGTGCATTTTGGCTGTTCCTGAGGATTGAAAGCCTCTGAGTGGTGTATTATTTCGGGTGGAAAATGAACTCGATAATCTCCAAATACATGAACTAAGCCCACACCACTATATAGCGCGCCAAGCGATGCCAATACTCCCGCCCCCGGCATTTGGGTGCTACCGACTACCAATGCCGCACTTCCCGCGCTGCCTTTGTGCGCAAATGGGCGTTCTCGAAGAAGCAAATGACAGACGGAACCTGCATCGGTAAGTATCCAATCACTGTTCATACCCTCGTGGACCCCGCGACTCAGTCCAATCTCCAGCACAACAGTGCGACCGGTGGAATTACCGGTTTTTTCGAACAAAAAAGATGTTTTGGGCAGATGGAAAGTGAGCGTGCAGTCGGCTAAAACGTTGGGACCTTCCCACTTTGCATCAAAGTCGGCCGGCAATCCCGAGGGCAGGTCGATACTGACAATAAAGTTTGGCAATTTGTTGATGCGGTGGATAACAGCAGCGGCCAATCCATCAACCGGGCGGCTGATACCTGTGCCGAAAAGCGCATCTATGATGACAGTGTCCTCATCAGGGGTGGGAAAGTCCTCCGTTGTTTCAATGATTGAAAAACTATTGACAGGGGCCAATTTGAGCCGCTCGAAATTGGTTCTAAAATCCGGAGTTCCCTCACGCAGACGGTCTAAAACTTGGACTCGGCAGTCTTTGCCCGCTTCTGCGAGTTGGCGCGCTATGGCCATACCATCACCCCCGTTGTTACCTGTGCCACATACAATCAAGAACTTTTCACCTTTCAGATTTTTCAAAATCCATGTGGTGCATTCACGAGCGGCCCGCTCCATCAAGTCGATAGATTTGATGGACGCACGGGCCATTGTGGCTGTGTCCAATTCTCTGATTTGTTGCGAATTCAAGAGTTTCATGTTGGCTGGTTTTGATGGGAAACGAATGTCCCTGCCGGGAAATTATTGGCCAAACTCTTTTTTAGAAAGCATGGGAACAAAGGAGAAGTTGCCGTGGACTTTTCGACCGAATTCTTTTTCACCCAGCCTCACAAATTCTGTCATTTTTTGCTTTTCGCCTTCACCTATTGGGACAATCAGTTTGCCGCCAACTTTCAGTTGACCCAACAAAGCTTGAGGCACCTCGGGGGCTCCGCAGGTAATGAGGATTTTGTCAAAAGGAGCATGGACCGGGAGTCCCTTATAACCATCGCCAAAGAATAGATGCGCCCGAATTGCCATTTGGTGCAGCAGCAGCTTGGTAGTATCATAGAGTTCTTTTTGCCTTTCAACGCTAAAAACACGGGCGCCAAGCTGATATAGCACCGCGGTTTGATAGCCTGAACCGGTGCCGATTTCTAGCACTTTTTCCGAAGGTTCGACAGCTAACAAGGTGCTTTGGAAAGCAACAGTATAGGGCTGAGAGATGGTTTGCCCCGCACCAATGTCAAACGCTCGATTGCTGTATGCGAACTGCAAGAAAGCCGAAGGTAAAAATAAATGGCGCGGCACGCGGTCCATTGCACGCAGCACGTTTTCATCTTTTATACCCAATTCGCGCAATTCATGGAGCATACGCTTCCTCATCCCTTGGTGCTTGTAGTTGTCTTCTTTCATCGTTTGGCTAAACTATGTGGGGCCGAGGGCTGTCCGAATGCTGTTGAAAACTAAAAACGAAACTTCGGTTGTAGATAAGTTTCCGAAATAAATTCGGCCGCAAAAGCAAGGAACCATGGTTCAAATCGGTGTTTTGGGTGCAGGCCATCTGGGAAAAATTCATTTGCGCTGCATCGGAATGCTCCCGGAGGTTTTTCAATTGATGGGTGTTTATGATCCGGATGCAGAAAAAGCTCGGTCTGCCGCATTGGAGTTTGGTATTCCCGTTTTCGAATCTCAACAGGCGCTGATGGAGGTTTGTGATGCCGTGGATATTGTAACGCCCACACTTTCTCATTTTGATTGTGCGGTTTCGGCTGTGAAGAAGTTCAAACATGTATTCATAGAAAAACCCTTGACCAATACGGTAGAAGAGGGTCGCACCTTGATGCGTTTGGTGACTGAGGCCGGGGTGAAAGCCCAAGTGGGCCATGTGGAGCGGTTCAATCCCGCATTTGTAGCAGGACGCGGTCATTTGGACACACCCTTATTCATTGAGACGCACCGCTTGGCCCAATTCAATCCGCGCGGAACAGATGTTTCCGTTGTTTTAGACTTGATGATTCACGATATAGACATCGTACTGGCCACTGTGGGTGGGAATGTGAAGCGGATTTCGGCAGGTGGTGCGGCCGTCCTGAGTGACACGCCCGATATAGCCAACGCACGGCTTGAATTTGATAATGGCTGTGTTGCCAATCTCACAGCTAGTCGCATTTCGCTCAAAAACATGCGCAAAATGCGCTTCTTCCGCAAAGACGCATACGTGACTGTCGACTTTTTGGACAAAAAAACCGAGATAGTTCGAATGCGAGAAGTGGTGGGTGAAGCAGATCCTTTTTCTGTGCTGTTCGACTTGGGAGGTGTAAAAGGCAAGCGCGAGTTGCTGTTTGAAAAACCCACTATTCCCGAAACCAACGCCATTCGCGATGAATTAGAGGCCTTTGGTCGTTCGATATTGACAGGGGCGCCCATAGTGGTGACCTTGAGTGATGGATTGAGGGCTTTGGAAACCGCGCATCAAATTCTCGAAATCATGCGCACTCCGGGACACAGGGAGTAAAAATCCAAAGGAGATTGTAATAATGACCGAAATTGTTCGTTAACTCGGGGTTAATTGCAGCGCCACTGCGCCCGAATTGACGAACCTGAAACCAATTGAATGAATAGCAAGTTTAAGCTGTTTTGTATTTGTGCCGCTTTGATGTCAGGTTGTGAGATAATCAATCCCACTGAATCCTTGCCGTCCTACATATACATAGATGAGCTGAGTCTGAATACGAGCTTTTTCAATCAGGGGACGGACAGTCACAAAATCACCGAAGTTTGGGTTTATGTCAACGGCCAATCCATTGGCATTTTTGACTTACCGGCCAACATTCCCGTGCTTGAGGAAGGAGACGCAACGGTCTTGATTGCAGCCGGTATAAAAAACAATGGCATTTCTTCAGACCGCATCCGCTATCCATTCTACCAAGATTATGAGACTTCGGTGAACTTGCGGGCATTAGAGACCGATACCATACGCCCGGTTTTTACATACATCGATAATGCTCAGTTCATTTTTCGTGAAGATTTTGAAGACCCCGGAATCGGTTTGGAGCAATTGACGGGCAGCCAAGTGGACATGAATTTGGTGCAACAAGCCAACCAAGTGTTTGAGGGTACCGGCAGTGGATTTGTCACCACCAACGAGACATTCAAGATTTATCGAGGGGGTACCAATAATCAACTGGCGCTCAATTCGGGCAGTCAAATTTTCATGGAACTTAATTACAAGACCAACAATTCTTTTGCCGTAGGGATACAGGCCAATCCTGCCTCATCCTTCAACAAAGAATTGGCCTTGATTATCAATCCAACCCAACAGATTGACGGAATTTATCAATGGAATAAAATATACGTTGACTTGAGCTGGGCTGCCGGTTCCAATTTGGCCGCAGAGAGTTATGAAATATATTTTGAGCAAGTCCTTGACCCGGGAGTAGCAGAGTCTGAACTGTTCTTGGACAATATCAAAGTGATTCAATACGAGTAATACTTGAAAGAGAGAAGTCTTATAGCCCAATACATCGCAGCTGACTTGATTTCGGGGGCTGCTTCTTGGACGTTACTTTATCTTTTCAGAAAGAAGGTGATAGAACACATTGGTTCATCTGCCGATTGGACTAACATTTTTGACCCCAACTATTACTTGGGATTGCTTGTGGTTCCTCTGTTTTGGGTGATGTTGCACTGGCTCACCGGACAATACGTGAATGTACTGATCCGCCATCGAATCAAAGAGTTGGGCAACACCTTTATGATCACTTTGGTGGGGGTGTTGCTGCTTTTTTTCACTTTGCTGTTGGATGACCATATCGACACGTACACCGATTATTATCAGTCCATTTTAGTGCTTTTGGGCACCCATCTCGCTCTCAATTTGTCCCTGAGATTGCTCATCACTTCGCGCACTGTGCGCCATATTCATCAAGGAAAGCTTGGGTTTCGCACCCTGGTGGTCGGAGGTAATGAGCGCGCTATTACCATGGTCGAAGAAATTCGGTCCTTGCCGTATTCTTTGGGTTACAATTTTGTTGGTTTTGTCCGCGCTAATGGTAGCGACAATCTATTGTCCGCGCACTTGCCCGAAATGGGTTATTACACGGACATTCCGGCTTTGATTAAAAAAGAGAACATCATCGAAATTATTGTTGCCATTGACACCTCAGACCACAAGGTGATGCAAAAAATCCTGACCATGATGGACGATTATCAGGTTCGCATCAAGGTCATACCTGATATGTATGACATTCTTTCCGGTTCGGTGCGTATGACAGGCATTTGGGGTACTCCATTGGTCGAAATCAAAACTGAGCTGATGCCTTATTGGCAGTTCAACGTCAAACGCATCGTTGATTTGACGGCATCTTTCCTGGCTATACTGATTCTGTCCCCTGTATTGCTGGCCATTGCTGTAGCGGTCTGGAGCACAAGTAAGGGCCCTGTTTTTTTCACCCAAGAAAGAATAGGCAAAGGGGGAACTCCATTTAAGATATACAAGTTCAGAACTATGCGGACTGATGCAGAAAAGAACGGCCCTCAGTTAAGCAGTGAAAATGACGAGCGCATTACCAAAGTTGGACGTTTTTTACGCAAAACACGCCTAGATGAATTGCCCCAGTTTTTGAATGTTATCAAAGGCGACATGTCTTTGGTAGGCCCTCGTCCGGAGCGCCAATTTTTCATAGACCAAATCATGGAAAGAGCACCTCACTATCTCCACCTGCGAAAAGTGCGTCCGGGTATCACATCTTGGGGTCAAGTGAAATATGGATATGCAGAAAATGTAGATCAAATGATTCAAAGGCTCAAGTATGACGTGCTCTACATTGAGAATATGTCTCTGGCCATGGACATCAAAATCATGTTCTACACATTGCTGATTGTGCTCAAGGGCAAAGGCAAGTGATTTTGCCCTGCTTTTCCGACCCGATTGGTGGAAAAACCACGAATTAAAAAAAACTGTGAATCGCGGCATTTGCTTGCCCTGCGCCCTACTTTTGACTCCAAGGGTCTTCAAGATCTCCAATATGAAAAAGTTCCTCAAAATCACAGGTATTACACTCGTTTCAATCCTTGCGCTACTTATTATTTTGCCTTTTGCATTTAAAGGAAAAATCAAATCAGCCATCATTGAGGCAGCCAACGAAAACCTCAATGCCCGTTTCAATTTTGAAGACGTCAGCCTCTCACTCATCAAGAACTTTCCCAATCTCCACCTCACCATCGAAGGTATCAGCATCGAAAACACAGGTGATTTCGAAGGCGTCACTTTGGCGAAAATTGAAAAGATTGAAACCGTCATTGACCTCAGTTCACTGTTTGGTGACGAATACAAAATACGCAAACTTGGGCTTAACCGACCCGTGTTTGACGTGCGTGTGATGGCCGATGGCCGCGCCAATTATGATATAGCCAAAGCGTCTGCTGATACCACTGACACTGCTGCCGATGAGCCGTCCACACCATTTAAAATGAACTTGAAGGAGTATTTCATAAGGAATTCCGATATACGCTACGAGGATCAAACTTTTCCCATGACCCTTACCATCAGCGATATGACCCACGAAGGATCGGGAGATTTCACCTCGGACCTTTTTGTCCTGCAAACCCTCACCACAATGGCTTCGCTGGATGTGGTTTATGATGGAACCCGCTACATCAAAAATGCACGTACCAACCTCAAGGCAGATTTGGACATGGACATGAAAGCCATGAAATTCACCTTCAAGGAAAATGAGCTAAAAATGAACGAGTTGGGTCTCAAAGTGGACGGTTGGTTGGCCATGCCCGATGAGAACATGGACATGGATATTCAATTCAGTACGCTCAAAAATGACTTCCGCGAATTGCTGTCCATGGTTCCTGCTGAGTTTGCCTCTGACCTGCAAGGTGTAGACGTTACCGGCACCATGAGCTTCAGCGGATTTGTGCGAGGCCGAATGAACGACACCTCGATGCCGGGCTTCGGGCTCGATATTGCGGTGGACAAAGGCCGATTCAAATACCCCGATTTGCCTTCATCGGTTGACAATATTTATGTCAAAGCTTCAATTGACGCATCGGATGGCAATGACTATGACAAAATGAAGATAGACGTGAGCAGATTTGACCTCACAATGGCAGGTAATCCGGTTTCAGCCACGCTGGCACTTCGCACTCCCATGTCAGATCCTGATATAGACTGTACTGTGAAAGCTTTCCTCGATTTTGACAAGATTAAAGATATCGTTCCGCTAACTCAAGGCGACAAACTTACCGGTACACTGGACGCGGATGTTGCCATGCGTGGCCGTCTTTCGGCAGTAGAGCAGGAGGAATATGACCGGTTTCATGCAGCCGGAGGCATCCGTATCAATGGCATGCTATACACGTCAGACAGCATTGCTTATGACATGATGATCAATAAAGCAGATTTTGCATTCTCGCCCCAATTCCTTGCATTGAATGCATTTGATGCCACCATAGGGCGAAGTGACCTGAGCGCCTCGGGACGCATCGATAATTACCTCCAATACTTCCTTCGAGATTCGCTTCTCGAAGGCACATTCGCCCTTCGTTCACGTCTTATGGACCTCAATGAATTCGTGAGCGCGGAGGAAGAAACAGCTACGGCAGAAGAAGCACCCGCTGACTCAGCCACGGGGGTAATCGAAATTCCGGGCAATGTTCGTTTTGTGCTGAACAGCACTTTTGACCGCATGGTATACGACAATATCGAAATGACCAATATCAACGGACAAATTACCGTTGATGACCGCGTAGCTCGCTTGCGCAATCTCTATATGAACCTCATGGAAGGCAAGCTTGGAATGAATGGTACCTATGATTCCCGAGATATTGCCAAGCCGACTTTCGACTTTGATTTTGATATCCGTGATTTTGACATCCAAAAGACCGCCACCACCTTCAATACGGTTGATAAACTAGCTCCGATTGCCTCCAAATGTGCAGGCAGATTTAGCACTGCATTGAAAATGAAATCTTTGCTTGACGTCAACATGATACCCATCGAGTCCACGATCACCGGCTCGGGTACCTTGCAGACAAAGTCGGTCTTCATCCAAGGGTTCGAACCACTCAATAAATTAGCCTCTGAGCTTGGTATCAAAAGACTTGAAAAACAAACCATTGACGACATCCGGGTGTCCTACCGTTTTGAAGACGGCAAAATTATCACAGACCCCTTTACGGTCAAATTGGACGGCATGCCGGCCACCCTCGAGGGGCATACCACTTTCAGCCAAGAAATAGACTACTCCATGAAAATGGACGTCCCCATGGGCAAACTCCCCGGTAATCTTACCACCCAAGCATCCGGCCTGCTTGGTCAAATCAACTCACAACTGGGATCCAACATTTCGATAGGCTCTAAAATCCCGGTCAAATTGCGTATCACAGGCACTGTCACCAATCCCAAAATAGCCGCCAACTATGGCGAAGTGGCAAAAGGTGCTGTGCAGGATTTGAAGGAAGAAGTCAAAGAGCTCATAAAAGAAGAGGTGAAAGAGGTCATAGATAACACCAAAGCTGAAGCCATTGCCAAAGCCAAAGCCGAAGCCGACAAGCTTATGGCTGAAGCCCAAAAAACAGCCGACAAAATCAAAGCAGAGGCTCAATCGGCCGCTGACAAAGTCAAAGCGGAAGGCTACAAGCAAGCTCAAGATCTGGAAAAAAGCGCCAAGAATCCGTTGGAAAAAGGAGCAAAAAAATTGGCAGCCGATCAGCTGCGCAAAGAAACCGACAAGAAAGCCCAACAACTGAAAGACGAAGCGGATAAACAAGCCAACAAAATCTTGGCAGAAGCCCAAAACAAAGCCGATGCCCTCATCAAAAAAGCCGAGGGTATTTAAGGGAAAGACCGCTGAAATTCTTTTGCACAAGCCATTCGGACTTTTGGCGAAAAGAGACAATGCCGATTCTCAGGTTGGATAAGCATTCGCTTTGGCCGGTGTTTGTGAAATAAGCGGTTAAACCACCTCACTATCTTCGGCCCAATAAATGCCGAGCCCTGAGGCAGGGCATATGCCTGCATAGTATTATGAAAACGATCATCAGCATTATTCTGCTCGGCATTTTACCCAAATGGCTGAGCGCCCAATGTGACTACACACCGTCAGCCAAAGTGGCCAAATTGCTCGAACAAGCCAATGACCGAAAGAAATACGAACCCGAAAAGCGCTATGAGTTTCTCGAAAAAGCCATAGCTGAAGATGAGAACTGCCTTCCTTGTTTGTTGCGCCTTGGTGAGTTGACATTTCTGCAATGCAAGCGATCCGGAGCATCTTTCCAAGATGCCACGACCTATTTTTTGCGCCTCGAAGAGCAATGTCCTGCCTACGATCCCGATGTCTATTATCACTTGGGTGCAATTAGTTATGCCGACCGCAAATACGAAGAGGCCTTGGCTTACTTCGACAAGTTTTTACGATTTGATGATAATGCCAAAACCTCCACCAAAGACTATCTCAAAAAATACGAAGAAGTAGAAGCCGCATTGCCCAATGTCCGCTTCTACAATGAGTTTTATGCTTCTACCTTTGATTTCATGCCTGTTGTGGTGGCCGGGGTATCTACCGAAAAAGACGAATATCTGCCAATGATTTCCCCGGATAACGAGCTTCTTTTTTACACGCGCAAGTACAAAAAACAGTCAAAAGGAGACTATGCAGGTAAGATGGTGGAGGAGTTCACCCTAAGCTCACGTCCGGATATCAATGGCCTTTTCAGCGAAGGCGAGGCTCTTATCAAACCCTTTAACCATGGTGCTAAGAGTTACGGTGGGGCAACACTTTCTGTGAATAACAAGGAGATGTTTATCACGATTAAAAACCCGTTGCAAAAGAACCAAGACAACTTCGATATCTATCGTACTCGATTTTCCAAAGGTACCAATCCTGATACAGGCGTGGAGGAATACCTATGGAGCGAGCTGGAACTGATGGGACCCGAGATCAATACAGAAGACGGCTGGGAATCACAACCCTCATTATCGGGAGATGGCAACACACTATACTTTGCTACGGTTCGCCAAGGCTGCATTCCTCTGGATGGCGGACTACCGAGCACAGATATCTTCTACAGCAGTCGTCAAGCCGATGGCTCATGGAGCATGGCGCAGCCTCTGAGCACGGTCATCAATACCAAGGGTAATGAAAAAGCTCCCTTTATGCACACAGATAGCAAGACGCTCTATTTTGCATCAGATGGCCATCGCGGAGCAGGGGGCTATGATATTTTTCAGACCAAAATGCAGTCCGATGGAACATGGAGTGCGCCCAAAAACATTGGCCACCCTATTAGCACCGAAGAAGACGAGCACGGTCTCATCGTTAGCACTGATGGGGTGGAAGCCTATTTTGCCTCCAACCGATTAAACAAGGGTCAAGGTGGTTTTGATGTTTTTTCTTTCACTATGCCGGAGCGTGTGCGACCCGACAAGGTGATGCTTATTAAAGGAGAAGTAAAAGACCCTTCAGGTCAACCCGCCCAAAATGCCGTTGTCGAAATTAAATATACAGACTCCAATCGCGTCACGAAAACTCAAGTGGATGCCGATGATGGTAAATATGCAGCCATCGTGAATGTCGAAACTAAGGAAGATGTCCTCCTCAGCATTAAAGGCGATGATATTGCCTTCAACTCGCGGGTGATAACCTCCAAGGCCACAACTAAAACCCCCGTAGTGACCAAGCTCAATATGGAAGCTCCGGTTGCCGAAGTGGGAAAGCCTGTTGTGATAAACGACCTTTACTATGAGACCAACTCA
>Ga0169931_10001720_pt1 | contig 36049 bp, 36 predicted proteins | sample Kivu_15m_20L_FD_129675 | JGI IMG/M metagenome (GOLD analysis project Ga0169931, IMG submission 129675) | Freshwater microbial communities from Lake Kivu, Western Province, Rwanda to study Microbial Dark Matter (Phase II) - Kivu_15m_20L... | ecosystem: Environmental > Aquatic > Freshwater > Lake...
GCTACCGACGGTGCCGCCTCGTGTGCCGGTGGTGCTGCGGCCACCGAGAAGCTGGGAGCTGTTTGTGGCGAGTGCCTGCTGGCGCTGCTGTTGGAGGGTGCCGCCGCCGGGGAGCTGGGTGGTGCCGGTGTTAACCTCCTGAAGCAGGTCGGTGATGGCGCTGAGCACATCGAGAGCGGCGGCGTATTTGAGTTTGCGCTCGAAGGGCTCCTCCACTTCGAGCGGTTTGTCGAATTCAGCGATGAGGCTGGCGATGTAGGTGTAGTCACCAGGTGAGGAGACAACGAGGATTTGATTCAGACGCGTGTCAGCGACGATTTGGGCGCTGGGCTGAGGCATCTGGGCGTTGGGATTGACCTGGACGCCGTTGATAAAGATGGGCTGGGAGGGAGTCGGGGAACGTTGCTGACTGTTGCTGTCCCCGCCGCGGTTATCTCCGCCGCGATTGTCCCGCCCGTCACTTGCAGCGCTGCCGCGGATGGTGTTGACGCCCTTGGTTTCTTTTTCCTGAGCCTGGGCAGTGAGCGTGGCTTGGATGATCTGGGCGATGGTGGCCGCATCACCGTATTTGACGGGGATGAACTTGGTCACGAGGGAGGAGCCGGTGTCGCCGACGTCGATGGTCTCGCGGATGCTGATGAGCTGCTTCACCACGGTGGCACTCTCGGTGATGAGCAGGCCAGGAGGGGAAGTGACGGCGGTGATGCGTCCATAAGCGCCGAGGCCGACGTGGCCGGAGAACATCGTGGCGGCATCCTCGGGAGGGAGGTTGTCCAGCTTCATGAAGTAGGACACGATGCTCTCATTGTCTGGGATCTCCTTCGCGCTGGTATAAAACCTCACCCCATGGGAGAACTGCACGGCGCTGGCGCTTTGATTGCGCGCCGGGAGAATTTTTGCGCTCTTGCCGCCGGGTTCGGTGACGATGGCGTAGCCGTTGGTGAGCAGAGAGGCCTCGATGAGCTTGATGGCCTCTTCTTTAGCGACGGGCTTGGGGGTGACGAGGCTGATCTGAGCTCCCTCAAAGATGTTCGTATCTTTGATCAAGGTGAGGCCGGTGAGCTTCTCGTAGATGGCGAGGATGTCAGCCACCGGATTGGTGGCGAACTGCATCATGACCTGGTCACCGGTGATGGTGAAGGTCTCGCCTTCGCCCGGAGTGGCACCAGGGGCTCCGCCTTCACCGCCGCGACGGCCAAAACCGCTCCGGAAGCTGCTACCGGGACCAAAGCCACCAGGGCCCCCGGGTCCGAAAGTGCCCGGAGCAGGCGGTGCGCCGGCAGGTGGCCCGCCTTGGGCGGGTGCAGCAGCCGCACCATCATTGGCTGCGGGTGCCGCAGGCGGAGGGGTTGCGGGAACGGCGGGCGTGGTTGGGGCCGGAGCCGGGGCGTTTTGACCACAGACAATCGTGGCTAGTGCCAGGAAGGAGAAGGCGGATGCGATGAGACGACGATGCATGAAAATGGTTTGGAGGGACTGGATGCCTAGGGGACGCGGGAGGAACTTTTAACGTCCGCCTTTGTCGTCTTTCTCGATTTTCTCGAAGGCGCTTCTGATGATGTTGCGCCTTTCTTCTTCGGGGGCGTTGCGGAATTTTTCGTCACTGAACTTCTCACGCATGACGTCACGGAATTTTTCCTTGGCCTTGTCGGACAACGATTCGTATTTTTTGCGGTCCTCCTCGCTCGGGCCACGACTGCTGCGGCTGTAACGCTCCCCGCTCGAGGACGAGCTTCCAGAGCCTCCCGGCGGGCCGTCGCGACGCTCCCCTTTGTCACGGCGCATGTCATCCTTGCTGAGCGAGGTGTGGCGGATGCTGAAAGTCTCCCCACCGATGGCGATCTGGGCCTGCGCAAAGTCGATTTTCTCCGAAGGTTTGGCTCCCACGAGCTTCCAGCCCTTCAAGTTCGGCTCGTCGGAGACGACGATGGACTGCTTGGCATTCTTGTCGAAGATGGTGACGACGGGCTTGCCATCGACGTAGGCCATGCCGGTGAGCACGAGGGAATCGGAAATGCTGACGATGCGCGTGAAGGGAGAGTTTTCGACCACAGCAGCCAGGGTATTTGGGTCAAACGGCTGCGGCAGGTCGGGATCGCCATTCGGGACCGGAGTGGGAGCTGCGGGGGCCAGCGTTCCAAGGTCGTCCCCCGGAAGGGGCACGAGATCGGCGGTGGTCAGCGGCACATCCTGCGCGAACGCTGCAAAGGCCACCAAGGTGATGAAAGGGAGTGAAAGGGAGGTTTTCATGGTCAGAGGCCGTTTTCTGGCTTGAACCAGCGGGCCAGGACGAGGTTGCAGAGCACTTGCGGGGTCTTCTCCTTGGCGCGGGAGTCGATTTCGAGCTCGAGTTGCTTGATGGCCTGGAATTTCTCCGGGGATTGCAATGTGGCCAGCCAGCCGAGCAGCGTGGTTTGGTCCCCACGCAGGCGGACTTCGACGGCGACTTCGCGATAAACGGCGGCGTTGGCCTTGGCGTCTGCGGAGTCCGGCAGGAGCTGCTGTTTCTGTACCTGGAGCTGGTAATCGAGCGCGACGTTCTGAATCTCCTCCAAAAGCTGCGCCTGGGCGGTGCCGAGGCTTTCGGTGACGGGCATGTTCTGCTGGAGCCAGTCCGAGCGCTTTTCCCAAAACTCGCGATCGGCTAGGTAGCCCTCGTTTTCACGCTTTTCGCCTTCGAGCGCGGTGATTTTTGCCAGCACGGCGGTGCGGCGGTCGAGGAATTGCTTCAGAATGATGAACGTGGCCATGAGCACCAGCGCGCCGATGCAGGCGGAGAGGAGCTTTTTTTCACGTTGGGTGAGGGCGAGGGCCATGGGGAAATGACGAAATCAGAGCCGAGCGGAGCGAGACAGACTGCCGAAGGCAGCCCGAAGGGAAGCGGAGCGCATCAATGACGAATGACGAATGACGGAGTCGAGCATGCGGGAGAACTGCGGGTTGTGAGTTTGATTAGTCATTCGTCATTCTGGTTTCGTCATTCCTGCGCTTGCGCAGGTCACGGCAGTTTGCCTTGGGCGCGGAAGGTGGCGGTGGTGCCTTTCACTTCGGGACGCGGGTTCGTCCATTCGTAGCGGCTGAGGATGCGGTTCTTTTTGAAGTCTTCGATGAACTGGAAGGCGAGCTGGGCGTCACGCGCCTCCCCCTTGATGTCGATCTCGATGCCTTTGACCTCGAATTCGCGGATCACAATGCCGCTGCCGGGCATGATGCGGTTGATCTCGGCGAGGAGAAAGAGCGGGTAGCGTTTGCTCTCGATGCCGGGGGCCAGCGCCTTCCATTGCTCGCTGATCTTGCGCACGGCGGCGGCAGGTTCGCTGTTGGCCTCCACTTCCTCCGCCAGCCGTGCCACACGGGTTTCCTGGAAGTGCAGGTAGGCGAACGCGAGGAAGGCGAGCGACAGATACAGCATACCGCCGAGCACCAGGGCGCGGGTAAGCTTGCCGCGGCGTGTTTTGGCCGTTTGGGCGGAGCGGATGTCCGCAGGCAGCAGTTTGCTCCATTCACGCGTGTCCAGCGCGGTATTTGGCGGAAGGTCGGCGACGATGCGCACGGGCAAATCCAGCGTGGAACTGAGGCGCGTCGGCAGGGCGCGGTCGAAATTCGACCCGACAAGCGCCACTCCGGTGACGCAGTCCGTGCCGAGCTCCGATTCGACGGCCAGCCGCGCAAGAGTGATCTCCAGGGCCAGCGCCTCCTCAGAAGCGGAAGTTTGGGCGAAAATGTGGCTGTGATAGAGCTTACCTTGGTGGCTGGCGGCCAGGACGAGATCGCCTTGCTCTTCGATGATGATGAGGTGACCTGCCGGAAGCTGCCCGAGGCGCAACGCCGCGGTGTAGTCGCTCACCTGTTCGGCGGCCAGAGACTCTGGAAATGGCTCAGCGAGAACATCGACGCTGATGACAGCCTGCCCTCCTGCATGGCCAAGCAGATGCCAGCGGTAATTTTTCCCCGCGGAATCCTGCTCAAGCCTGAAACCACGCCGCTCGAGCTGGGTGACGATGATCTGCTCCAGCAGGTCGTTTTCCGTCTGGGGCAGAAGGAGGCCGATGGTGCGGCAGGCGGCGGCAGGGAGGCCGATGATGAGCGGCTTGGCCAGATGTGCGGCCTCGGCGGGGCTCTCCACGGCCTCGGCGCTGGTTCCTGCTCGCGGCTTCCACACGCGCCATTTGGCATCAGGGGAGGGGAGGAGCAGGGTGGCGGCGGAAAGTGACATTCAGGTGTTGTGGGAGGGCGTTAAGAACGTGCAGTCGGGTGGGAAGTTGCGTCTGGAAGTAACGAATCTGGAACGAGGCACGCCGGACGTTGTAGCGTCATTTTTTAATCCTTCGAGAATGCGGTCATTCCTCCATCCGCCCCAGATAGGTCACAGCCCCGGTTTCACTGTTCCGTCGTGTGACCACGATGATCTTGGAGCGCTTGTCCCCGACCCATCCGATGCTGGTGATGCGGCGGAGGCTGGTATCGTCATCATTGACGATGCCTCTGATGGCGGCCAGACGATCACCCGTGAGGCCGAGAAGCTGATACGCCTCCTCGTCGCGGATGCGGCGGTCGTCCTCGGTGCCTGGGATGCCGTCGGCTCCGTCACGTTCGGAGATGAAACGCGTCACATCGCCTTCGGAGGCACCAGTTACGGCCAGCAGCACGTCTTTGAAGACGGTGCGCAGGTCGATCTGCCCTTCACCATAGATGCTGAAGTATTCGCGCCACTCTGGTTTTCTGCGGTCCACCGCGTCCATGCCGCGCACGAGCAGCATCTCGTCCACGCGGGAGAAACCCTGGTTGCGGGGCGCGTCGTAGATGCCTAGCTGCTTGTAATACTCCGCCTCCGCGCCGTTGGCGCGCTGATTGTTGTCATTGTCCACCCAGTCGGCCAGCGAGTCGGCGGCGATGCCGGCCTCGTCGGCGTTGAGCTGCCAGTAAATGAAGAGATTGTAAATCGCCTCCCGCAGACGCTCGTCGGTGGCGTAGTTGATCGGGATGCGGGCGCCTTCGTAGTTGATGACGACATCAAAGCCGCTGTCCGGGCCGATTTTTTGCTTCAAGACGAGGTCGCCACGACGCGTGTTCGGGTGCAGGCCGACTGCCAGGCCGCTTTCCGCCAAATGCAACGCGCGGAATTGATACGCGGCCATTTTCGACTCCTCCGCGCTGTAGGTGATGTATTCGACGACGCCCATGACCGTCACCGACATGAGCAAAATGGCCCAGATCATGAGCATGAGCGCGGAACCACGCTCATGACGTGAGCACGGCTTCTGGATCGCAGTTGGGAGAGAAATTTTCATGGCACGCCACCTCCTCCGCCCCCGCCACCGGGAGCGCCGCCGCCACCACCAGCGGGAGGCGCGCCTCCACCTCCTCCACCGGGCGGACCGCCGCCACCACGACCTGGAAAGCCGCCTCCACCGGGCGGACCGAAGCCACCACCTCCACGGCCAGGGAAACCACCGCCGCCCGGCGGGCCAAAGCCTCCACCGGGTCCGCCACGGCCTCCGCCCGGACCTCCGAAACCTCCGCCGCCAGTCGGAGTGCCTGTCAAGGGAACTGGCTGGGCAGGGCCGGAACCAGAAGTGCTGCTGCTGTTGGTCGTCGGTGTCCGCCCTGCGGTGATGGTAAGCACCGGCACCGTGTAAACCATGCGGATCGGCAGGGTGCGGTTTTTGAGCACCAGTTGCGCCTCGATGAGGTCCGGCCATGCCGACTTGCTCCAGTCCTCATACCACGTCTCTTCTTTCTCGACGTAAAAACGCCATTTCAGCGAGACGACATCCGGCAGCAACGGCATCCAGTAGCGCCCTTCCTCGTCAGGAGCATACAAGCCCGTGGTGGCCTCACGGATGCCGGTCTGGCGGTCATCCGTTTGCGGGATGATGTCCGTACGCGACAGGCTCAGATAGTGCAGTGGCATGTCATTTGCATCCGCCAGGCCGTCCGGATGCGGGCGGATGCGCAGCGTGGTGTCCTTCAGCGTGATGGGATTCATGCCGAAGGGAAAACAATCCGGTGAACCCGCGATGGTCAGCTCCTGGATCACCGGCTCTGTGGTCTGCACCAGCTTCAGCGTGAGCGTGGCCGTGCTCGGCAGCGTCGTGAAGGCCTTCCGGCTCAGTTCGATGAAGCGGTTCACTGAATCGCTCTCCCGCTGGATGTGTTCGATCTCCGCCGCGCCGCGCACCGAGCCGCGAATGATGGCGAAGAGCGTGACCGTGATCATCGCAAGGATCGTGATGCCGATCACGACCTCGATCAGGGTGAACGCGTCGAGCCGTTTATTGCTGGGCGGGTTTGTAAACATAGACGCTCAGGGTGTCCTCCTGCGGCACGCCATCGAAGGAGGAGGTGGCCTTGATGGTCAGGTTATGAATGTCGCTTAGTGTGCCGCCGCCGGTCGTTCGCAGCGCTACCGGCTCGGTGCTGCTCACATAGGTGATGCCGTAGGTCGTGTCCGTGCTGCTGGTGCTCATCTCGGTGAGCGGCTTGTTGCGGATCTCCTCCAAAAAGTTACGCATGCCGATGCGGATGATGTGGTCACGCCGCAGAAGGTTCGCCGTGGACAGGGCCTGATCGAGAGATTTCGCCAGCCCGAGCACCGCGATAGCAAAAATCGTCAGCGCGAGCACCAGCTCGAACAAGATGTAGCCGCCTCGGCGCTTCTGGACGGTTGTTTTCATCGCAGATCGACGCTTTCCTTCACGATGTCGGCAGTCAGCGCGCCGAACTCGACATCGAACGTGGCGCTCTCGCGCTCGATGTGGACTTTCAGCGGCGTGCAGATGCCGCTTGGTTGAAAAACCCACAGCCGCACCAGATCCGCCTCAAGAAATGTCGGCTCCGTGTCATACCAGTATTGGATGGAGTACTTCATGTCCTGTGGCATCTCGTACTTCTCGCTCCAATGCTCGTCATACTTCGGCGCTGGCGGGGCCAGCGGCAGTTCGGTCGTCTTGGTGAGGCCGCCGCCGTTGTCGAGGTCGGTTTTGTCCACAGTGTCGGTTTCCGGCGGTGGATTTTCTGCCGTGGCCACGAATTCCTCCAGTTCCGCGAGCTGGAGGTAGGGATTGAAATAACGCGACGCCGTGAAGCCGCCGCCATGAAACGCCACCTGATACGGCCGCTTCTCCGTCATCGCCCGCATCCGCGCCTCACGAGCCAATTGTACCAACTTCGCCACTGGTTCGCGCGCCAGCCGCTCGTCGCGGAAGCCTTTCAGCATCGGCACAGTCGCCGCGGCCAGCACCGCCACGATGGTCAGCGCGATGATGATTTCGACGAGGGTGAAGGCCCTCAGGCGGGAATGACGAATGATGAATGACGAATGATGAATGGAGGCCGCTTCAGAAGCGGCCGGCAGACCATTCGAGTTTCGCCATTGGAGCTTCATTCGTCATTCCTCATTCTGGTTTCGTCATTTCACCGCGCTTTTCTTCCAATTCCCCATGTCATCCTCCGTGCCGTCCTGGCCATCGGCTCCGAGGGACCACACATCGTAAGGTTTCTTCGATTTCTGGGCAGGGAAGCGGTACTTGTATTCCTGGCCCCAGGGATCCTTCGGCATCTCCTCCATGAAGGCGCGGTAGTTTTCAGGAATGGGCTCGATGGTGGGCTTGTCGACGAGCGCCTTCAATCCTTGCTCCGTGGTGGGCATGCGCAGGGCACGAGATTCATACGATTGCAGCGCGAGGCCGATGGCCTGCAGGTCGCTGTCCACACGCGTGTCCTTGGCGGAGTCGATCTGGCCTTTGAGCAGGTAAATCGACCCAGAGGCCAGGATCGCGATGATGGTGAGCGTAATCACGATTTCGATGAGCGTGAAAGCGGCGGAACGTTTGCTGGATTTGGAATGTCGGATGTTCATGGGCTTGGTGCTGGAGGGTGGGTGAAGATGGCTCAATCTTGAAACTTTAAACCTGAAACTTGAAACTGGTTTCTCAACGCCCCCGGATGCCGGTGACGCTCTGGGCGATGGCGGCGACGATGGAATACGCCACCGTGCCGACCATGACCGCCATGACGATGAGGATGATGGGCGTGATCATCGCCGTCATGCGCTTGATGCGCTGGTCGAGCTCCTTGTCGTAACGCGTGGCGCATTTCTCCATCGACTTGCCAAGGTTGCCGGTCTGTTCGCCCACGGCGATCATGTCCGCGAGCAGCAGCGGGAAGCTGCCGACCTTCCGCAGCGCATTGGAGAGCGGCGCTCCCTCGGAAACGAGCGTCGTGACCTTTGCGAGTAGGTCTTGGATGAAAACATTCGCCGAGATCTTCGAGACGAGCCGGATGCTGTTCAGCAGCGGCACGCCGTTGGTGATCAGGTTGCCCAGCGAGTGCGCGAACTGCGCGTAGAAGCGCATGCTCATGATTGCGCCGAAGAGCGGCAGTTTCAGCCGCGTCTCATCCCACCACATGCGGCCGGCTGGGCTGGAAATGTAACCGCGGAAGGTCAGCACGATGGCAGTGATGACGATGGCGATCACCCACCACCACGCGGCCATGAAGTTGTTGAAGCTGATGAGCAACTGCGTCGCCGCCGGGAGCTGCTGGCCGTTTTTGGACATCAGGTCGGTGATCTGTGGCACCATGAAGGTCATGAACACCACCATGAGCACCACGCACGCGCCGATGAGGAAGGCCGGATAGATCATCGCCGAGGTCACCTTCGACTGAAGCTCGGCCATGACGGTCAGATTTGAGGCCAGACGCCGCAAGATGCTCGGCAGCGAGCCGCTGACCTCGCCAGCGGCGGCCAGATTGCAGTAAAGCTCGTCAAAACTCGGCGATGCCTTCTTCAACGCCTTCGCCACTGTCGAGCCCTCACGCAGCTCGTTGCGCATCGTCGATGCCACGCGACGCAGGGACTCAGCCTCCTGCCGTTCCTGCATCACTCGAAACGCTTGGTCGATCTGCAGGCCACCATCGAGCAAATCCGCGAGTTCTTCTGTAAACAGAATCAACTGCGCCCGCTTCAACTTCACCGGCCCCTCATCCGCGGCTGCTTTGGCCTTGGCGGCTTCGGATTTCTCCTCCTGCGTGACCTTCACCGGCGTCAGAGCCTGCGCCTCAATCTTCCGAAACGCCTCCGCACGTGATCCGACCGTGATCGAACCCGTGATGGTCTGTCCGGTGGCGGTGAGCGCTGTGTAACTGAAAGCGGGCATGGTCGGCGTTTTAAAAGCGAAGAAAGATCAATTCAAGACTACTCCGTCGCCGCCGTCACGGTCATGACTTCTTCGAGCGTCGTGACGCCTTCCGAGGCTTTACGGAAACCATACTGGCGCATCGGCACCATGCCGTCTTTGAGTGCCTGGGCCTTCAGTTCCATCGAGTTGGCGCGGTTGTTGATCTTGTCCTGCAGCGCCTCGGTCATGAGGCAGATTTCCATGATGGCGAGACGGCCGGTGAAGCCCGTGTTGCGGCAGGCGCGGCAGCCCACGGGCTTGAACAGCTTGTGTTTCCACTCCAGCGGGAAGCCGATGGTGCGCAGGTGGCTGTCGTCGTGATGCGCGGGCTGTTTGCAGTTGCCACACAGCGTGCGGACGAGCCGCTGGGCCTGGAAGGCACGCACGGACGACGAAATCATGAAGGGCTCGATGCCCATGTCGAGCAGACGCGAGATGCCGCCCACGGCGTCATTTGTGTGCAGCGTGGAGAACACCAAGTGGCCGGTCAAAGCGCCGCGGATGGCGATTTCGACCGTCTCCTGGTCGCGCATTTCCCCCACCATGATGACGTTCGGGTCACCGCGAAGAATGCTGCGCAGTCCAGCGGCGAAGGTGAGATCGATCTCGGGCTTCACGGCGATCTGCACGATGCCGTCGAGCTTGTTTTCCACCGGGTCTTCGATGGTGACGATGCGGCGCTCCTTCGTGTTCAGCTCCTTGAGGAAAGTGTAAAGCGTGGACGATTTGCCGGAGCCCGTGGGTCCGGTGACGAGGATGATGCCGTTTGGCGCGGCGAGCAGCTTGCGGATGATGCCTTCGGTCTTGTCATCGAGACCGAGGGCCATGAGGTCGAACTTTTTGCGTGTGAGCAGGCGCAGAGCCACGGATTCGCCGTTCACGCTCGGAATGGTCGCCACGCGCACGTCGATGGGTTCGCCGTCGAGTTCGAGGTTGATGCGGCCGTCCTGGGGTAGGCGGCGCTCGGCGATGTCGAGGTGCGCCATGATTTTCAGGCGCGAGATCAACGAATTCTGCAGCAGGCGCATGTTCGGCGGCACTGGCACTTCGAGCAGCTTGCCGTCCACGCGGTAGCGGATGCGGAGATCACGCTCCAGCGGCTCGACATGGATGTCCGTGGCGCGCTCCTTGAGCGCTTCACGGAAGACCTGGTTCACGAAATTCATCACCGTGGCCTCTTCGTCGGCCTCGTCGAGCACGGTGGTCTCCTGTTTGAGGTCGTCGTTGTCGTCGCCGGCCTCGCGGCCTTCGAGCAACTCTTCAAAATTCTCGGCGCCGACCCCGTAGCCCTGATGCAGGGCCTCCAGAATGCGATGACGCGGCGCAATCTGCCAATGCACACGTTTGCGCAACTCCTGGCCGACCGCCTGCCGCGCGCTGAGGTCAAACGGGTTGTAAGTGAGGATCGTCACCTCGCCGTTCGCGACCTGTGCGGGGCAGATGCGGTGTCTGAGGGCCAGTTTGGCTGGAAAACGCGAATGCAGCCCCTCAGCGGCGTCTGCGATGCCGTTTTCGGAAAATGGCATGCCCAAGCCGGTGGCGAGCTGGGCAAAAAAACGGTCCTCATCCACCATATTTGCGTCCACGAGGGCTTCGATCAGCGGCTGGCGCTTGTCGGCGGCCAGTTCGAGCGAGTGGCGCAGGCGGGTGGGCTCCGCGCATCCAGCACTGGCGGCGGTGCGGACGAGGACGTCGATCAAGGTGGGGGAGGGCATGTGCGGCGATAGAACGCTGTGTCGATGGCAAAGTTTCGACATCCTCTCAAGCGCCGACTGATTGAAGAATATCTCTGGAGTGAGGGGAATCGTGTGCTAAACCGCAGGTCTGCATGAAAACAGTCATTCCCATCCTCTCCCGTTCCTTGAAAGCCCTCGCTTTCGTCGGCCTTGCCCTCACGCTGAGCCAGTGTGCCGCAGTCAAAAAGGGCAACTATTCGGTTCATTTTGACCCGCCCGCCAAACCGGTGAAGAATCCCTCCGCCGTGAAGGTCAAGCTGAGCACCAGCGCCCAGCGTGTTTATGTGATGGAAGGCAATGAGGTGCTGCTCGCCACGCCTTGCTCCGTCGGCACTGCCAGCAGCCCCACACCCCTCGGCACCTACTCGATTTACACCAAGGTTGCCAATCGCCGCCGTGTGAGCTCTCCCGGCGCCGGCTACCCGATGACTTTCTGGATGGAGTTCAAGTCCGCCTACGGCATGCACTGGGGCTGGGTGAAGCCCTATCCCTGCACCCACGGCTGCGTGCGTCTGCCGATCAAGTCCGCGCAGAAGATCTTCAGCATGGTCAGGACCGGCACGCCGCTGATCATTGCCACCTCGCATCCCGAGGACGCCACGATCGGCAAAACGCTTCCGGTGCTGGATGACAGCAAGCTCGCCGACCCGCCTGACTCCTACATGCTCAGCAACAAGGTCTTTGAGGACGCTGCCAAGGGCAAGATGTACTATTGATCCGGCCCGTCCGCCCTGCTTTCATCGCAATGTCCGCTACAGCAGCCGCTCCAGCCGCCCGTCGTGTGAATGTTCGCACGCCGGAGGTCATGGAGCGTGTGCAGGCAGAGGTGGAGACGCACTACCGCAGTGTCATTGTCGAAAAAATCCGGGCGCAGGGCAGTGTCCTGACTGTGGGAAACACCACGGTGCGTCTCGCTCGTGATTTCGGCTTCTGCTATGGTGTCGAGCGCGCCATCGACCTCGCCTACGCGGCGCGGAAGGTGTTTGCCGACCGCCGTGTGTTTCTTCTTGGAGAGATCATCCACAACCAGGAAGTGAACCGCCAGCTCACCGAGATGGGCGTGGTCAGCATTCCGAATCACGAGCATGAAGCCGTGGTAGCCACGCTGACGAACGAAGATGTCGTCATCGTGCCCGCCTTCGGCGCGGAAACCCGTCTGATGAAACTCATCTCCGAGCGCGGCTGCCTCGTGGTGGACACGACTTGCGGCGACGTGATGAGCGTGTGGAAACGTGTGCGTCAGTACGCGAAGAACGGCTTCACCTCGATCATCCACGGCAAGGCATCCCATGAAGAAACCCGCGCCACCTCCTCCCGCGCGATGGGGGATGACGGCATGGGCAACTACCTCGTTGTCCTCACGCTGGCCGATGTGGACTATGTCTGCGATTACATCCGTCACGGAGGGGACCGGGAGGCCTTTTTGAAGCGCTTCCCGCCTTGGGCGCATTCCGATGGCTTTGATCCTGATTTGCATCTCACCCGCATCGGCGTGGCGAATCAGACCACGATGCTCAAATCCGAAACGGAAGAGATTCAGCGTCGCTTGAGGCAGGCGGTCCTCGATCGTCATGGTCCAGAGCTAGGTGTCACGAATTTCCAGGTCTTTGACACCATCTGCGGAGCCACGCAGGAGCGGCAGGATTCACTTTTTGGTCTGCTGCGGCAGCCGCTGGATGTTTTGCTCGTTGTCGGTGGCTACAATAGCTCCAACACCCAGCATCTCGTCGAAATCGGCGAGCAGCAGCTTCCCACCTTCTTCATCCGGACTGCTGATTGCCTGAAATCGCTGGAGCAGATCGTGCATTTCGATCTGCATCTGAAGGCGGAGAAGGAAAGCTACTCCACCAAGCTCGCCAGCGACGGCCCGGTGACTGTCGGCGTTACCGCCGGGGCTTCCTGCCCGAACAACCTCATCGAGGACACCGTGCTTCGGGTCTTCAAGCTGCGCGGCGTGGATGATTCCGCGGTGCGCGCCGCTTTAGGCTGACATGCACCACACGCCGACCATCGAAACTCGCGAGGAGGTCATGTTTTTCGACACTGACTGCGGTGGCGTCGTCCATAATATCGCCTATCTGCGAATGATTGAGACCAATCGCACGCGTCTCGCCGCGAAGCTCGGCATGAAACTGCGCGAAATGTCGCAGACGCGGCTTTTCCCGGTCGTTGTTCGCACGGAGATCGACTACAAGCGCCCCGCGAAGCTCGGGGATGAAATCGTCATCCATGGACGCCTCGAAAGCGTCGAGCGCGTGCGCTTCTGGTGCGCGTTCGAACTGCGCCGCGCGGAGGATGACTTGCTGCTCATCAACTGCCGCCAGTCACTCGCGCTCGTGCAGATGCCCGAAGGCAAGCCTGTCCGTCTTCCCGAGGACTGGAAGGAGAAATACTCTCATCTCATCAAGACGAAGGAGTAAACCGCGGTTAACCGCGGTTCCTCACGCCAGCCGGTTTCTTCGGCGCTTTCGGCTTCGGCTCACGTGGTGGGAACTCCCAGCTCATGATCCGCTTCTCGCCCGGTGTGCAGACCAAGAAGGTGCTGAACGGACGGCCGCGTTTTGAGATCATGCCGGTGATGAGCGAGGTTTTGCCGCCCTCGAAGAATTCGCGGGCGTTTTCGGCCGTGATGTCCTTTTTGCACAGCACCTTCGGCAGGCGTGCGTTGCATTTGCCTGACTCAGTCAGGGCGACTTTGCAGACGTAACCGTCGGGCGTGTCGTAAATGCTGCTATCACGGCCTTTTTTGGCGCAGACGGGGCACTTCGTGATGACAGGGCATTCGTCCCAGTTGATCGCATCGGGATCATTGCCTTCAAAGACAAAGGACAGCTTCATGTCGTCCTTGATTTGAAGTCCGGCGCTGAATTCCTTGCCTTTTTTGCTGCGGAAGCCGTCGAGTGGTCCGATGAAGCGTTTTTCGATCAGTGTGCGGATTTCATCCTCGCTGAGTGGACGGCTGGCGACGGTCTTGTAGACGCGCACCTTGCACTTTGGATTCTTGCAGCCGTAGAACTCCTCGGTCTGCTTGTAGCCTTCCTTGCTGCCGCACACGGCGCACACGGCGGCGAATTCGGGGTAAACCTTCTCCTTCGCTTCCTTCGAGTACGCCTTGGTCTTTTCCACGACCTGCTTTGTGACCCGGCGGATGTCCTTCATGAAGCTGTTGCGGTCGAGTTGGCGGTGCTCCATCTGGCGCAGTTTGTATTCCCACTGGCCGGTCATTTCGGGCGAGCTCAGCGCTTCAATGCCGATGGCGCTGATCTGGTCGATGAGCGCGAGACCCTTCTGAGTCACATGCATGTCACGTTGTACACGCTCGATGTAGCGGTCCATGATGAGACCTTCGATGATGGCCGCGCGCGTCGCTGGCGTGCCGAGACCGCGTTCGCTCATGGCCTCCGCGAGCTCTTCGTCTTCCACGAGCTTTCCAGCGCCTTCCATCGTGGAGAGCAGCGTAGCCTCCGTGTAGCGGGGCGGCGGCTTGGTCTGCAATTCACTCACCTCGACATCGAGCGTGCTGGCGGTGTCGCCGTCTTTCGCCTCGACCAACAGCTTGGCGGCATCCTCTCCGCTCTCCGCTGTCTCTTCGGCGGCTTTCTTGCCATACACAGCGAGCCAGCCCGGCATCTTGAGCACCTTGCCGTTGCTCTGGAAGGCATCTTTGCCGACACGCGTGATGCGAGTGGTGACTTCAAATTCCGCAGCAGGGAAAAACACGGCGACGAAACGGCGAGCGACCATGTCGAACACCTTCTGCTCTGCCTCAGGGAGCTCCTTCGGCGGAATCTGGCCGGTGGGGATGATCGCAAAGTGGTCGCTGACCTTGCTGTTGTCGAAGATGCGCTTGTTCATGCGCACCCAGCCGTTGTCCAGCGCGGTGGCGGCATGCGTGCCCAATTCGTGCGGCAGCGCGTCATGCTTTCGGCTGTCGTGGCTGGCAAAGGTCTTCAGCGTGCCGACCACGGTGCCGAGGTAATCCTCCGGCAGGTGGCGCGAGTCGGTTCGCGGATAGGTGAGTACTTTGAACTTTTCATACAGAGCCTGCGCAATTTGCAGCGTGCGGCGCGCGGAGAAACCGAAGCGGTTGCTCGCTTCGCGTTGGAGGCTCGTCAGGTCGTAGAGAAGGGGGGCAGCCTGACGGGCGGGCTTCGTGGTCTGCTCAATCTTGCCCGGCTTGCCGGTGCAGCGGTCTGCGATGGTGCGCGCAGTCTTTTCATCCCAGATGCGCTCGGCCTTCTTGTGCTCGTCGTTCTCGTCTTTCTTGAACGACTCGTCGATCCAGCGGCCCTGATACCGGCCCCCAGACACTTCAAAGAGTGCGATGGCCTCCCAGTAGGTGCGCGGCTCGAACGCGGAGATTTCCCGCTCGCGCTTGGCCAGAATCGAAAGCGTCGGTGTCTGCACGCGGCCCACTGGCGTCAGTCGGAAGCCGCCATGGCGGGAATTCAGTGCGGTGAGGGCACGCGTGCCGTTGATGCCGACGATCCAGTCGGATTCGCTGCGGCATTTCGCGGCGTCGGCCAGCGGCTGCATTTCTTCGTCGCTGCGCAGATGCTTGTAGGCATCGAGGATCGCGCCCTGCGTCATGGATTGCATCCAGAGACGTTGAACCGGCTTTTTTGTGCCGGTGGCATCCACGATGTAACGAAAGATAAGCTCGCCCTCACGACCGGCGTCGCACGCATTGATGAGCTGGTCGATGTCCTTGCGTTTGATGAGCTTGGTGAGGACTTTGTAGCGGTCTTCACTGCTCTCAATGGGATTCAGGTCGAACTTCTCCGGCAGGATCGGAAGGCTGGTGAAGCCCCACCCGATCTTCTTGCCGTTCACCATCGGCATGCCCAGTTCGAGCAGGTGGCCGACGGCGGACGAGATCACATGCGTCTCGTTCTCATACCAGTCCTTTTCCTTCGAGAATGGCTTCATGCCGGGGGCTTTGGCGAGTGCGCGTGCGAGATCGGCGGCGACACTGGGCTTCTCGGCGATGATGAGGGCTTTGGGCATGTTTTGGGTGCTGGCTGGCGGGAAAAAGGGGCTACTTAGGGCATGCAATCACCCCGGATGTCAAGGCGGTGACGTTTTGATCATCGAGCCGCCGCTTCGTTCATCTTCTACACATGGAGCAGCGACACGGCGACATTTCCGCTGAAGCAAGCTTCCACATCCGAACCCGGATCACGTGGTCGTTCCGCATAAGAAGCGGTGTAGGCATAACCGTGCTCGTTTCTGTCATAAGACACGTTCAATGGCGAGTGCGCGGGTGCGCAACGGACACGCTGCGGCAACTCGCGGAGGTGCGGTTCCAAGTGCGGCAGGTTGATGTTCCAAAAAGCGCGCGGTGGATGGTCATGCGCCTGGATTTCGCGCAGAATTTCGGCGATCCAAGACGCGGTGCGCTCCCAATCGACGGCCAGACCACGAATCATGTAGTGCGAGAACGCGAAGGAGCGCACGCCATGATACGCGGCCTCACGTGCGGCGGCCACGGTGCCGGAGATGACGATGTCTTGGCCGAGATTGCCACCCGCGTTCACGCCGGAGAGCACGAGAGCTGGTCTCACATCGAGCGCGAACAAAGCGATGCGCACGCAGTCGGCCGGTGTGCCATGCACGGCGTGCCGATGCTCCTCGTGCTGCTCGACTTTGAGCGGCTGATGGGTGGTGACGCGGTGGCCACACATGCTTTGCTCCACCGCAGGTGCGACGACGACCGGTTCCAAGCCCAGCAGCCTCACGGCATCCTCCAAGGCACGCAGGCCGGGCGCGGCGATGCCATCGTCGTTGGTCAGCAGGACTCGCATCGGCATCACGCGAGATCGAGGATGACTTTGCCGTGACGCGAACCCTGCTGCGCTCGCAGGATGGCCTCTTTGAAGTCGGCAAGGGCCACAATCCGATCGACCGCGGTGACAAGCTCGCCTTTTTCAATGAGCGCGGTGAGCGGATCGAGCACCTCGTGCAACTCCGGCGTGCTGGCCTTTTCGAACCATTTCGTGATCCACAGGCCGTGAAGCTGAAGATTTTTGAAGATGAGGAATTTGTTTGGCACCTTGAGGCTGCGGCGGCTCATCGCACCATAGGTAACCATGACGCCCTCCGGGCTGAGCACATCCATGAGGTGAATGGCGCTGTCACCGCCGACGGCGTTCGCCGCTAGACGCACGGGGTCATGGCCGACGATCTTTTTCGCCTCGGCCACGCCTTCGTCGTTGTCCAGGACGACTTCATCGGCACCGAGCGCCTTCAATTCATCAATCAACTCGGCACGGCGGACGAAGTTCAGGGTGCGCAGGCCGAAATGGCGCGCGATTTGGATCAAGGCGCGTCCGACACCGGAGTTCGCGGCGTTTTGCGCCACCCAAGCGCCTTGTTCGAGGCTGACGTAGTGTTTCAGCAGCGCCCAGGCGGTGACGGGGTTGATGCGGAGCATGCTGGCCTGCACGGCGTCGATCTGCGGCGGCAGTTTGGCAAAATGATGCTCTGGAGCGGTGAGATGCTGCGTCCAGCAGCCAGTGCCGAGCAACGGGGCGACGAGATCGCCTTTCGTCAGGGATGTGACCGCGTTGCCGACTTCCTCGACTTCGCCGCAGCCTTCATGACCCGGAATGCACGGTGGATGCGCCGCTCGGCCGTAGGTGCCCTCAATGAAATTCAGGTCCGCCGGATTCACCGGTGCGTACCGCATGCGCACCCTCACCTCATGACCGGCGGGCGGTGCCGGCGTGCGTTCACGAAGCTGAAGAACCTCGGCGGGATTGCCGGTCTGGTCGAATTGGAGAAAATGAGACATTGGAGATGAAGTGGAAGCTGTGAGCGGTTCAGTCAATACGCGGGTGGCGAGCCGATGTCTGATTTGTTCTGACTTCGGGGGCGCCAAAATCGCTGTCGGGCTGCGCACAGGCTTTTTGCATTTTTATGATTGTCACTGGGAGGGCGGCGTGATAAAACGCGCCCCTCTTGTGAAATTTCCCCTCTCCCGATTGCTTGCTTGCATTCTGCTGGCCTCAGCCGCGTCACACGCGGAGGAGCCGGTTTTGCCGCAGGCGTTGGTGCCAGGGGCGGGTTTCAACACAGGCGGGCCGCGTGGCTTCCTGAAGCCCTCCAAGTCGATCAAACCGCCACCTGCGGCACCTGCGGCTGCGGCTCCTTCCATCGTGCAGACGCCCACGGCAGAAACGCGTTTGCGCCGCTTGGTGGTCGTTTCTGGCGACATGACACCGGAGGCGATCCGTGAGGCGATCATTGCGTGCGGCCAGTCCCGCACGCCGGTGACCACGTTGGGCGGGGTGAACGCACCTGCGCCCGTTTTGACCGATCTGGCCGGGTTGTTCGGCTCCGCCGTGACCGAGGACACGCAGAAAAAAGTGCTCGAAACCGTCCGCAAAGGCATGGGTGCCGCCTCAAAGCCGCTGAAGCGCGCCGAGGTTGTTGGCTGGCTGCCCAGTGAAGGAGTCATGGCCGTGGTGGTGTATCCCGAAAGCTGACACTGCTTTCCATGATACCTGAGCCGGCCCCAACCGCAGTCCCGCGTGTGCTGCTCGCCGAGGAGAGCCTGCCTTTTCGTCGTGTCATCCGCGAGGCGCTGACCGCGTTCCGCGTGTGTGAAGTCGATGACGCGCCGAGTGGCGAGCGCGCCTTTGAAATGGCGCTGCGCCGTGAGTATTCGCTGTTTCTTTTCTCCCTGCCGCTGCCGGACATGGCAGGCGACATGCTCGACCGTCTCCTCAGCACCGCCTACCCTCTTGTGCATGCCACGGCGCATGCAGCACCACCGGTCATCTTTCTCATCCGGCCCACGGATTCGATGCGGTTTGACGAGTTGAAGCGCGACGTGCGTGTGCGCGGTAGCATGCCGTTGCCACCAAAACTCGACGTGCTGCTATCGCTGACCTCATCATTGCTTCCAGAGCGGATCAATCCCGCTTTTCCCCCTCATGTTCCCTGATCCTGACCGCCATGGCGTGAAAATTTGCGGCATCACGCGTCCGGAACAGGCGGCGGAGATCTTCGCGCTCGGCGCTGACGCAGTCGGCATCAATCTGTGGCCGAAATCGAAGCGCCACATGCCGTTGGCGACCGCCGCGGCTGCTCTCCGTGAGGTGGCGACGAAATACGCCCTCGTCGCCGTGCTGGTGAATCCGGATGACGCGCTGCTGGATGCTGCGATTGGCAGCGATCTTTTTCACGCGCTCCAGCTTCACGGCGATGAGACGCCGCAAGAGGTGGAGCGCCTCATGAGTCGCGGCGTGAACGTCATCAAGGCGTTGCAGGTGCGCGACGCGGTCTCGCTGTCGCAGATTGGCGAGTTTCCGTGCGCCGCGATCCTGCTCGATGCTTACAATCCCCGCACCTACGGCGGCGGTGGCCATGCATTTCCATGGGAGCTTGCCGTGCGTGCGAAAGAGATGTTTCCCGAGAAGCACATCCTGCTCTCCGGCGGTCTCAGCGCCGACAATGTCCGCCAGGCGGTGCAGCAAACGCATCCAATGGCTGTCGATGTCGCCAGCGGTGTTGAATCAGTGCCCGGCGTGAAGGATCTGGCCCAAGTCGCTCGATTCATTGCGGAAGCACGTGCGGGCTGGGCCTGTTAGTTCGGCCACGCATGATGCGTTTTCCTCACATGCATCCGGTTGAGCATCAGATTCTGCAAAAGAGGCGCGAGTTTCTCGCCACGAGCGCGAACGGCATCGGCGCGCTCGCGTTGGGCGCATTGCTGACCGAAGAAGGACTCATCTCCCGGGCTTCGGCGATGGACGCCGACCCGCTGCTGCCGAAAGCACCGCATTTCCCGGCGAAGGCGAAGAACTGCATCTTTATCTTTTTCGAGGGCGGGCCGAGCCAGATGGATCTTTTCGATCCGAAGCCGAAGCTGAACGAACTCAACGGCCAGGCGCTGCCGGAAAGCATGACGAAGAACGTGCGCTTCGCCTTCATCCGCAAAGAAACGGCCAAGCTGATGAGCAGCCCTCGCACATTTGCCAAACACGGCCAGTGCGGCATGGATTTCAGCGACCTGCTGCCTCACATGGCGAAGCACGCCGACGACTGGCTCATGATCCGCAGCCTGCACACGGATCAATTCAACCATCATCCCGGCCAGCTCGTGCTGCATTGCGGGCGTGCGCAGTTTGGCCTGCCGACGATCGGCTCTTGGCTCAACTATGGCCTCGGTAGCATGTCGCGCAATCTTCCAGGCTACGTTGTGCTCAGCGCCGGTCGTGGCACCAGCGGTGGTGCCTCGCTGTGGCAGAGCGGGTTTTTGCCGAGCACTTACGCGGGCGTGCTGTTTCGCAATCAGGGGGAGCCGGTGCTCAATTTGAAGAATCCGCCCGGCATTCCGATGAGCCTTCAGCGCAAGGGGCTGGACACACTGATAGAGCTGAATCAAAGCCGCTACGAGCATCTACGCGATCCGGAGATCGCCAGCCGCATCTCCGCGTATGAGCTTGCCTTTCGCATGCAGTCATCCGCGCCGGAATTGATCGATCTCAAGGGTGAGGACGAGAAGACGCTCGAAATGTATGGCGTGAATCGGAAGGACCCGCCGATCAAAGCCTCGCGCGGTGGTGGGCCGGGCCAGTATCAGGCCTTTGCGAAGAACTGCCTGCTCGCGCGGCGCCTCGTCGAGCGTGGTGTGCGATTTGTCAGTCTCATGCACGCCAGTTGGGATCATCACAGCAATCTCAACGACGAACTGGGCTACAACGCCGGCATGGCCGATCAGCCTATCGCGGCATTGCTCACCGATTTGAAGCAACGTGGCATGCTGGAGGACACGATGGTGATCTGGGGCAGTGAATTTGGCCGCACGCCGCTCGGTGAGAACCGAGGCGGCAATCCGAATGCGACGGGTCGTGATCATCATCCCTTCGCGTTCACCATGCTCGCTGCCGGTGGTGGCATCAAAGGCGGCCAGACCTACGGTGAGACGGATGAGATCGGATGGAGCGTCGTGCGCGATCCCGTCGATCTGCACGATTTTCATGCCACGCTGCTCAATCAGTTCGGCTTCGACCACCTGCGTCTCACGCATCGCTTCCAAGGCCGGGATTTCCGCCTGACCGATGTGTCAGGCAGGGTGATCAAGGAGTGGATTTGAACGGCGAGTGGGTTAAAGATCCACAGTCATGCAGCCTGACCCTTTCCGTCTTCGCGTTTCCGCCCTCATGGGCTTTCTGGCCATCGCGCTCGGCGCGTCTGGAGCCCACGGGCGCTTGCATGACAAACTTGTGGCCGCAGGTGAGCTCGGACATTGGGAAACAGCGGTGCAGTATCATCTGCCGCATGCGGTTGTGCTCTTGGTGCTCACGTTGTTCGCCGGTGAGAATGGCCGGTTGCGCAAGGCGTGGGGCATGTTCCTAGCAGGCGTCCTGCTGTTCAGCGGATCGCTTTACGTCCTGGCCTTCACCGGGCTCAAATGGCTCGGAGCGGTCACGCCGTTCGGCGGTCTCAGTTTCATGGTTGGCTGGGTGCTCATCGCCATGTCCGCGAAGGGAAAATAGGGTCAGCGATCAATCTTTGTGGGGGACGAAAAACCCGTTGCGCCCCGATTGAAGCATGCTCCAATAGCGGCCCTTCATGTCAGAGGCTCGGTAGCTCAGTCGGTAGAGCAGGGGATTGAAAATCCCCGTGTCGGCGGTTCGATTCCGTCCCGAGCCACCTTAAAAACTGAAGAAAATGGCGCAAGGCGGTCAACCGCGTCGCAGACTCGGGATTTCGCACTGAAACGCCCCCAGCTGTGACTTATGGGGAAGGAAAACGGAGCGCATAGGTGCGGTAGAATCAGCCGATGCCTGAGTTGACGGCTGGCTGCTCTGCAAGCATGCCTACGAACCTCGCATGACCCGAATCTTCACTCTTTACCGCCAAGGAGGCCGCGCATGAGCTCTGGACTCATCGCGTTGCTCGATGACATCACTGCCCTGGCCAAAGTGGCCGCCACATCGCTCGATGATGCGGGTGCGATGGCCGCGAAGGCTGGTAGCAAGGCCGCGGGCATTGTGATCGACGATGCCGCCGTCACGCCGCGGTATGTGGTGGGGCTTTGCGCCGACCGCGAACTGCCGATCATCGTGAAGATCACCAAAGGCTCGCTGAAGAACAAGCTGCTGATCCTATTGCCGGGAGCGCTCGGGCTCAGCCTCGTCGCGCCGTGGATGATCACGCCGCTGCTGATGGCCGGTGGGGCGTTTTTGTGCCTGGAGGGCTATCACAAGGTGCTGCAGCTTGTCCTCCCGGGTCATGATGAGGAGAAGGCAGATGCCTCTACGGCCACCACGGCCGAGGAATTGGAGCAGGAACGCGTTTCGAGTGCCATCCGCACGGATTTCATCCTCTCCGCGGAGATCATGGCCATCACGCTCGCTGCGGTGTCTAGCTCACCGCTGTGGATGCAGGCCTTTGTGCTCGCCGTGGTCGGTCTGGGCATGACGCTGCTGGTTTACGGCGTCGTCGCGCTCATCGTGAAGGCGGATGACGCGGGCGTCGCACTCGCACGCTCCAGCGCGGGAGCCATTCGCACGCTGGGGCGAGCCATCGTGACGGGCATGCCGGTGTTTTTGAAGGTGCTCAGCTTTGTCGGCATGATCGCCATGCTGTGGGTCGGCGGCGGCATCCTCGTGCACGGTTTGCATGAGATGGATGTGCACAGACCTGAGAAAGCGGTGCATCACGCCGCGGAAGCCTTTGGCGCGCTGCTGCCGTCATTGCATGGCCTGCTAGCATGGCTCGGCCAGGCCGCTATCGCTGCGGTGCTAGGTGTGATCGTCGGCGCGATCGTTGATCCGCTGGTGAAACACGTGCTGGTGCCGCTTTGGGTGCGTTTTCGGGCGAAGAAGGCGTGAGGCTCGCCTCATTCCTCTGCCTATCCGCATCCCCGCGAAGTCGGATGGACAAACAGGCTGACCTGCGTTGGCAGGCGGATGCTCGCGGGATTGGACATGAAATTCAGTGGTCTGCATTTCTTTCTTGGCATCCGACGTTCAGTTCTTCATCGTCACATTCACCCAACCCACCATGCGCACGCTTCTTCTCCTCGCTTTTCTCGCCTACACCGCCACGGCGGCTGATTGGACCATCTCGACCTTTGCCGGAACCGGCGTCCAAGGCAGTAGCGGCGATGGCGGACCCGCCACGGCGGCGCAGATTGACAATCCTTTCGGCGTGGTGCGTGGTCCCGATGGCGCGATCTGGTTCTGCGAATACACGGGACAGCGCATCCGCCGCGTGGCTCCCGACGGCACGATCAGCACCATCGCCGGCACGGGGGAAAAGGGTTACAGCGGCGATGGTGGCCCGGCTTTGCAGGCGACCTTCAATTTGCCGCATGAGCTGCGTTTCGATGCGAAGGGAGATCTTTATGTCGTCGATATGACCAACCACGCAGTGCGCAAAATCGACCTCAAGACGAAAATCATCACCACGATCGCCGGAAACGGCAAACCCGGCTACAGCGGCGACGGCGGGCCGGCCAAGGACGCGCAGTTCAAGCAGCCGCACAGCATCCAGTTTGGTCCTGAGGGCGATCTTTACGTCTGCGACATTGGCAACAACGTCATCCGCAAGATCGATATGAAGACGGGAATGATCAGCACCTTCGCCGGAGTCGGTAAACCCGGTGTGACACCGGATGGCGCACCCATCGCTGGAACACCGCTCAAAGGGCCGCGCTCACTCGATTTCGACAAGCAGGGAAACCTGTGGCTTGCCACGCGTGAGGGGAACCAAGTGTTCAAATTCGATCTCAAGGCCGGGAAGATTCATCACATCGCCGGCACCGGAGCGAAAGGCTTCACCGGCAACGGTGGACCCGCGAAGGAGGCGACTTTGAGCGGCCCGAAGGGCATCGCCGTCGATGCCGAGGGCAATGTGTGGCTTGCTGACTGCGAAAGTCACTCCATCCGCATGATCAACATGAAGACTGGCAACCTCGAACTCATCGCCGGACTCAATCAGAAGGGTGATGGGCCGGATGGCGATCCGCTTGGCTGCAAGATGGCCCGTCCTCACAGTGTCTTCTGCGATGCTGATGGCACCGTGTTCATCGGCGATAGCGAATCGCACCGTGTGCGTCTTTTGAAGAAGAAGTAAATCTCAACCACCACCACGATCATGAAGCTCCGCCTTTTCTGCGCCTGTTTTTGCCTGCCCATTCTCGCCAACGCCGACCAGATCGTCCTCGTCGCCGGTGGCACACAGGACGCCGTGGATATTTCGGCCGCTGAGGCTGTGTTGAAAGAGCCGTTTGGCACCGCGTTCGACTCCGGTGGTCATTTGTGGATCGTGGAGATGGTTTCAGGCAACCGCCTGCTGCAAGTCGATGGCGGCGGCGTCATCCAGCATGTGGCCGGGCAACTCAAGCCTGGTGACAGCGGCGATGGCGGACCTGCGATCCGCGCACAATTCAACGGTCCGCACAACCTCGCCATCCTGCCGGATGACAAGGTGCTTATCGGCGACACCTGGAACGGTCGCGTGCGCGTGGTGGATGTGAAGGCGCGCATCGTCAGCACGCTGGAAGGCTGGCAGGTGCCCGCGGACAAGGCACGAGGGAGTGGCCCTTACTGCATCACCCTCACGCCTGACGGCAAAAAGCTCCTCATCGCTGATTTGCGCCAGGTGCATGAGCTGGATCTCGCCTCGAAGAAAAGCCGTGTCATCGCGGGTAATGGCGAAAAGGGCAAACCAGAGGATGGGGCCGTGGCCGTGGATGCGCCGCTGGTCGATCCACGTGCGGTCGCCGCGGACGGGCAGGGGAATGTTTACATCCTCGAACGCGGTGGCAACGCGCTGCGTGTGGTCGATAAGGACGGTCGCATTCGCACTGTGGTGAATGCCAGTGGCAAAAAAGGCGGGGAAGGGGATGGCGGCCCTGCTCTCGAAGCCACGATGAACGGTCCGAAGCACCTTTGCGTGGACAAGGATGACACGGTGCTCATCGCTGACGCCGAGGCGCATCTGGTGCGGCGCTATGTCCCCGCCACAGGCAAAATCGAGCGCGTGGCAGGCACGGGCAAGAAAGGCAGAGCGGGAGTCGGGGGTCATCCGAAGCAGTGCGAGCTTTCACGCCCGCACGGCGTCACCATTCATCCGCAGACAGGCGAGCTTTACATCACCGACAGCTACAACAACCGTGTGCTGAAGATCGTGCGCTGATAGGTGAATGCAAAAGACCGGAGTCCGCCGCTGCGAACTCCGGTCTTTGGTCGATCGAAACGTGATCAATTAGGGCCGTAGGTGCGGCGCCAGCCTTCCTGGAAAGCATTGCCGTAATCTTCCGTGCCGGTGCCGATGACTTTGCCGTCCGCGCCGAAGCGCACGACATGCTCCTCGACCTTCGCCCAGGTGCCATAGACAGGCACGTGGCGCTTCCAGCCCTGCTGCGCCCAGCGCCAGAGTTCGCCAGAAGCGGTTTGCTTCTTTTCATCAGGCTCGCCCCACGCGGCGATGACCTGGGCCTTGGTCATGCCAGGCTTGATGGAGCCATCGCTGGAGGATGAGCCGGTGGGGGCGGAGGCGCTGCCATCACCTGTGGTGGGAGCAGCACAGTTGCTGAGGGAGAAGGTGAGACCGGCAAGGGTGAGAAGGGATAGGGACGATTTTTTCATGACATGGAAGTTCTTATGGAAGACCGAATTTTCGTCAAGCTGTCCCTTGGGATTGCTTACTCGGCTTTTTTCAGAATCGGCTCGGGGCTGATTTTGATGACCAGTGGGCGGTGGTCGCTCGCCTTGTCGAATTCGCGCGAGGAATAGATGTAGCAGCGGTTGAAGTCGATGTGCGGGCGAAGCACACGGCTCATGAAGCAGTAGTCGAGGCGGGAGTAAGTGTCCGCCGCGTCCCAGAAATGCGTCCAGACCTCGCCGTTGCGATCCTTGAGCCAGATGTCCTGCATCGCGGTGTCGCTCGTGCGCGGACTGCCCATGACCTCGCCGATGGCGGGCTCGTTGCGGTGCTCGTTGAAGTCGCCGTAGGCCAAGATGCGTGCGCTGGAGTCGTGGGTGAAAAGGTTGTCGAGATGTTTGCGCAGCAGTCGCGCCTCGTTGCGCCGCATTTGCGCCTGATCCGCCTCTTCGATCTCGCGCATCGACTTCAAATGCACGCCGATGCAGTGCAGATCAAAGGTCGGCGTGAGGGCGATGGTCACATCGAGGATGCCGCGTTGAAACGGCAGCGTTTGGGCTCCGAGCTGGTAGGTGAGATTCGTCTGCGAGTTGCGCACTTTGATGGGCAGGCGTGACAATAGGGCGAGCCGGCGCGTGGAATCACCGCCATGGGCCAGTTCGGTGTGCGGCAGGTTGATGCCGGCGGCCTTGAGGCGCTTTTGCAGGTCGGCCAGATCATCGGCGGTGCCGATCTCGCAAACGCCGAGGATGTCCGGCTTGATGGCGGCGAGGATTTTGACCACTTGCTCGCGCTCGGCCTCCGGTTTGGGCGCGGCGGGCGTCGTCTGGTAGGTTTTCATGTCCAGCCGGTCCATCGTGAGCCAGTTCTTCAAATTGTAGGCGCAAAACGTGATGCGCTCCGGTTCGGCGGCGGACAGCAGAGCTGCTGCGGCAAAGAAAACGGCGGGTCCCAGGACCCGCCGCGTGATTTGAAGGAGAGGCTTCATGCCTGCGGGGAGGAAACGACTAGGAGTCTTCGACGTTGGCGACAGGCTGGCGCTTTTCCTGCGGCTGCTGGATCTGCGGGCGTTCGGCTTCCGATTGGGCGTTGTGAAGCTCCTTCTCGAACTCATCCTTGGCTTTCTTGAACTCGCCCATGCTCTTGCCCAGGCTGCGGGCGAAGGTGGGAAGCTTTTTCGCGCCAAAAAGCACGAGAATCAGGATGGCGATGATGATCAACTCGGGCGTGCCGAGAGGGCCGAAGGCGGCGAGGATATGGGGGGTGGTCATGATGGTACTAGGTTTGCATTGTTGGTGTGGACGTGCAACGCGGACTTTCAGTCGTTCCCAGTGGGGCCATCGTCCTTCGCGCGGGTGAAACCTGCGAGGTTTTGCAGATCCACCTGCCTTAACGCTTCAGAACTGCCACTGTTAGCATGAATCTGACTTTTTCAGCGGCGGACCATTCTGGTTCAGTGCTGAAACCAGCGTTTTGGCGATTGCAGGCGGATTCTCAGGGCGTAGCAATGCGCCGCCATGCTTCACAACGTCTATTTCTGGCTCAAGCCTGACCTCACCGCCGAACAACGCGCCACCTTTGAATCGGAACTCGCCCGCGTTCCTCAAATCAGCTACCTCGCCCACGGTTTCGCGGGCAAACCGGCTGCCACGGAGAAGCGCCCGGTCACGGACCACTCCTTCAGCTACTCTCTCTCGCTGCTTTTCAAGACCATGGAGGACCACGAGTTCTACCAGAAAGGCTGCCCGGATCACCAGCGCTTCGTGGACACCTGCAAGACCTTCTGGGAGCGCGTCGTCGTGTATGACAGCGCCACCCTGAGCTGAGCGTTCTTCCTTCCAGCCATGCCCTACACCTTCCCGAAATCCGCGGAGCTCTACGCTCGCGCCCAGCGCAGCATTGCCGCCGGCATCAACAGCGGCATTCGCAAGATGGAGGTGCCGGTGCCTCTCTACTTCGATCACGGCAAGGGTTCGCGTCTCTTCGATGTCGATGGCAATGAGTACATCGACTTCCAGATCGGCCAGGGAGCCATCTTGTATGGTCACGCGCCGCAGGGCATGGCCGAGGCCATCTCCGCGCAGGCCTTCAAAGGCACGCACTGGGCCGCGCAGAGCGAGCTGGAGATCGATGTGGCCGAGCGCTTGCAAAAAATGATCCCGGGAGCTGAGCGGGTGCGCTTCAACAACTCCGCCACCGAGGTCGTGCTCTCCGCGCTGCGCCTTGCACGCGCTCACACGGGCCGTCCGCTCGTGTTGAAGTTCGAGGGGCACTACCACGGCTGGGCGGATGAAGGCCTCGTCGGTTTCGCTCCGCCGCCGGACAAGTGGGGCGATGACGAGAACCCCACGCGCCTGCACCCGAGCCAGGGCGTGATCCCCGAGGTGCTCGGCACCTTTGTCGTCGCCCGCTGGAACGATCCCGAGCACCTGCGCCGCAAGGTGGAAGAACACCACGGTCAGATCGCCGCGATCATTTTCGAACCCGTGCTGTGCAACACCGGCTGCATGCCGCCCTTGCCCGGCATGCTCTCCACCATCCGCGAGCTGTGCGATGCGAACGGCATCGTCATGATCGCCGATGAAACCATCACCGGCTTTCGCTTCGGTGCGGGCTGCGCTCAAACGCACTATGGCTTCACGCCCGATCTGACCATCCTCGGCAAAGCCGTCGGCGGTGGCGTGCCTTTCGCGGCCCTCGTCGGCAAAGAAAGGTTCTTCGCCAAGATCATCAGTGGCGAGGTCGTGCACGCCGGCACGCTCAATGCGAACCCGCTCTGCCTCGCCGCCGCCAAATGGTGCCTCGATGAAGTCATCTCTCTTGCTGACAAGCATCCCGCGGGCCTCATCTCCCTCGGCGAGCAACTGATGGGCGGCTTGAGCCAGCTCGCCGCCCAGCATGGCATCCCGCTGCGACCGCAAGGCCCCGGTCTCGTCTTCCACTGCGCCATGCTCAAGCCCGGCGCTGAAACAAGCCCGATCACCAGTTACCGCGACTACGCCCGCCGCCACGACGCCTCACGCTGGGCGCACCTCCGCCGCTGCCTCCTCGAAGAAGGCGTCCGCGCCATCGAACGCGGTCTGTGGTTCATCTCTCTCGCTCACACGCAGGCGGACATCGACGAGGCGCTGAAGCGCGCCGCGCTTGCTTTTGCCCGCCACGAGGCAGAGTGGAAAGCCTGATGCTGATCTCCGAGATCTTCTACTCCGTGCAGGGCGAAGGGACGCTGGTGGGCGTGCCCTCGGTGTTTGTGCGGACCTCCGGGTGCAATCTGCGATGCCGCTGGTGTGACACGCCGTATGCGTCGTGGAAGCCCGAGGGCACGGAGATGAGCGTGGAGGAGCTTGTTCGGGCGGTGAATGCGCATCCGACGCATTTTGTCGTCGTCACCGGTGGCGAGCCGATGGTGGCGAAGGAGATGCCGCTGCTGCTGCAAAGGCTGCGTGAAGCCGGGAAGCACATCACCATCGAAACGGCGGGCACCATCGCGCCGGCGGGCGTGGCGTGTGATCTCGCCTCGATCAGCCCGAAACTGGCCCACTCGACACCTGACGAGGCTTCCGCGGGCAAAGCATGGGTGGAGAAGCACGAGCGTCTGCGGCTTCAGCCGGAGGTTTTGCGTGCTTGGTGCTCCAAGTATGACTTCCAGCTCAAATTCGTCATCGCCAGCGAGGCGGATGTGTTGGAGGTGAAGGCCGTCATCGAGTCCATCGGCATCGAAATCCCGCCCGAGAAGGTCTTGCTCATGCCGGAGGGCATCACGCAGGAAGCGCTCAAGGCCCGGCAAATGCTGCTGGTGGACATCTGCAAGCGCGAGGGCTGGCGCTACTCGCCGCGGCTGCACATCGACCTATTCGGCAACAAGCGCGGCACATGAGACCAAAACATCCGAAGCTGACGCGGAATCTGTGGATCGCGGTCTGGATGCTGGTCGCAGTGATCCAGGCTTGGGATTTTTTTCGCGACAAACCGGCCATCCCCAAGGCGCAGCCGGATGGTTTCTTCGTGCAGTTGAAAAACGTCCGCCTGCTGGATGATCCGGGCAACGATGGAGACAGTTTCAAAATCGCGCACGCTGGCGGCGAGCATGTGCTGCGGCTCTACTTTGTCGATTGTCCGGAAAAGAGGCGGTATGCGCTCGTTGAGGAGCGTCTGAAGGATCAAGCGGGCTATTTTGGCGGATTGAGCGTCCCCCAAACCGTGAGCTTGGGCCTGGAGGCGAAAGCGTTCACGGAAAAGTTGCTGCGGGAGCGGAGTTTCACGATTCAGACGCGCTGGGAACGTGTTTACGACAGCGAGCGGTCGTATGCCGTGGTGTTGTTCGACGACGGCGAGGATCTGGCGATGAAACTGGTCAAGGCGGGACTCTGCCGCATCCACACGAAGGGAACGATGATGCCGGACGGTCAGCATGAGTTTGATTTCGAAAACCGGCTGCGCGGACTGGAAAGAGAGGCCAGGGCGGCGAAACGCGGTGCCTGGGGAACATCCCGACGTGCGTCGCCTAAGCCAAAAACGTGAGCAACGGCACGTCCGCCGGTGCGAGCTGGTAAGAGGCGAGTTGGCTCGGCTCGACCCATGCCAGGGCGCTGTGCTCGTGTGGTTGAGGATCGGCGCTGGTCTGCGTCAACTCACAGACAAAGGGGATGAGCTCAATGCTGCCCCAATCATAGGCGTGAACGCAGGGCGGCAGTTTCTTCGTGATGGTGACCTCGCAGCCCAGTTCCTCGGACAATTCGCGATGCAGAGCGTCTTCGGGTCTTTCGCCACGCTCGACCTTGCCGCCTGGAAACTCCCACAAGCCGCCCAGTTTCTTTCCCGGCGGACGCTGCGCGAGCATGATCAATCCATCACGCACGATGATCGCGCAAACGACAGGCACTGGCGGCTGAATGTGCATGCGCTCAGGAGGAAGCGAGCGTGAGAGCGGCTTTCGCCGTTCGCAGGGCGGCGTCAGGCACGCTCATGCGGGCCATGCTGGTGCGCATGCGTCGTCCGACTGCGCCGTTGTTCGTGAGAATGCTTTCCACCGCGGCGGCGGTCTCCTTCGGCGTGCGGGTGACGACGCCCCCGTCGATCTTCGTGAGCAGCTCGGCATTCCCCTCTTCCTGGCCGGGTACCACGTAATCGATCACGGCAGGGATTTTTGCCGCGAGCACCTCATGCAGGATGGCACCGCCGGCTTTGCAGATGACGACATCATGCGTGCGCAGGAATTCAGGGATGCGCTTTGTCCAGCCGATGATCTCGATGGTCTCTGGCGGCAGCGAGTCGGTGAGACGGCGCAGAATGTGGTAGAGACGCGAAGCATGCTTGCCGACGGGCAGTGTCAGCTTGTGCCCGGCGAGCAGGAGTGGCCGCAGCGCGTCCAGCGTCGCTGCTACGTGACGTCCGGTGGTCGAAGGCAGATAAAGAATGCGGGCGCTCGCATGCGGCGGCTGCTCTTGCAGCGGCTCTGTGAAGGCAAGGCTCACCGGGAAACCGGTGACGCGAATTTTGGACTCGGGCACTCCAAAGTCGGCGACGACTTTTTTGGTCTCCTCGTCGGCCACGCAGAACAGATCGCTGCCGGACATGACCCAGATGCGGTTCACCGTGATCGAGTCGGTGATGATCGTACAAAGCGGCGGCACTTCCTGTTTTCTGGCGAGAGTCTCCAGCAGCACGGCATAAAGCGGGTAGGTGCTGAGGATGAGGCGTGGCTGCTTTTCCGCGAGCTGACGTCTGAGATGATTGAGCAGGCCCGTCTGCCACACCGAGTCCGGCCCTGTGACGCTGCGTTTGCCCATCAGATCATAGGTCACTCGCCATGCGGCGGGGAAATGCGTGATGGCTTGTTGGTAGAGCGCCTTCGTCACTGCGGCCGTGCGCGGCATCGCTTCGCTTACCAAATCGCAGACTTCGATGCTTTCTCCCGGGCAGAGACGCTCCAGCGCCTCTGCGACCGAGCGCGCTGCTGTGTTGTGTCCATCGCCGTAACCAGCCGTTAAAATCCAGATCACGCGGCCCACCGCTGGCGGGAAAAGGCTTCAAAACAAGCAAAAAGGCGGGCTTGGAACCGTTGTTGACATTATTTCATAAAAGTTAAATAATTCGCTCGATCTGTGAAAAGGCATCATCCCATCTTGAGGAGCCGACACCTTGCCGCCGCAGTCACCTGTCTGGCGGTGTTGGTCATGCTCACCCCGCTTCGGCGTGGTTCAGAGTCCTCGGGGTCTCGTCAGGCGGAATGGATGCCGCTGTTTGACCTGGGTGGTCTGGTCAACTCGGCGGCCTTTCATCGACTGGACGTGGCTCCAGCGCGTCATCAGGCCAGTGATGTTCCGATGGTGCGGCTTCCGAGCACCGCGAATCGTCATCCCAAGCCATGAGCGCCCGCTTCAAGCCGCCAGGCCAGTGCCCTGCATGCGGAGAATGGGTTTATCGAGGTGCCGTGGCCTGTCCTGACTGTGGTGCGTGCGAAAAGTCAGGCTGGAGCGGCGACACTCATGAGGACGGCCTCGATCTGCGGGATGACGAGTTCGATTACGATGATTTTGTCGCCCGTGAATTTGGAAACAAGCCTGCGAAGAGCTCCAAAATGGCCAACGTCTGGTGGTGGGTGGCCCTGGCGCTTCTGCTCGCCTTCGCCCTGATGGAATTGCTGCCCTTGCTGGGCTAATTCAAAAAGACGTCGTCGTGCCTTCCATCGCCACCACGATCGCGATGTCGATCATGAGCATTTGAATGTGGCAGTTGTTGGCGGCGAAGGATTTTTGCAGCGTGTCGAGCGTGGCGGGGCCGTAGGTGGTGGGCTCCTGCTTCACGAGATGATGGAAAAGGTGGCGGATGAAGGCGCGGTGGCCGCCGGGATTGCTGGCGACGTAGTTCACGATGTCACGCGCACCCGTGAGACGAACGAGCTTGCCTTCGTGCGTGGTGAATTCGCTCACCGGGTTCACGGGCTTGTTGTTGTCCTTCGTGCGCCAGCGGCCGACGGCATCGAAGTTCTCCAGGCTGAAGCCGAGCGGGTTGATCATGCTGTGGCAGCTCATGCATGCGCCGCTTCGAGTCAACTCGGTGATCTTTTCGCGCATGGTGAGCTTGGGATTGAAATGGCTGTCCTCGAAGATGACGGCCTTCTGCGGCGGCTTGAGGGACATGCCGACAATGTTGCGCGTCAAAAACACCCCGCGATGAATTGGCGACGACTGCTTCGTGTAGGCGAGCGAGGCGAGCAGATACGGATGCGTGACCACGCCGGCGCGTTGTTTCGGATCAAAGCCGACACGCTGAAACTCATCGCCGCTGACCGGGTGACCGTAGAATTTTCCGAGTCGCTCGTTCATGAGGATGTAGTCGGCCTGGAGCAGCTCGCGGTAGTCGGATTTCTCGCCCCACACGACATGGTCGATGAAGTGGAATAGCGACTCGCGCAAATCAGCCAGCAACTCGGGCGTGAAGTCGGGAAACGCCTTCGGGTCCTTGCTGGTGCCCTCGGCACGCTCCAGTTCCAGCCAGTGATGGAAGAATCCGTGCAGTTTTGCCTTGGTGCGCGGATCGGCGATCATGCGGCGCGCCTCGGCCTCGATTTCGCCTCGCGTGCGCAGTTTTCCCTTCGCGGCGGCCTCGGCGAGTTTTTTGTCGGGAACCGAATCCCAGAGCGTCAAAGCCAGTCGGGAGGCCGTTTCATGGTCATCGGCACCAGAAAGGCCGGGATAGAGAAACTGCGGTGATTTGAGCGCGAGCAGCACGACGCGCTTCACCGCCGTTTCCGGCGTTTTGGCGGCTTTGAAGTGCGATTCGACAAAAAGTTGCTTCAAATCATCGCTAAGCGGCCTGCGGAAGGCGGCCTCGACAAAAGTGTGCGCGAACCGGTGCAGCTTTTCAGCGCGATCCTGCGCGCCAGGCTTTGTTTGCGCGAGTTCGTCGAGTTTTTCGATGACGTGCTCGGCGGTGCTGATGGCCGCGTCCGTCACCGCCTGGTCCCAGCCTTTGGAAATGGTCGTGCCGCGCGGATAGCCGCCGCTGCTGTCATCGGCGGGAAATTCCGTGCTCACGAGGGTCAGCTCGCGCGGGCGGTCGGTGCGCGTGGCATGCGCGGGAAGCAGCTCTTTCACGCCGTGCGGCGGCTTCCACCACAGTTCGATCGAGGCGGACTGCTCCTTGAACTTGAAATGCTCCAGCAACAGCCGGTAGGCGCGTCCGCCGACGAGGAAGATGGTTCGCTTTTCCTCGCGCACCTGCGGCCCGGCGCTGACCCAGCCGTCGATGAGAGCATTTCCTTCGCTCGTGTCGTTGATCCACAGGCGGAAGCCGTTCTCCGACTTCACAGCGAACTCATACACGCCCGTCTCGCGCGCCACGACGCTGCCCTCGAAGCGATTTTGAAACTGTTCCGCCTCCAGCACGGCCTTGTCCGGGCTGTCGGCTCCCCAATGGAAGGAAATCACCGGCTCGACCTTCTCGATGGTCTTGTTCGGCCGCTTGGCCTTGATGCCGTTTTTCGGCGTGGTGTCCACGGCCTTCTCGCCCGGCTTGGGGAGCTGCACACCGCGATAATACGCCTTCAATCCCTGCTCCGCATTGATCGGACGATCAAAACCCGGCCCCATGCGGAAACGACCCAGCAGGTCCATCACGCTGTTGCGGAGCTGCTCCGTGGTGAGGCGCGCGAGATCCTTGCGCGGCGGGTTGTTGCGTGCCTGGGCCGTGGGTGAGTAAAACGCGTCGTGAATGTATTCCGCGATCAGTTTGGAATCCGCGGCCGTCGTCTTGTCCGGATCATCCTCCGGCATCGTGCGGTCGATCTGCCGCGCGAGAGCTTCGATGGATTTTTCACCCGTGAGCGGCTCGTCGTACTCATCCTCCACGCCCTGGCCTTTGCTGCCGTGGCATTCGGCGCAGAGTTTTTGATACAGCGCCCTGCCCGGATGCTCTGCGGGCGCGGCAAAGGCGCACGTCGCGGACAACCACACGACGGACAGTGGAAAAAGGGCTTGGGGGGATGAAGCAGCCATGAAAGGGGGATTTGCAGCGGCCAGGAACATTAAGTCACGCGCCGCGTCCCTCTTTCATCAGGGTTTCGGCTCCTTGGAGGTGTCCTTGTAGGCTGCCTGCTTTGTGCGAATCCGCTCGATCGGCCAGCCAGTGAGCCGCGCGGCGGTTTTCGCCTCTTCTTCGAGGCGTTTCGGCAGCGCGGCGAAGTAGGCGCGCCCCTGTTCGTTCTTCGCCTTGCCGCGCCATGGATGGTTGATGATGTAGCGGCCCTGGATGAACTGTTTGTCGCCGGTCTCCTGAAACACGATGTCCTCCGGGAAGTGCTCGCGGTCGTAACGCACATGCAGGCGGGTGATATAGACCTCGCCCTCCGCCGGACGTGCGTTGTCGTCGCCTTTGAGCCAGTCACAGCCCAATTCACGCAGCTCGCGCAGCGGCACGGGATCGCTGCTGCACGGATCGCACCAGCCCATGTCCCAGTAATACTCGGTGACGATGGAGGACATGTTTTCCAGCTTCACCACGCGGTCGAACATCGCGCGGTAAAAGTCGGCGAATTCCGCCTTGATGAACTCCGGCACTTCCTGATTCGTCAGCATCTGCACGGTGCGGTAGTTCGTGGCCTCCACGCGGCCGTTCCGGTTCAACACATACACCATCATGTCCTGCGGCCCCTTCGCGTTCACGGTGCCGAGACGCACGGGCAGCATGAATTTGCGGCTCTGGTAGGTCACACGGATCGGGCGCAGCCAGGTGCGGCCCTCCTTGGCCTGACGTTCGAGGTTCACCTTCGCCACGAAGAACTTCATTTGCTGCCGGATGTAGCTGTCGAGCACTGGCTCCGCTCCTTCCGGCATCTTGTAGCCATTTTCATTCAGCCAGAGCATCAAGCCGTCGCTCTGCTTCGCGGATAGGACGAGGATGTCATATTCACCGGCGCTGAACTGCTTCTCGATGGTCACACCGCGTGCGCGTGCGCCGTCACGCATCGCAGCCCTTTTTTCAAAGAAGCCGCCGGCTGCGACCATCGGCACCGGAGGCAGGACGGGCTCGTTTGGATCGCCATCCCAGTATTCCACCAGCCTTGGCGCTGAATAGGCATCCAAATGATCCAGCAGCGCCTTTTCAACCACCTTCACATCGTCCTTGTCGATCACCGTCGGCACCGGAATGACGAGCGCGAACTCCTTGAGGTCACCCGAGTAGTCGCTGGCCATGGTGATGGAGGTTTCCTTGCCATCACGCGTCAGCGCGACCTGTGAGGACTGGTTGTAGAGCTTGCTGTCGGCGCGAGCGACGTAAAAGCCGCAGAAGGCCGATGCGGTGACGGGCAGCGCCGCCACGGCGAGGAGGATGAACAGGCGTGTTTTCATGCAGGAGTGAGGTTGGGTTGAAAATCGGGCTTATTGAGACTCGTAAAATAGGGAGACAATTGTTGAATACCGTGCAAGTGATGAGGCATGGCTGCCAAACGTGATCACAGAGAGATGGAGAAGCGCAGGCTTCGCGGATGCAGGATGCTCGACA
>Ga0169931_10001722_pt1 | contig 36038 bp, 47 predicted proteins | sample Kivu_15m_20L_FD_129675 | JGI IMG/M metagenome (GOLD analysis project Ga0169931, IMG submission 129675) | Freshwater microbial communities from Lake Kivu, Western Province, Rwanda to study Microbial Dark Matter (Phase II) - Kivu_15m_20L... | ecosystem: Environmental > Aquatic > Freshwater > Lake...
CGATGACGCCAGGCAGAAGTCAAAGCGAGTACAGACACTGCACTCAAACCGATCCAAGTCCCATTGAACTGTGACGCCATCAGATCATCCCTGATCAAGAGAGTCTTCCATGTTACCATACAGAACAGAAATGAACAACGGCAACAAGGCATAATAAAAACAAAATGTTTGAAAATCCAAAACCAATATTTCCATTTTATGGATCGAAGTGGAGGCAGTCTGCGATGATGCTTCCACCCATGCACCCAACCATCGTTGAGCCGTTCGCGGGATCTGCTTGTTACTCGATTCGATACGGTTTGGGCAAAAAAGTCATTCTTGTCGAAAAAGATCCAATCATTGCTTCTGTTTGGGAGTTTCTTATCCACGCCACTCCACGCGCCATCCTTCGGTTGCCAGATATTCCAAATCGGAAGACAATAGACGACTTTGCGTTGAGTCCAGGAGAGGCTGCATTCATTGGGTTTTGGCTCAATCGCGGTTCTGCGCAACCTTCAAAGAGTCCATCCAAGTGGATGCGAAGCAAAGTCAACGCAAAATCCACATGGTGGGGGAGGGAGGTTCGGGCGCGGGTTGCTCGACTCGTGGATGGTCTTCGTGGTTGGACCATTGCGGAGGGGGATTATACCCGGGCGAGAAATCGACGGGCGACATGGATCATCGATCCTCCCTACCAAAAAAAAGGTAAATACTACAAGTTTGGTTCAGATAAAATAAATTACGAAGAACTTGCCAGATGGTGTCGTGAAAGAAGGGGCCAAGTCATGGTTTGCGAGAACAAAGGAGCAAATTGGCTTCCATTCAAGTCATTCGCAAAAATTAAAGCAAATTCATCCAGTGGAGATACATCTTACAGCAAAGAAGTCCTCTGGACACAGACAAGCAAATGAAGGTGAAGTATAATCCCGTGTTGAGGCAACCATGAGCCCCTCCCTGTCTCTGCTTTCAGTTGGAGCCCTCGCATTGCTGGGTGCATCTGTGCGTGGAAGTCGAAACAGCAACGACAAGGCTTTAGTGGATAAAGTTGAAAAACTGTTATCGAAAGGAAATTTTATTGATGCATTGTGGGAAAGTTTGAATGCCTCAAAAGACGGGCTCTATGCTCCAGGAATAAATATAAGTTTCATTGAACTGGTGAGGCACATGATTCTATGTAACAGTGTTTTTGATCGTTCAACGATAGCTTATGTTGACTTCGTCGATCAAATACTCAATAAGTCTTCTTTCAGAAACTCCAAAATAATATCATCAAAAATACAAGGTGAAGCGAAGGAATGTTATTTTGACAATTCTGAAATAAAAAAAACAACATTTTCAGCAGAATTGGATGGATCAAGTTTTGTTGATTGCAAAATAAGTGATTGCAATTTCAGTCACTGCACCATGGATGGCGTTAATCTATCTAAATCAAAAATAGAAAGATCTGTCTTAATGTATTGTAAACTTGAAAATGTAAATTTTGATCAAGTTGAAATAAAATCATGTATAATGATTGAGTGCGACTTTGCAGGTGTAGACTTCAAAGGAATCAATCTCAGTGAGTGTAGAATATCTGGCGCAAAGAACCTTAATACAGGTATAAATAGAACATTTTCTGGAGTTCCGATTGGATATCACGAAATTAAACCTTACTTTTTGCCTGTAGGTTTGGGTCGATCCATCTTGAAGCCAGATTGAGGATGATTCACCATGTCCACACCAATTGCATTGGGGGCTGTTGCGGCCCTGGCTCTGGCCAGCCTATCTCGGAGAGGATCTCTTCAAGGGGAGAATGTGCAGCCGGTGCCATTCGATGGCATGTCTACCAAAAGAAAAATCGAAACCAGCGGAGCCATCTTGTATGACGGGCCATCCCGCATCAATGGCGAACCCATCTTCGCTGTGATGACTTACCGAAGTGAAAACATAAAGACAGGAGACATTCCTCAAGTTTGGATACTAACCAAAGAACATCCACATGAAGCCAGAAAAACAGGACATGATGCTGCAGTCTGTGGAGGATGCATTTTTGCGTCCAACCGTGGATGCTATGTCAACTGGATGGAGCTGAAAAACATCAAAACTGGATATGAAAACAAAAGATACAGCGATTGGATGCATGCTGCATGGTGGTTTCGGAGAAACGCACCCCAGGTCGTTCGCATTGGCGCCTATGGAGATCCTGTGGCCGTACCCATCGAGGTGTGGGACCGGCTATCGAGCATCCATCCAAATCCAGAAATTATTGGATACACACAAATGTGGCGGTCGCCACTGGCTCGCGGATATGAACGATTCTGCATGGCCAGTGTGAAATCCCCACAAGAACGAGAGCAGGCAAGAAATGCTGGATGGAGAACATTTCGTGTCGCATTGCCCGAAGATGCAACATGCGCACAAGGACAAATCACTTGCCCAGCAAGCGTAAGTGAACAGCTTGAAGACACCTGCAAAGGCTGTCGCGTTTGCTCCAATGCACTGGTGGCTCCAGATGTGGTCGTGACAGTTCACGGAAACATCCCGAACCTCCGAAAAGCAAAAGCGCAGTTGGAGAAGGTGAAGAAGCGCGGAAGCAGCGCCAAGGATTCCCGCGTGGGATTCTCGGGATGGGATTGTCGCACAGGGCCAGAATCTCTTGTCAACATCATCAAATCTGATCGAATCGAGGATCTTTCATACGGCCAAATTGTAAAGAAAGTAAAAATAAAAGAACTTCCAACATATTGGAGCGGAATGAAAGATGACTGGAACGCTGGATACTGGCAGGCAAGACTCCCGTCTGGCCAAAAAGTCTATGTAGTCCAGCATTCTGGGATTGAGTTTATTTTTTCAGATAACATGAATGAAAGCGTTGAATCCGATCTTGCTGATCAGATGAGTGATGCTGCCGTCGAACTCGAAGAATCTGAAAAAATATCCAGCAGCCTGCTCAGCATGTTGAGCCCTCAAGAAATGAATATTGTCAGGAGGGCGGTCGGGATTCAAGGTTCAACCCCAAAAGGATCTAAAAGCAAAGAAAATTCTGATAAAAACAAATACGAAGAACTGGAAAACATTATTGATGATTTGGATTTAGACTTCAGTGATTCATCTTTTGCTGAAGAACTTATTTCCAGGGCGGAACATGCTGGAATAAAATCGCTTGGAAGCGGCGGAACCAGAATCGTGTTCGACATTGGTGGAGGCATGGTTGCAAAATTTGACTATCAAAGCATCGAGGGTGGGAATAATTACAACGAAATAGAAGTTTACAGAGAAATGAAAAGAGCTGGACTTGATCATTTCTTGGTTCCAATCAGGGGAATGATTCTGGATGGCAGAATAATTCTAATGGACAAGGCTGAGCCTGTGCCCAAGAAAAGAATGAAAGAATTAACAAATAAGATAATTCCATCGTTTAAAGATGAAATAGAAAGTATTGGAGTTATTATCGAAGACTGTGATTTCGCATTCAACTGGGGCTTACATGAAGGAAGTATAAAACTGCTTGATTACGGTACTTGAGATGAATAAATACAATATTGCAATTGGTTCTGTAACCATTCTTGCCTTGATGGCTTATGCCCGTGAACGAATGAAGATTCAAGGCGGGAGTAGAGCGGTATGGAAGCCAAAAAACGGTCGATGGTATCCTTTCATCTATGGAGACCGACACGGGTCATATGAAATTCGAGAGGAGCCAATCCTTGGGTTTCGTAGAGAAGGATTTGATTGGGAAATGGCTGCATCAATGTACTCGAAAAATGAATGGAAAAACTGGTCGGTGGAAGGCGCAACCCAATACAACAAAGGGTTCATCGATGCGCTGCGCGATATCAGTGGAAAACATCCAGAAGCAATGTCTTTTTTGATCCGATTCGATGGACCATGGATGCTCGTATCAGAACTCCTACACAAAGATTCCTCTCTGGTCTGGCTCCATGGAACAAGCAGCGTCGCTTATGAAAAAATAGCCAGAGAAGGACTTCAACCAAGACGCCAAACCAAAGCCAAACCCGCATACGGCGCACACATCTCAAGCGCACCACCCTCCGACCCCAACTGTGTGTATCTGACAACCCAAGAGAACGCTGCCCAATTCGCCGCCGCACATGCAGCAAGAGCCCACGGTGGAGATCCCATCATCCTGCAAGTCTTGTCAGTGGACGAATCTCTGCTCGAACCCGACGAAGACAGCAAAACATCATCCTGGCGAGAGAGCCTGGATCGCCTGGGATCTGTTAAGTATTGTGGATCCATCCATCCAACCAATATAAAGAAATGGAGCAAAAATGAATCGTGACAATGGCGCAAACCTGGCTCTCCTCATGGCAGGCATCCTGACCGGAGTTGGGCTTGCCCACCGATCAGAAGGATCTGCCGCAGACCTTCGCGCCCGTGCCGCTCATTTCCGCCGCCTCCTCGCCCCAGGCTCAGGCGCATCACAGGCCGAGCAAGAGACGGCTCGAAAGCTGCTGGACAAAATCGAGAAAGAGATCGGACCCGAAACAACGCCTCCCCACAGAGAACCCACCCGACCATACAACCCACCCCGGAGACAGAGCCCAATCCCTCGTCCACCATGGCAAACAGACACCCGATCAACATCCAACGAAATATACACAAGAAGTTTTAAAGACATTAACTTTCTGAAAAAATCAACATACGAACACGCCATGGAGACACATGGTTCGGTTGAAGAAGTTTATTTTTTTGAATTTGATGGATATTACATGAGGCACGGTGCAACCCTTTTCAGCAACAAGAAAGACCTCGAATACGCGAGCTTTGCATTCAACGGATGGTGTACAATGGGACCTCTTACCTACACGGATGGCGGAAATTGGTGCTATTCAATATTCATTCAGGACAAGAATAAAGATCTATTTCTTGTTAGATCAAAAGAAAAATTTATCAACCCCCCACTGAAGATTGAATATGACAAAGAAGATCCTGATGAAAGATGGCAAGACTTGTTCCGGAATTCTGAAAAAATGAGAAAACTGATCGAAAGAGCATGAGAGAAGCATGAAACCCTGCGGATCAATCTCTGCCCTGAGCGCCATCGGCGCTCTTTCATTTTTGAGTATTGTTGCTCACAATCAAAATAAAAACAAAAGATCAGGATCTCTATCGAATGGGGATGGCACCCGATTGAATGTATGGCACCAAACCAGCAAAACGGCCGCAGATTCAATCAAGAGACAAGGGTTCAAAATTGACATTGTTGGAGCAAGAGCCAGTGACGACACCATGCCAAATGGAGTTTTTTTGAAATTCGACCAATCTCCAATTGGTATTGTTAAAAAAGAAAATACAGTGGTCCAAATCCCTGTCGAAGCAGAAACCGGAAACATGTTGCGTGTAATGGATCGAAAGCATCTCACCTTGTTCCTCAGCCTGAATCAAGATTCAAGACACAGTGAGGCAATCATCGAAAAAGAATCAATTGACAATGATTACAAAATGAAGACAGACGAAATGTTTAAGGAAATAGATGAAACATACAAGGAGATGAGAAGACAACCAGAAGGGAGTGATTATAAAAATATTTTGAAACAAAAAATGGAAGAAAAGGAAAAATTACTTGATTCGACCATCGCGGAATGGGGTCGCATTTCAGACGAAAAAAGCGCAAAAGCAAGAGAAATATCTACAAAAATATTGAAAGAGAGAGGATATGACTCCATTTTAATGGAGCGAGATGTTGGCGGACCATTCGGCAACCGTGTCGTCCGGACCCTCGTGGTTCTCGATCCCAAAAAAGTCAAAATGATGCCTGACAGACAATGAGCACCCCATGAGCATCCACCTCGCCCTCGCCGCAGCAGGACTCCTTGCCGGAGCAGCACACATCCGAAAAGGAAGCCGCTCCAAAGAGAGTGATGTTCAAGTGAAAATATCAAGCCCAGAAGAATTTCTGCGCGTGCTCGACAAAGGAGACAGGAAAACCCCACTGATGAAAATATTCATAAATGATAAAATAGACTCAACAGTTCCATATGCTGAATCTTTGATGTATAAAAAAGACAAAGAAGTGCCTGAAAAACTTTATGAACACTACATAGAGAAATTTCAAGGCTACATAGATACATATTCGCATCGGCATGGAGTAGATAAGGGAAAAATGATGGCACTGGAGAAGATTTTGTCAGATTTCATGTTTGCAAAAGAATACATTGAGAAACTGACATTTCCACTTCAAGTGTACAGGGGAATCCGAGTAACAGACCTTCTTCATGTCGATGAAGACACGGGATCTATTGGAGAGCACTGGACATCAAACAGAGAAATTGCTGAACAATTCGCCAAAGGGACACACTTTGCAGCCACAAGATTGGGAGAACCTGCATATGGAATTGTGTTTGAAGGAGTAATCAAAGATCCAAAAGATGTAGATTGGCCCAGTGTTATTGAATTGTACATTATGTACAGTGCAAATCCATTTTCAGTTCCTCCAACAAAATCAGTTGAAATGCAAATAAATGTAATCAATCCACAATCAATCGATTACATTGGTAAAAAAGTAATTTAAATACTAATCATTGGACCAGCGAACAAAAGGTCCATCTGAATGGTGCCTCTTTTTCAAGGAAAACCAAATATTCTGGGCATCCTTGCTCGTGGTTCCACCCATGCAAGTCATGGGAACCAAGTAAGCACCGTGCAAAGAAATTCCATACAGGACTGACTCATAAATAGAAAGAGCCAAATCCTGACCCTTCATGTTTGATTGAAAAATGTATGCCTGGGACGCAGCCCACACCGGGGGATGGTTCAATCTATTCCAGTCCGATAAACAAAAAGCATCATTAAAATCAAAAACAACCGGCCTTGTAGACGCATAAACAAAAACAAAAAATGCAACCCGTTGAGATGATGTTGAATCTTCTACATTTACTTCAATCGAGTCAGAGTTGACAAGCACTTTCCCCTTGGTCTGAGGCGGAAGCGCGGGCGTGACCCGATCTGCAATGGCCTGGGCAATTCGACGCTGGTCGGGCTTGCTCAGGCCCGGAAGAACCGACGCACTCCCATTCGATGATTTACTCGTAGAAAAATAATTCTGAGAACGCTGAAATTGAATGAAATCTTCCCGCGTGGGGAGCGGGCGGCGGGAACGGTCAAACCAAGAAGAACCAACCGAACAAGGGTCAACCCGATCCATCGGCCACAACCCCACATGAGGCTTGTTTGCCAACGCATCCTCCACTTGGACCCCAAGCGCACGGAAAACATGCTGAACCACCGCGCGACCCATGTTGACGGGAACGCCATTCCCGATTTGACGAAATGCGGATGCACGACGCGAAAACGGTGTAGGTGACGCGATTGGATCGTAGGAGAATTCCCACCACTGGGGAACATCCTGCAACTTTGCAGCCTCCCTCACAGAGATTTGAACCAACTGATCCGCAAACAAACGACGGTCGGACTCTATTTTCGAGTATTGAAGATTAAACAATTTATTGGATATACCTTCAGGAACAATAGAAGACGATCTGTCATATTTACCAAAATGAGAAACAATAGCCTTACTCAACCAATTTGTAACACGAGTAAAAGATTCAGAGTATGCTGAAACAGCAGACAGATCGATCGGCGGATACTTGGCCAATCGCGTTTGTTTCGGAGTGGCCATCCGAGCAGAAGATGCTCGAGACGCCTCACTCAATGGAATCCGACCTTGATCTCCCTTTGTATTCGGAGCCGAAACAAAATTGGATGCACCCCGACAAGAGAAACATGAATTATTTAAATTTCCAAGATTGATGCATGATGTTTGACCATAAGATCCGCAGCAACCAGAAACAATTCGATCAAAAGAAGAAACCCAAGGCAAAAAATCTTTACTCTTCACATCATTTGAATTTTTGTTCCGATACATACCCAAAGGAGGAGCGCGAAGCGCACCCGCCACAGAAGAACCCTTGGGCCACGCAACCACCCAAGCCCGAAGACGATTCTGAGGGGTGCCAAAATCAGGCGCATACAAAACCCAATACAAACCCTCATAACCCAATCGATCAAGATTTTCCCACCAAGAACGAAAGAATGCTCTCGCATCTTCATCGGCCTGGTCACCAGGAGACTGAACAACGAACGAAAAAGTAGAACGAATGCTTCTTGTTGCAACAGCCGCACTATTCTCAAGAATAACAACACGCGGCTGGGTATCCGCAATCCAATCCAAAACACGCGGATACATGTTGTCAGCACTGGATGCACCCAAGCCAGGCGTCTTTGTCAGGTAACGAGCCGGAGAAAAACTCTGACACGGAGGCCCACCTGCCAAAATGTCCAAACCATCAACCGGGACCACAGGATCCCAACGGTTGGCGTCTTGTGGACGAATATCCAAATGAAGATTTTTTCTCAATGTTGCTACAGCGTTTGGATCTTTTTCACAAACACCAACCAATCTGCCCCCTTCAACATGAAATGCAAGAGAAAGCAAACCACCACCCGCAAAAGCCTCCGCAACAGTGGGAGCAGAACCCCTCGGAAGATCTCTGGGTGTCACAGGCTGTCGGGGAAGCGCCTCACGCGCTGCCTGCAAAACAATAGCCGGATAGTCTGTTAGAAAAGAATCTCCTTCTGGATTTTCATTGTAAAGAGCCCCAGCGGTCTGAAATGAAGAAATCTCTTCGCCCCGCCTGCGTTCTGCATCCCGAGAAGAACGATACAAAAACTTCAATCGAGAAAGCACATGGGATGGACGGGGATGGAGGGAAAGAGAAACCTCTTCCACAGCACGATCAAACGAAACACGCATGTAATCTGGAATTGAACCCTTCAGCATCAGTGTCCTCCAAGAGCAAAGCCTATCCCGCGACTGGCGCAAGCGCCGCCCTTTCGTTAAGGTTGACGCGGAGAGAACGATGAAGCTCGTACCCCTTGAACGGTTCAAGTTGACCTGGTGGTCCCCGGGTCAACCAAATACGCTGCACAGCGCGATGTTCGCGTCACTCGACCAGGCCATGGCCGAAGCGGAAACAAAGGGAGGCCCTCACCTTGTCATGGAATCCGTGATGGTTGGGGACGGAAAGTATCAATGGAAAATCCTTCCATTGGGATCTTACGGCTTGTGGAACGCGGGCGTTCGAGTGTATGATGCTCGATGGGTACTGGCCGCGATTCTTCTCATCGCAGGTCTCCACATCATCAGTCAAAACCAAAGGAAAACAACATGAGAAGAGACAACGGAAACATCATCGCCCTCGCCGCTGCTGCCGCTTTGGCGGGAGCGGCCATATTCTCTCAATCTCGCCGTGGAGCACGAAATGATGGGGACGAGGCGGGTGAATCCGGAAAAAAGCCAAAATTCGAGGTTTCCGAACAGCGTCGCAAACGCGGACTTTTGCAGCGCGCACTAAGAAACGCCGCAGATCAGGCAAATGGGAACACGATCTCTATCAGTAATTTGGCCAGAGAAACAAGTCACAATGAAGAAGAACTCCGCGAGGTCGCAAACGAACTCGTGAAGACCTTTGGATACTACTGGCTGGGGGACAGTCGAGACCTGTTTGGGAAAGTCTCAGAGGTCCGCAAGGAAGTCATCTCCATGCTCCGCAAGGCGAAAAGCCCTGAAGATGCAGAGGTGGCTGTTCGGGCGGCAGACCTGATTGCCAGACGGTTCCCGAACGCAGGCAGCTATGATGCCTATGCAATGGATGTGTCTCGGCGTGAACTTGAAAACGACATGCTGGTGTACGCCGAATCCATGGGCATGCCCGAACCAACGCAAGACGAACGGATGCCGATGTACGCGAACCTTTTCGCGGAAATGTTGAAGAAAAATGAATTTTTCAAAAACCACAATGATAGAACAGGAAACAATCTCAACTACGACGCGCTGGCGAGCCGTTGGGATTACGCATTCTCGATTCCATTCATCCAGAGGGTGGTCCGAGATGCCATCCGTGAATCCAATGTGGAAATCGGACCTTCTGCGGCACTTCAGCGGTTCGAGGGAAAGTATTCAGATCTGATGGACTGGGCAGCAAATGTACCCGGAGTCCGTGGACGGCTGGCGAGAATGACGCTGGAAGAGGCCCAGGAGGAGTCTGACCGCTGGCATCAGGAGGCTCAAGAAGAGTTGGACCGAGTGAAGATTGAAAGACTGAAGAGGCAGGGAAAGTGGTTCGATTGTCCGAATGGAATTCACCCCATTTCAAACAGCGAGATCGTTCACCGACACGACAATGGGTCTGGCTTTTACTGGGTTAGACTCAAAACTGGTGATGAAATCAAAAATGAAGGAAATCTTACAAAAGGATACGGGTGCCTTCGCCATTGCATTGGAGAATGGGATGGGTACATTCGATCCGCAGAAAACGGATCTCAAAGGCATTACTCTCTCCGGACGCCTTCCAACCGTCCTGTTTTGACGGTCACATTCAATGTTGACAACAATGGGAATCCAGGCCAGACAGAGCAGTTGAAAGGATACATGAATCGAAACGCTGGAGATGGAATCTCTGGTGGGCAGATGGTTCGGGTGAAAGATGTGACCCTGAAAGACACCATTTACAAAGACTTGACGCCTGAACAGTATCTGGATGAAGAGGCTCTCATGGTGGCCGACTTCTACAATTCCATGCGTGCAAACCGGTCAGGTTCTGAATTGTCCAGGGTCAACAGTCGGTTGGCAGAGATTGAACGCAAAAAGAAAGAGGCCAAAAAATTGGAGGGAAGTTCCAATAATTGGCGTAAATACCGTCGCTCAATTGCAACGGAGAGCGGCTACGCTCGCACAAAGTCTCGTCAAGGCAAGACTGGAAAGAGGCGCTAAAAACAAACAGAAAGAGAGACGGAGACGGGGTTCGTTGTCTCCGTCTCTCAGCGATACCGTTGTCAGGCGTGTCATCTGGATGTGCCAAAAGATGGACGATGCGGCTAAAGTCAACCCAAGATTGACTAAAAAGCAAGAAAAAACACTTGCTTAGACCAAGAAGTGTGCTAATCTTCATGCTGAACGGAAGGCGCGTGTTGTCGGTCACGATGCCAACCGTGAAGTGCGTGAAATCCCCCGTTCCGCACCACCCCCGCCGGTCCCTCCCCGGCGGGGGTTTTCTTTTGGTTAGTATTCGTCTTCGTTGTGACTGTGCGTGGGGCAATGATCTCCCCGGCAGGCTTCGCACTCGTAACGAGAGCCTTTGAAAAGAGGCTGTTGTTGATTGCGGCCACCCCTCGGCGGGGGCAGCATGCGGCGCTGACCTGGAAGGGCACGCTGGCGGCCGGGCACAGGGCCGGGAAGAGCGTCAGAGAGCGCGCGACGAATCTGATCGGGATGCTCACGGAGGAACTCTTCCAAAGAGCGCCAGTCGCGTGCGTCTTCGGGATTCTGAGAAACCCTTGATGCACGCATGGCAATATCGGCAGCCTCATTGAATCCACGCTCGAAGACATGCATCTGTCGACGAAGATGATCTTTGATGAATGAAGGGAGACGGGGAAACTGAGTAAACAGAGCACGCTCCATGTTCTCTTCAGCAAGAGACACGAGCGCCTTCACAGGAAGGCTTCCATCGTTGAATTGGCGTGCAATGCGAAGACCTTCGAGGTAAAGAGCGGACTCCATGGCTCCACCTGTGGCGGCGCGACCGTCCGCCTCCATGAAGGTCTGGCCCACGCGCTGGCTGATGAGGGCGTCAATCCGCCGGGGATCTTCGTTGACGGCTTCCTCGAAGGTCATCCGGCCAAGCGGATTTTCGAGCGAGAAGATGCGTCTCGCAACCTGCCGGTCTGGCATCTGCATCTCTGCCTGGCGACGGCGCTGGAGGGCCGCACCCGTCGAGCGCGAGAGATCTGGACGAGCCACAACCATCTGCGTAACAATCTGAGCTTCAAGAGGACCCTCACCCTCACCCTCCCCCTCATCCTCATATTCATCTTCGTTTTCGTTGAATCCTCCGCGAGAATTCTTTGCAAATGCAGCAGCAGCAGCAGCCGCTGTGACAGCCAAAATAGCAAACACGGAACCATCATCTCGACGCATGGTGGATAACCTCTGTGGGATGGGGTATCATACCCCGGGAAGAGGAAGGTGAACAGATGTCAAGCAAGATTGCCATTGGAACAATCGCTGCACTTGCAGCACTTGGTCTTCGACGCGGAAGCAAATCCGTAAAAAATACTCTGCCAGCAAACCCAAGAAATTTACCAATAATCAATCATTCAATCGTAATCGATGAAGAGGCGTGGGATCTGTATAAAGATAAATTTGGAGAAGATGAAGCCAGAGAATCAGCATACAACACAGATATTGGTGGATCTTACGAAGATTTCATATTTATTCCAAGAGATGAAGAAAAAGCAGAAGATTACATAGATCAATTTGAATCACTTGAACCAAGAACAAGGTTAATGATTAAAAAATCAATTAAAAAAATAACACTACCAAGCAACTTTCCAAGCAGTCGCGCAGGAACAGAGGTCACAGTTTTTCATATTAGCACAGACGATATGACAGAAGCGTTTGTTATTGACGAAATAGACAGACTTGGAATCAATGAAGACAGTTGGCTGGAGGCCATTGCGTGGTCTGTGTCTGGGAGCAACGCAACTGACCAGGCTGATGCAGTGCTGGCAAAGCTGGTTTCAGACAGAATGTCTGGGGTGGTTTCTGTTCTTGGTTCAGACGAAGAGGATGAAGAATCCGAAGAATATGACATTGAAGAAAGAAGACGAATGTCAATGTTCGACTACATATACGAAAACATGAACATGAATGGTTTTGGTGAAGAAGTTAGAAAAACGCTAAAACAATCTGATGGATCAGTAAAGGAAGATTCAATCCGAATATTTTTAACTCTGATTGAATCAGATATGATTCATCCTGAAAATATTATCAGAGATGGAGTAATGAATCTTTTCAAAGGGGTAACCGACGAAACAATGGAAAACATTGTGTTCAGTCACCGGGGACGAACGAGATCTGCTCCCATTCCAACTCTATTTATGGGAAGCAAAAGACTGGTTTCTTTTGGCGTCGACAGAGAAACTGAAAAAAGAATGATCGAAGCGATCAAGAGGCAATAATGAAAAAGATGAAATCCGGAGAAAAAATTGCACTTGGCGCGGCAGCCGCTCTGGCTCTCGCTGTTGTATGGAATAAATCTCAAAACGGAAGCGGTAATGACGAAAATTTGACTGAAAACAAAGAAAAGAAGGTAGATTCAACAAACTATAAAAATAGACCAGATAAATTCATTGAGATTTTCGAGGATCTTGAAAGCGAGGTGGATGAACGAACCAGGCACCATCATCGGCGCCGGTATGAGGGGCATGTGTTCAACATCAAAACTCACGCATTCCCTCCTTCTTGGGTGGAAGATTTTATTGATTCTAACCATGCATACGAAATTATTGACCATCACAGATCAGATGAACTTCAAAATTTCATAGATTCCATTCAGGATAAAGATTCAGAAATTTATCAAGATTGGTTTGATGGATATTATGAGGTCACAGGAAGATCAGGTGGATATCTGACTCTTGCCAGCAATATTAAATCAAAAATTGAAGACGCATTAAACATTATCTATGACCATAAAGATGAGTTTGTTAAAGAGACTCACTTTATTGGGAGTAAACTTTTAACCAGTGATGAAAATGTAAAAGAACTCGAATCTATCGCAAACGATGTAATTGATGAAATTGAAAAAGTTAATAAACTCGAAGAGAAGATAGAAAAAATGAAGAAAGAACTCACAGAATACTTAGAAGGCGATGATTTTTGGGAATCATACATCATCGACACGGATATCGCAACAGCAGAAGAAATTGAAAAAGCCAAACAAAAATAAGGCTAAAAATGGAAAACAAACAAACGCGCGGTCGGCTGGTCTTTCATTTCGTTGACGAGCCTGGTCGTCCTCGACCGGATGTCATTGTGCAGGCGGAGGGAAGTGTGTCCATCGTAGATGCACTTCTGACAATGGCCGAGATGTTAAATCAAACCATCAATGGAAATCGATCTGGTGGATATGTATGCGAAAAGACAGATGATATCTCCTATTTTGAGGAATCAAGACAAACAACAAAAGAAATATTGAATGGATTTATCAAGATGAGCCATGAGCGATCGGAAACCCAGGCAGGAATGCTGTGTGGGCTGACCGAAGACATTGTCTTTTCGAGAATAATGGAAATGGCTCAAAGAGCAATGTATTCAGAGGTGGGCGATGCATAAAAAAAATTTCATTTTCGGAAATATTGGTGAAGCCGAGAAGTCAGCAAGAATAAAAATAGATGATTCCATAAAAAAAGAAAAGCCTTTGAGCCTCAATAGAGATGAAGTAAAATCAAGGTCTTTTCAAGAAAAGATTGCGTCTTCGGAGGATGGGCCCAGGATTCTGGATCGAATCACTCCGGACACATTGCGTTTGATTCGTGAAGAGGGGGCTGTTCCCAAGGTAAATGATGATGAAAGCGGATCGGATCGTGCCTTTCGAGACGCAGGAGTCCGTAGCCGAAGAGAACAAATCCGGATCTTGCGTGCGGTCTATGAGTTTCTTAATGCTATTGGAAGAAAAGCAAGTGAATTTAAAGACGGAAAAATAAAAATAGATCCCGCACAGGCAGCCAAGAATGCTGTCTGGATGACCGCATCAACAGCCATTCCAGGTCTTAGGATCGCAAAAAGCATCGCAGAACGGGTCATCAAAGCAACATTTCGTTCATTGATGTTGTGGTACAACAACAACTGTGGAGGAAGGGCTGGAGAAACAATTGGTGACTTTAGCGATGTTGGTTCCGCTGAACGACAAGAGGGCAGGTGTCAGGCGGCGAAAGATGAACCAAAGTGGGTAGACACCGGTTTTCGACCTTATGTTTGGGAAACCGCTGTAAGCACCAGCCGGTGGAGTTACTCTCCGCTTGGACTGAGCAAAAGCAAGTCAGAGATCAAGGACCTGCTCGAAGATAGAAAGAAGAGAAAAGACAAAAAGCCAAACCCATTCCAGAAGGGCGGCAAAAACATTCTGCGACCACTTCCGGCGGTGATTCGATGAGAGGCGATGTTGAAGCGCGATTGGGCCTTGGTGGAAACATCTATGTTCACCAGGTTCGTTCTCGAGGAAAAGTTCAATATGTTGTAAACAGAACGCCAAGCGCATTGATTAGATCAAAAATGGACAATGTGTTAAGGTTTATTCAAAAAAGGCTAAACGCATCCACCGATAAGATGCGAAGGTCGTGGCTTGAACAAGTAATAAAAGCAATACAATCAGTAAAATGAAGATCGTTGGATCTCTCGTTCCGCCAATCCATTTCCGGAGGTTCCGGTGGGTTGTTCCAGTGGATGTCCCGCATCCGAGCCGGTGGCATTACGGTGTGCCACTTCCGGTCATGCATCAAGGCGGAAACAATGTTGATCCCGAAACGATTGATGCTCCATTGAGAGATCTTGTGGGAGGTCTTCACCGAATGGGGCTACGAACCACTCCAAGTTGTGCTGGGCACTTTGGAGTGGATGGAGACCGAGTGGTGCAAGCCGCGAAAGACATGGCAAACGAAGAGCGTTGGATACGGAGGACTGGGCTCCGCGTGAAGGACATTGAATCAGGGGATGAAGATGTGGTGCAAGACCCGTCCTGGCGTGCTCCGGATGTCAAATCTCTCACCAGAGATGCTCTGCGGTGGGAGGGAGTGGGATATCTGGGCGTGGTCTGTCCACGGCGCCTGTTGCCACCGCGAACGGTTCAGATGCCTTGGGTTGAGATTGTACCAATTGTTGAAGAATATGAATCCAGAATAGACATTTGGGTTCGATCACCAAACAAAGAATTACAGCATCAAACATGGCGAAACACAAAAAAACATCTTCTGCACTTTCTGGGAACGCGACAATGAGGCAAGCAGAGGTGTCGACACGGATGTATGACAGTCTTGGACGGGTTTACGATGTAACCTACGAGATTGTAGATTTTAAAAAGAGTAAAAACAAAATATTGACCAGCAACATGCCTCATGTGTTTCTGGATACTCCCGGGTATCCACGCGAATTTCAAGCAAGAAGCCTTGAGAGGCGTTCTGAAATTGAAAAAATAAAGAAGATGGCAAAAGAATTAGATCCTTACCGGTTGATTCTCCCGCATGCAGATCCCACCATGGGTGCCCCTGTGGTCTGGTTTCCAGACGGAGAAGAGATTGGGTATATTCTCGGAGGAAACGGTAGAACGCTCGCAATCATTATGTCAGAAGAAAAAGAATATAAATCATACGAAAAAAAGGTAAAAGAAATATGGGGTAAAATATGGCCTCAAAAAAGAAGAGGCAATGGTGTTCGGCGTGTTCTGGTTCGGCGTGTGAAGGGACTGGATCGAGAGGGAGCCATCAGACTGTCGGGTGCGACGCAGGCTTCGTCTTCGGGTCGAGAGACGCCTTTGGGGGAGGCACTGTCACTGGTGAGATCTCTTGGATTGGATCCAAAAACAATCGCACGCAGGATGCCAACCTTCTCCTGGAATGAATGTATTGCAAGAGACAATGTTGACAGATTCATTAGAAGTCAAGAAACAAGAAACTGGATGCTCTGGTTGAGAGACCTTCTGGGTGAAACGGCTTGGTCTGGATGGATGGGAGACATCTCAAACGCCACGAAGATCATCCAATCTATGTTTATTGGATTCCTTCCAAAATCAATTATTGTGGAGGGCTTCCACAGTGACAGAGAAGAAAAAGCAGTTCTCGCCGCACTCCCCTTTTTCGCGCAAATATCAACAGAAGTCGAACGAGGGGAGTTGCCTCGATCGTGGGACCTGATTGAACACATTGAAGACGCGCAGACCTTTCTCCATCAAGTGAGAAATAAATCCTTCAAAGAGACCATGTCGGAAATCGATAGAATGGCCCGACAGGAAGCCCTGAAGCTGATTGACCCTAAAGGAGAAGAAATTCAGACACTGGCACGACGATTGACTGAGAAATCCATTCTGCTCGCTCTCATCCTGAAACGAGGAGAAAACTCAAGAGATCCCAGCATCCCCGTAGAAGACACCCTGCGCAGATACCTCACCACATCAAAGAACACTCCAGGATTGCGTCAACGCATATTTTCAAGCGTGCCTTGCAGCGACACAGATGATGCCCTGGGTCGCGCGCTCGCGGAATCAATATACGGAACAGGCTCTCCACCGATTCGCGTGATAACATACGCATCCAAGAGAGAAAACAACCTGCTCGTGGGTTAATTCAAGATGAAAAGAAGACAAGTAAAAAGCATAGATAGAAGACTCCCGTCCCCAGAAGAGTGCGCACACGCAGAAGCGGAATACCGTGCAAGGACGGAACCCAAAGACAGCAAGAGTCCAAGGCGGAGTTCTGGAAAGATAAAAAGGACACTCCGCTCATGCAGGCGGTCTCGAAGAGGACGCGCCACCCGATTCTTTATCCGTGGCCTCGCTCGCGCTGCAAGCGATGCGGATATTGAATTTCCATTGAAACCAAATTTCCACAAAAAATTCAAATTTAAAAAAAGAAAACTAAAAGAAATAATGATGAATGCGCTCAATGTAGAAAAAGAAGATGAACTGTTCGACTCTGCTTGGAGATTTGCTGAAAAAAACAAAATACTTGAGCCAACCAAATATGCGGCTGGAATTGAACTCATGGAAGCCGCCGAACGCTCAACCAAGCGGGGGGCGGCTGTCAGCCAGGTGGTGCTGACCATCCTCAACGGCGTCCTCATTGCAATCACAGGCGGTGCCTGGACAGCCATCGCTCCATGGACTTACAAAGCCGTAAGTGGAGGGAAAAAAGTAACTGTAGCAAAAATAAATAGAGACAAAAGAAGAGCAGAAAATAGATACAAAATGATGATTGCTGAATCAAAAGAAAAAATAAAAAATAAATCAGAAGTTGAACGCGCTAAATTGATAGAAGCACCAAAACCAACAATAACACCATTCATATTAGAAAATACAACAAATGAAGATGATAAAATAAAAATAAATTTAGAATCAAGTAAAAAAGGATCAAAAGAAAACAAATGGGTAATTGGATTGGCGGTGCTTTCCGTGACAGGAGTTGCAGCCTGGTGGACACTGTCAACGATGAAAGCAGACAACTGACAGGCAAGACGCAACGGAGAGAATCCTTGCCCCAACAGTTGTTTCCAAAGAACTCATGTGGTAGTCTGTGGCCGCGCAGGGAGACTTTTCGTGGCCGAGCAACAAATCAAGATCAATGTCGAAAAGGCTGTAGCCATCACTGGCCTCGTAAGCAGCCTTGTTGGCGTGATCTCCACATGGACAATGCTTCAGCATCGAATTGACGAACTCGAAAAGAATTCCATCGCAATAGAGGAAGAACTCGACCAGCAAAAATCCGAAATGGTTCGGATGGAGCGAGACTTCAACGAACAGGGCCGGCGAATCCGCTGTGACATCTGCCGTGCCAAAGGCGTGGAGTGCCCCGGATGCTAAACAACAACCAAATCGCAGAATCCGTCGCAATTCTCGTATTGTCTGCGGCGAGCGTGTTTACGCCATTGTCCAGTCTTTTCAACGAGAACGACAATGATGCGGATCAGTCTCATGCATTTGTGATGATTGAGCCGGAGAATCTGGCCGGTCCAACAACCGTGACCAAGGGGACATCATTCGCCATGGTGAGCCCCGTGGATTCTTCGGTGGAGTCACCCATGGAGACACCCATGATCCTTGTTGAATTTGATCACGAGGTCAGTGGAGATCATCCGAGACACACTGAATGGTGTGAAGCGTCTCGGATGATCCAAAACAATCCCTGAAAAATCAAGAAAGCCTTCGACGGCTTGGACCCGCCCGGCGAGAAACCCAAATGTGGGCCTCCGCCTCCTCGACGCGAGAGAGCCACTCCCGAATGTGCTGAGCCACCTCGGTCAAAGTCTTGGACCAGCCAGAACCAAGACTGACCTCACCAGCGCCAGGAGGAGACCAGTTGGCGACCCAATAAAAACCAGAAGCGGCCTCGGACACTCGGACAGTTGTCCAAGGACCGAGGCCAGTGAAGAGATCGGAACGCTGCATCTCAACCGACGCGACGCAGATCTGGATCGAGGTCAAGCCAGAAGACGGACTCGAACCAGAGCCCGTCCCGAGGCGGGCCGAACTGGGCGTGATCCCAGGAAACGAGAATGCTGTTGATGACCACGCTGAGAGACTCCCCCGAGTCCAGCCGCACAAGCGCCGACTCCATGAAGTCAATGGCAGCAGGGATGTCGAAAAGAGCATCGTTCTCAGGATCGGACATGTTCTTGTGTTCCGCCGAGATGGCGTCCACAAGCAGAACGCGGAGCCGCTCCGCCGGAGCCATCGCCAGAAGACCCTGGGCGTGCGCCCGGGTGGTGGCCGGGATGCGGCGCCCACGCGCCGCCTCATGGGCACAGAGAAGAGATTCGATACGGGTGTCGGTGTTCACATTGACCTCGATATTGAAAGCGAAAGCCGCAAAGGACCGTCGCAAGGATGAGACGCATGGACCGTCAGCCGAAGGACAGTCAGACTAAAAAAAGTTCAAAAAGAAGTTCCAAAGGAACAAGTGGGCAGAGGAATCTTGGAAGTCTGACGGGGAGTGTCCGACCAGACGCTGTACCGAAGCATCATCAGCGTGCCTTCATCGCCCACAGATTCAGACTCTCTAACGCTGACCGAATGAATTGCGTAACGAAGAACCTGAATCATATCGTAAATTACCCTAAAGTCATCGCTGATGGATGGAGAATGTATTCCGAATGAAGATGTTGGAGAGTGGCCCCACAAAATCCGCTTTAAAGGATGTGAAAATGAACCTATTGCTTCAATCCCAGACAATCTCAGCCGATTGGAAGAGAAAAGATTGATTTTACTGAACACCTCTTCGATCTGACCGAGACCGATAACGCGCTCATAAAAATCAAGAGAATCCAAAACAATGTTGGCCTCTTGACGATTCAGAACACGATCGCCCGCCGAAAACAAAGACGGAGATTCCGTAACACGCTGCTGATCCACCAAAGAAGTCGGAAAAAGTTCACCCATTGCACGAGTGATCAGGCGAGCAGACTTCAACACTGAATCAAAATCAAAATCATTAACAAAATGAGGATACTTTGAATACTCGTCCAAAATAGATTCAAATTCAAAACAGAAAACACATTTATTGTAAAATAAAATAGACTGGTTCAACAGATTTGATTGAATTTTATTCAAGGAAAAATTAAATAAATATCCAGACATGCGTCCTCCACAGCAAGCACATATAAGGAATGGAGAGAGCCGTCAAGTGAAAGATGTTCAATGGTCAAGAAGTACTTGACCGCTGGAGAGGCACAGGGTACAGAGAGAAACCCAACTGGGAGAACACATGAGCGGATTCCTTCGCGGGCGACTGAGCCCCACCATTCTGACCGTTGAAGACGGGCCGGAGCCCAGCACAGATATTCAGGAAGCACTTATCGACAACGCTTTCAATTTTTCAGATGAAGAACTGGAAAAACTCCATGTGGGAGAAACCCGTTCTGGATGGATGAACGGTGCCAAGAACGAAGCAAATTTTGATGACATCAACCTGTGGAATGTGAGTGGAGGCACCCAGGTCAACCACCTGGTTTTTCGGATTGCTGAAAAAAAATTGAAACCGTCCGATGTGAAGCGCAGACTCAAAGAAGCATGTGAATCGTGGAAACGCGAAAACGATCGCGCCCGCGTCCCGCGTACAGTGAAAGAGGAATTGAAAGAAAAGATTGTGCTCGAACTCGAAGCACGGACGCTGGTCTCCTTCCGTGAGACCGAGGTCGTGTGGTACAAAAACGATGAGCGGCACGAAGTTGTGATCTGCTCTCAGGCGGAATGGGCCACCGAGTCCATCCGCAAAGCAATGTTGAACCACTTCGGTGTGACCACACAGATTTTGACCGTCGAACAGTTGATCGGAACAGAAAATATGAAAAGTCTGTCCGGTCAGATTGAAGCCAACTTCCTTCAAGAACTGATGGAAATCTTCTGGCGGGAACAGGAAGTTGCCTTGGATTCTGGAGTGATTCGTACTTGGGGGAAGGCCACTCTCGAAGGCGGTGAAGGCAAAACATCCATCAAAGCCGTGGGCGGCCTGCCCGACGAAGAAATTGACACGATCATCAGAATCAATAAGAAGAAGTTCACTTCAATTGGGTTCGAGTTGATTCAAGATGAAAACATCTACAGTGGAGAGATCTGCCAGCCGCTGAGCATCAAGGGTTTGGCTCTTCCTCGGGTAGATGGAGAAGAATCAGATCATGCAGGATCGCTCGTTCTTCGTTTGGATTTGCTTCAAAACCTGATAAATTCAATCAAAGAGTCCCTGCTGAAACTCGATAAAATTTTTTCCTGAAACACAACAAGACAAAGGCCGGTGGATCATCCGCCGGCCTTTTGTTTTGTTCAATCGTAGTGTTGCTCAATCAGTAATTCTCATCTTCTTGCCTATCAAGAAGTGAAGTTCACGATAGAGATTTTCTTTGTCATGCAGATTGGTCTCTGATGCAACTTTATCAATAAATGGTTCGATTGTATCCACATAACTCTTTTTTGATTTTTCAGAAATTCTTAGATAATTTACTGTATAAATCCTCCTGATTTCTGATTCATTTCCAACGATTGACGAGTCGAAGTGTCCAACACCTTCTATAAACAACAGAATCCTGCCTGCAAAACCAGTGGAAGCGATTCCAATGTCACTGGCAAGATCTCCATCCGGAGTCAGCCACGATCTGAATCTATCGTTGACAATAGATTTCTTTACTGAAGAAACCGATACCCTCGTAAATCCAATTGATTCATAGTAATCAACATGAGCCTTTGCAGTCAAGTATGAAGGAAAGGCAAAAGATGATCGATGTGGACCTCCAAAAGATTTTTTTGTGCCATATACATAGTATATTTTATCTTCTTTTTTCATCTTCTCAAAGAAGTTATAAACTTCAACATGACCAGATGGCTTGGGCACTGGAAGCGAGAGAACAGATTTCGACATGGAACCATCAGGGGAGAGAACAAGTGATGCGCCCGCTGCAAGCAAGCCAACAGACGCAATGGCCAAAACAGGAGAATTCATGTGCGCCTCCGATCAAAATAAAGCAAAAATCAAACGGGACGAAGACTCAAGCATGCATTTTGACGGATGAGCCAAAGCACAAGTGTAGCATCCAAATTAATTTTATGGATAATTGCTGATGGATCAACAGAGATGAGAAGAGAGTCTTTAACTGTATTTGCATCAAGACAAAGTATCAGATCGTAACCCCATGCACGAAGAATGCTTACGCGATCTGGTAGATTCAAGAAAAATGGAAGTCCAGGAATTATATCTTGAAAATATTCCCATCGGTCTCTGGCAATGTCTTCAAGGGACGCGCCAGGCAAGGGACCAGAAATCGGGATGCATCCAATCGGAACCATATCAGTCCACACGAACGGGCATCACAACTCCAATCAATGTCGAGCGATGCGCTCCAGTAAAAAGATAGACGGGACTGAGCGGAAATCCATCAGACTCAAATCGAACGGACTCGTTCCGAGCCAAAGGCGCCGCAACAATGGGCATCAACAGAGATGCTTTAACATAAATATTTCCATTGTTATATCTGGAATCAACTGGTGAAAAAACCAATGCAGAGAAATTTAATCCATCGTGTGATCCAGTAATCTTGATTGGTCTAATATTCTTAAAATCAATAAGATTATTTAGATTTGGACGATTGGAATCAGAGCCCGAAGAAGTCCAGGGACGAGGCTTGGGCTTGCTCCGGTTGCGACCCAACGGGGTCTTGTCTACAAGGAATTCAGCAGAATCAAGAAGAAATGCTGAATATCCATCAGAAACAAACTCAACAGCATCTCCATCATAAACATAGGTAGGCCGAAGAGTTGGATTTCCCTCAGATCGAACCATAAATCCTTCATTTTTTTTGTATTTAACATCTTTACGAAAGGCTTCGTGAATTGCCTCCAAACCCGGAACCAGAGGTCCATAGACATCGCTATGGGTCAGAGTTTCAGCCGAGAGGTTCGGACTGTTGACGGCATTGGTTTTGGAGGTTTTGGACTTGACCTTGGCAATGATGCTGTCAAGCTCCTGCTTGGAAATGGGCACGAGGTTCATCCTTGTTGATGGGGACAGAAGCATACCTCAACGGGGAGGAGGGCGCTCTACCTTGCGCGAGTCCATGATTATTTTTATTATGGGCTGTATCGAACCAATGAATGAAGATAAAAGTAAAACAGTATTAAATTGATGTTTTTCTGATTTGCCTAAAAATTCAACATCTACAACATATGATTTAACCAATTCAGGCTCAACTCCTTCATCAAAAGAGACAATTGAAACCCGACCAATGTTCGAGGAGCATATAATCATGTATTTGCCTCAGAGATCATTGAGAATAGATTGAACATCTGGAGCAATTTCGACAGTGACTTTAGTGCTCGTGAGGATGTCTCTCCACTGTCGAACGCGCTCTCGAGTGACCCCCAGGGAGTCTGCGAGAACCTGTCCACTCTCACCTTTGCAGAATCCATCCATCAAAAAACGAAGTTTTTCTGCTCCATGTTTTGATGCAATGTTTCTTGCGACTTTTTCGGACTTTGAGTAACTTGACAAGCGAACTCCGTTGTTTCTGGTGAAAAGCGCATCATTGGATGCCTCCATTCAAGGTATCCAGCCAGGCATGACCTGTCAACAGTCTGAGGACAGATGACAAAAGGTTCCATCAGGGGTAGACTGCGCGAATGCGCGGAGATTGGATTGCTCTTGCTGCCGTAGTCGCACTGGCCGGTGCAGGCCGAAGGCGTGCCCGTGGAAGCAGAACGATTCATCATGGTCACGACACGCTGTACATGGGAACATCTGAAGAAAATGTAACATCAATAATTGAAAAAGGAATCATCCCAGGCGGCGGATGGTCTCCACACTTAACAAAAACAAGAACATCTGTCTTCTTGATAGACTCGATTGAAGGCGCAAGAATGTACGCCAGCCATCCGGGTAAAAAGCCAGCAATTATCGAAGTGGACGCAAGGGGTTTGGACCTGCATCCCGACACGGATGACCTTGCACATATTTTAACGGATTACAAATCAGATATTGAAGAAGTTTATGGTGAAAAAATACCAGACGAAGACACAGACATGACAGATGAAGAAGTGGAGAGAATGGAAGAAGCAATCGAGTCAGCAAGAGATGGCTGGGGCGGAAACAACTACATTGAAATTCATTATGAGGCCAACGCGCCAAGAATAAGATACATTCCATACATTACAATTCCGGTGGATGGTTATGGATTCAGAGTCAATACAGATGAATACGAACATCTCGAATCAGGAGAAGAGGGGCCATCGCTTGGTGTTCTTCAATATCAACACCATGGACCAGTTGATAAAAGCAAATTGAAAGCAATATACATCTTGAACGAGAAGGGAGATATAAATATAAAAGATTATAGTTTCTTCAACTTAAAAGAAAAAAAGTTTAATGTACAAAAATTTTCAAGAATAAAAGTTGATGAATTCAACTCAAAAATAAAAAACAAAAAAAGGAGCAAAAATGAATAAGGGAGGCGGTGATCGATTGGCCATTGCGTTGGTTGGAGCCGTTGCTGCCGCGTCAATTTTTCGGAATCGTGGATCGTCTGCGATGGTGGACGAAGGAATGGTTGGACGACATTGGGGGAGACAGGGTGTAGGGGTTCTGCTAACGACGGGTGAAAGGATGCTCTTGCTGCTGCGGTCGGATGAAGTTCTGGATCCAAATGTATGGGGAATACCTGGGGGCGCTGTTCGTATCGATGACGAAACGGGAAAGTACGAAGACCTCTATGCGAGCGCGTCAACCGAAATTGAAGAAGAAACTGGATTGCATCTGTCTCCAGATTTCATAAGAAAAAATCAAGAATACAAAACAATATACCAAGAAGGATCATTCAGATATACGACATTCGTTGTCAGGGTTCCAGAAGAAATGACTGATCAAGAAGTTTTTCTTAATTGGGAAAACGATGAATACATGTGGTTAACAATAGAAGAAATCAATGAAATATCAAGAAAAAATAAACTTCATTATGGAGTCAAGTATACTATCAGCGAGGTAACACAAAAACATGAGTGAATCAAATAAAAACGAAAATCTACTAAACACGCATGGCGCGTTTATGGCGATTGTTGGGGTAGGCGCACTCGTGACAGCGGGTCGAATGCGGCGATTGCACATCAGTGGAAAAGGTGCGATGGAGAGCATTGAAAGTGTCATTACTGGAATGATTATTTATGGAATACTTGAACAAGTAAAGAAAACAGGAAAAGCATAAATGAAACCAGTCATCGTGCTTGACATGGACGAAACGCTTCTGCACACACCAGACGAGCAATTCATTTTGGGCAAACAAATAAAGCCGATTCCTCGACCCGGGCTTCACGCCTTTATCGATATTGTTAATCAAATGGGTGAAGTCTGGGTTTTGTCTGCTGGTAGCCTGGCTTATGTGAAGGAGGCTCTCACTCGGGTGGGAATTATTCGCAAAGTTTCTGGATACAGATCCAGTCGAATTCACAACAATCTGGGCGACAATGTGATCAAGGGTCGGCCTTGGGTGCTGGTGGACGACCGGGACGCAAACTCTGAATTCACGAAAACAAAAATAAAACAGTGCCTCGCAAAAGATGAGGAATTCAAGCCTGAAAAACTTATTCAAGTTATGATCTTCAATGGAGACAAATCCGACAAAGTCCTTGAAGGTCTACCTGGCCTGATTGGTCTTTCACTCTCAATCCAGGCAAGGGAAGAGTAATGCTGTCAAAAGAGGAAATTGACGAAATCATCCAGAGAGCAAAGGCTCGATCGCCGGAACTTTCAGATTTTTTTGATCAAGAAAAAGCCGAAAAATTAGTAGAGAAATCTAAACAAATAAACCAAGCAATCTCTGAAGAAATTTGTGAAGAGGCTTGCGTTGGTGGGGGGCGGGGCATCCAGATCTATTGTGGTCAAGTGATCGATGGCCCAGATATCAGCAACCTCGAAAAAATAAGCAAAGAAAACGCCGGAAAACAATGGGCAAGGCAATCGATTCGATGCATAAGTGAAAGCGTAATAGAAAAATACCACAAAAAATCAAGTGGAATACTGCCGCTGGACGAAGCACGACGACTGGGTGCCATCATTGAGAGAAGAATCAAGTCACAACCAACAAATTCAGAAAGTTGGCAGTTTTGGAGCCAGGCGGCAGGAGAAATTAAACGGTATGAGTCGGAATGGACACCGGAATCAAGATCAAAAGCAGAAAGACGATGGAGCGCAAAATGAATATTGAAAACATCCGTGAAAAGAAGGCCCAAACAGACGCGGCTCTGGGTCAAGCGGTGCTTCTTGTTCGAGGGATGCGTGAAGCATTGAAGGACATCAACGGAGCAATCCGTAAGCCTTGGCAGATGTGGAAAGAAGATCTCCACAACAGCCTGACCCGAAAGTCATTGTTCGACGGGGAAAGAAATCCGAGAACGCTCCTGTCCCTAATAGACGATGATTTCGGAGATACTTACATGAAAGCATGGAAGGCTGCACCGAACGCGATGAGAGGACTGGATAAATCACTGGAAATCATCAACCGGATTGAACCCAAGCTGGTGGACACACAGATAAAGGTTCGCTCAGTGACCGTTCCTGACGCAATCAGAAGCGCGTCCGAAGCGATGCGTATTAAATCCAGTTTCGATTCTGCGTGGGCGTCTGCCTCAATCTTGCTGGATGAATGTATCCGGTCAGTCGAAAAAGATATCCCAAAAATAGTGCAATCCGGATTGGACCTTGCAAACCCAACAATATCATTAATCGAAATGTTGATGAATAAAATTGAATCAAGAATAAACATAATAGATGACAGAAAAATTGTTCTTTTCAGAGAAAAAAGAATGAATGCATTGAAGAGCGCCGAAAAGCGAGTTGGAGCGTTTCTGAAGAGAGCTAAAGAAGGCAAAAAAGAAATGCTTAAAATAAAATCAAGCCTTCCAGGCGTACTGAGAGATCTTCGATTGGCAAAGTCAAAGGGAAGCGAAACAAAAATGAGCGTAGACTCAACACTCGCCTCAATCGCATCAGGTCAAGATCGCGCATCATCCGCAGCACAGCGATCTTCCAGAAGAAGTGGAACACGAAACATTGACATCGGCATCGAGATCGGAAACATGATCCGAACGGGCCACACATGAGCGCCATTGCTGTAACGGCCCTGAGTACCCACGCAGTGATTCGAGCGGTTCGCGCTGCACGAGGTTATGGATCTGACTTGGCCTTGGCATCCATTGCCCTTCTTGCTGCGGTAGGTGTAATTCAAGAAATGAGGAAAAAAAAGCGTGAGTAGCGAATTCCCATGCCCACGAACCACAGAGAAAGCAACAGTGTTCGGCATGCCTCATGCTGACATGATGCCAAGCAAATATGTCGGACGCGGAGGGCCAAACCGACTGAGATTTGCAGACCTCTCAGGGACAAGACGAGAAACAAACCGGTTCACACGGGTTCGGAACGAGGCCCTTATCGATCTCATGCAATACGGAATAGAAGCAAAGAAGAATACAAATAAAGACATATCAAAACCAATTGGATCCGGACGGTATGCGGAGGTCTACGCGATCAACGGAAAACCAGATAAAGTAATGAAAATTTCTGGAGATCGAACCGAAGCCGTGGCATGGGCCCGAGTATTCCAAGCCGTCGAGGACGGAGAAATCTCTTGGGAATTGCTTCCATCACTGGCAAAAGTACATTGTGTATACATGGTCCGATCAACACGAAAAGCGGACCAAGACCTCTATGTAATCATCATGGACAAATACAAGCCATTGATGAATGTGGACAAATCACTTGTGGATTGCATCGATCGAAATATCCTGGTCGGAGAAGGAGCCCTGGGGGGATGTGTTCACGCACCCTACCTTTCCAGAGAAGCCTCTATCGAACAAGCCAAAAGAAGAAAATCAGTATCGAAAGCAGAGGATAAAACAAAAAAATTCATAGAAACAATGCAAAATCTCGCCAAGATTGGAGTGTTCGTATACGACATTCACGGAGAAAATGTGATGAGTGATGAAAATGGAGACTGGAAGATCACCGACATCGGTGTCTCCGAAGTCTCTTGCCCCATGCTCATGGATGTCTTGTGAAGAAAGAATCTGTCATAATGTTTGGAGCAATTGGCGCAATCGCGTCTATTGCGATATTTTCAATTAAAGGATCAAAAAACAATAAAAAATCAAATAAGGAAAAAATACAAAATATGCTGGACAACATGCCAGAAGAATGGAAAAGTGAACTTGATAAAGCGAGGAAAGAGCAAAAAATTCTCGGTTTGAATATAACACCAGAAAAACCAACTGTTGATGAAGTAATTGAAACTGTTCTTGAAATTACGGCAGGCAACAAAGAAATTGGAAGCAGTCGATGGGCCGGAAAGAGGGGACGAGAGATTGTGCCCGTCAACAAAGAGATTCAATCAGAAGCAATGCGTGGACTGGAGATGTCCTACCGGGAAGGCTATCCAAGCTGGAAGTTTATTGGAATTGCACGCGGAATGCAGCTCGCAACAAGAGAAAAAATATGGGAAAGAAGCCTAAAAAGAATAAAAAGATATCTATCAACACATAAAGTAGATAAAAAAGGAAAAAACTTTGGAAACGATAAGAATCCAAGCAAAGGATACATGGCCAACCTCATCTGGGGTGGCCATCCAGCCGAGAGAGAGTGGCTCCAATGAACATCCACATCACAGGAGCAAGCCTCGCAATGGCGGCAGTCGCATCCTTGTCCATTGCGGCAATTAAGAAATCAAAAAAAGAAAATGAATCAAATATAGTAAAATTAGACGAACTCGAAAATATCGGTAAAAACGAAGATTGGGCTGTTGATGCCTACCTGGTTGGAAGTACAGAAAAAGAAAACGGAAACGGTTCGTATCCAGTTTATTTGCTCAACATGGATAACGGATCATACATTTGTGCCCTACGGTTCCGAAACAAATCTGATGGGGGACACACAGACGAAGACGGCGTCGATATGCCGCAAAAATACGATCGATGGAAAGGAAGAGAAGATGAGGATGTGATCGTTGAATTGAGAGAATGGAAAATATCATGCGATGAAGAAAAAAATAAAATGATAAAAGAAATAGAAGAAATGTATGGATTAATCAAAAGCCACAGTCACCCATCGTTGAGAGGTTCAAGAAAATGAAAAAATCAAAAGAAAAAAAGAAGGTATTGCTTGCCGGTGGCAGGGGCAGAAAAAACATCCAACTCGTCGAAAAGATAGAAGAGTTTGGAGTAAAAGTTACACATGTTTGGGATTCAGATGAAATCGCAGGAAAGACATCCGCACCAAAGGTAGACTTTGCGTTGGTGTTGAAAGATGTCATCGGGCACTCAGACGAATTGAAAGTAAAAAAACTATTTGCAGCAGAAGAGATTCCTGTTTTTAATACAGGAAAAAACAGATTTGAGATCGCTGAAGCAATTGCAAAAGCATTTGGACATGCAACACCAAAAAAGAGCAACAATAAACAAAATATCAAAAAAACAAATAATAACAAAAAAAGCATAAAAACCAGTGGCAGAAAAAGCAACCGTCGAGGAAGCCGGAGTGCAGAGGCGAGTTTTCGCCCATCAACCCAGGGGCAAGTTAATATAACTGAAAAGATGCCATTCTCTAAATGGGTTTCAGAAGTTGAAAAAATAAAAGGACAACCACTCACAACCGGAGATGCTTACGCACCCATGAAAAGGGCGAGCGAGCAAGAGACCTGGTACGATGTGTGGTTGAGAGGAGTCACTCCGATTGGTGCATCAAGGATGGGTTCAAGAAATCTGATTTGAAACCCTTGATCGCCACCAGACGCGATTGAGTCCAGGACGAGAAGCGTAACGAGGCGCGAGTTGGTCCGCTGAAAGGTTGGCCAACTGTTCCTCTGGCCACTCCTCATGGGCTTCGTCTGAAGTGAGATAATCGACAGGACGCTCCACCGAACGAAGGGCACGGTCGAGCATCGGGTTGCTATTGACCTGAACATGGGTCAATTCATGGAGGAGGAGCCAAGTGAGGCTTTGGGTCGTCTCTGTCCAATCCGAAAGAAGGACCACGCTTCGACCACGAGTGTATGCTCGAAAGGCATAGAAGCCGGGAAACGGCTTCTCACCCATGTCTCTCTTCCAAAGAAGACGAACACAAGATCTCGGAACAACCTCGACACGGGAGCCCATATCGAGATACTTGTCACGGACGAGGGATCGCCAGACATCTGGATGAATCTCAGTATGCGGTTTTCCGTGTGTAACGACGACCAATGGTCCATACCGATCAACTCGAAGAGGCAAGCCAAGAGAGAGGTGGTTCATGTTGAATCCTGAAAACAAGAGAGAGATTGCCGTGCTGAGGCTGTCGAGCCTGGATGTTCAAGCATCAGAGCCGACGCCCAACGGAGATGTCGTGGTTCGTGTTCATGCTATCATTCCCAAGGATGTGCTGCGGACAACCCGAATCCTGCTGAGCGGAACGGGTACAACCAATGTGCTGCACGGGGCACTTGCCGCACAGCCAACCGTGGAAATACAAATTTACAGTGATCGTTTAAATCCATCATTCTTGGAGAGAATGAAATTGAATCAAGAATCCGGAGACCCGAATGGCGAGAAAGAGTGACAGCGCCGCAAGGGTACTGTATTCAGTTCTCGAAAGAACCGGATATGTCAAAAAAAATGTAGACATGGCAAGAATATTGCGCATAAATGAAGCAAACATATCTTCATATCTTGCAAGACACAGCACCAAAGGAAAAAGAATTCATGCAAGAATTGACACAATAAGTCAGTGGTGCTGGGCACTAAATCAAACAACTGGACTTAAAATAAAAATAACAATTGATCCCTCTGCCGAAGTCGTGTTCGAGATTGATGGACACGATGCCCAAGGAAACCCTCTGGAATCATGGGTGGAGACAACTTCGTATCGGGAGCAAGATCAAATACCATTGGTTCAATGGGAAAAAGAGTGGAACGATTTCATTAAAAGATACGAACGGTTCCTTGTGGAGTCAAGAGACTGACTTGACAAGTCCTGACGGCATGTTATGGTGTCAACCATGGAACTGACCCAACAAGCCATTGGAAGCCTCGAGACGATCCGGTTGACCCGCGTCTCACCTCGAATGATCGAGGCGGCGAGAGTCACCGTTCTGAACGGACAGAGCGTGGCGGTGAGCTTTGCCTACGCCATTCGCGTGGACGAAGAAGATGTCGCGCATGTCCGGGCGCTCGGAACCCACGGTGCGCGAATTCTCCGCACAATGGAGACCGCTCTCCGTTGCGTTGACATCAAGGAATGTGACTTCTGGAACGAAGTTACCAAAATAAAAACAAAAGACATAAACGGATTACAAGCAATACTTGTGTGCAAAACAGTCGAGGGAGACGGACAATCTACACCTCGACTCAAAAACCACCTGAAAGTCATCTGAAACCCATTTAGAGATAGGTGTCTAAATGCCCTGCAACATCTGTCCAAAAGGGTACAGAGGAGCACTCCCCTGCCCCGCCTGCACATGCGAATTGCCTGTTTCGTCCTGCTCCAATGAGGGCTTGCTTCCGTGCTGGGGATGCGCTCAACCGTGCCGCTTTGCGGAGCGAAGTGCAGACATCTGGTCCGCAAACGAGCGCGGGCGGTGGTGGGACGGACAAGACCGGGACGAAGAGTGGGGCGCACCTCCAGCAGTCGCACCTCCAGCAGTGGAGCCTCAATGGATCGAAGAACAAGAAGAAGATGAATACGAAGAAGATCTTGACTTCGACGAAAGAAAACTCAACGCCTCGACAACCCATCTGGAAGGGTTGAATCCAAACCAACATGAGGTTGCAATCCATGTGAATGGACCCTGTGTGGTGATCGCAGGAGCAGGCTCTGGAAAAACAAAGAGCGTTATTGCCCGAATTCAAAACCTTATCCGGGTTGAAAGAGTTAATCCAAATGAGATTCTTGCGATCACCTTCACCAGAAAGGCGGCACACGAAATGCGGGAGCGGGCTGTGAAAGCCCTCGGGTCCGAAGAGGCCAAAGGTCTTCAGATTCGGACATTCCACAGCGTTGGCGTGCGAATCTGTAGAGCGAATGCAGAGTTTATTGGTATTCGTCAGAGATTCAGTCTCTGGGACGACGAAGCGTCAAAGAGGCAGATGAAAGTCTGTTCTCAAGAAGTATACGAAGAAAAAAATAACACAAGAAAGAGATCGTACACCACGAAGATGTGTATTGATACTCTTGGGCAGTGGAAAGAGGAAGGCAAAGAACTGGATGACCAGTTCTGGGGAATGTTCAAAGAGAAGGACATCAAGCGTGTCTGGATCGAAGCTGGCTGCGCCGACCAAGTAAAAGCCATGCAAGACAAAGATCCAGACGGTCTGGAAGAAGACCTTCGTGAAATGAGTGAAGTAATCGAGAGGTACGAAGACCTGAAACGGGTGAGCAACGCTTTGGATCTATCCGACTTGATCTGGCTTCCAGTCATCAAGGCTCGAAAGGACGAACGCATCCAGAAGGCCCTTGCCCAGCGGTGGTCCCACATCATCGTGGACGAATACCAAGACACGAATGACATTCAGGAAGAACTGATATCAAGGCTGGGTGCAGAAACCCGGAATGTCATGGTTGTTGGAGACGACGATCAATCGATTTACGGCTGGAGAGGATCCAATGTAAATCTCATCACGCAATTCACGAAAAGATGGACTGGCTCGAAGATGATCAAGCTGGGCCAGAACTACCGGTGCCGACCTGAAATTGTTGAATCTGCTCGCGCAAGCATCAAAAACAACAAGAACAGAGTTGAAAAGGACCTGTGGTCCGAAAGGGAAAAAGGTGGATCTGTAAGGACGCATGCAAGCATGTCCCCCTGGGACGAATGCGCCTACATCGTTCGATCCGTGTCCGCCAAAATTCAGTCTGGAGTCAAACCGTCAGAAATTGCGATTCTCTCTCGGCGTCGAATGGGCGTATCAAACATTGCGGCGGAGATGCTGAAAGCAAAGATTGCCCACGAAGCCGTGGGCGTGCGGGAGTGGTATCGGCAAACGGATGTTGGAATCATCCTGTCTCACCTGCGCTATCAACAAAACCCCACAGACATGGACGCAGCCCAGGAGATCATGTCCAATTGGCCGTCTCTGGGGGCGCAAACCATCAAAGCATGGTTTGGAGAAGTCCAGCCTGGCTCTGGAGAGCCGTTGCTGGACAAACCTCTGGAGAAGGTTCTGTTCCTTCCTCGAAGCGGTATAAAAACAAAGAAAGGCCAATCGATCGACCTTCTTCGACAGATGCACATGAACCTGACAAAAAACATCGAATCAATGTCAGCAAAGGAAATATGTCAAGAGATCGCAAAAAAGACTGGAATTCTTCAAGAGATTGCTGAAGGAATAAAGGATGATAAAAACAAATCATCAGAATCAGAGAAAAGAATGAATGCAATCAATACACTCATGGAGTGTGCTGAAAAATCAAAAGAAAATGGAGTGATCGGCATCCAGGAAATGATGGATGAAATCTCTACATTGATCTCCATGCAGGAGACCGCAACCGACCGTGTTTCCATCAGCACAATTCATGCGGCAAAGGGACTCGAATGGGAGCATGTTATCGTGATGGGAATGAATCAAGAGATGTTCCCGACAGGGGACAACATTGAAGAAGAACGCAGACTTTTCTATGTAGCCTGCACCCGCGCCAAAGAAAATCTAATCCTGACTTGGTCTATCCGCATCATGGGCCAGAACGGAGAACTTCAAATGGGTACAAAATCAATGTTTCTCGAAGAATCAGAAAAAGCAGAGGTGTTCCAGTGAGTATGTTTGAAGGTCAATTGATACACATTCTGGACACAGAAACAACAGGTCTTCCCCATCAAAAGGGAAGCCATGTCATTGAAATCGGAATCGCTACAATTCGAGTCGGGGAGGGAATCGTGTCAACATACGAATCCATGCTCTGCCCGCCTTCTCTCGATTCTGAAGCAATCAAAGTTGCTGAACAGATCCACGGGATCGGAAAAGAACAGATTCTTTCGTCTCGTCCATTCAGAGATGTTTGGAATGAAGTTGCCTCTTATATTAATCAAAATCCTGGACCATGGACCGCGTGGAATGTTCCCTTCGACCGAACAATGATCCGGAAGACTTTCCTCGGACTCAACGACTACACCGACATTCCGGAACGCCTGAATGTTCCACCCGAAGTGCTCTCGCACTCCAAAATGGGATGGCCGGAACACTTTGACCGAGAAGAAGACAAATCTCCCTGGACCTGGTGCGTCATGCACGCCTACTCTCGAATGCGGCCCACGAGAGGTCACACGAGAAGCTGGTACACCCGCTCGCTTGAGCCCAACTTCTGGTCATTGGCGGACGCTGCCAAAAAAGAAGAGATCGCCTTCGAGGGAAACGCGCACCGCGCACTGACAGACGCAAGAGTCGCGGCTCAGATCTGCGAGCGAATGCTGCTCAATGCGCTGAAAGATTGAATCAATCTTCGCCAGGAGCCTTCTTTGGGTCGGCAACAATCATGTCGGCCCAATCGAAGAGCTGTTTCACAGTAGAGAAAAAGTGACCAGATGTTCCCGATTCAGAAAACTGAATCCGAGTGCTCATCGTCACCAAAGATCCAGGCTCAACCCAAGAGATTCTACGATTATTGAGAATGGGTTCAGCACCCATCGGGACGAATCTCTCATTCAAGACTACAGGATTTCGAGACCTAAAAAGAGATCCAACCCGAATATCGTCAAGGTCGGGAATCCGAGGAGGCGAAGGCTTTCGCTTGGATCTGAAGGGTTCCACACCAGACTGACGACGAGGCCGACGAGAACGACGAGGAAGAACAAAGTCCTCCGATAAATCCAACTCTTCCTCGTCATCTTTGTCAATATCGCATTCAACTGACAGATCTGAGTGTGTATCTGTAACAAGCCGACGAAACATCAAGACACCTCAGCATCAATCGGGATAAGCCAGCGATCAACCTTATCCCCCAAAATGCGACCCTGAAAAGCCCCAGAAACCTTCCCCTGACGACACCACAAACGAACGGTCGCCGGGGTGCGGCCAGAAGCAGCAGCAAAGTGCTCGACCGAGGTGTAAGAAACTCCATCCCTCTCCAAGAGAACAACAACATCTGACCCAGAACTCAATGCCAAGGCAGAAGTCGAAGCGGGATCAGACGAGGAAGGCGGGACAGGAGCCGGGACCACAGCCGGAGCGGGAACCGAAGGCGAACCGCGGACAGCAGAAGAATTCTGCTGCGCACGCTCCGCCTGTTCGCGGGCGGCAGCCACATGGCGAGCCCGAAGAATCGCCTGCTGATTGCGCTCAATGCCCCGACGCATTTTTTCCTCAGCCCGAGGATCGGAGAGAGCATAGAAATGAGCAACCTGATCGGGCGTGAGCCCGCCAGGAACTTCTCCGGGCAAAAGCGGTCGAAGGGACGAAGAATTCTTGATGCCATCTTCTGAAACAGATTCATCACCGTCTTCTTCATCTTCTTCATGTTCATCTTCTTCGATGTCATCCTCTTCAGTGAATTCATCCTCATCTTCTTCATCGTTAATTGAAATGTCGACAAAAGAATCAGAAAGAGATTGAATAATGTCCTGAGCGGAAGCGCCAGAGCGAAGTCCGCGAACAGAATCAGCAAGCAAACGACCCAATTCCCTCTCACGCTCTCCAATGGAAGAAGCACGAGCAGGATGGGGCTGCGACTGCGGCTGGGGCGACTGCGGCTGGGGCGGCTGCGGCTGAGGCGGCTGCGGCTGGGGCGGCTGCGGCTGAGGCGGCTGCGGCTGGGGCGGCTGCGGCTGAGAAGATCCGAAAGCAGTTATCATCAACTGCAAAACAGACAAATGGTCTCCAGACCAATCGATCTTCTGGACAGGCTGATTTCCCTGCATGATTTGATCTGGACGATACTGCGAAGTATTCGCAACATAAATCTGATCCTGCGGCCAGCCGGCCGAGGATACCCACTGATACATCTCTTGACTCGCCGCAACGGGGCAGGTC
>Ga0169931_10001723_pt1 | contig 36035 bp, 17 predicted proteins | sample Kivu_15m_20L_FD_129675 | JGI IMG/M metagenome (GOLD analysis project Ga0169931, IMG submission 129675) | Freshwater microbial communities from Lake Kivu, Western Province, Rwanda to study Microbial Dark Matter (Phase II) - Kivu_15m_20L... | ecosystem: Environmental > Aquatic > Freshwater > Lake...
CATGAATCCACCATCGTTGTTCTGCGATCGGCGAACATAATCGACCGCTGTACGAATCGCTTCGCCGGGGACAAAGACCCCCGCGTTTCGCGCCGCGCGAAGGGCCATCATCTGGCAGATCGTCACCGACAGGTCGGCATCGAGAGGTTCGGGAGTGTAGCGCCACCCTCCCTGCTGGTTCTGGGCGCGAAGGATCAAGCCAACCGCCAGACGCAGCTTGTCGTCCAGGTCTTTGCGGCGCGACATCCCGACCGCTTCGGCCAAGAACAGCGTGGCAAAACCCTGTCCATACATCGGACCGCGGCGCTCCGTCTCGGGGCGGACGATAAAGCCGTTGCTGTCGCACGAGGAAGCGACAAAGTCAATCGCTCGCGAGACCTGTTGGTCGAACGGACCCCGTCCAGGAAAACTGCCGCCACCCATCCACGAAAGTCCTGCGAGGCTGACCACGGCGACATTTTTTCCCATCGTGTCGCGGAACGAACCATCGGTCTCCTGCATTCGAGCCATTCCCTCCCAACCACGCTGGAGCGCGCGGCGGACGATTTCTCCCCCCGCTTTCTCCTCCACTGCGGCCGATGCCCGAGGAACAGCCGCTGCGTTCCCAGCGATCACCATTCCCCCTCCCGCCGCTCCGGCAGCAAGCACGCGGAGGCTCCGCCGGAGCCAGCAGCGACGGGACTCGATCGCTTCGCCGTTAACGCTCATCGTCAGCCAGCTCCGCCAGCGCTTTGAAATACTCGCTAATCGCCTTCGAGTACCGTGGCAGGTACTCGGTGGGTGCTTCGGCGGCCAGCGTTCCTCGCTGTTGCTCCGGCAGATGCCCCCAAATCGCCTCCCCTCGCGCGTCCAGCGGCAGCCGTGGCACGGCCGCGGCCATCGCGCCCTGGCTTCCCGGACCTTCCCCCGGAGCCGCCTCGGCCCTGCCCCCCTGGTCCCCCTGCGGTTCGCGCTGCTCGGCATCCCCGCGGGCAATCTCCGAAGGGGTTTTCTCTCCCGGTAACTCTTGCTGCGGCTGATCTTGCGATGATCGGGCCGAAGCGTCCTCGCTTCCCGTTTCCTCTCGATTCCCCTCCGCCGCTTCGGCAGCCGCGAGCAACTGGTCGAGCAGGTCCAGCGCGTGCTCCTGCGGCTCTTGGGCCTGCTGACCAAAATCACCCCGAGCGATCCTCCCCCCTGCCTGTTCCATCGAATCGATGGCTTCGCGCAGGGGTGCCATCGCCGCGTCAGTGCCAATGTCCGAGGGACTTGAACGCTTGCTCGATTCGCCGCTCTCCTGGGGCGCGAGCGGGGCGAGGTCGAGTCCCTCGAGCAAACCCTCGAGCCCCTCGGGCGGTCGCTGCGCTGGTTGATTTTCCGGGACCTCGTTCTCCTCCGTCGGCTCGGCAGATGCGTTCTCCAGCGCCCTCGCGAGCCGCTCGGCCAGCTCCTGCTGCTGGGCCGCCACCCGTCGCTGCATGGGCTGCAAACGGGCTCGTGCGGGGGTCGGTGGGAGGCTCTCCGCTGCGGGTTCGTTCGCGGCAGCGGCATCCCGCTCGAGCTGGGCGGTTTGCTCGCGGAGCAATTGCTGCCGGGCGCGAGCCAAGCGGAGCGACTGCGGGGAAATGCGTTCGGCGATTCCTTCCTCGGCGGGTTCTTCTGCCGCACCCTCGGATTCCTCGCGCGATGGCTGGTCGGGGGGCTCCGCTGCGGGGTTCGGCTGCATCGCATCAGCCATCATCTGCAGGTGCCGAAGTCCTGTCGCTGCGGCATCCTGAGCCCGCGCGCTGTCGCTGCCGCCGGTCGCAAGATTCGCCGCCAGCTCCATCTCCTGGGCGGCATCTTCGAGCGACTCAGAAAAACCCATCGGCAGGTCCCCAGCCTCTTTCGTCGCGCGTGTTCGCAGCACCATCTCGCGCTGGCGAGTCCCCCACGGAGCGTCGAGCGTTTGCTGGGCATCGGCGACCAATTTCGACTGTGCCTCGACGAGTTCCTCCAGCCGCTCTCGAAGGGACGATGGATTCTCGGCGGTCGATTCCTGAGACGCTCTGCCTGGGCGATCGAGACCACGAAGACGCTGGCGGGCTTGATCGATTTGTGCTGCTGCTTGGGATTGGCTCGCACGAGCCCGTCCCCACCGTCCTTGCTCGAGCTCCTCGGCCGCCTCCCGCATCTGCTGGACCGAGGAACCGCGCGGCGATTCCGAGGGGACCGCTGCCGGAGCGCCGTCGAGGATCTCGAGTGCCGCTTCGGCACGGCGAGCCAGTTGCGGGTCGCTGTCCGGCAACGTGCTGGCGAGCTGTGATAACTGCGAAGTGATTCCGCGGAGCTCTCGCGAGAGCTCGCGCTGCCGCGCCGACAAGCGTTTTTGTTCTTCTGCCTGTTTCCCCGCTTCCGGAGCCTGCGTCGTCTCGAGCAGCAATCGTTGCTGGGCGCCGGCCAGATCGTCCAGCTGTTCGGCGACCTGCCGCCAGGCATCCCCTTGCTGCAGCGACTGCGTCAGCTCCGTGAGTTCTGCGAGCGATTTTTGCTGGGCATCGATGGCCGCTCGCAGCGATTCCTGAGCAGCCCCCGGTTCCCCGCCAGAAAAGCGGCTCTGTGTTTCGTCGAGGCGGGCGTCACTCTCCCGAACTTGCACATCGGCTAACTGCTCAAGGCGGCTCTGCAGGGCCCGCAGATCGGTGCTGGAGACCTGATTGTCTTCGGCCAGCGCGGCGGCACTGGCCAGAGGAGCGAGCGCCGAAGTCGAATCTTCGGCATCCAGCGCGCGTGCCACACTGTCCTGGGCCACAGCGGCGGCGCGGAGTGCCTGCTCGGTCTGCGCGGAGGCTCCTCCATCGGGATTTCGACGAGCATCGGCCAGTTGCGTCTGCTCGAGCGCGACGCGCTGATCCCGTCGTGCCTCCTCCAGCCGCGTGGTCGCCTCCTCGGCAAACTGGTCGATACGCTGCTGAATCTTTTCCCCTGCGACAACCTCCAGGCTGCGGCTCGGTCCTCGCCCAATCTGCCCCTTGCCGTCGAGTGCGACGGGGGTGATTTCAAGGATCGTCCCCAGCGGCCACCCTTGGCCTGCCGCTTGCGAATCCCCAAGCCACTGGTCGATTCGGCTGCGGTAGGTGGAACGTTCCTCGACGCGTCGATCGGTAAATTCGACGCGATCCAGCAGCCGCGGGTCTTCCCCTGCCCGATCCATCACGCGCAGCTCGTACCACGCTGCGACGAGCCCCAAATCATCTTCACATTGCCGCTCCAGCAAGATCGTTCCTTGCGGGCTGATTTGAAGATCCTTGGCCGGTACGATCCAGCGCACGACCGGAGCCGCATCCTCATCAATCTCAATGCTCCACTGCTCGTCGCTGCGGCTGGCGATCCCCTCGCGATCGACCCAGTGAAATCGCCACGTCCCACGCTCGCGCATTTCCACCGGCCCCGCAACAAACCGCCGCCCGTCCTGTTCTCGTATCGCAGCGACGACCCGCGCTCGATCTTCCCCCTGCCGCGTCGCTTGCTCGCCACCAGTGCCGATGGCCGCTCCCGCGGCAGAAGCCCCCTCGAAAACCCAGGTCGCTTGCTCGAGGGGCTGGGTCAACTGGGCGACAATACGGACCGTCGACCCTTGCAGCAAGCGGACGCGATTGTCGGCGACCGTCATCCTCGGTTTCCCCGTATAGGACGGATGATCGATTTCCAGCTGAAACGATTCGATCCGTGGTCCAGCCGTTACTTGGACGTCGATCCAGGGCATCGAATCGTCATCTCCCCCTTCCGCACGAACCGAAAAATCAGCGCGCGGATCGTCGAGGCGAACGACTCCTTGCCCCCCCGCGATTTCGATCGGCAACCGCTCGATCCTCTCCTCGCCGCGAGGATCCTGAGACCGCGTCCAGACGCTGGTGTCGGCAGGCAGATTCCCGTCGCGATTACGAATGAACCACTGCAGCGGATCCCCTTGGTAGGTCCGGCGTGGGAGTTCCTCGAAGACCAGGTGAACTTCCTGCGGCCAAAGATTTTCCCCCCCAGGAATCAGCAGCCGCGAGGTCCCGCGGGAAACCACTGCGGGCTGCCAGAGAACAGCGGCAATTGCCAGCGACAACCCCAGCAGCGCCCCAAACGCCGTGATCCACGAGGCGCCCGAGTGGACCATTCGCTCGGGCCTCGCGACCGCAAAATCCGCTCCAGTTCGCCGCAGCGCCTCGGACTCGAGTTCACTGAGCGGGCGCACCACAGCGGTCATCGCCACCGCGCTGCTGACGCGATCCCCCATCCCGGGCAACAACGATTCCAATCGCCGTGCGACGAGGGCCGGAGTGACCGGTGTGCGGAAGAAAAAATACCAGCTCCCCGCAAAAATTGCTCCGATCCCCGCGACCAGTCCACCGCTCAGCAGGCTACGGAACAGCATCGACCGCGGCCGGAAAGTCCAGTCGATGATGATCATCGCCGCACAGAACAGCAGCAGCCACAAAAGGGTCCAGGAAAAGGCTCGGACCCACAGCAAACGCCGCACGCGGCGGTAAATGCGGAGCACCCATTGCTCAATCGCCAGCGGCGATGCCCCCGCGGCTCTCGCCGGAGCAGCCAAATCTGACCGCGGCGACAAGGCCGCGATGGCAGCGGGCTGTGGAGAAGAAGGTTCGAGTCTCATACTCTCAGCTTATACCGAATTCGATTATCTTTGTGCATAGAGCATTGAATTCTCCCTCCAATTGTTTCCCCGCGCCGCCGTGCGGCAGACCCACAATTATCCATCATCCCTTTGACCACGCACGATTCTCCGACCCCGGAACCGCAGTTTCATCCCTACCCGGCCTATTGCCCGCGGTTCTGGCACGGGATGCGCGCCGGGACGTACTGGGAATTAATCCGCGCCGGCAAGATGCGAATCACCCCGTCGCGGCTCCCGATGTTTTGTGCTCTCTCGATCATCACTCCTTTCAATGATCTCCTCGCCGGACTTCAGTGGCTCCGCTACCGCAAGCGTCTCCTTGAAATCGCCGTCCCAACCGATCCGGTCTTCATTATCGGCCACTGGCGGAGCGGTACGACCCTCCTCCACGAATTGCTGATGCTCGACCCGCGGAATGTCTGTCCGAATACGTACCAGTGTTTTGCTCCGAACCATTTTTTGGTGAGCGAGTGGTTCTTTCGCCGCTTTGGGAATTGGCTCCTCCCAGCCAAGCGACCGATGGATAATGTGATCGCCGGCTGGGATCGCCCCCAAGAAGATGAATTCGCGCTCATGAATCTGGGACTCCCCTCGTCGTATCGCCGGATCGCTTTCCCGCGGAATCCCCCGCCCGATATGGAGTACCTCGACTTCCAAGGCGTCTCGGACGATGCGATTGCGCGGTGGCTGGACGGTCTGCAACACTTTCTTCGCGCACTGCTCGTGGCCAATCCCGGCCGCGTCGTTCTCAAAAGCCCGACGCACACCGGGCGGATTGCGACGCTCGCGAAAGCGTTCCCCGGCGCGAAATTCATTCACATCGCCCGCGACCCGCGTGCGCTCTTTCCTTCCACCTTGCGCCTCTGGTTGTCGCTCGATTCCGGGCAAGCGTTCCAAAAACCTCTCGCGCAAACCGACCGCCAGTACGTGATCGACTGTTTGCGGAAAATGTACGATGCGTTCCATCGCGATCGCGCCGCGCTGCGGGAGGACCAGCTGGTCGACATCCGCTACGAAGAACTGGTTGCCGACCCCCAGCGCGTCCTTCGCAGCGCCTATGACCAGCTCCAGCTTGGTGATTTCCACCCCCTTGCGGACCCCCTCCAGCAATGGATCGACGAACACCATCGCGGTTACCAGCCCAATGAGCACCATCTCCCTCCCGCCGATGAAGCACTGATCCGAAGCCACTGGAATGATTATTTTGTGCGGTATGGATATGCGTGATCCATCGCCGTCATCCGTCGATTCGGCTGCTCCTTCGATTGCGGATTGTTTCTACTTCCTCTTGCCCCCCCATCCACCTGCCGTGTGCTGTCTCTCTTGCCTGCCATCCTTTGTGAGATTCCTTGGGTCCGCGCTCATGCTCGTGACCCTCACTGCCTGCTCCAAACCCGCGGCGGTCCCGGAGCGTCCCGCGGATATCGCGCCCTTGCCGACCGCACCTACGGCCCCGGCGACCAGCGAGGCGGCACCGAGCGAACCGCCACCGCTGCTGGCGAGCGATCTGCTGGCGATGCGTCTGGACGAGGCGCAGCTGGACGACGGCTGGGTCCGTTTATTCGATGGCTGGACCTTTTTTGGTTGGCAGCAAGTGGGCAATGCAAACTGGACGATCGCCAACCAAACCATTCGTGCCGATCAAGGCGATGCAGGTTTTCTCGCAACGATTCTTCCCTGGACCGACTTTGAACTGCAGGTGGAATTCCTCGCCGCGGAGGAAACCAACAGCGGTGTCTTTCTGCGAACCCCTTTGGCCCCCGAAGACCCGGCTGTCGATTGCTACGAGCTGAATATCGCCCCGGCCAGCAACCCCTTTCCCACCGGCAGCCTTGTCAAACGCCAAGGAATCGAACCCCTATCGATGGAGGGCTTCGATACGAGCCAGTGGCATACGTATTTGGTCCGCTGCGAAGGGGATCAAATCTCGATCCATCTCGATGGCGACTTCCTCTACACCTACCGCGATGAGGCTCCGATCCGCAGTGGGCATCTGGCCCTCCAGTTCAACCAAGGGCCGATCGAATTTCGCAACATCCTTGTCCGTCCCCTGGGGTGGGTCCCCTTGATTCCAGCGGAAAGAACTGCCGCAGGGACGCTCACGGGCTGGCAATCGCCCGCCGACATGGAGCGTTTTTTTCAGTGGAATGAAGAAGGTTTTTTGCAGGTCCGCGGCGGGAGCGGTTATCTCGAGTCGGCCGGAAGCTATGGCGATTTTGCGGTTCGCTGTACGGCCCGGACCAATGGCCAAAACCAGAATTCGGGGATCTTCTTTCGCTGTCTTCCCGGCGAGGCGATGAATGGCTACGAGGCGCAGATCAGCAACGACATGCAGGATCGAAATCCCTTCCTCCCCGCCAATTGCGGCAGTGGTGGTTTCTTTCGTCGGCAGGATGCGAGGATCATCGCGGCCGAGAATGACCAGTGGTTTCGGATGCTGGTCGTCGCTCGTGGCAGCGAGATGGCGGCCTGGGTCGATGGCCTCCAGGTCTCGCAGTGGCGCGATGATCGGGCCGCGGACCCGAACCCGCGACGTGGGCAACGGCTCGAACCAGGAACGCTCATGATCCAGGGGCATGATCCCGAAACCGCGGTCGACATTCGCCAGCTCGATGTGATTCCGCTCGACTCGCGCTCGCTGCAGCCAGGAGCGGAGTGAGGGACTCAGCACGACGACCTGCCAATTCGTCTCGAAAGCAGCCACAGAGTTTTTTTAGCTTGGTTTTGCGGGCACCTCGAGAATCTCGCGAATCGGCTTGGCGGAGCCCGCAACCCCCGTCAGCCGCTCGGCTCGGCCGCTGACCGCGAACGATAGCGCCTCGTGCTCCAGCCCCAGCAGCGCGAGGATCGTCGCGTGCAGGTCCCGCATTTGTAATGGCCGATCGACAGCCATCAGCCCGATTTCGTCGGTCGCGCCGATTCGCAAACCACCGGGGACTCCTCCACCGGCAAGCCAGATGGTGAAACCTGCGGCGTTATGCTGCCGCCCATGATCGCCTTGCATCATCGGAGTTCGACCGAATTCGCTCGCCCAAATCACGAGCGTCGAATCCCAAAGCCCTCGATGCTTGAGGTCGCTCAGCAACCCACCGATCGCACGGTCGGTCCAGCGGGCTCGGGGGACATGGTTGTCGATGATTTTCGCATGGGCGTCCCAGCCATCCTTATCAGGCATATCATAAAGCTGAACAAATCGAACACCGCGTTCAACCAGCCGCCGGGCCATCAAACATTTTCTTCCAAAGCTGGCCGTTCTTTCTTCCTGGTCCCTAGCGGCGTACAGGTCCAGGGTCGCAGCGGTTTCGTCTTCGAAATTGCCTGTGTCCAAAGCAGCCGCTTGCATCCGATAGGCGAGTTCATAGCTCGCGATTCGCGCCTCCAGATTCGTGGCTCCGGGGTGATCCTCGCGATGCAGCATGTTCAATTGCTGGATCAAGTCCAGCGAACGCCGCTGTTTGGCGGCATAGGCCTCGGGCGGGGAGAGATCGAGCACCGGAATGCCGCGATCTCGCAGTCGCGTTGGCTGGTAGGCAGGGGGCAAGAAACCACTTGAGTAGTTTGGGATCCCGCCAAGCGGCCCGGCATCGAAGAGAACAACATAGCCGGGGAGGTCCTCATTCTCGGTCCCCAGCCCGTAGGTGATCCACGAGCCCAGGCTCGCTTTACCACCACGGATGTCCCCCGTGTGCAACTGGTAGGAGGCTGGGGCATGGTTGTTCGAATCGGCTTGAAGCGAATGGATCAAGCAGAGATCGTCGATGTGTTTCGCCATCTCCGGAAACAGTTCGCTGACCCAAGTGCCACAAGCCCCGTACTGGCGAAAGCGAAATGGGCTGGTCATGATCGTCGGCTCACAGCCATGAAACACATTCGCATGCTTCGTTGCTTTCACCGCAGAAGCGATCGACTCCGGGACCTCTTTTCCGTCCAGCTGCGAGAGCAGCGGCTTGTGATCGAAGGAGTCGATGTGTGACGGACCACCTACCATGAAGAGAAAAATGACCGACGTTGCTTTCGCGGCAAAGTCGGGTTTGCGGGGGGCGTAGGGACGAAGCGGATCGATCTCTTGTTCACCCGCCGACACCGATCGCCGCGTCAAGCCTTCAAGCCCCAAAAGCGCAGTGCTGCCAAACCCAGCGCCAAGGCTGTGCAAAAAGTGGCGTCGGTCGAATCCAGGAAGTACTTTCATGTCTCGATCATCCCGCGCTTTCGAAGCTGGACCAAAAAATGGGGGTTCATGCGGCCAGCGCTACGAAAGAACTGAAACGGTATTTTAAGCACCGCCAGACTCGATGGACAGCACAATCACAACTCGCCGCCCTGCACTGGAGTAATCAGAGCCTATCCGAAAAGGGGTCTGACCCTCTCCGGCACGGCCCAAAAACCAATAAAATCGACTTGCCTCCAAAGGGTCAGACCCCTTTTCGGATAGGCTCTCAAAAGTGCAACCGCAGTCGCGGTACGGTATACTCCACACTTCACCACGAAAAACACAGGTCCCCGTTTCCACCAACCCCTCCCCTGTCCTGCCAAACCAGTCCGCCGGGTGTGCGATGAAGCTTTTGCTAGCGCTGATCGCTTTGGCTTTCCTCTGCCTTCCACGCGATCCTCTTTACGGCTCGGATGCGGGCGCAATCACTGCGCCGCAGGATGACGCGGTCAGCAAGCCTGCGATTCAGATTCTCCGCACGCGCTGTTTTAATTGCCATGGCAGTGAAAAACAGGAAGGGGATGTGAGGCTCGATTCGCATGAGGCAGTGCATGCCGATTCGTCGAGTGGCTCGATCGTGGCGCGGGGCGATGTCGAGGCAAGTGTCCTGGTGGCAGCAATTCGCCACGAACGGTCGATTGCCGCGATGCCCCCAAAAGATCCACTCACCGCAGCCGAGATCGAAATCTTGGTTCGGTGGGTGGCCGATGGCGCCCGATGGCCGACGGGTCAAACCGAACCATCGGATACAGACAGCAGCGCTCGAATCGGGGATGCATGGAATGATCCTCGCAACCCAATCCGCCTGCTGTTCGGAGAAGAGCGACTGACCCTTTGGTCTTTGCAGCCGATCGAGGATCATGCGGTACCGCAAGTTACAGACGATTCGCATGTTCGCACTCTGATCGATCGCTTTGTCCAAAACCAGCTGGAATCGAAACGTTTATCGCTCCACCGGCAGGCGAACCCGAGAGCGCTGATTCGGCGACTCTACTTGGACTTGACCGGCCTACCGCCCCCGCCCGCCGTTGTCGACCAGGCGAATCGAAAATTTTCGGATCGCGATTATGAAGTGCTTGTCGATCGGTTGCTCGCTTCACCGGAATTTGGTGAGCACTGGGGACGAATGTGGCTCGATGTGATCCGCTACGGCGATAGCAATGGGTTCGATTGGGACGAGTATCGTCCCGAAGCGTGGCGTTTTCGCGACTATGTGCTCTCCAGCTTGAATGCGGATTTACCATTCGATCAATTTGTTTTGCAGCAATTGGCTGGCGACGAGCAGCTCGCGGGGCCTCCTGCCAATGAGGCAGAGCGGCAGAAATTGATCGCCACCGGTTATCTCCGATCGGGACCTCAAGATAACGCTGCTGTGTTATTCAACGAGCAAGACCAGGCGCGAGCCGAATTGATGGCGGACCTGGTCGAAACGACTGGCAGCGCGTTCCTGGCGATGACCATGTCGTGCTGCCGTTGCCACGATCATAAGTTTGACCCGTTGTCTCAAGCCGATCACTTTCGGCTCCGAGCATTCTTTGAGAATGTGGCGTACGGCGACGATTTGACGATCGATCTTCCTGAGACCCGTCGTGAAATCGAGCATCGCCAGCAGATGATTGACGATCAATTGGATAAACTTCGCAAAAAGATCGAAGAAATCGAAACGACCAAGCAGGAGGATCGAACGGAAGCCCAGCAGAAGGAGCTTGAGCAGCTGAAAAGCCAGTCGCTGCAGTTGGAAGCAAGCCGCCCTCAAGCGACGAACGGGCTGCTGATGACCGAGAAGGAAAAAACGCTACCCCCTACGTTCATTCTCTACCAAGGTGACTATCGCTCGCCACGCGAGTTGGTAGCGCCAGGATTTTTATCGGCGCTCGATCCCAATGAGGCCGAACCTGCATCGGTCGTGAATCCGAATTCATCCGGGCGAAGGACCAGACTGGCACAATGGATCACCTCGCGATCCAATCCACTGACGGCTCGTGTCCTGTCCAATCGCATCTGGCAAAATCTGTTCGGCGTTGGGATCGTGAAGTCTTCCGGAGATTTCGGTTTTTCGGGGGATCTTCCTGCCGACCCGGCTTTGCTCGATGTACTCGCCCTCCGGTTGCTGGACTCCGAGTGGTCGATCAAAAAACTGATTCGCGAAATCGTTCTCAGCCAGGTATACCGTCAGGCTCGTGAGATCGCAGCTGAGAGCCTCTCCGAAAAGGGGTCTGACCCTCTCCGGCACAGCCCAAAAACCAATGAAATCGACTTGCCTCCAAAGGGTCAGACCCCTTTTCGGAGAGGGTCTGAGGATATGGAGCTGGTCACGTCGCTGCCTCGCGACGAGCTTGCCGTGTGGGGCCAAGGGCAAATTCGTCGCCTGACCGCCGAACAGTTGCGGGATTGCATGCTGGTTGTCTCCGGAACACTTTCCCGGCGCAGCGGAGGTCCTCCCGTATGGCCTGTCTTGCCAGACGATATCCTGACCGCCAATCCGGCGCTGCTGGATGACAATGAGACGAGGACCAAGGGCTGGTATCCGTCTCCGTACGAGCAGCAATTTGTGCGTAGTGTTTATCTGATTCAAAAGCGAACGGTGCGGGTTCCTTTTCTGGAAACGTTCGACCTGCCTGAAAACAATGTCTCGTGTTCATGTCGCAGCGAGTCCATCGTTCCTCCCCAGGCTCTGTCCTTGATGAACTCGCCGCTGGCCGTCGAGATGACGAAAGGCTTAGCACAGAGGATTGAGGAGCGTGCAGGAAAAGGTAAGTCGGCTCAAGTTCGTGAAGCCTTTGTCGCGATTTTGCAACGAGAGCCCACGCAACAAGAGTACGAAATCTGCCTCGCTGCCCTCGAGGAACTGAGCCTCGAAGAATTCGCTCGAGCGATGCTTAATTTGAACGAGTTTATCTTCGTCGACTGACGTGATATGCCCGCCCAGCCTCAATCGATCTCATTCCAATCGACGACCTCGCCGCCGGCCATCGTGAGCAGGGATTTGAGGAGCGTAGGATGGATGCTGCGCGGTATTGTCCGTACCGAACCGTCGCAGAAGAGGACCAGCGCGATGTCGCTCTGGCCAAAGAATTCCTCGATCAAACGCTCTTCGCTCAAAACCCAGTCCGACGGATCGGTCCAGGTAATCGCTGCCGACGGTGGGGCGAGGACCGCCATGATCGTATTGCTCGTTCCATCAAGGACCTGTTCAAACTTTGGTGGACCCTCATCCCCATCCCGATCCCAAAGGCTGCCAGGAAAAACAGGCAATCGAATCGAAGTGGTTCCAGGGGGGAGACCCGCCTGTGACGCTTGAAGGAAAGCTGGCATCTGTGCAATCAGCGTTCGGTTGTGAGGGCTGTCCCAAGGTTCGTCGAGCTTGAATTGCTGATGTAACGTTTGGCCGTCGAGAAAGGGAAGGAGGAGGACAAACGAGCTCAGCAGCCGCTGGCCCGCGGGGCTCACGACGGCCTTTGGAGGAAGGGACTTGAAGGCATCGTCGTAGTTATGCATCGCCAAACCGACTTGCTTCAGCGTGTTGCTCGCAGCATTCACCTGAGCCCGGCCACGCATCGGCGCGAGCAGCTCCTGCGAAAATTTCGTGATCGATTGCGAAAGGTCCAGATCGACGATCAAGCGATTCCCGTCGACAGAAATCCGTGGCGCGACCAGCTCGGGTGGAAGAAGGCCAAAGGCTTTTTTCAGCTCCTCCTCAGCAGCGTGCATCGATGCCCCCTCGGTGCCAATCATCTCTCCGTGGACCTCCATCGCCGGAGGGAGGCTCCAGAAGATCTCTATCGAACGCATCGCACCAAAGATTGCCTGTGGATTGAGACCACTGGCGTCGTTGGGAGCGAACCGCGCGGGAAGCAAAGGGAGCACATCGCTCCGGAGATCATCCGGCAGACTGAACACCGCGCGATGCGGCAGCGCATTTTCCTGATCCTCCGCCAGCATGCGACGAAGGTCCCCGCGAACCTCGCGGGGGTCCTCATTCGCAGGACCCTTGCCCGATGACTCACCACCGGTGGATGGATCGAGCAGCCGGCGCGCCGCTGCCGGGCAAACCACGACGCGGTTCTCCACCCGATGGACCTCATAGGGTGATCCACCCCCGCCAAGGCTCTGCAGTATCCCCTCTGCGATCCGCGCGACGGCGTCCACATCGCGGCAGGGGATCACCAGCGAGACGCCTCCCTCGGTGATTGCCCTCCCAGGGACAGTGACCCAGAGAACATCCACCCCCGCATCTTCAAGATTCAGAAGCACCCCTTGCAGCAACCCTTGGACCGCAGCAATTTGCGGCTCGCGGCCGAATTCGCCCAAAGCCTTGAAGATCGCCGGGAGATCGATTTGTTTGCGATCGATCCGCGCGACAAAGATGGTATCGCGGGCAACGACCCCCGGCGGAATCGACCCTTCCTCGCGCACAGTGCCGTCGGTCAGTACAGTGCCGTCGGTCAGTACAGTGACTTCCGCCGATGTGGAACGTCCCACACCTCGCGGCGGCTGACCATCGGGCGCTTGTCCGACCTTCGTCGCCGCATCCTTGTCCCACTGCAGCAGGACTACAAAATCGCCTTTCTCGTGGGGTTGCGGTGCGCGGCTCAGCTTTGCCCGCTGCGAATCCAGGCGCTGATAGCCAAAGGGCGCACTGCGGAGAGGGTCGTTCCAGGGGGGGAGCCGAGTGACCATGGCGAGCGATTCCGGGAAATCCCCATGCTCGGCAACGTAATCGCGAATCGCCTCAGTCGTCATCAGAAAGGCGATCCGCTGCCTCGACCGCAGCTCTGCTTGGTTTGCCGCGCTGGCCGCCGGCGACATCAGGCCCGAGAGGACCGATCCGATACTGAGCGGATCCGGTTGCTGCGAGCGGGCCGTTTCGTCTTTCTTGAGGTACTCGCTCCGCAGCGGTTCTGGCAGCGAGGTCCACTTGAACCATCGATCTTGACCGATACGAATCTCGCGGGCCGCATCCCGCACGACGACCTCCGCAGCGCTCATTTGCTGCACCTGTTCGGGCAGAAAGTCCCCCGAGTTTTTCAGTCGCTCCCGCGCTGTTTCGGCGAGGACAATGAGCGCTCCGGCCGACATCAGCTCGGGGCTGAATTGAGGGGCAGTACGATTGAAATCCAGGCCATTAAAATCGCGCATCAGACCGACCAGCTTTTCCCGCCACACCTCCGGAGCGGTTCCCACGGGTGGGAGCGAGGCAAGCTGAGGAAAGACCCGCTGGATCAGTGCACTTTCAAACTGGAATGCCGCGGTCATGTCGTGGATCGATGGCGGTAACGAGGCAAGTGCCCAGTACAGATTCGGAGCGTCTGGCAAGGACATCAGCAGCGGGATCTGCTCGACCATCATCCCCTCGATCGCAATTCCCACGAGTTTGGTCACTAGGAACTCTGCAGACGACCCAGTCGCTTCGGCGAGGCGAAAACCAACACAGAGCCAATCGATTGCATCGGCCGTACGCCCTTGAGCGATCGCCAATCGAATCTCCAGGACCAACAGCCGCGCCAGTTCGCGCATGTTTTGCACCTCGGGCAGAAGCAGCTCGAGCGCTTCCGGACCGCTCAGATCCTCGACCCCCAAGTCATAATCCGAGTAGCGCATTTGTTTTGCCCGCCGCATCTCGGCCAGCACCGACGCGCGCCGCTCCAGATAAGCGCGAACCTCCTCCTGAGGAAGGTCTGCGGGTGCGGCTTCCAACCAGAGAGAGTATTTTTCCATAAAACCTTCCGCCGCTTCCTCGGGATGCTTGTTGCTTGCCCCTTGCAAGAGCAGCATCACCGCGCGCTGGAACGGAACATAAGCATTCCCCGCGACCATCTCCTCGGCAGCTGGCCAGAAACGTACTTTTAGCGCCGGACTCGGCTGGGCCGCGGGATGTACTTGCCAGACCTGGACGGTCTCCGGGGCTCCCGCGTCGACCTCTTGCGGTTTCTCCTGGGGTACAGGGGTGGCGAGTGTTCTCGGAGGGGTGCATGCCAAGGCAACCATCAGCACACTGAAGAAGACCAGCCATTCCAGCCGTCGGATGGAAACCATGATGGGATGTGTCCCTTGAGATGATGTGCGAAGAGGCAGACAGGGTGAAAGGAGGATCGTGGCTGACGCGAGGCACCAAAGCTGCAGATGCGCGACAGACCTGAGTTTATCTAAAATTTCCCCCCAAGGGCGATCCCCGTGGGATCGGCTTCCAGCCCCGTGGGATAGGCTTCCAGCCCCGTGGGATAGGCTTCCAGCCCCGTGGGATCGGCTTCCAGCCCCGTGGGATAGGCTTCCAGCCTGTCACGTTCTCCTGGCATAAATTCGGAAATCACGAGGGCTGAGGATCCATTCAGGGTGGGGGAAGCGACAGGCTAGAAGCCTCTCCCACGAAGCCTCTCCCACGGGGCTGGTTTGAACGGAGTATCTCGAAGACGACAGCTTCCGCTTATTTTGGCGGCCAGGCGGGGATTTTTCTTCCCGGGGTCCACGGGGCTGCGACTTTATCGAGGTCGGCTTCGAGCGCCGGGAGATCTCCATCGACCGTTTGCCGGACCTGGTCGAGCAATTCCGGGAGGGCATCGGCCACCAGTTGATATTGCTTGCGATGGGTCTGTGTCGGGGACTGGCTGGTCGACCAATGACCGCCGATGACCACTTGCAATCGTTCGATCAATCCGGGCAGTTCGGGTTCGGAACGTTTCGGTTTCGTGGGGTCTCCGGCAAACCGGGCTTGGAGATCGAGCATCTTCAGTTCGAGCGTTCGTGCGCGATCGCGGAGCTCGAGCGGAACACGCCCGGACCGCGCGGCCAGTTCCTTGATCTCCGTAGCGCGCTGCTGTGCTGCCTGGAGCACCTCATAGGCTGCCAGCAGGACTCGCTGGACTTCTGCCGTCTCGCGCTGGAACTGCAGCGACGCAGCCCGCTGCGTCGGGTCGAGCCCCGCCATCCCTTGCGGAATACACTGGATCGAGACGGGCTGGACCAGCGTTTCCCAAGTTCCGTCCTTGGTCCGCAGCACACTGAGATCGACCGTATAAGTTCCTGGAACTGCCATCGGCCCCTCACCCCGTCCCGATGGACCGAGACCCGGATAGCGGAAATCCCAAGTGAGGCGATGGATTCCCGACGAGGTTGCACCGCGCAGCCGTCGCACGACCTCCCCGGCGGCATCGCGAATTGTGAGCATCACGAGCGGCTCTTCCTCGCGATCTTCGTTTTTCAGCTCCTCCCAGCTGGGATACGGAAGATCCCCTCTGCCCCCCACCTCCGCCTCACGTTTCTTTCGCTCCCCGCGTGCAGTCTGGAGGGACTCTTTGAGCCGATAAGTGATCGTTGCGCCAAAGGGAGGATTGTCGGCCGTGTAGAACGATGCTCCCTGAAACGCCTTGCCTTCAATCGCGAGGGGAACTTGCGGAAGGTACATGAGGGCATCCTTGATCGCATAGATCTCGGCTTCCTTCTCCAGCGATTCGGTGCTCAGCGAGCGGAGCGGCGAATAGTCGTCCAGGATGTAGATTCCTCGACCAAAAGTCCCGACGACCAGATCGTTTTCTCGCTTTTGGATCTTCAAATCGCGAACGGAGATGGTCGGCAGCCCTCCCTTCATTGCAATCCACTTGCCACCATCATCGAGCGTCGTGTAGACACCAAATTCGGTTCCCACGAAAAGCAATCCCGGCCGCAGATGATCCTCGACAATCGTGTAGGTCGAGCCACGTTCCGGAAGATCTCCGGTAATCTCGATCCATGTCACGCCACGGTCGATGCTCTTGAGGACGTAGGGTTTAAAATCGCCTCGCTTGAAATTCTGCAGCACGGCATAGACCGTGTTCGGATCATGCTGCGAAGCCTCCAGATCGCTCACATATGCGAACTCAGGGACTTGCAAGTGGGGGAACGACTCGATCTTTCGCCAATTGGCGCCCCCATCTTCACTCACCTGGATCAACCCATCGTCGGTCCCGACATAGAGCAGATTCTCCGCCCGCGGCGATTCGGCGACCGCAACGATATTACCGTAGAAGGAGGTCGAGTTATTCTTCGCGACGCTGTCGACTCCCCACACACGCCCCATCACTTTGAGCGCATTGCGATCGAGGTTTCGCGTCAGATCGGGGCTGATCGCCGTCCAGCTCTCTCCACCATCATCGCTGCGGAAGAGAATTTGCGCTGCGTAATACAACCGCTTCGAGCGGTGGGGGCTGATCAGTAATGGGGAATCCCAATTCCATCGCAGCGGAGGTCCCTCCTTTTCTTCTCGCGGCTTGATATCCATCTGCTCGCCAGTCCGGCGGTCATACCGGACCAGGCCGCCATACTGCCACTGGCTGTAAACGATGTTTGGATCGTCGGGGTCGACGGCGGGTGCGAATCCATCCCCGAAGACGGTGATAAACCAGTCGCTGTTGCGAATGCCGTGAGCGTTGCTCGTGCGACTCGGTCCCCCTTGCGTCGCATTGTCTTGCGTTCCGCCATAGACGTAATAGAAGGGCTGCGAATTATCGACGGCGATCTTGTAGAACTGGGTCAGAGGGAGGTTCTCGCAGTATCGATAGGTGGCACACCGATCCCATGTTTCGTAGATCCCCCCGTCGCAGCCAACGATCAAATGGTTCGGATCATAGGGATCGATGATCAGTGCATGATTATCGACATGTTTGTTACTTTCCCCAGCCTGCACGAAGGTTTGCCCCCCATCGTCGCTGACCATCAGATAGGTATCGAGCGCATAGATACGGTCGAATTGATGGGGGTCGGCGACAATCTCCTGATAGTACTGGGGACTCGTTGTGACATAATCGCTTTTCCGCGACCATGTCTCGCCACGATCTGCGGATCGATAGAAACCACTCTTTCCCTCGGTCGCTTCGACGATCGCATAAATCACATCGGGATTGATCGGCGAGATCGCCAGGCCGATTCTTCCCAAGTCTCCGCCGGGCAATCCGCGCTGGATCTTCCGCCATGATTTCCCCCCGTCGGTCGACTTATGCAATCCTCCTTCGGGACCGCCGTTGATCAGCGTCCAAACATGGCGACGACGCTGGTAGCTGGCCGCATAGAGCGTCTCTGGGTCGCGTGGGTCCATGACCACATCGGTCACCCCCGTGTCGGGGCTGATCTCGAGAACGGGAGTAAAGGTCGCGCCGCCGTCGGTCGACTTAAACAGCCCCCGATCGCCACCACTTTTCCACAGCGGTCCCTGCGACGCCACATAAACCGTGTTGCTCTCCTCGGGGTGGATGAGAATCTTGGCGATATGTTCGCTCGCCTGCAGACCCATCCGCCGGAAACTCTTCCCGCCATCGAGCGACTTATAGAGGCCATCTCCATAACCGACGCTCCGCTGGCTGTTGTTTTCCCCCGTTCCGACCCAAATCACATGCGGATTCTGTGGGTCGATCGCCAGGCATCCGATCGAATAAGAACCATAACCGTCGAAAATCGGTTCCCACGTCGTTCCCGCATTGACGGTCTTCCACACACCACCACTGGCGGCGGCAACATACCAGGTGCTGCGATTGTCCTGCGGGATCACAATGTCAGCGATCCGCCCGCTCATCAGCGCCGGACCAATCGAACGAAACTCGAGTCCACCGAGCAATTCGGAATGGAGCCCCGGTGCCAAGTCGGTCGGCTCGTCGGAATCCTGCGCCGCGAGGCTGGAAACAAGAAACAACCACCCCGTGCAGCAGAAGAAAACCACTCGCCAGTGCCGATCGAGCATCGAAGCTACCTCTTGGTGTCATCTCAGGATGGAGATCGAGTCGTGTGCGTGGGACCGCTTCCCGAAGGAACCGCAACCAACTCGCTGCCCCCCAGGATAATTCCTGAAAAAATGTTTGCATGCCGGCAACCAAAAGGGAGCAATTTCGAGAATTCTTCCTTTTTCGCCTTGGTGAATCGCCGCTTTCTGCGGTACAGTTCTGGGACTGGCAGGTGTTTCAGGGTCTGCCGGTCTTGAGCGGTTGTGTGGAATCCACTGGATGGTTGCGAGCGTCGATTCGATCGGCGTCCCGATTTCTTCAGGCACTGCCGTGCCCCGCACCCCGCGAGTTTTTCTCGCTTGCGTTTGCGGTTTCTCCCTGGCTCGCCCCCCTCCTTCCGCTTCGTAGGATTCTTTCTTTGAAGACTTTTGCTGACATCGACCTCCATGCGGGGATTGCCCGCGCGCTGACCGAACAGAATTACCAGACTCCGACCCCGATTCAGGCCGCAACGATCCCTTCGGCCCTCCAGGGCTGCGACATCCTCGGATGTGCGCAGACGGGGACCGGCAAAACGGCTGCCTTTGCGATTCCGATCCTCCATCGGTTGGCCGCGTCGCCGCGAAAATCGCGTCCATGGCGTCCCTACGTCCTGGTCCTTGCTCCGACGCGAGAGCTCGCGATTCAAATCGCAGCCAGCTTTGCAACCTACGGCAAGCATCTCAAGTTTCGGACCGGGATCGTTTACGGTGGGGTCTATCAAGGACGCCAGGTCGATGCCCTCGAGCGGGGTATTCACATCCTCGTCGCGACCCCAGGCCGGTTGCTCGACTTGATGAACCAAGACTTTATCGATCTTGGTCTGCTCGAAATCTTCGTCCTCGACGAAGCCGATCGGATGCTCGATATGGGATTCATGCCCGACCTGCAAAGGATCATGGCCAAACTTCCCAGCGAGCGGCAATCGCTTTTCTTCTCTGCGACGATGCCCCCGAAAATTGTCGAACTCTCCGATCAACTCCTCACCCATCCGGTCCGTGTCGATGTGACCCCCGCAACGCGGTCGGTCGCAGCGATCTCCCAAAAGGTGATCTTCCTCAGTCGCTTTGATCGTTCCGCGGCGCTGCTGGAGATTCTCGCGCAGGGCGATGTCCAGCAAGCGATCGTCTTTACCAAAACCAAACATGGTGCCGATGCCGTCGCCGAAAAATTGCAGCGGGCCGAGATCGCGGCTGCGGCGATCCACGGGGATAAATCGCAGAACCAGCGTCAACGCGTGCTCGACGCGATGCGCCGTGGTCAATTGCAAGTTCTCGTCGCCACCGATGTCGCCGCCCGCGGGATCGATATCGACGGAATCAGCCATGTGATCAATTTTGACCTCCCCCTCGAAGCCGAAAACTACACCCATCGGATTGGCCGAACCGGACGCGCCGGGGCCAGCGGCGTCTCGATCTCCTTCTGCACCGAGGAACAACTCGGCCTCTGGCGCGACATCCAAAAGTTCCTTGGCAATCACGTCGCGATCGAAGTCGAAAACCGCTTGGGAGAAGTGGTGCTGCGGCAAAGCACACCTGAGAAGCGTCCCCCGAAAAAGAAAAAATCTTCGCGCCGAAAATCCTTCGCGGCCCCTCACGCGGCTCCCCATGCGGATCGTCGCCGCGAAACGACCTCGGTCCCTCAGCAGGCGGCACAGGGTGGCAAGAAAAAGCTTCCTCGCCGCAAGCCGAAGATCGCCAAGGCTGGACCGCGTTAGCAAGGCGAGCCCCCCCCTCGCCGCTTGTTGCTAACCCTCGCGCCGCGTGTTGCAAACCAGCCCGCCGCGTTTTGCAAACCAGCCCGCAAGCCATTACGATACCTGCTCGTGGCATTGAGCCGGCAGGTCGCGATGCCACTGGACTTGCGTCTTCTTCCGCAGCGAGGCGAGAACAGCACCATGATGCGCTTTTTGGGGTTCGTCGCGTTTGTCTCCCTCCTGGCCCCCACTTCGCTGCTGGCTGATCCCCCCTCCTCCCGACCGAACTTTATCGTCATCATCGCCGACGACTTAGGGGCCGAGGATTGCTCGCCGGTAGGTCACCCGCGGATCCAGACACCCAGCCTCCAGCGCCTCGCATCCGAAGGACTTCGCTTTCGCCGCGCCTTTCTGACCTGCAGCTCCTGCAGCCCCAGTCGTTCCAGCATCATCACCTGCCGCTATCCCCATCAGACAGGTGCGTTGCAGTTGCACCTTCCGCTGCCGGACGATCAGGTGACCTTTGTCGAGCGGCTCAAGGCGGCGGGTTACTGGACCGCCGCCAGTGGCAAATGGCATTTGGGCCCGTCGGCCAAGCGCGGCTTCGATGAAGTGCAAGACGAAGGCACGGAGGGCTTTCAGCTTCCCACGGCTGCCGACGGTACCGCCGCCGTGATGCGCGACAAGAACAACGCCAGCGGCTGTGCCGGATGGGTTCCGGCCCTGCAGCGCTGCCCGGCAGATCGCCCTTTTTTCCTCTGGTTTGGTGCCTTAGATCCCCATCGCGATTATGAAACAGGGATCCTGACGCGGTCGCACACGGCCGACGATGTCGTCGTTCCGCCCTACCTTCCCGATACCCCCGAGGTGCGCGAGGATCTCGCTCGATACTACGACGAGATCACGCGTCTTGATTCCTACGTCGGTGCGGTTCTCGAGGAACTGCAGCGTCGCGGCCAGGCAGAGAATACGTATGTGATTTTTCTCAGCGATAACGGTCGTCCCTTTCCTCGCTGCAAGACAACTCTTTTCGACAGCGGGATCCAAACACCGCTGATCATTCGTTGCCCCGGCCACGTTCCGGCTGGCGCCGAGAGCGACGCGCTGGTCAGCTCAATCGATCTGGGGGCGACGATTCTCCAGCTCTCCGGTACCGAGCCACCGGAAGGGATCGAAGGGAAATCGTTCCATGCGGTGCTGAGCAATCCCGCGGCACCTCACCGGGAGATTGTTTTTGCCGAGCACAATTGGCATGACTTCGATGCCTACCAGCGCGCGGTCCGCACCTCGCGGCTGAAGTACATTCGCAGCTTCGATACCGAGCATCCGCTCACCCCGCCGGCCGATGCCGTTCGCAGTCCGACGTTTCAAACGATGCGGCGTCTGCGCGATGGTGGGGAATTGAGTGCAATCCAGCAGCAATGTTTTGATCCCGCACGCCCCGCCGAAGAACTGTACGACCTCGAAAAAGATCCCCATGAACTGACGAGTGTCGCGACGGACCCGCAGTACGCCGACTCCCTTGCCGCGCTCCGCGAGGAGCTCGACCAGTGGCGTGCCAGGACTTACGACGCCGCGCTCACATGGCGATCCCCCGATGAATTCGATCGCCAAACGGGACAGAGTCTCTCCGGGCGCCGTCGCCCCCGCCCCGGGATCGACGATGGCTTTGTCCCGATGCTGAGCGGTGTCGACCTCCGCGGCTGGAAACCGATCAGCACCCCCGCATCGACCTGGACCTATGAGGGCGAGCTGCTCGTTTGCAGCGGAAAACCGATTGGGGAATTGCGGACCGAGCGGATGTATCAAAACTTTATCCTCGATCTCCAGTGGCGGCATATGGTCCCCGGTGGCAATGCCGGGATCTTTGTTTGGGCCGACGACATCACGGCTCCCGGGGTGCCGTTTCATCGCGGCGTTGAAGTCCAAGTCCTCGAGAATGCCTACGGCGACACCAACAGCCACACCACACACGGCGATATCTTTCCGATCCATGGTGCGAAGATGACCCCGATCCTCGGACGAGGCGGCTCGCGCGCGTTCCCCGAAGAATTCCGCTCCCTCCCCAGCCCCCAGTGGAATCATTACCGCATCGTCTGCAATCAAGGAGAAGTCTCGCTGGCAGTGAATGGAAAATTTGTCACGCAAGGGAAAGCGGCTTCCCCCAGCAAGGGATACATCTGCCTCGAGTCTGAAGGGGGCGTGGTCCATTACCGCAACGTTCGCATCAAGGAACTCCCTGATACGCCGATCGACGCCGCTCAGATCGCAAATCCCGATCGCGGATTCGAGTGCCTCTATCGCGGGATCGACCTCGAGGGGTGGACGACAACGCACCCCGAACTGTGGCAGTCCCACGACTGGGTGCTGTCGCGCGTCGCCGGCGATGCAAGCACCGGCAAGGCTCCGCTGGTGACCAGCCTCACCGCCGGCCCGGTGACCAGCCGCACCGCCGGCCCTTCGCAGTGGATCGTCGACCTGCGACGGACTGCGGCGAGTGGCGAGATTCGACTTCACTTCGGCGATCAAACGCTTTCGAGCTCACACCCGAAAATCGCTGAAATGCCGGTCGAAGTTGGTCGCTGGGATCGCTGGACCGTGACCCTCGATGGCCAGACGCTCACGCTGGAAATCAATGGCCAGGTGCGGATCGATCGCGAGCCTTTCTCCGTCCCCTTCCCCACGCCGCTGGGACTCGACTGCGACGGAGCGACCGATTTTGCGAATCTCTACGTTCGCTCCCTACAGCTTGACCAACCGTCACCACCGTAACGATCCGAACCAGCACTCCAGTGGGCATAGGCCGATTTGCCGATACAGGGGGTATGAGCGGCCCTCTTGTTAGGAACCCTTGTGCAAGGATCGGGATCATGGTTGGGGGATGGAGACTCCGGCGGGGACGATGGCAGGTCCCTGTGGTTATCGGCATGCTCGTGGTGGTAGCGGCGGCTGGCTGTACGCCGCGGGTTCTGGTCACACCCCATCCCGGACCGCGCACCAAGGGGATTCGTTACTATCGACCGAAACCCTACCTCAAAGTGGTCCCGGCCGAAGTGCAGCTTGGCAAGGACAAGACCTCGGTCGAACCGAGCCTTGTTTCGATCACCCTCGAATACCTTCCCGACTTCAGCGAGGAATATGCGATCGATGTGCGGAGCGGCTTTGGGGTCGCCGAGGTGGCGATCAAGCTGGAGGATGGCTGGAACCTGACCGAGATCAACCAACAGCTCGACAGTCAGACTGATGAAAACCTCAGTGCGATGGCCGATGTGATTCGTGCCGTTGGCAGCACGATCCCGACCGCTGGCGGCGACGGTGAAAAGCCGCTCCAGATTACCGCGGCGGCGAGCGAAGTCCCGCTGGGCTATTACGAATCGGTGATTGGCTGTGGCAGCGATGGAAAGAAACGCTTGTATGGATTTCGGTATGTTGGTTTTCTCCCCTACCAGATGTGTCCCGTGTCGATGGGGGGAAGCGAATACGCCTGCTGTGGCGATCCTGCGGCACCGCTCTACGGGCTGACGTTCGAGAACGGGCGGATGGTTTTCAAAAACCTCCAGCAGCTGCAGCATCCCGTCGCGACCGCTTCGAGCGGCACTCCGGCGACCGGCCCGCTCGCATCACCGACATCCGGTGCCGAGGTGTCGATTGCCGATCTCCCCACGCAAGCGGAGCTCGCCTCGCGAGTCGAGCAGGAGCTGTTGACGACCCTCCGCGCGGTCGACCCGCTGGTCACGCGTGTCGAGGCGCGTCTGGACAATGCGGCTGGAACGCTCGCTGTGGCTGTCGTCTGCGCGTCGACTCCCGAACCCGCGCGGAGGGCGCGGATTGGATCAGCGGCGGAGCGGGCACTGGGGGAACTGCTTGCCGGACGGATTCCTTTCAGCGTGGCAGTTGGCGAGGAATGAACGCGTGAGATCGCTCGACCTCTCGGCCACCACGGATCACGAACAAATCGAGCATTACGCGCGTGCCCAGCGGACCCTGCTCCGTCGGTTTCGCGCGCTCGATCCGAAAAATGTATTGGCGGTCGGCTTTGGCCCCAAAGTGGTCGCCGGCGAGACGACTGCCGCGCTCAGCACTCGCGTCTTTGTTCGTCGCAAACGTGCCGCACGCACTGCAAAGCGTTCGCGAATCCCGGCCTCATGCACGATTCGCTGTCGTTGCCCGCACGCGGGCGTGTACCGGACGTGGGTCGTGCCGACCGATGTGGAGGAGGCTCGCGCTCCGCAGGGAACGGGAGTGCAAGTTTCGTTTCTCTCCACAGGACGTCCAACGAATCGGCGGACGAATGCGGTCAGCTCGCTGGTGGTCCGCTGGACCGATGATCGGCCGGGTGCGGGAACGGGGGATCTGCTCGCTGAGACGGAGGCCGCAGGGCCGGCACTGTTTTCAGGGGGGACAATGCGTTATGGCCTGCTGACTGTCGCGCATGCCATTCCTGCGGGCGCCGGGGGAGGAGTCGTCATTGCGCGGAAGACGGTCTGTGGTGATCAGCCGACGGAGATCGAGGGTCAAGTCATTTACCGCGGGCTGCGATCGGGAGCTCCGGATGCGGCGATTGTGGAAACGACCTTCGATCGACTGTGGCTGAGCGGATTTCTACGCTCGACGACGCACGATGAGCTGCCGCTGGTCCATTCGGCCGACTGGCTTGCGTGGCTCGATCGAGGTGCAGAGGGTTACTGGCATGGGGATCGAGTCGTGGGGCGGTGGCTGTTTTCAGCTTATTTTCCGCAGCTCACGATTTCAGGGCTGGGGAGCTTGCAGCATGTGATTCGGTTTCGCTGGGGCGGCGGCGAGAGGAACAGGGTCGCTGCGGCGGACCGCGGGGGTCCTTTTTTACCGGGGACATCCGGAGCCGCGCTCATGCAAGGGGGGCGAGTCGCAGCGCTGCAGGTCGCAGCCGAGGCTCCAGGATTCGAGGATGCCTACGCCCAGCTCATCTCCCCAACGCTCGACGCCGTGCAGAAGAGATTTCAGCATGGGTCGGCTCTCCGGCTGATCGGGGTTTTTTGAACCGCCGTTCGATCGCAGTTGGTTTCGCTGACGATCACGAGTACCGCTGCGGTGCGACTGAACCCGAGCAGGAGCGCCGTCGTGGCGGAGCCCCCTGATGTGCTGGGGAGTCTGGTTCTTTACTGAGGCTCGGGGTATTGTGGGGGGATGGAAATTTCACCTGAGCTCGCTGCGAAAATTCTCGCTTTTGTCCATGCCGCCGATTACCGGCCGTGCAAACCGCGACAGATCGCCGAGGGACTCGGGATCGACGAGGATCAGTACCCCGAGGTGCGGCGGACGATCAAGCGGCTCGTCCAGCAAGGGCAGCTCGCTTATGGCGGCAACCATCTTGTCTCCCGACCCAATGAGCCGGGGGCGGGGATCGCGAAAACAATCACCGGGCATTTCCGCCATGCCGTCGGTGGCTTTGGATTCGTCCGTCCGACGATCAGCCCCAGCGAAACGGAAATCCCCGAAGATCTTTTTATTCCCCCCGGCCAGACGCTCGGCGCGCTCGACGATGACCTGGTCGAAGTCCAAATCCAGCGCGGCCACGATTATCGCCGCGAAGGTCTCGAAGGGTCGATCCTCAAAATCCTCCAGCGCGCTCGCCGCCAATTCACCGGCACCTTCCAGGCTCGCAGCGGTGGCAGCGGGGTCGCTTTCCTCGATGGGACTCCGTACGACCAACCGGTCGCCGTTGGTGATGTCCGCGGACTGCCGCTGGAAAATGACGATAAGATCGTTGTCGAACTCGTCCAGTTTCCTGACGCCTCGGGGGCGAATGGCGAAGGTGTCATCCTTGAGGTTCTGGGCAGTAGCAAGAATCCCGCGATCGATACGATCTCGATCATGCGGCAATACGGTCTGCCCGACGCCTTTCCGCAAACCGTGATCGAGAGCGCTCGTGAACAAGCCGATCGCCACGATTTTGCGGCGATCGGTGATCGACGCGATCTGACCGACCTGCTGACCCTGACGATCGACCCGGAAGATGCGCGCGATTTCGATGACGCGATTTCGCTGGTCCAGGAAAAGGGTCGCTGGACGCTGTGGGTCCATATCGCTGATGTCACCCACTTCGTTCCCGCCGGCAGCCCCCTCGATCACGAGGCTCGCGATCGCGCGACCAGCGTCTACCTCCCCGATCGCGTTGTGCCGATGCTGCCAGAGATCATCAGCAACCATCTGGCCAGCCTCCAGCCGGATCAAGTGCGGTTTGCGAAAACGGTCGAAATGGAGTTCCTTGAAAATGGCACGATCACCTCGACCGAAGTCTACAACAGCGTCATTCGTTCGAGCAAACGTTTGAATTACGACCTCGTCGACGCGTTCCTCAAAGATCCCCCCCAGTACACCCAGCTGTGGGGCGAAGCGATCGGCGGTTTGCTCGGTCGGATGCACCGGCTGGCCATGATGCTGCGTCGTCGCCGCTTGGCGCATGGCGCGCTGACGATGGAGATGCCCGATATCAAACTCAAGCTCGACAAGCTGGGCAAGGTGAAAGGGGCGTACGTCGTCCACCACACCGAGAGCCATCAGATTATCGAGGAATTCATGCTGGTGGCCAACGAGAGTGTAGCGACTTGGCTGAGCGACCAGCGGCTGAATTTCCTTCGTCGCATCCACCCCGCCCCCGATCGACGAAAACTGCGGCAGCTGAGCCGTTTCGTGAATGATCTGGGGCTTCCGGTGGGAGATTTAGAGAGCCGTTTTCAAATCCAATCGATCCTCGATGCCGTGGCGGGCAAGCCGCTCGAGAACGCTGTGAACTTCGCCGTCCTCAAAGCGATGAATAAGGCGATCTATGCCCCGCACGAGGAAGGGCATTATGCGCTGGATATGGAGCATTACTGTCACTTTACGAGCCCCATCCGCCGCTACCCCGACCTGACCGTCCATCGCCTTGTGCAGAAGATACTCGATGGAGTCCGAACGCCCGACGATCCCTTCCCGGTCCTCCTCCAATTGGGACATCACTGCAGCGACAAAGAGCGGAATGCCGAGCAGGCGGAGCGGGAATTGATCCAGCTGAAATTGCTGCATCATCTGAACAAGAAAATCGGCGAGACGATGGAGGCGGTGATCAGCCGTGTCTATCCCGATGGCTTTTATGCTCGCTGCCGCGATCTGCCGGTCGATGGGTTTGTCCCCGTGACCACGCTTCCGACGGATAAATATCGCTTTGAACGTCGCGGTCAAATGATCGTCGGCTTTCGCGAAGGAAACCAATTTCGCTTGGGGGACGCGCTGACCGTTCGCGTGGTGAAAGTCGACCTCCGCGACCGGCAGTTATTCCTGGAAGTCGTCAAGCGACATCCGACGAAGAATCCGCTGGGGCTGGAAACCAAAACCGGGGGACCGAAACGGCCAAAGTCGAAACCGAGCACAAAGACCCCCGCGCGGCAACGAAAAATGCGTCGCCGCAAGATGCGCTAGTGCCCAGCCGTCACATCATCGACGGCTCTTGCGTTCGCGCAGGAGACCTCGATAGTCTTTGGTGGGATTGGATTTGATTCCAAGCGAAATCTCTGTACTGACCACCACCTCCGACGATCCAGTGGCTTTGAAGAATGATGCTGAACCGCACGAGCCGTAATATTACTCAGCCCAAGAGCCAGGGCGCTTCCCAGGCGATGCTCTACGGTACGGGCATGACCCCCGACGACATGAACAAGGCGCAGGTCGGGATCGGTAGCGTTTGGTACGAAGGGAACACCTGCAATATGCACCTCCTGAATTTGGCCAAAGAGGTCAAGCGGGGTGTCCATCAGGCAGGTTTGGTGGGCATGCGATTCAATACGGTCGGCGTCTCCGACGGGATCTCGATGGGAACACCCGGGATGAGTTATTCCCTGCAGAGCCGCGATTTAATTGCCGATTCGATCGAAACAATCATGGGGGCCCAGTGGTACGACGGGCTGATCGCGCTGCCGGGGTGCGACAAGAATATGCCCGGGTGTGTGATGGCGATGGGAAGGCTTAATCGCCCGTCGCTGATGATCTACGGAGGGACGATTCGGGCCGGCCATGTCGATGGAATGAAGCTGGATATCATCAGCGCCTTCCAGTGCTACGGCCAGTATCTGGCGGGGCAGATCACCGAGGAGGTCCGCGAAAAGATCGTTCGCCACAGCATCCCTGGCGCGGGGGCCTGCGGCGGTATGTATACCGCCAATACGATGGCCGTGGCGATCGAGGCGCTGGGGATGTCGCTCCCCTATTCGTCAAGTATTCCAGCCGAATCGCCAGAGAAAATCGAGGAATGCTTGCGCGCGGGCGAAGTGATGCGGATGCTGCTGGAAAAGGATCTCAAGCCGCGCGACATCATGACTCGCGAAGCCTTTGAAAACGCAATCGTCCTGCTCATCACCCTCGGGGGCAGCACCAATGCCGTGCTCCATTTAATCGCGATGGCGCGGACCGTCGGAGTCCCGCTGGGGCTGGATGATTTCCAACGCGTCTCCGACCGCGTTCCTTTTCTGGCCGACCTCAAACCGAGCGGCCAGTATGTCCAGGAAGACCTCCATCGCGTCGGCGGAACCCCGGCGGTGATGAAGTACTTGCTTGCCGAGGGGTTGCTGATTGGCGATTGCCTCACGGTGACGGGAAAAACGATCGCCGAAAATCTGGCCAATTTGCCGGGGCTCGCCCCAGGGCAGGATGTGGTCCACGCGCGAAGCAATCCAATCAAAGAGACCGGGCATATTCGGATCCTTCGCGGAACGCTCGCCCCAGAGGGATCGGTCGCGAAGATCACGGGCAAAGAGGGCTTGATCTTCTCCGGTCCCGCCCGCTGTTTTGACAGCGAAGAAGAGATGCTTGCGGCCCTCGAGCGAAACCAGATCTGCAAAGGGGATGTCGTCGTGATTCGCTACGAAGGACCCAAGGGAGGCCCGGGGATGCCTGAGATGCTCACGCCGACCAGCGCGATCATGGGGGCAGGTCTCGGGGCCGATGTGGCGCTGCTGACCGATGGGCGGTTTTCAGGCGGCTCGCATGGTTTCATCGTCGGTCATATCACCCCCGAAGCCCAGGAAGGGGGTCCGCTGGCGGTCGTTCGCGACGGCGATCGAATTACGATCGACGCCCGCCGAAACACCATCGACGTCGAAGTCGATTCTCGCGAACTCCAGGAGCGACGCGCGCGGTGGGTCGCTCCTCCGCTCAAAGCGACGTCCGGGACGCTCTATAAGTACATCAAAAATGTCAAAAGCGCCTCGCTCGGTTGCGTCACCGACGAGTAGCCAAGCAACGCGCTGGTGCCGCTGAGCAGCTGCCGAGCAGCACCGCACCCCAATTCCTTCTTTTTTTGTTCGCGCCATCGCCGAGGGTGGATTCAGGTGAACCGAGGGGAGTTGTTTATCCCCCGGGGTTCCCGAAGGAGTTTGTCTAGCAGTCTGGCGGTTCTGGGGATTTTGGGGTAGTTAGGAAGTTTCTGGTCTAGACCTGCAGTGCCTGTCCCCGGAGGACCGTCCAAAGCCTGCAGTGCCTGTCCCCGGAGGACCAAGGGAACGTACGGTGCCTGTCCCCGGAACCTGCGAACGTACGGTGCCTGTCCCCGGAGCAGTCTGGCCAAAGCCTGCAGTGCCTGTCCCCGGAGGCCTGTCCCCGCAACAGTCCCTGTCCCCGGAACAGTCCCCCAAAGACCTACGGTGCCTGTCCCCGGAGCGCCTGTCCCCGGATCGCCTGTCCCCGGAGCGCCTGCTAATACTCTTTGCGGTGTATTCAATTACCACCTGAAAGTTGTGTTTTTCCGCGCGCGGGCTGTCGGTGCCTGTCCCCGGAGCGTGAGTACCTGTCCCCGGAGGACCGTCCCCGGAGGACCAAGGGAACCTACGGGGCCTGTCCCCGGAGGGAACCTACGGGGCCTGTCCCCGGAGCGTAGCAGTGCCTGTCCCCGGAGCGTAGCATTCCACCTGTTTGGGTTTTTGGATTTACCCAAAAGAAGTAAAATCGCTGGGAGGTGAACCTTTTCTGGAAAAAAACCGTCGAAGAGGTGTAGGTTGCCGTTGGCAAGCGTTTTTAGGGATGGCGAGCGTTTTCGCGGCGTTTGTTCGCTTGGCTTCGGCAAACCTCCGTCCAAGAATGGGTTTTCGCTCGCGAAGAAACCCTCCACAGTGGTTTTTAATTCATGCAAGTCAGCGGACCTCCACGACCGAATATGCGACGCAAGCGGCGGGGGAAGGTGCGCGCGGAGGATTTTCGTCGCTTGGGTCTCCCGCTACGCGAATCCCGCGCGACGGTCATCCGCCGGGCCGCAGGGGAGCTCGCCGCCAGTCTGCTGGCTCGTGCCGATTCCCCGCGGGGGGGTGAGGATCAAGAGGAATTGGCCAGGATTCTCGCCAGCACCTATCGCCTGCTCGATCCCCTCCGCAGGTCGCAAATGCTGGAGCGCGTACACCTGCTCCGGACCGATCCGACTCCGCTCCGCCGCAGCCTGCTGACCCCTCCCCCTGGGAGCGGCCAACCCGGTTACCCGGCGAACCTAGGGAGCGAAAGCGGGACCGGACCTTCGGCATCACTGGCCGGTGTGCTGGAGGATGACGACGAAGACACGGCCGAGAATCACTGGCTTGTCTCGGCGCTCGCGGAGCTTGAAACGCTCGCCCCCAATCCCCCGCGTCCGCGCTGGGAACCGTCGGAGCTGGAATTACCCCCCGAGCTGGTCGCCCCTCCCGTGCGTCTTGAGACCGTGGATGCGATGGATCGGTACCGCCGTCGCCGCGGATCGGGGGTCCAGCGAATGCGTGGATTCTTGATCCTCGGGGGTCTGCTGGGGCTGGTCCTCGTGGTCCTCCTTGCGGTCGGTCTGCGAGGAAGTTTGGGTCCATCCCCCACGAATCGCGCGGTCCCAATCCCCGCCCCCACCAGTGCGGGCACATCGCCGGCCGAAACGCCCGCGCCAGCGGCGGCCCCTGCACCGACGCGATCGCCCGTTACGGGTTCCTCCGTTACGGGAGAGACCCCCTTCCCTGCTCCGTCAGCTCCCTCCGCCAAGACCTTGCCGACCGCGTCATCTGTCGGTTCTGGACTCCCTACAGCCCCAGACCCTACAGCCTCAGACCCTACAGCCTCAGACCTGAGCTCGCCGCTTGGGCGTCCGATGTTCCCGATTGCTCCCGACTTCGAAGGGAACGCCGACAGCGAGGAAGATTTTGTGGCCGAGCTCTCGAACGAATCGCGGCCTTCACAACCCAAAGCGGAGCTTCCGATGGAAGCAGCCGCCCCTGTTCCCGACGCAGAGGAGCGTGCTGCAGCGATCGAGCAGCTGGACGAGGCGCTTCCCGGTTTTCGCCGGGGACCGTTTGCGGGACTCGAGATGCTCGCCGCAGCGTGGGACCTGGCGAGCGAAGAGGAGTGGGGTTCGGCCACGCGATACTTCTGGATGTACCAAGTTCTGGAGCGCGGCGTGCTTGCCGGGGAGCTCCGCTGGGTTTACGAACGAACGATGTCTTTTGGCAACGATTTTCAGCTCCCGCCGCTCGAATTGGCGCTACGGCTGGCACAGTCGTCGCTGCAGCAGGCGGTCACACAGGGGGAGCATCGGCGGGTGGTTGAATGGTCGATTCGCTGGAGCGATCTGGCAATCTCGATGGGCCAAGACCGGGTCGCCGAGCAATTTCTGTTTTGTGGCACCAAGGGGTTGCAAGGACTTGAGGAGAGCAAAGATCTCGGGGAACGCGTGCGGCTCCGGCGGACGGCGATGCAGGAATGGGGCCGGAGCATTGAGAGCATCGAAAAGACTCGCGGCGAGAAACAGATCAGCCAGCTTGGACGTGGCGAAGGGGGGCTCGTCGGCCGATATCTCTGCTTCTACCGGCGGCAGTGGGAGGAGGGATTGCCTTGGCTGGCGGCCAGCCGAGAGACCGACGTGGCGGAATTGTGCAAGCGCGAGAGTGGACCATGGAGTGATCATTTGACAGCGGGCCAGCGTCAGGCGATTGCCAGCGGCTGGATCGATCTTGCATCCAAGAACAAAGGGCTGGCTGCCGAGAGCATTCGTCTGCACGCCCGCGATTTGCTGCTCGTCGCCCAGCGCGACGCCACGGGGAAAACGCGGCAGGAGATCGAAGACCAGCTCCGCGGACTCGAAGAATCCTTCCCCGCCGACATCCGACCGTGGCAAAACGAATCGGAGCAGCCGTAAACGATTGGACTTCGCGATACAATCACGCAAGCAATCGTTTTCGTTCCTTTCTTCACATGCCGTTGGTTTTTTCATGAATGATGATGCTCGTGATTCGCTTCCAAGGAATTTGCAGGAGCTTCGCGAATCGGGCTGGGAGAGCAAACCGGTCAAAGTGGAGCTGCGCGATAATTTCATCCGCCTGCTCGCCGCCGGAGAAACGCTCTTTCCGGGGATTGTCGGCTACGACGATACGGTGATTCCCGAGATCAATCTGGCGCTGCTTGCTGGGCATGACATGCTGTTCTTGGGAGAGAAAGGGCAAGCCAAAAGCCGGCTCATGCGGATGCTCACCCGCTTCCTCGATCCCTACATCCCCTATCTCGATGATCCTGCGCTGCCGTTTCATGAAGACCCGCTGCATCCGATCACCTCGCGGGGGAGGATGATCATTGCCCAGCGCGACCCGGCAGACATTCCGATCGCGTGGTGGCATCGCGACGAGCGGTATGCCGAGCGGCTCAGCCCGGGGACCAAGTTTGCCGATTTGATCGGGGAGATTGATCCGGCGAAATTGACCAGCGGCGTGAGCATGAGCACCGAGGAGGCCCTCTCGTTTGGCCTGATCCCGCGAATGCACCGAGGAATCTTCGCGATGAACGAGCTGCCGGAGCTCGATGATTTGGTCCAGGTCGGGCTCTTCAATATTCTCGAAGAACGCGATGTGCAGATTCGCGGCATCCCGATCCGCTTCGATGTCGATGTCCTCGTGCTCTTTTCCGCGAACCCCAGCACTTACAACCGTTCGGGAAAAGTCATTCCGCAGCTCAAGGATCGCATCGGTTCGATCATCCAGACGCATTATCCGCTTGAGCGCGATCTTGGGATTGAAATCCTCCGCCAGGAAACAGCCGGCCATCTCCAGGGACCGTACGGAGTGATGGTTCCTTATTTTATGTATGAGATTATCGAGGAGATCACGATCCAGGCCCGAAAGAGCCGTTCGATCGATCAGGCCTCGGGGGTCTCGGCGCGGTTCTCGCTGGCGAACTTTCGCACGATGATTGCTTCGGCAAGGCAGCGGGCGGTGATTCACGATGAGCATCCCGCTGTTCCGCGAATCAGCGATTTGGGGCATCTCTACAGCAGCTCGCTCGGCAAGCTGGAACTCGATCTGATGGGGACTCATCAGATGACTGAGCGACAGGTGCTCGATGCCGTGATCGCCGAAGCGATCAAGAATGTTTTTCAGAAGTATGTCGAAGAGCATGGTTTGAAGGAGATCGCCGAAGTCTTTCGCCGCGGAGTCCGCGTGGAGGTCTCTGATCTGCTGCCCAGCGTCCATTACAGCGATCGGTTGCAGCATGTCCCGCAGGTGTGGGACAAAGCCTTCGAAGTCAATGCGACCGAGTCCGATGCAGTTCGAGCCTCATGTGTCGAATTTGTTTTGGCGGGGCTCTACAGCGAAGATCGCATCAGCCGATCCTCCAAACGAGGACGAATCGAGTACGAAGTATGACCACGCCTGCGGGACCCGACCGGTATCGCCCAGGGGGGATTATTCATGGGTATCAAAAATATGATCCCACATCGTTTCCGAGTCCCACGGCCGAGCCTCCGGACCTGGTCAGCCCAGCGTTCGAACACGCGCTGCTGTATGGTTCGTATCGCGAGCTGAGCGACGAGGAACTGGCGCGGGCCGTGCGTCTCGATCCGCGGCAGATCGCCGGGCTTGGACCGAGCCTCGATGCCCTGCGGGAGATGCTGGAGGAACGAAAACGGAAAATCCTTGCCACCTATCAGACTCAGAGCGTCGCGAAAAAAGCACGCAAAGCATTCCATCAGGCAGAGAAGCGGGCGAAGGTCCCACCTCCCCTGGAAAAAATGCTGCAGCAGGCGATCCACAGTGGCCAGCCCTACCTGCTCGAACGGCTCTGGTACCGCCTTGGGGATGACACGAGCCCCGCCGCACAAAGCGTGCTGGGACTCATCGAGGCGATGTCCAGTCGATACAAGATCGACGAGCTCGCCAGCAAGTATTCCTTTACCGGAAACGAAGCCCTCACGATCCCCAAGGCCCTCGAGGTGAAGGAGGAACTCGAGCAGATCGACCAGCTCCTGCGACAGTTAGAAGAAGCGGCCAAGACAGCACAAATCGGCCTGATCGACATGGAACTGCTCCGCGAGTTTGCCGAGCCGGGAGACCTCGCACAACTGGAGGAACTCCGCCACGCCGTGGAGAACTTGATTCGCGAGCAGGCCGAGCGACAGGGGCTGCAGCGAGATGCCAAGAATGGAGCAGGCGCCTATCGACTGACTCCGAAAGCGTACAAGATTTTTCAAGGAAAACTATTGCAGCGGATCTTCAGCTCGCTGGCCCCCTCGCGAAGCGGTCGCCATGAAGGGAATGTGGTCGGCGAAGGAGCGGTCGAGCTCCAGCGGACCAAGCCCTATGCGTTTGGTGATTCAGTCGCCAACATCGATCTGCCGCAAACGATCCTCAACGCCCTCGTTCGCAACCCCGACGCGCGACCGCTGCGTTTGCGGAGCGAAGATATCGAAGTCCACCAGACGCGAAATCACCCCCGCTGTGCCACAGCCGTGCTCATGGATATGTCGGGTTCCATGCGCTACGAAGGGCTCTATATCCATGTCAAACGTATGGCGCTGGCCCTGCAAGGACTGATCCAGTCGGAATACCCAGGGGATATTCTTCGCTTTATCGAGGTCTCCACCTTCGCACGGCTGAAGAACCCAGGAGAGCTGATCGAGATGATGCCCAAGCCAGTCACGATCCATGATCCGTGGGTCCGCCTCAAAGCCGATATGAGCGACAACGAGGTCAGCGAATATCAAATTCCTCCACATTTTACGAATATCCAGCATGGCCTGCAGATGGCGCGCCAGCATCTGGCGACGACGACGACACCGAACCGGCAGATCATCCTGATTACCGATGGTCTTCCGACGGCTCATTTCGAGCAAAATTGGCTCTTCATGCTCTATCCTCCCGATCCGGCCACCGAACAAGCGACGCTCCGCGAGGGGCAGCTCTGTGCGCGGGAGGGGATTATGATCAACATCTTTTTAATCCCCAGTTGGTCGCAGAGCGAAGAGGACATTCGTTTTGCGTATCGCTTGGCACAGAGCACCAAAGGCCGAGTCTTTTTTTCCAGCGGTAAAGACCTCGACCGTTATGTGGTTTGGGACTACCACCAAAATCGTCGCGAGCTCTTCGGCTGAGCTCGCACCCCTTTTTTGTCCCCGCACGCATTTGGCCCGACGAATCCATGCCCAAAGAAGCCGTTGACCTCCTCACCTCGCCGATCGAACCGGCGAGCTTGCCGCGCGTCGTGATTCTGGCCGGGGGCGATACGGCGCTCCGCCGATGGGTGCTCCATGCGCTCACCGCGGGTGGAGATGCGGAGCGGATGGATGGGGAGGAATTACTGTGGCGCGATTGTCTCGATGAAGTCAGTACGCGTTCGCTGTTCGACCTTGGTGGCCCGCGGCTGGTGATCGTTCCGAAGGCCGACGATCTGGTGAAGAATTACCGCAAGGAAATCGAGGATTATCTCACCAAGCCTTCTCCGGCCGGTCGCTTGTTTCTCGCCGTCCAGTCCCTGCCG
>Ga0169931_10001725_pt1 | contig 36018 bp, 27 predicted proteins | sample Kivu_15m_20L_FD_129675 | JGI IMG/M metagenome (GOLD analysis project Ga0169931, IMG submission 129675) | Freshwater microbial communities from Lake Kivu, Western Province, Rwanda to study Microbial Dark Matter (Phase II) - Kivu_15m_20L... | ecosystem: Environmental > Aquatic > Freshwater > Lake...
GAGGGCCTGCATTCGCCCAGCCGCAAGATCGCTCCTGCGTTCCTGACAGTTGCGGTGTTGCTGGACATATTAATTCAAAGCAGTTACATCTCGAAAGATCCACCGAAGCCCTGAACTGGCTGCCAGACTGCTGCGAACCGACTTTTGGCGAAGTCGAAAGAAGACTCAGTTGCTGGTGCGTTTGATGGACGGTCAGCACAGTTTGTGGTCGGATGCAGATGCGTGTTTGAGCGACTGCAGCGATGACAATGTCATCGATATTCGTGGTATCGTGCATGTCGCGGGGTACGCTGGAAAAGCTGCGAGAGTCCTGGTTCGGGGTGAGGCAGCCAAGGACGAGTTCGTTCAAGATCACCTGCTGCGGATTCTGAGGGGCGACGTACACGGTGTTGTCCGTGGCCTGCGTCGCATGGCGACGGTTCAGAAGTTGTCCAAGGAGAAACGCGCCAACGTCGATGCAGCGTGCGGCTATTCCACGGCGCACGCCAATCGCATGACGTCTGACGAATATCTGGCAACCGGCCTTCCGATGGCAACGGGTGTGATTGAAGGCGCCTGTCGCCATCTTGTCAAAGACCGCCTTGAGCGAACCGGCATGCGCTGGTCCGCCCGCGGCGTTCCAGCGATGCTCAGTCTCAGATGTCTGAAAGCTTCCAACGTCTGGGCCGAATTCCAACGGCAGTTCCTCAACCCAACTCCCCTCAAGGCGTGACCGCCGCAAGTGCGGTCACACTCTTAAGGTGAGGGTGCAGAGAGGGGGCTGGCGGATGTTCCGACTGGAGTCTGGCAGCGATCGACTTAGAATATCATGCTGCTGGAATTTCACTGCGGCTCAACAGGGTTTGTTCAATACCGGGGAGACATGGGGTGATGACACCGGCGTCAGAGATTTCCGACATTCTGAAATCACTTAATCTTGACCAGGCAGCAGGACTCTGGATTGACGGACAGCCGGTGTTGTGCCGGGGTTCGCTGCGGATTCTGCGTTCGCCGATCGATGGAGCGGTGCTGGGCGAGGTTCATGAGGCGGAAGCGGAGGACGTGGATCGAGCGGTAGCAGCGGCGGTGGAGGCTTTTTTTCAGTGGCGAATGGTGCCGGCTCCGCTGCGGGGCGAGCTGATGCGGCGATTCGGTCTGGTGCTGCGAGAGTACCGGGATCCGCTGGCGCGTCTTGTATCGCTTGAGTGCGGCAAGATACTCGCAGAATCGCTGGGTGAAGTTCAGGAAATGATCGACATCTGCGAATACGCGGTCGGTTTAAGTCGGCAGTTGAGCGGACTGACTTTGGCAACGGAGCGACCGCAGCATCGGATGATGGAGCAATGGCATCCTCTGGGGCCGGTGGGTGTGATTTCGGCGTTCAACTTTCCTGTGGCGGTATGGGCATGGAATGCAGCCATAGCGATCGTTGCCGGCGATTCGCTGATCTGGAAGCCATCAGAAAAAACCCCGCTGTGTGCGATGGCATGTCAGCGACTGCTCATGCGCGCCGCCGCGGGGCTTCGGGATGTACCTCCGGGTTTAAGTACGATTGTAATTGGCGGGCGTGACCTTGGACGGGTTCTTGCTGAGGATCGCCGTGTCCCACTGGTGTCGGCAACGGGGAGTGTCTCCATGGGCCGGGAAGTTGCCCGAACGGTCGCTGGCCGGCTTGGGCGTTCACTCCTTGAACTGGGTGGCAACAACGCCTGCATCGTGGCGCCCACAGCCAGCCTGGATCTGGCCGTCAGGGCGATTGTGTTTGCCGCAGTCGGGACCTGTGGCCAGCGCTGCACGACACTGCGGCGTCTGATTGTGCATGAAAGCATCGCTGACGAACTGGTAAATCGCCTGAAGATTGCCTGCGCGTCGCTGCCAATCGGTCATCCACTGGAACCAGGAGTGCTGGTGGGACCGCTGATTGATGCGGCAGCGCTGGACCACATGCAGTCTGCGCTGAGCGAAGCGCGGCATGCTGGTGGGACGATCTTTGGTGGCGGAATTCTTCAGGATCGCGTACCCGCAGGGGGCTGCTATGTGCGGCCGGCCATCGTGGAAATGCCGAATCACTCCGAGATCATGTACCAGGAGACCTTCGCACCCATTCTGTATGTGATCAGATACGCAGACCTTGAACAGGCCATCGAATGGCAGAACTGCGTTTCGCAGGGTCTGGCATCTGCCATCTTCACCAATGATCTTCGGGAAGCGGAGCGATTTCTGTGTCCGGCAGGCAGCGACTGTGGTATCGCGAATGTGAACATTGGCCCCAGTGGTGCTGAGATTGGCGGAGCATTTGGCGGTGAGAAGGACACGGGGGGTGGGCGTGAATCCGGTTCAGACAGCTGGAAGGCCTACATGCGACGCGCTACAAACACCATTAATTACGGCAGCGATCTTCCACTTGCACAAGGAATTCAGTTTCTCTGAGGTTTCTCAGGCGGAATCAGCGGCAGCAGTCGCACTTCACCGTTGCTGCAACCTGCAAGCAACTGCTGATCTCCCGGAATAACCAGCAGCTCTTCAATCCGCAGGCCCTGCAGCTGCTGCTCTCGCTGCAGCTGCAGGGTTGCTGCTGACAACGTCAGAATTTCACCATCGCTGCAGCCTGCGATCAGCATTTCTCCGTCGCTGGTCCATGCCAGCGACAGCGGTACGGATGAGAGTCTGGTAAAACGCAGCATTCGCCCCTGCAGTGGAATCCAGAGTCTTACCGTGCGGTCTGCTCCGGCGGTCGCCGCCACACGACTGCTGGTCTGCTCCTCGGCTCGGAAAGGACGTACTGCAATTTCAAGCACGGCCTGGGTGTGATTGTTGAATGTCCGCCGTGTCGTCAGAGAGCCGGTTTCCCAAAGTCGCAGCGTCTGATCGATTCCGGCAGTGAGCAGCAAGTCCTGATCCAGCCGACGAATCGCAAGCACAGGCTGCGAATGCCCGACAAATTCGGTGACGTCGATCTCTGCTGCCCCTGATTCGACTCGGACCAGTCGACAAACTCCGTCGGCCCCTGCCGCCGCGATTCTGTTTCCGTCTTCCAGCCACTCGGCCTGGTACACCAGATCATCACCGACCTCGAATGATCGCACTTCGCTCTCATCCAACCATGAATGAAGTTCAATCACACCGCGCTCGCCCGAACTGCCACCGACGGCGAAAAACTGTCGGCCGTCGGGTGAAAACTGGATGTCATGAATCTGCTGCAAACGAGTGGGCAGTGTTTGCCGTGGCTGCAGTGAGGGGAGTGACAGCAGGGTCAGACCGGCCTGAGATCCCACGAGCAGCTGTTTGCCATCAGGACAGATGGCAAGGGCTGTTACTGGAGGACCTGCGAGCGCGCTGATGCCGAGAAGACTCGTGCACAGAAACAGTATTTTCATGAACGCTGTGAGTAATCGAAACATGGGTATGCAACGTGGTTACATCAGACCGGGAATCACCTTTCCGGAGGCATTGACTGCGATGGGACGACCATCGCTCGTTGGCAACATCTGTTGCGGATCGATCTTCAGCAACTGGCAGATGCTGGCCGCAAGATCGGCGGGAGTCACAGGCATGTCGCGCGGACTTTCACCGACGCGGTCGCTGCTGCCCAGTACCTGTCCACCTTGAACTCCACCACCGGCCAGCACCGCGCTGAAGACTCGTGGCCAGTGATCACGGCCACCACGAGTGTTCAGTTTTGGCGTGCGGCCAAATTCTCCCATTGCCACAATCAGGGTATTTTCAAGGAGACCTCGTTCCTGAAGATCTGACACCAGCGAGGCAAAGCCCTGATCGAACGTTGGAATCAATCCGACACCGGGGTTTGCGCCGCTGTAACCTGACTGCAGCTGCAGGACCAGATCTTCATGGGTATCCCAGCCGTCGAAATGAACCGTCACGAAGTTTACACCACGTTCCACCAGTCGGCGTGCCAGCAGACAGCTTTGTCCAAACGTTCGCATGCCGTAGCGAGCTCTGACAGCGGCCGGTTCCGCTGTGATGTCAAAAGCATCTCTTGCCTCGGGAGATAGCGCCAGCCGCCACGCCTGCTGCTGAATGGAGTCTTTATTGCCACCGGTCGGCTGATCGAGTTTTGCTTCGACCTGATCCAGTGCCTGCAGAAAGCTGCGACGACGTTCCAGCCGCGTCGGGTCAATTCCAGGAAAGGCCGTCAGATCAGCGACCTGAAAATCGGGCTTTGCCGGATCTCCACGAACCTCGAACGGCTCATACATCGGGCCCAGAAAACCGGCACCTGCAAATCGTGTTTCAGGTATGGCAACATATGGTGGCAACAACGCTTCGGGACGGTCACGGCCTGACTGCCACGCGGAAATCGAGCCCAGACTGGGATGACGAATCACGGTCGATGGCTGGTGCCCCGTCAGCAGATACTGATTCGCAAGACCGTGCTCGCCGAGCGGTGATGTGAGCGAGCGAATCACGGCGAGGTGTCGGGCGATGATCGCTGATTTCGGCAGATGTTCACAGATTTCCAGCCCCGGCACTGTGGTGGCAATTGGCCGGAACGGTCCGCGGACTTCCAGCGGTACGTGCGGCTTCAGATCGAACGTTTCCAGATGTGACGGGCCACCGTCCAGCCAGAGCAGGATGCAGTTGAGCGGGGGCGCACTGCGACTGGACAGCCGACCTCCCAGAGCCAGCGCACTTCGGCTTCCAAACCCGGTAATCCTGAGCGCCGACAGAACTCCCAGTCGCAGGCAATCGCGGCGGAAAGGCGCTCGAATTCGGTTGCAGACGCGTTCAGTCATTTTCCAGAAACTCCCGACTGTTCAGCAGACTCCAGACAAAATCCTCCAGCCGCTGTTTTCGTTCTGTTGCTGCATCTGCCGCGGCAGCCACTTCTGTGCCATGATCAATCCACTGCACCCATGCATCCATGTCAGTCTCTGTCGGACGGTATGTCCATGCACGCACAAGCCAGTCTTCCACCATCCGTCTGGTAGATTCTCCGCTATTCAGCTGCATCGACAGCCGGCTTTGTGGATGCTGCAGTCTGGCATTGAGCAGGCTGCCGTTGATTTGGTGAAGGCGAGCGGAAAGTGAAGGGGCCGAACTGGTTTCTTCACAACTCTGGGAACTGCGGCAGCGACCGAGGGCATCGAGGGCGGAGGAAGGCGAGAGCGGATCGATGCGAGTCATCAGCCGTTGTTCGGAGGATGCATCGGGCATTTCCGGAAGACCAGTGAGATCTTCAATCGCAGCAAGGAGTATGTGAGGGTCGAGTGGACGCGGGCGGGCGCGGGACAGAAAGTGGTCATCCGCGGCATTTCCAGTCAGCACTTCACTGCTTCGACAGTAAGTGCCGCTCAACACGATCCGGCGAAGTGTGTGCCGAATTCGATAGCCGTGCTCGACAAAGTCATCTGCCAGCAGCTGCAACACTTTTGGATGAGACGGCGGGTTGGTACTGCGAAGATCATCTGCCGGGTGTGAAAGCCCACGGCCAAACAATACCTCCCAGAGGCGATTGACGGTGGCGTTGGCCAGCAGCCGCTGCTGACCGTCAAGTGCCCAGTTCAGAACGGCTTCACGTTCATCCATTCCAGTGGCAAGAGCGGCACCTCCGGGAACTCTGGGAACAGCGTCAGTTCCGGTTTTGGGGTGAGTCACAGTTCCGCGGCCGGTGAATCTCACGATACGACTGCGTTCCAGCGGTGCGAAGATGGAGGCGAGTCCGTGGTAGTCATCCTGTGTCCAGCGATCCAGCGGATGGTTGTGGCAGTTGGCACAACCGAGCTGGATACCTGCCAGAAATCCAGCCGTGATTTCGGCATGTTGCCTCGCATCTCGCGGCATGCGATTCACTGCGGCTGGTCCTGATTCATGGGAATCACCATTCGCCATCACAATTTCCCGGGCGATTTCGTTCAGACCGCGATCGGCAGCAATCTGTGTTCGCAGCCACCGCACGGCGGCTGGCAGCACCTCGGGCTCGCCGGTCACCGACTGCAGTCTCAGCCAGCGGGAGATCAGTCGCGTCCAGTGATCGTTGAAGGAATCGCTTGCCAGCAGACGATCCACCACCGCCAGCCGGCGGTCAGTATCGGTGCTGCTGGCAAGGAACTGCAGATCTGCGGGATCCGGCAAACGCCCAGTCAGATCAAGAGTCACTCGACGCAGCCATGTCAGATCATCTGCCGGAGGCGAGGCCGGAATACGCAGTTCTTCAAGAGTCTTCAGGACCATGTTGTCAATGGGATCGAGTCGGGGAGCAGTCGACAGGTCTGCGGGAACATCTGTCAGCGGGACACCCAGATGCATGGGAACGACGATGTTGAGAAATCGTGCCAGCAGCAAATGCCGTCCACGGCGGGAAACACGGGCGATGTGATCAGCTCCAACAACAACCGCCGCGGGATCTGCAGCGGTGAATCGCGTCCATGCCGTGACATCTTCTGAGCTGCCATCGTCGAAAACGGCCTTCACGTGCAGTCGCACTTCCGCTGGGACTGTATTCAGGTGTTTTTCGGTGGGATCTGCCAGCAGCTGGACGAGCTGACGTGCGTTACCGCGGGGAGCTCCGGCCTGAATCCACGCGAGAAGTCTATTAAACCCTGGGGAATTGCGGGACAGAATTTCACCGCCACCATGATCCAGTTCACCGGCAGGTTTTCGCAGCAGCAGGCTGGATTCCGGAGCTGTCAGATTCACGCGACGACCTTCGAAGGCATGTACGATGGCCTCGAAGTCCAGCTGCGGATCTCCGGCGAATAACGACAGCTGCAATCCTCCGCGACCAGCGGCCGCTCCATGACAGGCGCCGGAATTGCAGCCAGCCTGAGTAAGCACTGGGAGCACCTGAGTGGCGAAGTCGGGGACTGTTTCCGCACTGGCGACTGTGGTTCCAGTCACCGCCTGATCACCGGCTCTCGAAGTTGTTGTCCAGATGACCGACGCAAACAGCAGCACGCCGGTCGTTTGACGCAGGCTGGTGGCGGGAATCATCGTCGGGGTTCCTGCGGTGATTCCGGCTTGTTGAATTCCCGAGCCCAGCGGCTCAGGTGCTCCTGCGCTTTCTTTGTGCCGTAGTTCTCCAGCTTTCCGGAGTCGACGATAGTGCGAGCGATGCGGGCAAGTTCTTTCTTCACGGCGGCATCCGCTGCCGCCTTGTCTTCGATCTCTTTCGCCGCACGGTCCACGTCTTCGACCGATGCATCGCGGCGAATCAGTGGCGTGAGCAGCGGTCGCAGGTTGGGAACGGAACCGGGCTGCTCAACCATCCGCCCCTTCTGCGGCACTCCCTGCAGTTGCTCAAGGTCCGGTACTGTGCCACCTGCCACGTCCACAACCGCCTTGAGAACGAGGGGAAGATCCGCCTGAAGACTGGGCTGCACGAACGCGAAACTGGCAGTCACCTGATTCTTGTGAGCGACGAGGATTGTCAGTGTCACGTTGCGGTTCAGTCCGAGACTTCCTGGACCTTCTCGGCCATCGACGGAAACTCCAGTGGGGACCTCGGATGTCAATGCATGACTGATGCGACGCAATTGAGCTTCACCCGCCGACGCGTCGTCCTCCAGAAGCACCACTGCTGTACTCAGGCCCTCGCTGCGGCGCCCGTGAGTGTAGCCTGAAAGGACTCGAGCAAAACCGATGGACTGGCGATTCACATCGTGAATGAAGATCAGCACCAGAGGACGCCCGGCTGCTTTCCGGACGGGGTCCAGTAACTCACCGGCAGGCCCCGAAAGTACCTGTCGGAAGGAAAACTGCGGCAGAGCTTCGCCCGGCTGAGGCCCGGAATACACAGGTTCGTCAGCGGCCCTCAGTGACACACCAAAAGGTAGAAACATTGTGATCAATATCGCGATGGCGACTGGATGATACATTGCGGTGGCTCCTGCGAAGGTGGATTCACTCACCATAGTCTGGCAAAGTCTCCGCAGTTTGGCAAATCACGCTCCAGCACGTTCGGATTGCGGCATTTTCTGCCGATCGCCCTGCAAATTGACCACGGCACAGGTTTCTTCAAAAGTCAAAATAAATCGGTTCTGACGTCTTCACCGCAACGGAGGTTTCCGTAGAAGAAATTCGTCGAATGGGTGCGTCTCGAATTGCGGGTTACTCCCTGCATTCGTCGATTTCCTTACTGCACCGTTCTTCCATCTCTGAGGTTTTCTGCCATGTTACGGACTTTGCCGCTGACACTTGCCTGCATTCTCTCCGTCACCCTCACAGGGTGTTCAGCCGGGAAAGCGCTGGTCGTGCGATCACCAGCCAAAAAACACTCGCCCGCCGAACAGCTGGCCCACGTGGCCGAAGCCTATGAAGCCCGAGGTGACTACAACAGCGCGGCCGAAGTCTACAACCAGGCCCTGGCGCTCAATCCCGGTAACCGAAAACTGGAACGACAATTGGCTGATGTTCAGCGACTTGCGCGCGGTGAAGATCCCGTCCGGGATCCGTTCCAGCAGTTGCGTCGCGAATCGTCGGAACTGGCCAGTGCCCGCCGCAAGGAACTGAGCGACGCACAGTCGTCAATCCGCGCAGTCTCTGCACCCGCCGCCACGCGGTTACAACAGCTCAGGAAGAATTCCGCCACGGCCAGGGTCGAAGAACCCTCTGACTGGAACTCCGATGAGTCTGAACTTGATGGACTCTCCGATGAAGAACTGATGGGGATGGAGTCGCCGCTCCGCTGATCGTGACCATTTGACTTTCAGAACTCTCCCGCTGCAGGATGCAAGGCATGACGTCAGGTTTTGGAATCATCGGCACAGGCATGATTGCGCACTTTCATGCGCAGGCTATCCAGGCAATGCCGGGCGGTAAGGTGGCTGCCTGCTTCAATCAGAATCCCGACAAAGCTCAAAAATTCGCCCTGCAATACGGTTGCCGCGCGTGCGAGAACCTCGATGCTCTGCTGGCTGATCCAGGCGTGGAGATCGTCACAATCTGCACTCCCAGCGGTGCTCATCGGGAACCCGCACTGGCAGCCGCAGCAGCCGGCAAACACGTCGTTGTCGAAAAGCCCCTCGAAATTACCCTTGAACGCTGCGATGACATCATTCGTGCCTGTGAACAGGCTGGAGTTCGACTCTGCACGATTTTCCCGTCCCGCTTCAGTGCCGCAAATGTGGCTCTGAAGCAGGCGATTGACAGCGGTCGATTCGGACGGATCACTCTGGGCGACACGTATGTGAAATGGTGGAGAACTCAGGAGTATTATGACGGTGGTGGCTGGCGCGGCACCTGGGCACTCGATGGTGGCGGTGCCTTCATGAACCAGGCAATCCACAATGTGGACCTCCTCACATGGCTCATGGGTGATGTCGCTGAAGTGGCCGGCTTCACAGCAACACTGGCCCATGAACGAATTGAAGTGGAAGACGCAGGAGTCGCCTGCCTGAGATTTCGCAATGGCGCGATTGGCGTGATGGAAGCCTCGACAGCCGCGTGGCCCGGACTGCTCAAACGTACCGAAATCCACGGCAGCCGCGGAACGGTGATCGTTGAACAGGATTCCATCCTGAAATGGGAGTTTGCTGTTCCGCTGCCCGGCGATGATGAAATCCGACAGCAGCTGGGCGGCAGCAGTGCCACAAGTGGCGGGGCGGCAGATCCCAAAGCGATCTCCTTCGTCGGGCATCAAATGCAGCTGCAGGATTTTGTGGAAGCGATCACTGAGAATCGCCCACCTCGCGTCGATGGGGCCGAAGGACGGAAGAGCGTCGAAATTATCCTCGCCCTTTACGCGGCGTCCCGCTCGGGTCAAACGACAAAACTGCCATCCTGAACCCAAAACAACACAATCTAATCACCACCAGAAAAGCTGGCCAAGCCTCGCCAAAAAGCTGCCACGCACAAATGGCACTGCCGCTGCGAATCACATCCGGGCCCTGACCATCTGACGGGGCCAGTTCACGTAAAAGCCGTTTGATCGAGCTGATCTTCGAGCTTTTGGAGCAGGGCTTGCAGGGCGTCGTTTGTGAGCAGAACGAGGTCGGCTTCCGGCGTCACAGGCTGACGGAAGATCTGCTGCAGCGTGCGAATCCGGCCGATGATCACACCTTCCTGCCGACCTTCCAAACGTCCTTCCTGGCGGCCTTCTTCGCGTCCCTTCAGGGCTCCGCGTTCCATCATTGCTTCAAGGCATGTGGGCATCTGGTTCTCCGATTCTATGAGGAGTCCGGTGCGGATGGCCTGTCGGAACCATTCCAGCTTTTGCGCGTCGAATACTTCAAACAAGTAAAGAATGATATCGTCCACAGCCTCCGCTTGTGAATGGATTTCACGCCACAAACGCAGAAGCCTGAAGATTTCCACCACGGACTCGAAGGCCAGTTCCGTGCGGCGGACAAGCTGGAGCGTGCGAATGCGGGCTTCCAGTTCAGGAACCCTGGAAAATGCCGTGGCCGATATTGCACCCAGATCCACAAAGACCACCTGCATGTCCGGAAGAAATGGCCGCAGATCGTCGTGCGTCTGCACCTTGTCGCGGAGGGATGTCGGTTCGTCCCAGACCGCATCGCCGTGGTAGATCAGCAGCGGGACCACCACACAAGGGCTGAGTTGGTTGCGCTGACGCCAGCGCTGGATTTTGAGCACATATTCAAGCAGTTGCCGGGCGATGGCACGATCGATGTAGCTTTTGTGTTCAAAAAGCAGGTAGATCAGGACCTGGGTGTCGTCGTCCAGTTGGGCGGAATAGAGCAGATCAAGTCGCTTTTCGTGTTCGTCGGCACTGAGGAAGGATTCTTTGGCCCGCTGGAGCGATCCGAGCCGCAGGCGTTTGAGGACCTGAACAGGCAGGCGGTGCCCGAGCAGCGCGTGGGTGTGTTCGGCCACATCGAATGTGCGGCGAAAGAAGTGATCGTGCGGACATATAGGGTGCGATGTCGTTATGCACTCATTATGTTAAAGATGACCTACTCATTCCAGCAAATTCGGACTGGAGCCATGTCGAATTCAGGCTGAGGTATCGGTTGTACCGGTTTCCGCGATTTTGCCGCACTGTGTTCCACAGTACTTCCTCGCTCATCGTCAGTTGTCACCGGCTCCTGCAGATGCACCTGTGCTCACCACGCTTTTTCGTGCACTGCCATTTGCTTCCGAAATCACTATGATCTGCTCCACCGTCTCTCCTTCCCCACTTCACCGGGAATACTCCAGTGACTGTTCGCCTGTGCCAATATCTGATTCCATTGCTCGCCACCGCACTCCCCGTCGCTGCCGATGACTGGCCACAGTGGGGCGGACCGGCTCGTGATTGCGTCTGGCGGGAGACGGGGATCGTCAGCAGGTTCTCAACGACGGACCTGCTGCCACGGGTCTGGTCTGTCCCAATCGCCGACGGCTACTCCGGTCCTGCCGTTGCCAACGGTCGCGTCTGGGTCACCGACCGCGTTCCTTCTCAGGATCTCGAACGTGTCCTGTGTTTCGACGCAGAGACCGGCAGGGAACTCTGGAAGTATTCGCATCCGGTTCGCTACACAGTCAGCTATCCCGCCGGCCCGCGGACAACTCCGGTGATTCACGACGGCCTGTGCTATACCATCGGCGCTCAGGGGCACATGTTCTGTTTTGACGCCAACAGCGGTGAAATCCGCTGGTCTTATGAATTCCCCAAAGACTTCGGCACGGAACTTCCAACCTGGGGAATGGCCGCTTCGCCTCTCGTCGATGGCGATAAACTCATTACTCTGACCGGCGGCAGCGACAATGGGCTGGTGATCTGTTTCGACCGACGCACCGGCAGGGAACTCTGGCGGTCACTCTCTGATGCTCAGGTCGGCTACTGCCCTCCGATCATCCTTGAATTCGGCGGTCGCCGTCAGCTCATCATCTGGCACCCAACCGCCGTCTCATCGCTTGATCCGGAAACCGGCAAGCTCATTTGGGAGCACCCGTGGGACATCAAATACGGTCTCACGGTCCCCACTCCCCGCAAGCTCAACGACCAGCTGTTCCTCACGGCCTTCTACGACGGCCCGCTGATGCTCAAAGTCACCGCCGACTCTGCATCTGTCGTCTGGAAGGGCCGCAGCAGCAGCGAAATCGAAACCGACGGTCTGCATTCCATCATGCCCACACCTATCGTCAATGAAGATTTCATCTTTGGCGTTTGCAGTTACGGCCAGCTCCGCTGTCTCAACACCAGCGACGGCAGTCGTCGCTGGGAAACTCTGAAAGCCACCGGCAGCGGTCGCTGGTGGAATGCCTTTCTCATCCCAAACGGTGATCGTGTGTTCCTGCACAACGAACAGGGTGATCTGATCATCGCCCAGTTGACAGGTGAGGGTTACAACGAAATCAGCCGTGCGAAGCTGGTGGAACCCACTCGCCCGGTGCAGCGCCGCAGCACCATCTGGTCTCACCCGGCCTTCGCGATGAAGAGTGTCTTTGCGCGCAACGATCGGGAGCTGGTACGAGTCAATCTTGCTGAATAACGGCGTCTACGCCAGTACTTCCTGAACCACGCGTCCATGTACGTCGGTCAGCCGGAAGTCACGTCCTGAATAGCGAAACGTCAGCTTCTCGTGGTCGATGCCCATTAAATGCAGAAGCGTGGCGTGCAGGTCGTGCACGTGAACCTTGTTTTCCACGGCCGCAAATCCGAATTCGTCCGTGGCCCCGAAAGCCATCCCGCCACGTACGCCGCCACCTGCCATCCAGACGCTGAAGCCGTGATTATTGTGATCCCGTCCTTTGGCGCCTTCAGAGACGGGCGTGCGGCCAAATTCGCCTCCCCAAAGAACAAGCGTATCTTCCAGCAGTCCGCGTTCCTTCAGATCCGCAAGCAGGGCAGCGATCGGCTGATCCACGGCCCGCGCCTTGTCTGCATGGCTGGCGATGTTTTCATGATCATCCCAGGGCTGGCCATTGCCATAGAACACCTGCACCATTCGCACACCGCGTTCCACCAGTCGTCTGGCCGCCAGACATCCATTGGCAAATTCACCGTTGCCGTAGGCATCCCGCGTGATTTTGGACTCGCGCGACAGGTCGAAGACTTCCTGAGCTTCCGTCTGCATGCGAAAGGCCATTTCAAGCGACTGAATCCGCGCTTCCAGCGGATTGTCTCCGCTGCGCTGCTGCAGATGCATTTCGTTCATTCGTTTGAGCAGATCCAGTTGTTCGCGCTGGGCTGTACGTGAAACGCTGCCGTTGTTGATGTCACGGATGACGGTTTGAGGATTCATCTGGGAATTGTTGATCTGCGCCCCCTGGTAGATACCGGGAAGAAAGCGGTTTCCCCAGAGTGCTGGCCCAACCACTGGCTTGCCGGGACACAGGACCACAAAGCCCGGCAGGTTCTGATTGTCGGTGCCGAGTCCGTAGAGCAGCCACGAGCCCATCGAGGGCCTGGTGGGCTGCGTTTCACCGCTGGTCATCATCAGCAGCGACGGTTCGTGATTGGGGATATTTGTGTGCATCGAGCGGATCACGCAGAGGTCATCTGCGTGTTCACCAAGCCGCGGAAAAATTTCGCTGATCTCGAGTCCCGACCGGCCGCGTCGATGGAACTTAAAGGGTGACTGGAGCAGGCCACCCGTGCGACGTTCGGTTTTCAGATCAGCACCCTGCGGACGCTGGCCATTGTATTTTTCCAGAGCAGGTTTGGGGTCGAAAGTATCGACCTGCGAAGGTCCGCCATTCATGAACAGGTGAATGATCCGCTTTGCCCGCGCGGGAAACATCGGCGGTCGGGGTGAGAGCGGTCCTGCGGGGGCATTTGCGGGGCCGGCATGAATCACGTCGCCAGCGAGTGCCTGTGGTGCGAGAACACTGGCCAGACCAACGGCGCCAGCACCCGCGCCGAGACGGTTGATCCAGGAGCGGCGGCTGATGAGGTTTTCAGCGGGATTGAGTTGGCCGAACATGCGATGCCCCTTTAGTCGATGTACAGAAATTCGTTCGCTGCAAGCAGAATCTGAGCATACCGTTCCCAGCGACTCAGCGCGTTCTGTGGCTGGTCTTCGGCGTCTGTCGCCAACACGTAGTCCAGGCCCGCCTGCAGTTCTGCGTCGGTCGGTTCACGACTGAAGGCCAGCTGAAACGCCAGTCGAATTCGGGCTGCAGGGTCATCACCTGCTTCCTTTTGCAGCCGGGCTGCAAATGCCCGCGCCTGATTCAGCATGAATGGGCTGTTGAGCACAAAGAGCTGCTGCTGGGGAATCGTTGTCTCCGCCCGTGTTGCACTGGTGATGTTGGCGTCCGGGAAGTCAAACAGCCGCAGCATATTGTCGAGTTCATGCCGGCTGATGAAAGCGTAAACCGTTCGTCGCACGTTGGCTGCGTCCGCCAGATTTGTTGACGGGCCGCCAAACTGGGGGTCGAGTCGTCCAGAAACAGCCAGCAGTGCATCACGCCAGGCTTCCACGTCCAGTCTTCTGCGATTCATCCGCCAGAGATACCGATTATCAGCATCGATCTCCTCCGCAGCCGCATCGCGAGTGCTGGCGAGCTGCCAGACGGCCGACTGCAGGATCTGACGGTGGAGCCACTTGAGCGACCAGCCGTTGTCCATGAATTTGACGGCGAGGTAATCGAGCAGTTCCGGATGTGTGGGAAGCTCGCCGAGCTTTCCGAAGTTATCCGGAGTCGCCACCAGACCTCGACCGAAATGCTGCTGCCAGACGCGATTGACAATCACGCGAGCCGTGAGCGGGTTTTGGGGTGATGCTATGGCCGTCGCCAGTTCCAGCCGACCGCTCCCCGAACGAAACTGAGGGGGATCGTCTCCTGCCAGAACTCGCAGAAACCGTCGCGGGGCCACTTCCCCTTCGTTTGCCGGGTTACCCCGCAGAAACACTTTCATATCGGCCGGTTGTGCATCGACGATGACGTGAGCGATCGGGTACATGGGCGGTGCTTCGCGGCGAAGTTTTTCAAGTTCTTCGCGACGGCCCGCCAGTTCGGAGCGTTCAGCATCCGCGAGGTGCTGTTCGAGTTTTGCGGGGTCGATGGCGAAGACACCTTTTTCGCCCGTGATTTGCGCCAGCAGATCATTCTGCGCAGACTGCAGGTCCGTCGGCGGTTCCGTGTACACTCGAAACTGGACAGTGGCATTGGCACCGCAGTCTCCGCCCTGGTCGGTACCGCTGTTGTCCAGTCCGGCCGTGCAGCGAAATCGCAGCGTACCATCGGGCAGGTCATAGACGATGTGCGATGTCGCATGCGTGCCAATCCCAAATTCCTGCGCATTCCCAGCAATTCGCAACGGATTTCCGTTGACATTGCGATCGATGTTGATCGAGCCGTAGGAGGCGGTGGCCATGCGATATTTGAGCGTTGTGAGACGAACTTCGCCGGTAGCCGTGACCAGCACCGGTCGAGCCCAGTCGGCGTGGTCACAGGACGCGCCGTTGCCACCATCGGTCACCACCAGATGCAGCTGTTTTGCGTTGGTAAGATCGACGTCGATATCGACGGATGGCCGGCTGCGGGTGACGAGGGGACTGCTGAAGCGAGCATTTCCGGCGGGCGTCTGTCGAGCCAGTTCAGCCTCCTCGTCCGCAGTGGCCTGACCGTTGCGGCTTTTCTGCAGCAGCTGCAGGTGCCGCTGGAAGTTGTCTGCTGCCGCGGTGACGGCTGGCGGTGTCGCTGCGGGAACGTCGGTCACCGCCGCGGCCTGTGCTGAAATTGCGGCATCAGCCGGCAGCTCGAGAGTACTGAACCAGGGCTTGAGCTGCGGGTGGCCGGCTTCGGGGGATTTGAGGAATTGCAGCCAGCGCTCGAGGATGCTGACCTCCAGCTTCCACGCGGCTGCCACTGCAGCGACTTGAGGAGGCTTTGATTCTGCGGCAGGCTTGTGCTGAATGAGCCATGCTGCCTGAAGATAGCGGGACGTCTCCGACAACCGTCGCTCACGAACTCGCGGGCCAGCGTCGGTGACGAGTTTTTGAATCTGCTGTTCAAGGTCCTTGAGTCGCTGCTGCGTTTGCTGGTGCAGCTGCACCTGTTGTTCGGGAACGAGCGGAGCGTTGTGCAGACGCGAACTGCGGAAGATGCCCGCAAGTGAATAGTAGTCCTGCTGCGGAATCGGGTCGAACTTGTGGTCGTGGCAGCGGGCGCAGGAGACGGTCAGTCCGAGGAAGCCACGTGTGAGAGTATCGATGCGGTCATCGAGCTCGTCCGCGGCGGCTTTGGCTGCGTCCGTGTTCTTGTAGTACTGAGCTCCCAGGCCGAAATAGCCGAGCGCCGGCAGATTCTTCAGACGCTGCTCGGGTTCGGCTGGTACTAAATCCGCGGCTATCTGCAGTCGTATGAATTCGTCAAACGGAAGATCCCGGTTGAACGCATCAATGACCCAGTCCCGATAGCGAAAGCCGTTGGTATTGGGCGTCACGCTGAAGGTGTGGGCCTGATCTTCGGAGTAGCGGGCGACGTCCAGCCAGTAACGGCCCCAGCGTTCGCCGTAGTGGGGCGACGCGAGCAGTCGATCGATCATTCTGGCGAACGCGTCAGGTGATGAATCCTGGACAAACGAGGCCACATCTGCGGGCTGCGGTGGCAAACCGAGCAGATCGAAAGATGCGCGACGGATCAGTTCGCGGCGGGTGGCGGCAGGAGCAGTTCTGAGCTGCCTTGCTTCGTGGTCGGCGAAAATGAAGTGATCGATCGGTGTCTGCACACGCCCTGAATCCCGCAGCTCTGGAAGGGATGAAAGCTGAGGATGCACGAAGGACCAGAAACTGCGGCCAGTCGAGAGGTCGATGGCGGGACGTACAGGAGTTGTTCCGCCGGTTCGCGGATCGAGGGCTCCGGCGTCCACCCACGCGGCGAAATCGTCGATTACCGACTTCGGCAGACGACCCTGCGGAGGCATTTCGCCGGATTCATATCGGAGGGCCTGCAGAAGCAGACTTTCGCGGCTGTTGCCGGGAATGATCACAGCCCCCGAATCACCTCCACGGCGGAAACCTTCGGCAGTGTCCAGCAGGAGCCCACCCCTGACGATTTTTGCGTCGGCCGAATGACACTCGAAGCAGCTTTGCACAAGCACCGGGCGGATGCGAGCTTCAAAGAATTCCGGACTGGCTGGGTCGTTGTCAGCCAGCGGAGCAGCGAGCAGGCAGCGGCCGGCGATGCTGGTCAGCAGACAGCAAAGAGCACCGAGATAACGGGGGGAAATCAGCGGTCGGCAATGGCAGGTGGACCGGAGCACGATGGAGTCTCCGCAGAGTGCAGGCAGGCGGGGTAGAGGCAGGGTGGGGCATGAACCAGGGACGCGGTGAAATGCGTTCGAAGGGTCCGGCGTGAGGATAGCGGTCGAGGGGTGAGAGTGCGAGACTGCATTTGGGTAAGAGCGGGTTTTGGTGCAAAAAAATGAGCTGCCGTCGTTACCCGTTGCTGCGGCTTGAGTTCAGTGAGAATTTCCCTCATTCTGCTCGGTCAGCACTGACGCAATATCGGCAATCAGTTCGCTGAGCTGGCAGACCTGCACAACGAGCGGATCATCGGGAACGAAATCCCGCAGGCCGCGGGCAAGTTCCCCGATGTTGGCAGAATCAATGACCCAGCCCTCCACCGGAGCCCAGCCAAACACCACTGCAGCCTCGGCACCGGTGCGATGCACGGCCAGCCAGCGTGTTGTTTCGTCGGAAAAATCGAAGGGAAGCCAGACGAGTTCACCAATTTGCAGCGATTGCAGGATGGAGAGCCATTCTCGCATGAGTCGCTGCAGGGCGGATTCAAGGAGCTGTCGAGGGGGGGCGGAAGTGCTGATATCCTGAGGGCTTTCCGTGGCACCCATTTCAAGGTAATGGCATTCCCCGCAGCGGGATTCCGTACCACAGCGAACTTCAATCTGATTGCTCGAATTGAGCCTGATTGTTAGCGTCCGCATCTGAAGTCCCTGTGTGACCCTGAGCATCCTGAGATCGAGCTGTCAGATGCCGTCGTCGGACGGCGATCCCTTCCGCCTGGAACACCCCTATGATACGCGTTCTCTGTACCGCACTGAATGCCGAATCCGGCCCCCACTTTCAAATCCTTGCTGATGCTGGCCACGAATGCCATGTGGTCGATCGCAGCCTCGATCTGTGGAACCCTGCGGTCCTGTCTCGAGCAATTCAGGACTATGACGCCGTCATTGCCGGTTCAGAACCGTGGCCACCGGATGTCATTGCTTCCAGCGGGCGATTAAGAGTCATCGCGAGAGCAGGCGTGGGCTTTGATGCTGTGAATCTCGCCGCCTGCGATGACCACCGCATCGTCGTGGCCACGACGCCCGGCTGCAACCATCACTCCGTTGCCGAGCAGGCCATCGCAATGCTCATGGCCGTCGGTCGCGGCTTCCCGGCGCTCGATCAGGAAGTCCGCCGCGGCGAATGGAACCGCAATCCCTGGCCACGAGTCTGGGGACGTACCATCGGCCTTGTGGGACTCGGACGCATCGGACAAGCCACCGCCATCCGCGCCAAAGGACTCGGCCTGAAAGTGATCGCTTTTGACCCCGCACCCCCGACTGCCTTCGCCGCCGAACACGGCGTCCAGCTCGTGCCCCTCGAGATCCTGATCACCCAGTCCGACTTTATCTCCCTGCATCTGCCCGTCACACCCGCCACCCGTCACATGATCAACGACGAAAGCATCTCCAGAATGAAGCCGGGTGTCGTGATTATCAACACATCACGAGGACCGCTGATTGATGAACCCGCGTTGATTCGAGCACTGCAGTCGGGAAAAGTTCGCGGCGCCGGGCTCGACGTCTTCGCCGTGGAACCACTCCCGCTGGACAGCCCTCTGATCAACATGCCGAATGTGCTCCTCAGCGGCCATGTGGCAGGACTTGACAATGAATCCCACGACGCAACCTGGGAAATGGGAGCTCAAATCATCCTCAAACTGCTCCGCGGTGACTGGCCCGCCGACTGCATCCAGAACCTGAAAGGCTGCAACGACTGGAAGTGGTAAAAGCATTCCGCCACCACACCCAGGAAATCTGCGTCTTTTCCGCACATTTCCCCCACCTTTCCCCACGATGACAGCCAGACTTCTGCTGATTTCCCCCCGGAAAACGCATTTCCTGCAAATTACGCGTTTGACAGAATCTCTCAGCCTACGCATCATACAGCAACTGTCTGCAGGGAAGCAGCTCGCCCGAATGGACTCGGAAGCCCCGCCTTACCGCTTCCCATCTGTCTCCGCGCAGTCACCACCATCTTCCCCGCATCTTCCCCACAGCTCACCCAGGCAAACTCGCCTCGCCCCCCCGGCCGCTCCGCGCGCTGCCCCGTGATCGGCATCGTCGGTGGCGTTGGTTCCGGCAAGTCATCCCTTGTTGCCGCACTCGCTGGCCTTCATCTGCAGATCATCGACGCCGATCAGCTTGGCCACCAACAATTGCTGCGGCCACACGTTCGCACTGCCCTTATCGATCACTTCGGCCCGCAGATACTCGCCGACTCCGGCGAAATCCATCGCCCGGCACTCGCAGCACTCGTCTTCGGCGACTCCGCTGCTCAACAAGCCTCCCGCGAAACGCTCAATCAAATCGTCCGCCCGGGAATTCGCCGCGAAATCCTGCAGCAACTCCGCAACGTTCCTCCACAGATCGATGCTGTCGTTCTCGATGCCGCTCTGCTTCTCGAAGCCGGACTCGATCAGCTCTGCGATCTCCTGATCTTCATCGATACCCCCGAACAGCTCCGTCACCAGCGAACAGCGGCCACTCGCGGCTGGTCCGCCGAAGAACTCCATCGACGCGAACGTTCACAATGGCCACTGGAACGCAAACGCGCCGCCTGCAGCCACTCCATCGATAACTCCGGGGCTTTCTCCAGAACCGTCAGTCAGCTCCAGCAAATTCTCCAGCACTTCCTGCATCACCCTAAAACTTCCTCCCCCGCTCCCTAAGCCTCCAATTCGGCTGTCACCGGCAGCCGTCTGGAAACCAACCCCTTCTCAACTCCCCCGGTGACCCCCATCTGTTCTTTCCGGAAACTTCCTGCCCATGTCCACTCGCAACCCCCGCCCTGAAGACTCCAAACTCGGCCACCCACGCCTCCGCCGCAACGAAGATCGCAGCCCAGCATCCGCCACACACTCCGCCAGCCCGGCTCCCGGAACACCGCCCGCAGATACCGCCGCCGATGATTCCGCAGGCGACTTTGGCAAACCAGTCGCAGATACCTTCGCGCCCCCCGAAGAAAATCGCATCAATATCGCCGAACTCCAGCGCATGCCGATGAAAGACCTCATCGCCATCGCCGAACAGGATCAGCTCACCGAATACCACGGTCTCAAAAAACAGGACCTGATCTTCAAAATCCTCAAGGAACGTACTCGACTCAACGGACTCATGTTCGGCGAAGGGACTCTCGAAATCCTTCCCGATGGCTTCGGCTTCCTCCGCAGCCCCGACTACCACTATCTCCCCTGCCCCGACGATATCTACGTCAGTCCCAGCCAGATCCGACGCTTCGGACTTCGCACCGGAGCAACCGTTGCCGGGCAAATCCGCCCACCCAAGGAAAACGAACGCTACTTCGCACTCCTTCGCGTCGAAGCCATCAATGGCGAAGACCCAAACTTGCTCACCAACAAAGTCTTCTTCGATGACCTCACTCCCCTTCACCCCCAGCGACGACTCCGGCTCGCAGATCAGTCGGAATTCATGAGCACTCGTGTGGTCGATCTCATCGCTCCCATAGGTATGGGACAACGCGGACTCATCGTCTCACCTCCCCGCGCCGGAAAAACCATCCTCCTCCAGCAACTCGCCAAAGCCACCCTCCAGAACCATCCCGACTCCTACGTCTTCATGCTGCTCATCGATGAACGACCCGAAGAAGTCACGGACATGGAACGAAAACTCAAAGGCCCCAACTGCGAAGTCGTCAGCAGCACCTTCGACGAAGCCTCCGCCCGACATATCCAGGTCGCCGAAATGGTCATCGAAAAGGCCAAACGCATGGTTGAATACGGCCACGACGTCGTCATCTTCCTCGACAGCATCACCCGGCTCGCACGAGCCTGGAATACCGAAATCCCCAACTCCGGAAAAACACTCTCCGGAGGTGTCGATGCGAACGCCCTGCAAAATCCAAAACGCTTTTTCGGCTCCGCTCGCTGTGTCGAAGAAGGCGGCAGCCTCACCATCATCGCCACCGCTCTCGTCGATACCGGCAGCCGCATGGATGATGTCATCTTCGAAGAATTCAAAGGCACCGGTAACACCGAAATCGTTCTCGATCGACGACTCGTCGATCGACGCGTCTGGCCCGCTATCGATATCAATCGATCCGGTACCCGACGCGAAGAACTTCTCCTCTCTGAAGACGAACTGAAACTCTCCTGGATCCTCCGCCGAACTCTGAATGATCTCGCACCCGTCGAAGCTATGGAACTCCTCGTCACCAGACTGAAGAAATTCAACTCGAACGAAGACTTTTTGAAATCTCTTGAGGTCGTCAGCCAGTCAGCCAGCCAGCTGTAATGTGTTGTCGTACTAATATGTGCGTTTGGCAGTCACTGTGTCGCCTTTCGCTCTGCGAAAGGACCTCCAACGCCGTTCTTTCGCGAAGCAAAAGACGACCATCACCGGCTGATTGACATCGACCGCACGCCTCCATAGTTTTTTCACCTGACGAAAAGAACTTCGCTACCCTCCTCCACACACCACACACCACACACCACACACACCTCGAGCTTTCCCATGCCCACCGAACTTCGCGCGCAGCTGATTGCAGCCGATGCTGACTTTGCGATTGTTGTCTCGCGTTTCAACGATCTGGTGACTCGTCGGCTGCTCGAAGGAGCCCTCGACACGCTTGCTCGACATGGCGCAGATTCGTCGCGAATTACCGTGGCGTGGGTGCCCGGTTCGTTTGAAATTCCGCTGGCTGCCTCGCGGTTCGCGCGATCCGGAAAAGTGCACGCCGTGATCTGTCTGGGTGCTGTGATTCAGGGTTCCACGACCCACCACGAATATGTCAACAGTCAGACAGCCTCCGGTATCCTGAAAGCCAGCCTCGACGGTGGCATTCCAGTGGCCTTTGGAGTCCTCACCTGCGAATCGCTCGAACAGGCGCTGGACCGCGCCGGTGGCAAAGCTGGCAACAAAGGGAACGAGGCTGCACTTGCTGCCATCGAAATGGTAAACCTGCTGAAACTCATCTGAACTCGCACCCGGATGCTGAGACGCCGTCCCTTGAAACCTCGCCATCGAAATATTCTCGCGACTGTCACCGGTCTGGTGCTGGGAGCCATCCTGAACAGCCTGCTGGTCGAGCTGGGGCCCAGGTTGATTCCTGTCCCAGCTGGGCTGGATATGTCGTCAATGGAGGATATCCGGCGATCCATGCCACAGCTCCCGGCCGCCAACTTTCTGTTCCCGTGGCTGGCGCACGCGCTGGGGACCCTCGGCGGAGCATTTGCCGCGTCCCAACTTGCTGCCCCCGGGGCGATCGGCCCTGCAGCCGTCATTGGAGTGTTTTTTCTGGCAGGCGGGATTGCCATGGTGGTTGCTGTCGGCGGCCCCCTGTGGTTCATTTCGCTCGACCTCGGACTTGCCTACCTCCCCATGGCGTGGCTGGGCTACCGCCTTGGATCGTCAAAGTCGTCAAATTGATGACACAATTCGCCGGATTTGGTCAAGCCGCGGTTTTTGCTTGCCGATGACCCGGCTCGGGGTTAGACTTCCCCGTTCGACGCTGCTCACCTGTAGCCGTCGTTCCTCCCGCAGGACTTCCCTGCAGTTTCAGGCCTACCGGAAGATGTGGGTGTACGTGCCACCCTCAGCATGGTTGCCACCGAAAGCGAACTCCGATGAAAAAGAACATTCACCCTCAATATCGCCCTGTCGTGTTCATGGACACCTCCAGCGGCAAACGTGTCCTGATCAACTCCACCATTAAGTGCAAAGAGACGACTCAGTGGGAAGACGGCAAAGAATACCCGCTCTTCAAAACCGAAATCACTGCTGATTCGCATCCTTTCTACACGGGCAAGATGAAGTTCGTCGACTCCGCCGGCCGTGTGGACAAGTTCATGAACAAGTACAAATGGGGCAAGAAGGACGCTGCCGGAAAGTAGCTCGGGCAATTCAACTGATCGTCAGGGGCGTGCGTGGGTGACCGTGCACGTCCTTTTGTTTTGCCCCGTTATTTGTTTCCGGAGGATTTCATGTTTCCCGTACTGGAACGTCAGGCAGCTCGCTACGCCGAACTCGAACAGCAGCTCCAGGACCCGGACGTGCTCACCAACGTCTCACGGATGCTTGAAATCCAGAAGGAACTCGGATCGCTCGCCAAAATCGCTCTGGCCGTTCGCCGTTTCCATTCGCTTGAAGGCGACATCGAAGCGGCCAAATTCATGGTCGATGAAGAAACCGACCACGAAGCCCGCGAATATGCTCGCGCAGAACTGAACCAGCTCCAGTCCCAGCGCGATACGCTCGCTGTCGAACTGGAAGATCTGGCCACTGCCGGAGATTCCATCACACGTGGTGCCTGCATTATGGAAATTCGCGCCGGCACCGGGGGCGACGAAGCCGCACTCTTCGCTCGCGATCTCTACCAGATGTACGAAGCCTACTGCACCCAGCGCGGCTGGAAAACAGAAGTCCTCGAATACAGCCCCTCCGAACTCGGTGGCCTCCGCGAAGTCGTCTTCTCCATCACCGGCGACGGCGCCTTTCACTCGCTGCAATTCGAAAGCGGTGGTCACCGTGTTCAAAGAGTCCCCGAAACGGAGACTCAGGGACGCGTTCACACCAGTGCCGCAACCGTCGCTGTGCTCCCGGAAGCCGATGAAGTGGAAGTCGATATCCGCCCGGAAGACATTCAGGTAGACACCATGCGCGCCGGTGGACCAGGTGGCCAAAAGGTCAACAAGACCGAAAGCGCCGTGCGACTCACACACCTCCCCACCGGGATCGTGGTCAAATGCCAGGATGAAAAAAGTCAGCACAAGAACCGCGCAAAAGCGATGAGGGTTCTCTGCAGCCGAGTTCTCGAAATGCGACAGTCAAAAGCCGCCGCCGAACGTTCGGAAACCCGCCGTACACTCGTTGGATCCGGCGATCGCAGCGAACGCATTCGCACCTATAACTTCCCGCAGAATCGGTTGACAGACCACCGCTGTAACCTGACACTCTATAAACTCGATCGAATCGTGCAGGGAGATCTGGCAGAACTCGTAACCGCACTGCTTGCCTTTGACAGAAACGAAAGACTCAAGTCTGCGGAAGGCGAACTGAACTAGCCGATCAGCTCGCCAGCTGTTTTCAAAGGTGCTCCCCCTTCCATCTTCCTCCTCCCACCTTCCGGAGATCATCGTGACAACGCGTGGAGATGTTTTGATCATCGTCGGGGATGCGACGGAGACGCTGGATACGATGTATCCTTACTATCGACTGATTGAAGCTGGATTCAGACCGGTTGTTGCAGCACCAGAAATGCGGCTGTATCAGATGGTGCTTCACGAGGTGAAGCCGGGGTGGACGATCACCAGGGAATGGGAAGGCTACACCATTCATGCGGACATCGCCTTCCGTGACATCCGCGAAGAAGACTACGCCGGCATTCTCTTCTCAGGCGGTCGAGCTCCGGAGTACATTCGTTATGACAGTGATCTGGTTCGCGTTACCAGACATTTCTTCGCTGCCGGCAAGCCAATCGCCAGCGTCTGCCACGGCGTCGAGATTCCGGCCTATGCTGACTGCGTTCGTGGACGTCGCATGGCCACCGTACCCAAATGCCGGTTCGATCTGGAAGTCTGTGGTGGCATCTTCGTAAACGAACCCTGTGTCATCGATGGAAACCTCGTCAGCGGCCGCACGTTCCACGACAACGGCCACTACGTCGGCCCATGGATTAAGCTCCTTGAGGCCGCTGCCGACCAATAGACCACCCGGCCAAACGCAGTCTTCACTGGTCAGCACACCCTCAGCCTGTCGCTCATCGCTCGCACGATAAAAGCCGGGAAGTCATTGTCACGATCTTGTTCCGGCTTCAGCCGTGTGCAATTCTGTGTAACAACAGAAGCTGCTGTGCGCGCTGGATTGCACCTTGAGCGTCCCAGTGCAGCGAGCCAGCGCGACAGTCAAGCTGGCTTGCCAGTTCGGCAAGCGGCTGATTGAGTCGCACGAAACCAAGCTGCAGGGCTCGCCGGTGCAGCTCACTCCAGCTGCGAGACTCACATCCCGAAATGCCGGTCAAGGCCAGCTCAGTAAGAGCCCTGCCAAGCTCCAGCTGAAATTCTTCAACCGGCGAATTTCGAGTCTCCTTTGCAGCCAATGAGCCCACGTCCATCGCCGGTTTTGCTGTGTCGGCCAACCCACCAACGTCACTCGGTAACCACGGTTGAATGACAATTCGTCGTTCACCGTCATCAAGAATGATCGCGACCGGACGGATAACGAGTGACCGCGGTGACGATGAAACGTGACCACAGACAAATCGAACCTGATGTCCGCGTTGTTCAAGAATCGCAGCCAGCCCGTTGAAACCAGCCAGCCCGCGTGCGAAAAAGGGATGCTCAAGAGTTGCATGGGTACCGCGAGCATCTCGGATTCGAGCAGTCAGCTTTTGCTGATGCACGTCAAACTGCACCTCATCCACTTGCTCAATCGCCACGACGTGCAGATTGTCAACTCGCCGACGTGGTCGAAGGTATGACGGTGGAAGCGCCTGAAGCCACCCGCTGAGCTGTGCGAAGTCCTCTGCGGCCAGTGGCGGCTTCAGTTGCTCCCACTGGAAGCTCTGAGGATGCACGGTCATGCTGCCGGTGGTACGGGGCAGTATCAGCAGACCACTGGGTGTGCGTTTTCCTGATCTCAGCAACAGCTGTGACGATGCGATCCCGGACAGGGCAACGCCACGCATCAGCACTGTGCTGGCAAGTTCGTCAAAGTCACGAGGAGGCAGGCCAGACTTCGCCTCAGGATCGGGGAACGCGCGTTCGACTACTGACACGGAACCCGAATCCAGATCCTGCAGATAAGCTCTGATCACCGTGTGTCGCTTGTGAATGCGCACTCCCGTTCCCAGGCCCAGGAGTCGTCCGCCCGCAATCTCGGTGGGACGGTCCGACTTCGAGCCTCGAATCAACTGCTGCGGAACAGCCGCGATCCCATTCGAAATGGCCCGTCGCCGTGCGATCAGTTCTCCGAGTATCCAGACGACCTGCTGCGGTTCAAATCGAGCGTCGTGCCTTTGATACATCCCGATTTGCTCAGTAAGTTCCGCAATGAGTTCGGCAGGCCAGATCAGTCCCTCACTCCGCAGTGACTCTTCCAGTCGTGCCAGCTGCCCTGTCAGCACCTCAGATAGTCCACCCAGCCCCATGCGAATGAAGTCGCTGAGCAGTCGGTCCAGACTTTCGAGGGCGGCCGCTGGAATGGGAAGAATGCCCGGCTGCAGATTCAGCAGTCCCGTGAGCCGATCAGCTGGCAGCTCTCGAAAAGCCCAGACCGCAATGGCCACCCAGGTTGACAACTGAGACTCCGCGCAGTCACCACTCACGTATCGCAAATCCTGCGGCACCATGAATCGGAGGGTGCAGCATTCGTCAGGGAACCGAGCCAGCGGTTTTGCTCCCCGAGTCAGTTCCACCAGCACTCCCTGCTCAAATCGCTTCCAAGCCTGCGCGACGGCTGCGTTGCGAAAATGCTTCCGCAGATCTTCATCACTGATCGTTCCAGGATCCCAAACTCCGTTTCCAGGTTGTGCGGGCGAAAGCTCCTGCGGGCCTGCCGATTCCACTTGCTGCACCTGTCCATTCGCAGCATAGAGTTTCTGATAAGCCAGCACCGACCGTACCACATGGCGACTGATACCTGCAAGTCCGCTGGAACAGACAGCCCCCTGAATGGACCGGCCAGCCGGAAAGCGGCAGGTGACTCCATCCGACCACACAACAACCAGATCTCCAACGGGATCATCGATGACTTCCCAGGAGATTTCCGCAGTCTCCAGCTCCTTCCGGGCACGCTTGACAGTACCGAGGTTTGTGAGTGTTGCGAGGTCATCGGGTGTAAGTGCAAGCAGGTCGCGGCGAGGCATCAGGTCAGCTCCGAACTTTTTCGGCCACCCAGGTGGCCAGTTCACCTGGCGTCATCGCTCCCACGTGCCACCCCATCTGCACCAGACGGGCAGCTACCTGTTTATCGTAAGAGGGATGCGCCTGTTCATCGAGGGCAGCCAGCCCCAGCGCGGTCACACCGCTCTCCACAAGTTTTCTGGCTGCCCCAAACAATTGCTCCAGCGGCGCGCCCTCACAGAAGTCACTGATCAGCACCACAATCGTGCGACGCGGATTGATCGCAAGACCGAGTGCGTACGTCAGAGCCTGACCGATATCCGTCCCACCTCCAAGCTGAACTTTCATCAGCGTCTCCACCGGATCCACGCACTCGTTTGTCAGATCCACAACAGACGTATCAAAGATGCATAAGTGTACCCTGAGTATCCTCATGCTGTAAAAGATGGCCGCCGTCACGGCCGAATGGATCACACTATCCAGCATACTCCCCGATTCGTCCACCAGCACAATCAGCTGCCACTGATCCACGTGGCGACGAGTCCGCGAATGGAAAAATGGTGTTTCCAGTACCAATCGACCGGGATCGGGCTGATAATTTCTGAGGTTGCGGCGAAGAGTTGTCCGGACGTCGAAGTTCTTTGCCACTTTCAGATTCGAGCGACGCTGGCGATTGGGCGATCCCTGAAACGCACAACGCACCGAAGTTGCCAGTTTCTTCATGAGTTCCTCGACCGCCTGTCGCACGATGTGCTGAGCGGCCCTCAGCACTTCCTGATTCATCAGATGCTTTGTCCTCAGCACTGCCTTCAGCAGCGTTTGATTTGGCTGAGCCCTTGAAAGAATTTCCGGATTGGTCACCAGCTCCTCAATCTGATAACGCTCCAGCGCATCCTTCTCCAGTCGCTCGATGGTCCGCCGCGGAAACAATTCATGAACCTGATTAATCCAGTCGGGAACTGTGAGTCTTGATTCATCGAGCGAGCCTGGGCTGTCGGATGACCGCACGTTGCGGTCGTCTCCATACTCGCGATCATAGAGATAGCCGAGGCACAGCTCGCGAGCCCGATCCTCCGGCCCAGGTTCACCGCAGAGCTGTTCAGAACCAGCCCCCATGACGAGCCGCCAACGCGCCTGACGTGCATTCTCTGTCATCGCGGTTCCTCCAGCCCGTACCGTGTAACAGCTTCGAACAGTCGTTCTTCAAAGGCAAGCGATTCAGCGGCGTCTGATTCGCTGACTTCCAGTCGTTCCAGTGGTTGCAGAGACTTCGATCCCTGCAGCGAAAACAGTGTGGTGAGCATGTGATGCTTCTCCCGAGGTGTGAAACTGGTGAAGGCCAGACGCAGTGAAGGCAGCGCCGCAAGGAAATCGTCTGCTCCAAAATCCAGCAGCAATCGGTCGATCGTCTGCACAATACTCACATTCCGCTGTGCCACTTCACGAGCAAGTCCGAACAAGCCTGCCAGAAAGTCACCGAGCTCCACTGGTCGAGCGAATCCGAGCATGTCAGCGAGAATCTGCTCATCGTCCGCCGCTCCAAATGTCCAGAGAATTCCAGCCGCACTGCCTCGTATCACCGCCGATTTACTCCGATCTTCCTCCACACGTGACATCACCGCCAGGAACTCGTCCCGGTCCATGATCAGCTGGCGATCGCTCTGCCGCACCACTTCAAGCAGTGTCCGCATCCCGCGAATCGATGTGAGCTCCGAGCCCGATGAATGACCGAGCATCTCAAGCAGCCAGAGCGACCGATTGAATGCCTCCATCAGCAGCGAATCGAGCTGCGACAGACGCGCTATACCACTCACCTCGCCACGGAACGAAAGAAACAGAAGATGGCCAAGTGCCACCGTGGCTCCCCCGAACTGCCGCTCCTCCCGTATCAACACTCGCAGCTGCTCCAGCAACTCCGTTGAAAGTGATCGAATGCCGGCCTGAGCAGCCTGTACCAGCAACGCAGCCGCGGCTGCCGCGTCCCGCTGATACGTGCGAGCCACGTCCACCAGTCGCGCGGTGGCTGCTTCCAGCGTCGATGTGCCAAACCGAGCCGCTTCGATGCACGACGACTCAAATTCCAGACTCGAACGTATCTGCCAAACATCCTGCAACTTCGAAAGATCGGCGCGGTTGAGGAAATCCGTGCCACCCGTGTGTTCAAAACCGGCGATTTCGAGCACTTTCAGCTGATGCAGCAATTGACTCACTTGCAAATCATCCGGCGACAGCAGATTCAGCTCAAGGCGACGATTGCCACCGAACAAATTCAGCCCTGTCGCCGCCAGCTTTCGTTGAATGTCCAGAACCAGCGGTGGCAACCGCGTGCCGGCAGCCAGCCTGCCACGCCGACTGCCGCGAAGAACCGCATGGACCGCTTCGATGAGCGGCGATGCACAGCCAAATTCCAGCTCATCCTTCACCAGTGACGACGTCACCGCGTCCATGAGATCCCGGCGCCACACGTGGCCACGGCCTCTCAGAGCAGCCAGCGCGCGCGCTGTCGTTTCCACCGCAATCAGATCGGCCGTTCCGAGTATTTGACGGCGTTGACGCAGCTGACGCACCAGATCCGCCAGTAATGGCTGGTGATCAAATGATCGGCCACTTTGAATTTGTCTCCACACGTGATCATAGAATCCCGGGCTGGGCATGCCCGCTTCGTAACCGCTCAGGCTGTCCAGTCGTTCATACGAGTACGTGGTCAGTGCAATTCCGACATCCACACACTCCTGCCCGATAAGCGACTCACTCTCAGGTGGACCATCCTGAATTCCTGGACAGGCCAGCCCATCACAGCGTGCCGCGAGCGCACTGCTGTGATAACCGCCGGTGATGACCAGCATCCTGCCTTCTACCTGCTGGCGAATGGCCCGGATCTGCTGCACCATGAAAGCCTCGCGCCGACGATCCGTGTCTGATACTCTGTCGCCCCAGAGCCGCATATGGAAGCAGAGTGAGTGGACGCGGCGGAGATAGTCGGAAAGGGCCAGCGGATGCTGTGATTCCACCAGCACGTCCCAGAGGTCGTCGAAATCTTCAGCATGAAATCGCTCGCAGAGCTTTCGCACACCACTGTTCAGGCGGAGTTCTGAATCGGCGTAACGATGTGTGGCCGTTTGGTTCTCCTGTGCCATGGCTGTCCACGGCAGATCAATAAATCTGACCATCGCACCAGCTCGCCGACCGGCACGCACGGCGGACCATTCCGGTGAATATTCGCAAAATGGATACCACGCCCCACTATGCATCTCTGCCGTGCGAAAGTAACTGTAAATTGCAATCGGCAGTTCATGTTCAAGGAACAGTTCATCGAGTCGCTCATTGAAATCCGAGGGTCCTTCGACCAGCACTGCAGCCGGCCGCATCTGCTCGATCACATCAGCAGCAAGCCGAGCGGCGACCGGGCTGTGATGCCGTACCGGGAAAAAAACGATCTCCGCCTGCATGTCCACCAGCCGGGCTTCGAGACGCTGGATGTCCATTTCAGTGATCGATGTTCCAGAGCCTTCAGCAAAGCTCGCCGCGAGAGTCATAAAACGCTTTCCAAAGTGTTCCCTCCCGCTTCTTCACCACATGCTCAAAGTAATGCTGAATCCGCTTGAGATCGTCCGGATTATCCTTGAGTACGGTGCCGACCATGTGCTGCACAATGTGTTCCGGCCTGACATTGCCATCGCCGTAGAACCACGCGTGAATGCCGGCACCGGCTGCCGTGCCAACGGCCTCAGCCGTACTCAGCACTGTCGTCAACGACTCGATTCCCCGACCATCCGTCGTTCGTCCCTGCCGCAATTCCCGAAAGGTCGTCACCAGCAGTTCGGTGATTTCCGGAGTCATTGCCACCGGCACACCGGCTCGCTCCAGCTGCCGATTGGCCTCGCGCTGCACCAGCTCCATTTCCTGCGAGATCTCGGCAATTGGAGCAACTGTTTCGAAGTTGAAGCGGCGTTTGAGTGCCGCGCTCATCTCATTGACACCGCGATCACGCGTATTGGCCGTGGCAATAATGTTGAATCCCGCCTGAGCAAACAACATGCTGTCGTCTTTTTGAAACTCCGGAATCGCCATCACCCGGTCGCTCAACATTGACAACAGCACATCCTGAATTTCTGCAGGGCAGCGAGTGATCTCTTCAAAACGCACCAGCTTTCCGTGTTTCATTCCAAGAAACAAGGGGGCGGGTACAAGCGCCCGCTGTGTCGGCCCTTCCGATAACAGGAGCGCGTAATTCCACGAGTACCGAATGTTGTCTTCTGTGGTGCCGGCACTTCCCTGAATCGTGAGCGTCGAATCACCACTGATCGCCGCTGCCAATAACTCGCTCAACCAACTCTTCGCAGTCCCCGGTTCACCAATCAGCATGAGCCCCCGATTAGTCGCCAGTGAGACAATGCAGCGTTCCAGAAAAGAGCGTTTGCCGACGAATTTGGCCACGATGCCTCGCTGTTCGTCCCCGAGCACAAATGCCAGCACGGCTTTCGGAGACAAACGCCAACCGGGTGGACGCGGCTCCTCTGCGCCGGCAGACTCCAGCGTTGCAAGCTCGTGCGCATACAACTGCTCCGCGGAAGGTCGCTGCCTCGATGTCAACCTTGTATCGGCCGATGCCGCACTGTTTCTTTTTCCCATCGCTGACAGCCTCATTTTGCCTTGCTTTTCAGGAGCTGCAGATCAGCCACGACTTCACTCACGACAATCGGTGAAACGTCTCCCAGTCTGAGTTTCGACTCTGAAATCCAATGATCACCGAACTGCTGACGCGACCCACGGCTGAAGTGGGCGGACTTCAGGACCAGCATGTTCTCCGGTTCGATGTAACCCATCCCGACCGGCCCCTCGTACCCGATCACCGCAGTCACATCGGCAGCAGGAAAGTACTTTGAATGCTCATCGAATAGCCCGGCATCCATGGTCGGGCCTCGCAACCACCCCAGCTTTTCGAGCGTATACACGAGCGACGGTGCCGGTATCTCAAGATCGTGAAACTGACTGATCTGTCCCGATTGCTGTTCAGTCGGAGACAGCACATACACGGCGCGTCCCAACTGTGGGAAGGGCGCTGCCAGCTCGTAATCTCCCATGACTTCACCCCAGCGGGAACGCTCTGCTTCGGACAGGTCCAGAGGATGCACAACACCAGCCTGATGTGCGGCCGCAAGGGACACAGCGTTGTCGTCCGCGTCCGCAAAATCACGCTCCTCCGTTACTCGAAAAGTCATGATGCGTTTGCCTGCCTCATCGAAACCGCACCATATCAGCTTCCGCGTCAGATGGATCATCAGCGGATGTGCGACCAGCAGATCAGTGAAGTCGGCGATCTTCCATCGCCGCCCCGTGATCATCGCCTGTTCAAGCCGACCAGCCTGGATCTTAGCAACCTCTCCAATCTGTTTCTTTAACAGCTTCCAGCTGGCGAGAGACTCGGCCGCGATCGACGGATCATCCTTTGCACCGGGCGCCGGCAGGTTCGGGCGCAGTTTGCCCGTCGCGTCCCGAACCATCGGCTTCAGGTCAGCGTCGAGGAAGAACGAAAACGTGCGATTACCGTAAGAAAATTCGCAGCAGCCCTGTGCGTCGAGCCCACAGTCCGGAACAAGGCGATCCTCCAGCTCCTGTCGAGTCAGGCCGCGTTCAGCAGCGATCATCCGGACATAAAGCCCAGCCTTTTCCCTGAGTGCCTGATATTTCAACTTTGCTGCGATTGCAGCCAGCTGCATCAGTGCCGTACTGCTGCCAATCGCCCGCAGGCATTCCAACCCAAGGACCGCCCGAGTGTGCTGGCTCTCGCCCGGCCAGACGCGAATGAATGGTGTGAGCTTCAACACACAGCTGTTGTCCCCAAGATATCCAATCGCCTCCATCGCCCATTTGTGTTTGGAGGGATAGCCGTCGTCCTGCCAGAGCTGAAACAGTTTCCATGCGAATGCATCCCGAACTGATCCGGACACGTGCGTTCGCAGGTCCGCCCACAGCGGATGCTTTTTGACAAGGGATGTCGTCTGAAACAGATACAGTAACGTGCGCAGCTGTTCGTCATTCAGCTTACGTTCACCGACGACCAGCGGTGGCAGCAACGCCGGTGACGCCCACTCCGGCATCGCGCTGGATTTGACGGAGCCCACTGCGGCTAACGCTCGAGACAACCATGGTGGAGTGGAACCCTCGTCGAATGGCAAATGAATTTCTTCGGTCTGATCGAGCACTTCCGTCCTGATTCTGGCCGCCACCTGCGGCCTCGAACTATTCTGCACGGCCTCTTCGATCACCGTCGCAAACCCCCGCCGCCTCACGTCCCGCAGATACTCGTAAATGGCACTCGTCAGCCGCGGCTGCTCACCTGCGACGCCAATCAGCCCCCAGACCGCTCGCCCAACGTTCAGGCTCAGCCATTCCCTCGCAACCGCAGGTGCCGCCGAAGAAATCCGACACTGCAGCATCGCCGACGCCACTGCCGGCGTACGAATCAGTGCGAGGCCTCGCACAAGGGCAGCACAATCCTCCTTGTCGGATTCCGCACGGATCGAATCCAGAATACAGTCGATCGCGGTGTCCTGAGTACATGCAATGAAACCACGGACGTCATGAATTGTTCGCATCCGCAGTTTCAATCGACGCCATTCCGCAGCCACCCGGTCAGCACTCTCAAGGCCAAACACGAGTCTTTCAGGATAGATAAACCAGTGTGCAGCGCCGGGCCTGGAGAATGGTTCGGCATCCCAGTCGGATAACAGACCACTGATCCACTCGTGCATTCCCAGAGCAGCTGCCAGGTAGTACTCGGGAAAAGGAGTGCCGTCGGCATGAATCGGGCTCTGATAGCTGGCGAGCTTTCGGTCGATTCGGCTGCAGAGCGTTTGGCGTTGCTCTGAAGTCAGATACGGGACGACAAATCTGCTGAATCCTTCCGCGAGCCTCGGAGCATGTCGTAATGGTTCTTGGTCAGGCCAACCACTTCCCGGGGCCTTATACACCGACTCCCGCGTAATCAGGTTCACGTACTCGTCCACCGTAAGAATGCTGGCCAAAACCGCACCAAACTCCGGCGGTAAAGTGCCTGGATCACAGTCGAGCTGTTCAACGAACTGGTCGTAAGTCAACTGTCCGTCACAGGGCGCTTCAGACAGCTGTTTCGCAAACTGCCTCATCGTCAGGCGGCCTGTTCTGGATGTCATCGCCACAAACCAGAAATGCGCTTCTTCGCGGGACATGAAAGGCGACAATTCCAGATCACACCAGGGGATGCTGTAATATTTGCGGAAGCTCAACGCCCCGAGCCGGCTCACGCAGTCCTTCAGCAGAAACGGCGACGTCTTGCGTTTGAGCGGCGGCAGTGTGCAGTGGCCCCAGCGAAACCAGTCAAATGGCTCAAGATCGAATTCAGGCGCCACACTCAAATCGGCGTCTGTTACCTCCGATCCTGTCTTCTGCCCACCAGACTCGCGCAGCTTTGATGGCGCTGCCACGGAGATGTTTGCTGGTGCTGGTTTCGGTGTCACCGCTGTCGGTTCCGCTGGAGCTGTCGTCCCAGTGCCTCCCGGTTCCTCCACATATCCTTTTCTCAACTTCTCAAGACGCAGCTTGTCAAAAGCCTTTTGCGCAGCCTCTTCGCTCGCAAACTGCTTCGTCTGAGTTTGCCCGGTGGTGCCGAGGCGCCCAAACGTCACGGTGTGCGAAGTTCCCTGAAGCACCAGCTTCCAGAACTTGCTGGAATGACCGTCAGAATAAATCAGACTGCAGTGATCCTGTGAACGTGTCATGTCGCATCTCTTTGCAGAAAGAATCTGGCCGGATGTTCTATTCGCGAGGTCCGCCGCGACCAAACATCTCGTAAACCTCAGTCGCCTTATTCAACTGCTCAACAGCAATCCATTCGTCCTTTGTATGTGCCTGAGCAATATCGCCGGGACCGAAGACGACGGATGGCACTCCAGCCAGCTCGATACGCGACGCGTGGGTGCCAAACGGAACGCCAATGCAGCGACGCCCGACTTCCACTCGATCGATCACCCGCAGCAGCTCGGCAGCCAGCGCGCCGTTACGCGAATCACTCAGACCACAGCTGGCACAGTATGGAGCATCATGTGTGAGCTCGAAGTCCAGCCGCTGCCGCAGCCACTCGATGAGCTCCTCGCGAGCAGCTGCGGCGTCTTCACCCGGAAGCAATCGACGGTCCACATCGATGCTGCAGCCGTCGGGAACAACATTCACGCTGCTCCCACCGGAAATCAGGCCCACACTGAATGTGGCCGGGCCGCAAAGCGGATGCGCTGGACGTGACTCCGGCAGCCATGCAGCGTATTCTTCAAGCAGCTCCAGCACCCGTGCCATCCGGTAAATCGCGTTGATACCTTCCGCCGGTCGCGAACTGTGGCAGGCCCGGCCCGCGGTTCGAATCTTCCACCGCACTGCCCCACGGTGCGCTGTGACAATGTCCAGCAGCGTCGGCTCTGCAACAATCGCTACGTCCGGCGGAGTCGGACAAAGCCTGTAAACCGGCGTCCCCGAAATCCAGCCAGCCGTCAGATGATGCACGCCAAGACTGGTAGACTCTTCATCACACGTCATTGAGAACACCACGTCAGGCATCCCCGCAGATGGCGACCGATGCAGCCGCAGCACGGCCGCCAGCATCGCAGCAAGACCACCCTTCACGTCGCAGGAACCGCGACCGTAGATCCGACCAGCTCGCTCGATCGGATCAAACGGGTTGATAGTCATGCCATCCACCGGAACCGTGTCCATGTGGGCATCGAACAGCACCGTATGACTGGAACCCGGACTGTCGATGCGCGTCAGCAGGTTGCTGCGACCGGGCACCACATCCACTCGCTCACAAGGCAACCCCGAATCCAGCAGCACCCGCTCCAGAAAATCCGCCACCCCCGCCTCGAAATACTCCGGCCCGGACAGGTCGCGACCCATCGGATTGATACTGGGAATGGAAATGAGCTTCTTAAGTAAATCGACGGGAGACATGGAAGATCCACGGGAAAAGAAAGTGAGAAATCAGGGGCACGAAACGCGGAATGTGCCGGGACAACCGGCCGCCACTCGGCAGTCCAACGGCATTGAAGTTCTCTGCAACACCGTGAAGATACA